>Ga0209061_1003193_pt1 | contig 18336 bp, 17 predicted proteins | sample Coa_R1_10_FD_187157 | JGI IMG/M metagenome (GOLD analysis project Ga0209061, IMG submission 187157) | Surface soil microbial communities from Centralia Pennsylvania, which are recovering from an underground coalmine fire - Coalmine... | ecosystem: Environmental > Terrestrial > Soil >...
TGCAGGAACCCCCAGACGGCGGTGTAGACACCGGTCACCAGCCCCACCATGGCCACCGAGACCTGGTGGTCCACGAGCCACAGCGGCACCATGCCGATGACGAGGGCGTCGGCGAACTTGTTGACGGTGCCGGCCTGGCAGGCGGCGAAGGCGCCCCGGTCCCGCCAGCTCATGTATCCCATCAGCCGGGCCAGGCTGGGATGCGGGGCCGGTTCCTCCCCAGCCCGGGACGCGGGCGGTGGGCGCCGCTGGGCGGCCTCGGCAGCCGCCCATGGGCGGGTGTCACGCACCGGCCAGCAGGTGAGCGCCCCGCCGAGGACGATGATGCCGAGCGCCAGCCAGTAGGGGCCCGGGCGCAGCCCGGCGGAGGATGCGATCAGCCCGGCGGCGTAGCCGCCGGCGGCGGTGCCGACATAGCCGGCGGCCTCGTCGATGCCCACGGCCAGGCCGCGGCGCACCGGGCCTGCCAGGTCGATCTTGGCGGTGACGCTCGTCGTCCAGGCCAGTCCCTGGTTCGCGCCGAGGAACAGGTTGGCGACCACCACCCAGCCCCAGGAGGGGGCGAAGGCGATGAGGAGCGGGTAGGGCACGCCGAGGACCCAGCCCGCCGCCATCAGGGCGCGGCGGCCCACCCGGTCCGACCAGTGGCCGGCGAACAGGTTCAGCGTGGCCTTGACCGCGCCGAACGCGCTCACGAACGACACCGTGAGCTCCAGCGAGGTGACACCGAAGGCGCGGTGGGCCAGCGGTGGCAGCACCACCCGCTCCACGCCGATCGTCATGCCGACCAGCAGCGTCATCAGCGTCAGGAGGGCGAACTGGAACCAGTTGGGCCCCATCCCCAGGCGTACCGGCCCGCGGCCCCGCGCCCGCCGGGCCGTGCCGGCCGGCCCGGCGGCGTGATCCGCCGGCGGGCGCCCTAGGTGGCGCACCGGGCCGCTCCGCAGTCCGGCCCCGGTACCGGTCCCGGACGCCTCCGAAGTCCGCGCCTGGCCACCCCGCACCTTCTCGGCCGCGCACCGTCTCGTCAGCCGCCGGGATGCTCGCCGGCAGTACCGGCCTCTCCCGCCGCTCCAGGCTCCATCGCCACTTCGGCCTTGTCTGCTACCCTGATCTCTCCAGGCACTCTGGTCTCACCGGCCACCTCGATCTCGCCGCCGGCGCGCCGCCACTCGTCGAAGCCGTCTTCCAGGCGGTCGGCCTGATAGCCGCGGGCGCGCAGCAGGCGCACCGCCTCCGGCGCGTACACGCAGTAGCGGCCCCGGCAGTAGGCCACGATGCCGGCGTCTGCGGGCAGCTCGGCCAGGCGTGCCTCAAGCTGCTCCAGGGGGACCGAACGGGCCCCGGGCACGTGGCCGGCGGCGTACTCGGCGGCGGGCCGGACGTCGAGCACGACCACGCTGCCCTCGGCCAGGCGGCGCGCGAGCTCGTCGCGGCTGACCGGCTCCATGCCGGACAGGTCCCCCAGGTACTCCCGCGCCGCCCGGTCCGCCTCGGCCAGCTCGGCGCGGGCCACCTCGCGGAGCTGGGCCACCAGTCCCGCCACCTGCCCGCTGGCCAGCCGGTAGTAGACACGGGTGCCTTCCTTGCGGGTGGCCACAAGGCCCGCCGCGCGCAGCACCTGGAGCTGGGCCGAGGTGTTGGCCACCTGGGCTCCCGCCTGCCCGGCCAGCTCCTCCACGCTGCGCTCGGCCTGGCCCAGCAGGTCCAGCAGGATCAGCCGCAGCGGGCTTGCCAGGGCCTTGCCCACCCGCGCGAACGTCTCGTACAGGGCGAGCTTGGCGCCGGACTTCGGGTCGGCAGGCATGACAGCGAGTATAGCATGGGTATATCACTATTCAATAGGTATTTTGTTTTATGGAGAACATGATGAGCGTGGACGTCGTGCCGATAGCGGAGGAGGGCCTGGGCAACAGCGCCTACCTGATCGGCCTCGGGGACGGCAGGGCGGCCGTAGTCGACCCCGGACGCGACCCCCGTCCCTACCAGGCCGAGGCCGCCCGCCGCCGGCTGCGGGTGGCCTATGCCATCGAGACCCACACCCACGCCGACTTCGTCTCCGGGGCCCGCGAGCTGGCGGCCTGCGGCGCCGAGGTGGTGGCCGCCGCCGGCGCCGGGCTGGCCTTCCCTCACCGGGGGCTGCGGGACGGGGATGAGCTGGACCTGGGCGGCCTGCGGCTGACCGCGCTGGCCACCCCCGGCCACACCCCGGCCCACCTGTCCTACCTGCTGTCCGACGGGGACCGGCCGGCCGGCGTGTTCACGGGCGGCGCGCTCATCGTCGGCGGCGTGGCCCGCACCGACCTGCTCGGCCCCGACCGCACCGAAGAGCTGACCCGGGCAGCCTACCGGTCGCTGGCCGGCCGGCTGCTGGCCCTGCCCGATGACACCCCGGTGTGGCCCACCCACGGGCCGGGCTCGTTCTGCTCGGCGGGCGGGACCGGCCGGCGCACAAGCACCATCGGGCAGGAGAAGGCCGCCAACCCGCTGCTGGCCGGCGTGGCCGGGGAGGAGGAGTTCACCGCCCGCCTGCTGGCCAGCCTGGGCAGCTACCCCGGCTACTTCCTGCGCCTGCCCGCCTGCAACAGGGCAGGCCCCGCCGTCTACGGCGACGGCTGGCCGGCCTTGCCCGCGCTGGGGCCGGCCGCCTTCCGGCGGCTCCTGGCCGGCGGCGCCGAGCTGATCGACGTCCGCCCCATCGGCCAGTTCGCCGCCGGGCACCTTCCCGGCGCGCTCTCGATCGAGCTGCGCCCGCAGTTCCAAAGCTGGCTCGGCTGGCTGGTCTCACCGGATCGTCCCCTCGCCTTCGTGGCCGGCCCGGGCCAGGACCGGGCCGAGCTGGTCCGCCAGTGCCTGAACGTCGGCTACGAGCACCTGGGAGGCGAGCTGGCCGGCGGCGTCAGGGCCTGGCAGGAGGCCGGCCTGGACGTGGAGCGGATCCCGCTGGCCCGCTTCGGCGCGCTCGACGGCGCCGCGATCCTCGACGTGCGCCAGCAGGCCGAATGGGACGCCGGCCACGTCCCCGGCGCCATCCATATCGAACTCGGCTCCCTCCCCCGCGCCGAGATTCCCGCCGGCCCGCTGGCCGTCATGTGCGCTCACGGGCAGCGCTCCATGACCGGCGCCAGCCTGCTCGCCCGCTCCCGCGGCACCGCCGGCCTGTCCGTGCTCACCGAAGACGCGGACGCCTGGAGCCGCCAGACAGGGAAGGAGCTCGCCCGCGCATAGCCGGCTACAGCCACTCCTGGCCGCTGGCAAGGTCCCGCTCGCCGGGGTACCTGGCGAGCATCGCGTCCAGCGCGGCGATGATCCGCCCCGCGCCGGCCCTGGCGCGCCGGGGCGACATGCGGCATCCGCGTAATCCGGTAACCCAGAAGGCCGGCCCTCTCTCGTGCCCCGACGCCGATGTGCGCGGCGCGACAGCATCCCGGGCGCCGCGTGTGATAGTCAGATGAGCATGGCCGACCTGATTCCCCGCAGCGTCCTGTTCGGCAACCCGGAGCGGACCAGCCCGCGGCTGTCGCCGGACGGAAGCCAGCTCGCGTGGATCGCGCCGCGCGACGGCGTGCTCAACGTCTGGGTCGCGCCGATCCGCGCGCGGGACGGCGGGGGCGTCGACTGGGCGGCAGCCCGTGTCGTCACCGACGACTCCGACCGGGGAATCCGGATGTTCGCCTGGGCGCACGACGGCCGGCACCTGCTCTACATGCAGGACAGCGGCGGCGACGAGAACTGGCGCCTGCACGACGTGGACCTGCCGGCGATGGAGCGGCGCGACCTCACGCCGTTCGAGGGTGTCCAGGCGCGGATCGTCGCACGGAACAAGCGCTTCCCCGATGAGGTGCTCGTCGGCCTGAACCGGGACAACCCCCAGCTTCACGACGTCTACCGGCTGGACCTGCGGACCGGCGAGCTGGCGCTCGAGGTGAGGAACCCCGGCTTCGCGGGCTGGCTCGCCGACGAGGACCTCGTGGTCCGCGCGGGCTACGCCCCGCTGCCGGACGGCGGCTTCGACCTGATGGTGCGCGACGGCGCGGCGGGCGAGTGGCGGAAGCTGCTGGCCATCCCCGCCGACGACGTGACGGCCACCGACGCGATCGCGTTCAGCGCCGACGGCAGATCCCTGATCGCCACCAGCTCGGTGGGCGCGGACACCGGCCGCCTGGTGCGGATCGACGTGGCCACCGGCACAACCGAGGTGCTGGCCTGCGACCCGGAGGCGGACGTGGCCGGCGCCATCTTGCACCCGGACACCCGCGAGCCGCAGATCGCCGTGCTGCTGAAGGACAGGACCGAGTACCTGGTGCTGGACGCCTCGGTCGAGGCTGACCTGACGGCGATCCGGGCGCTGCACCCCGGGGACCCGGTGTTCGCGGGCCGCGACCACGCCGACGCGACCTGGCTTGTCGGCTTCACCACCGACTCCGGCCCCATCCCGTACTTCTCCTACGACCGGGCGAGCCGCACGGGAACGTTTCTCTTCGACAACCGCCCGGAACTCACCCGTTACCAGCTCGCGCAGATGGAGCCGTTCAGCTTCACCGCTCGCGACGGGCTGACCATCCACGGATACGCCACGTTCCCGCCGGGGGCGGGCCGCTCCGGCTTGCCCGCCGTGCTCAACGTGCACGGCGGGCCGCAGGTGCGCGATACGTGGGGCTTCGACCCCGAGGCGCAGTGGCTGGCCAACCGCGGCTACCTGTGCGTCCAGGTCAACTACCGCGGCTCGACCGGGTACGGCAAAGCGTTCGTCAACGCCGGTGACCGGGAGTGGGGCGGCAAGATGCACGACGACCTGGTGGACGCTACTCGCTACATCATCGCCCGGGGCTGGGCCGACCCGAAGCGCGTCGCCATCTACGGCGGCTCCTACGGCGGTTACGCGGCGCTGGTCGGCGCGGCGTTCACCCCGGACGTGTTCTGCTGCGCCGTCGACATCGTCGGCCCGTCGAACCTCAAAACGCTCCTGGAGACGATCCCGCCCTACTGGGCGCCGATGGCCGCCCAGCTCTACAAGCGGGTCGGCAACCCGAAGACCGACACCGACTTCCTGTGGTCGCGATCACCGCTGCGGCGGGCCCGTGACATCCGCATCCCGCTGCTGATCGCCCAGGGAGCCAACGACCCGCGCGTCAAGCAGGCCGAGTCGGAGCAGATCGTCGCCGCCCTGCGCGAGGCAGGGATCGACCACGAGTACATGCTGTTCCCCGACGAGGGCCACGGCTTCGCCAAGCCGGAGAACCGGCTGCGCTTCTACGCCGCCGCCGAGCGCTTCCTCGCCCGCCACCTCGGCGGCCGCTTCGAGGAGTAACGGGACCGGCGCACCGGCCGGGCACTGAGGGGCAAACACGCCGCGGCGCCAAGCCGGGAGGTACTCCAGTTCGCCCCGGGCCGACTTATCAGCGCCCGCCGTCCGCGTATCGCGGAAGTGACCCGGTGTCCAGGGTCATGCCGACAGGGGCGGGCAGCGGGATGGGTTCCGCGTACTTTCCGTGCAGCACCCCCTGGTACGCACCATCACTCGGATGACTGTAGAGCGTCCATGTGCCGAGCCGCGGGTCGACCAGCAGGAACAGCGGGATGCCAGCCTCCGCGTACCACGCCGGCATGTCGGCCGTGTCCTTGCGGCTGTTGCCGGCTGACACAACTTCCACGGCCAGTTCAACGATGGCGGGATCGGCGAGCCAGTCATCGGAGTCCAGGAAGTCTCCGGCGAGCACGGTCAGGTCCGGCGTGGAGTAGTCCACCGGATCATCCGGCTTGTGAACCGACGTGTTCTCCACCGCGACCAGATCCGGCGGCAGTCCGGGCTCCAGTTGCCTGCGGATCTGGTAGATCACGCCGGCATGCTTGCCCCCGGGCGTCGGGCTCATCATGATCACTCCCCCGATGACCTCGGCGCGCAGGCCGGTCGCTTCCTCGGCGGCCTCGGCCAGGTCCCGCAGGGACCGGTGATGGACCGGCGCGGTCGACATGGCAGCGCCTCCCTCCCTCGCTGTCATGCTACGGTCGGATGCTTGCATCCAGGCGCGCAGCGCGTCCGCCTGTCCCTCGTGCAGGGGTAAACCCCTCGGTAGCGTGGGACCGGCCAACGCGACGGCCGCTCCCGCGCGTCCGCTGCCCTGCGGGCAGGCTGCCCGCCCTACCGGACCGTGCGGAGGAACGCCGCCCACTCGCGGGGGGCGACGATCAGCGCCGGGCCGTCCGGGTTCCTGGAGTCCCGGACCGCGACGATGCCGGGCAGGTTCCGCGCGACCTCGACGCACTGCCCGCCGTTGCTGCCACTCCGGCTGCTCTTCTGCCACACAGCGCGGGACAGGTCAACGTGCTGGGGGGTCATCCCGCACCTCCACTGCTGGATACTCACGCTTGACCGGCGGCCACCCGCGCGATCAGCTCGGCCGACTGGCCGGTGCCGAGCGCCTCGGCGCGCAGGTGGTCGAAGACCACTGTATAGTGCCGCACCTCCTCCTCGGTTTCCAGGAACAGGCAGCCGGTGCGGTGCTCGAGGTAGACGGCGGTCGGGTCGGCGGGGTCGGGGAACTCCAGGATCGTGAACGGGCTGATCGGGTTCACGTGAGCGGCAGCGGTGAACGGCAGGACCTGGAGCGTGACGTTGGGGCGCTCCGCGATCTCGGTGAGGCGGCGGAGCTGCGCGCGCATGACGGCGGCACCGCCCACCTGGGCCAGCAGGACGCCCTCGCTGAGCACCACCCACAGGTCGGGCGGCGGGTCCCGGTCCAGGATGGCCTGGCGTTCCATGCGCAGGGCCACCTGCCGGTCGATGTCCCCGGCGCCGGTCGCGTTCGGCGCGGCACGGAACACGGCGCGGGCGTAGTCCTCGGTCTGCAGCAGGCCGGGCATGACCATCGACTGGAAATCGCGGAGGCGCACCGCATCGGCTTCCAGCCCGATGTACGCCTCGAACCAGGCGGGGAGCGCACTGCCATAGGTGTGCCACCAGCCCTTGCGGCGGGCCTCGCGGGCGAGCTGGACCAGTGAGTCGGCTTCGGCCCCCGTGACGCCGTAGATCTCCAGCAGTTCCCGTACGTCACCGGGCTTGGCGCCGATGCGGCCAGTCTCCATGCGGCTGATGCGGGTACCCGAGCATTCCAGGCGCTGCCCGACCTCCTCGCAGGTGAGGCCCGCCCGCTCGCGGAGGCGGCGAAGCTCGATGCCGAGCCGCTTGCGCCGGACGGTGGGGCTGGGGATGGCGGCCATGGTGCCTCCGGTTCGTGATCGGCCCTGACGGGCTAACGCCGTCAGGTTCTTTTACGAAACATACGAAGAGGTATCTTGCACTAACCGCGCTGCCGAGTGCATGATCAAGAGGACGGCACTGAAGTGCATGATACGCACACGTATGAATGAGCGGCAGGCACTTCACTGCCCGCGACCCACTCAGCTCTCAGCGCCTGCGAGGTGGCCCGCGAGATGCCCCAGCCCAGCACTTTCCGCCGGCAGGCTGTCCCGGCGAGCGGCGCGTGGCCGCTGCGCTCCCACCTGGCGCTCGGCGCGCTGCCCACCGCCGTGCCGTGCGCCCGCCTGCACGCCAGGCACGTGCTGCGGGAATGGAACCTCGGCGGCCGGGCCGAGACGGTCGAGCTGATCGTGTCGGAACTGGTCACCAACGCGATCCGGATGTCCGCCCGGGCCGGTGGCGCCCAGCCAGGCCACGGTGAGCGGGCACCGCTGGGATGCGTACGGCTGTGGCTGTCCTGCGACCGGCGGCGGGTGCTCGTGGAAGTAGGGGACAGCAGCCCGCGCCCACCCGTCGTCACGAAAGCAGGCCCCGATGCCGACGGCGGGCGGGGGCTGCCGCTTGTCGAGGCAGTCAGCCTCGCGTGGGGGTACTACTACCCGGCCGCCGGGAGTGCTGACGGCGAGCAGCGCCAGATGGCCCGCAAGATCGTCTGGGCGCTGGCCGGTGCCGGGTAACCGGCGTCACCGGCGGCAGTGGCTCTACGAGTGCTCCGCTGCCAGGCTGGCCACGTACTCCGCCCAGGTCTGGCGGCCGTCGGCGTGCTCAGGGCACGTGTGGCGGCCCGCGCGGAGAGCCCGGTACACCCGCCCCGGCCACCGCAGGTTGAGCAGGGACTGCGGACGGTGACGGTACTCCTGCCAGGTTTCCGCCATCTGCCGGACGGTGAGGACCTCGGGGCCGCCGAAGTCGGGTGCCCGGCCAGCCGGGGCGCTCTCCAGGGTGGCGGCCACCCGGGCGGCCACCTCGCCCGCGGCCACGGTCTGCATGGGCAGGTCCAGCGGAAGCGGCGCGGCCGGCGCCCGCTCGGCCCTCTTGAGCACCATGCCGGCGAGCTCGTGGAACTGGGTGGCCCGGACGATGGTATAGGGCACCGGGCTGGCCGCGATCGCCTCCTCACAGGCGAGCTTCTTCCTGTAGTAGGCGAACGGGACGGCGTCGATCCCGACGATCGACACGTACAGCAGGTGGCGGACCTCCCGGACCGTCGACAGCAGCCGCAGCGTCTGCAGGAGATCGGTGCGGCCGAAACGGCGGGTGTCGGAGGCGGCGTGCACGACGAGCTCGGCGCCGGCGACGGCCTCCGGCACCCCCTGGCCGGTGACCAGGTCGCCGCGGTGGGTGCCGGCCCCGGGGCGCCGGGACAGCACCCGGACATCGTGGCCGCCCTCCCGCAGAATCGGAACCAGTTTCATCCCGAGGGTGCCCGTCCCCCCGGTGACGAGTACCACGCTCACCCTGCTCCTCCTTACGTCAGCCGTGACACCAGCGCCACTACGTTATCCAGGATGGCGCAGATCTATTCATCGAAGTCAGGAAGCAGGAGGCGGGAGACGCAAATATCTGATTTAACGCTCTTTCATGTGCGTATTCCGGTTTTTACTGCCGCGAGATCCGGCACCAGGCCGCCGGCACAGCGAGACGGCCCGCGGCGGCCCGGTCCCTGGATCGGGCCCGGATCGCAGCGCGCCGGAGATGACGGCACGCGCCCCGCGCACCGCCAGCGCCCCGCGGTGCGCCCCGGCGTCCAGGTACGGCGGTGCCTTCATCGCAGCGTGAACCCCGTGCCCAGCTCATCGCGCGGGTCGAGGATGAACCGGTGCTCGCCGGTGCGGAACGCCCGTCCCGTGATCTCCGTGACAACGGCTTCGCGCCCGCCGGCGACGACACGCCCGGTGACGCGCGCGGTGAACCGGGTCCCGATCACGCTCTCGTGCACCAGCGTTTCCCCGGCCGGCAGCTCGCCCGTGCCATCGAGCAGGGCCAGGCGAGCCGAGGTCCCGCTGCCGCACGGGGAACGGTCGACCTCCCCGTCGGCGAACACGGTGACGCTCCGCTGGTGCAGGCCGGGAACGCCGCGCGCCGCGGCTGGGACGGTCTCGACGAAGATGACACCGTAGATACCGGACAGCCGTGGCTCGTCCGGATGCTCCGCCACATGGCTGTCGTCGAGCGCCCGCTTGATCTCGCGTCCCAGGTCGATCAGCCGGGGGACGCTGGCGGGTTCGAGCGGCACGCCGGTGTCGGCAGCGTCCACCGACGCGTAGTAGGCGCCGCCGAACGCGACGTCGGCGCGGACCCTTCCCGTGCCGACGCGGGCGGTCACGCCTCGCGCCTGCACGAAGGCGGGAACATTGCGGAAGGTCACCGGGCCTGCACGCCGGCCGTCCCAGCGGATCCGGGCCTGGACCCGGCCGGAGGGCACGTCGATGGCGATGGTGCTCTCCGCTTCCCCGCCCGGCTTCACCAGGCCGCAGTCAGCCGCCCACGTCGCCAGGGCGATGGTGCCGTGCCCGCAGGCGGTACTGAAGCCGGCGTTGTGGAAGAACAGCGCCCCGAGCAGGGCACCGTCGTCGTCCGGGCTGACAGGGAAGCAGCCGTACATGTCCGCGTGCCCCCGCGGCTCGCACACCAGGAGCCGCCGGTAGCGGTCGAGATGGCGGATCGCGTAGTCACGCCGCTCCAGGACCGTGGCGCCTGCTATGGGCGGGATCCCGGCGGTGGCGATCCGGAATGGCTCGCCCGCGGTGTGATAGTCCGCCGCTGCGACGATCACCGGCCAGCCCCGGCAGGCTCCGCCTGGCGCAGTTCGGCAAGGTCGGCGGTGCGATGCCCGCTCGCCACCGCCCAATAGAAGATCCCGAGGCTGATCACGCCGATGGCGATGATGTCGGAGGGGAACGGGATCACCGGATGCCGCAGCGGGCCGTAGGCACCGAGGTAGGAGATGATGTATTCGGCGAGCAGCAGGACGAGCAGCCAGGTCCCGGAGCGGATTTCCCGGCGCGCCTGCGTGGTGCCGAGCATGGCCAGGGCTATCGTCAACGCCGCCACCTCGGCAGCGACGAGCGGGAGGAACGCGGCCACCGGGAGGTCCTTCGCCCCGATGGGCCCGGCATACTGGGTCGCCAGCCAGATGACGGTGAACGCCACGCCAAGTGAGATACCCGCCCCGCCGGGCACGTGACCGCGGCGGCGCGCGTAGAAACAGGAATACAGGGGCAGCGCCGCGCCCTCGCCGTCTGGCCGACGCCGGTGATCTGCGGCACGGCGGTCTCCGCGCTGGATGTCCCGGCATAGGCCCAGGTGATCGACCTGCTGCAACGGCCGCAGCGGGAGTCCGGGCGGCCTGCATCTGCATCGCGCACGGCCTCGCCGTGGCCCGCAGGATCGCGCACCGGGTGGCGGTGATGGACGGTGAGCCCGGCAGGGCCGACATCTGTCACTGTCCCGGGACATGCCGGCCAGCCTAGAGTCGGAATTGTTCCCCGGCTTCCGCTGCCGTGAAGTCCGGCCACCGCGACAAGAGAGGGCCACCCGTGAGCGAGGATGCCGCCGCAGTCCGTTTTCCCGGCGTCTACGCCGCCACCACCACGCCGTTCCGCGACGACGGGCCGGTTGACCTCGGCCGGTTCGCCGAGCACTGTGCCTGGCTGATCAGCGAGGGGGTCGCGGGCCTGGTGCCGAACGGATCGCTCGGCGAGTACGAGACCCTGTCGGATGCCGAACGCGCCGAGCTCGTGACGACGGCGGTTGCCGCGGCGGGCGGCCGGGTTCCGGTTGTGCCCGGCGTGTCCGGCAAGTCCGCGGCGGAGGCGTGCCGCTGGGCGGAGCAGGCGGCCGGGGCGGGCGCCTCGGCGGTGATGGCGCTGCCGCCGACCTCGCACAAGCCCACGCCGGACGAGGTGGTGACGCACTTCCGTGAGATCGCGGGTGTCGGCCTGGACGTCATCGTCTACAACAACCCCTTCTCCACCCGGGTCGATCTCACGCCCGATCTGCTCGCCCGGCTGGCGGAGATCGAGCGGGTGCGGGCCGTCAAGGAGTTCTCCCAGGACGTGCGGCGGGTGGCCCAGATCTGCGAGAAGGCACCGCGCCTGGAGGTCATCTGCGGCTGCGACGACACCTTCGCCGAGGCCATGCTGCTGGGCGCCACCGGCTGGATCGCCGGCATGGTCAACGCCTTTCCCGCCCTGTCGGTGCGCCTGTATGACCTGTGCGCGCGCGGCGACTACGTGGCGGCGGCCCGGCTGTACCGCGCGATGCTGCCCGCGCTGCGCTGGGACGCCGACCCGCGCTTCGTCCAGGCCATCAAGCTGGCGCAGGAGGAGGCGGGGCGCTACGGCGGCCCTGTGCGGCTGCCCCGGCTGCCGCTGCCGCCCGGCGAGGCGGAGGAGGCCCGGTCCGCAGCCCGCGCCGCGCTGAAGGCGTCCGCGTGAGGCGGGCAGGCGGGGAGAGTGATGCGGCCGAAGGCGGGGGCGTGATGCGGGCGAAGGCGGGGGCGTGATGCGGGCGCGGAAGGTCTTCTCCGCGGTTGACAGCCACACCGAGGGGATGCCGACGAGGGTGATCACGTCGGGTGTTGGGGTGCTGCCCGGCGCCACCATGTTCGACCGGATGCGTTACCTGGTCACCGAACGCGACGACCTGCGGACCCTGCTGATGTGCGAGCCGCGCGGCCACGCCTCGATGTCCGGCGCGATCCTGCAGCCCCCGGCCCGGCCGGACGCGGACGCCGGGGTCGTGTTCATCGAGGTGTCCGGGTGCCTGCCGATGTGCGGGCACGGCACCATCGGGACGGCGACCGTGCTCGTCGAGACCGGCATGGTGGAGATCAAGGAGCCGGTGACGGTGATCCGCCTCGACACCCCCGCGGGACTCGTCGAGGCGTCGGTCGAGGTGACCGGCGGCCGCGCCCAGTCGGTCACGATCAGGAACGTGCCGTCCTACCTGCACCTGCGCGACGCGCATGTCCGCGTGGACGGGCTCGGCGAGTTCACCCTCGACCTGGCGTTCGGCGGCAACTTCTACGCGATCCTCCCCGCCGCCGCGGCCGGGCTGGAGGTACGGCCCGAACTGCACGACCGCATCATCTCCGCAGGGCTGGCCATCATGGAGGCGGTCAACTCCCAGCTCGAGTTCGCGCACCCGGAGAACCCGGAGATCAGCACGTGCCGCCACGTCGTCTTCACCGCGGAGCCTGAGGGGGACCTTCCCGCCCGCGCGGCGGTCGCCATCCACCCCGGCTGGGTGGACCGCTCCCCGTGCGGGACGGGAACCTCGGCCCGCATGGCCCAGCTCGCCGCCCGGGGGCGCCTCGGCGTGGGCGAGGACTTCGTGCACGGCTCACTGATCGGCACGGCGTTCACAGGGCGTCTCGTGGACACCACCACGGTGGGCGGTTTCCCGGCCGTCGTGCCGGCCATCAGGGGGCGGGCCTGGATCACCGCCATGGGACACTACCTGCTCGACCCGGACGACCCCTTCCCCGCCGGGTTCCTCATCGGCAGGAATCCGTGAGGGAGGCGCTGCCCGCCAGCGCGGACGCCGTTGTCATCGGGGCGGGCCTGGTGGGCGCGGCCACGGCCGCCAGCCTGGCCGCCACCGGCCGCAGGGTCTGCGTCATCGACAGGACCGGCCCGCTCGGCGGCACCACGGCCGCCGGCGAGGGCAACATCCTGGTCTCCGACAAGCTCCCCGGCCCTGAGCTGATGCTGGCGCTGCGCAGCATCACGCTGTGGCGGCGCTTCGCCGCCGGTCACGGCGGCCAGGCCGAGTTCGAGCCGAAAGGCGGGCTGGTCGTCGCCCACGACGCCACCCAGCTCACGGCGCTGCGCGACCTGGCGGGCCGGCAGCGGGCGGCGGGAGCCGAGGTGATCATGATGGACCCGGCAGCTCTCCGGCAGGCAGAGCCGCAGATCTCGCCCGCGCTTGCCGGCGGCGCCTTCTACCCGCAGGACTGCCAGGTGCAGCCGATGCGCGCCGCCATCGCCTATCTTGCCGAGGCGCGCCGCTGTGGCGCCGTCGTTGCCGGCGGCGCCGAGGCGCTCTCGCTGGAGGGGACAGGTACCGGCGCGGCGCCGGCCCTGCTGACCAGCCAGGGGCGGATCACGGCCCCGGTCATCGTGAACGCCGCCGGCCCGTGGAGCGGCGAGCTGGCGCGGCGGCTCGGGTCGGCGCTGCCGGTACAGCCGCGGCGCGGGCACATCCTCGTCACCGAGCCGCTGCCGCCGCTGATCAGGCACAAGGTCTACGAGGCCGACTACGTCGGCGCGGTCGTCAGCGACTCGGCCGGCCTGGAATGCTCCGCCGTCGTGGAAGGCACCGCCAGCGGCACCGTCCTCGTCGGATCGAGCCGCGAGTTCGCAGGCTTCTCCTGCGAGCCCGGCCTCCGTGCGCTCGCCGAGATGGCCCGCCGCGCCATCTCGCTGTTCCCATTCCTGGACCGGGTTCGCGCGATCCGCTCCTACACCGGCTTCCGGCCCGCCTCCCCCGACCACCTGCCCATCATCGGCCCGGACCCGGCCATCCCCGGCCTGTTCCACGTGACCGGGCACGAGGGCGCCGGGATCGGCCTCGCCCCCGCCTCCGCGGAACTCGTCACGGCGCTGATCGACGGGGGGATGCCGCCGGTTGATCCTGCCCCGTTCGCGCCGGGCCGGTTCGCTGGCCGTGGCGCGGCACGGGACCGCGACGCGCAGCCCGGGGATGGTTCCCCGGGTGGGTTCCCTTCGCCGCCGGAGCAGCCGCCTCCACCAACGGGCGCGGCGCAGGGGCGGATGCCGCCCAGTGATCGCGGTGATCTTGTCGCGGACGGCGGTGCGGGGTCATGAGCGGCGATGACGTGACCTTCACCTTCGACGGCGTGACGATGCGTGCACGGCACGGCTGGACGATCGGGGCCGCCCTGCTCGCGGGCGGCGTCACCTCGTGGCGGGCGACCCGCTCACGCGGCCGCCCGCGAGGGCTGTTCTGCGGGATCGGGGCCTGCTTCGACTGCCTCGTGGACGTGGGCGACGAGCATGCCGTCCGGGCCTGCCTGGTCCAGGTCCGCGACGGCGATGAGGTCCGGGCCTCCCGGTCCGTGGGAGCGGATGAGACAGAACTGCGCGGCGCTTTCGGCGCGGTCCCGACGGCGGGGAACGGCACCGCCGGTTCCCACGCGTCAGCCGCCGGTTCCCACGCGTCAGCCGCCAGCCCATCCGAGTCCACGGACGTGGCCGTCGTGGGCGCGGGCCCGGCGGGCATGGCCGCCGCGCTCGCCGCCGCCGACCTCGGCTGCAAGGTCGTCTTGATCGACCACGCGCCAGCGGTAGGGGGCCAGATCTACCGGCAGAGTGCGGTCACCAGCGCAGCAGCCGGCGACGGTGCCGCCGTACCGTCTGGCGTTCACGCCGCGTCCGCGCCGATCCCCCGCCGCCTGCGCCGAGTCACCCATCACCCGGGTATCCGCCTGCTGCTCGCGACCACCGTGTGGCACGCGGAAACGCGTGGCGTGGGCCGGGACCGGCCAGGACAGCCATACCCGGCGGGCGGCGCCTCCAGCGGGGAAGACCGGGGTGGGCGGCTACGCGAAGCGGCCGGCCACAGGGCTTCCCGTGACAAGCCCAGCCCCGCCAGCGGCACCGGGGACATGCTGAGCGAGGGGTTCTGGCTGTGGCTGACCGGCGCGGCAGGCTGCAGGACGCCGCAGCCGCATCAGCCCGGCGTGCTGCACGCCCGCGCCGTCGTGGTGGCCACCGGCGCGGCCGAACTCGTCCTGCCGTTCCCCGGCTGGGACCTGCCGGGCGTGACCACCGCGGGCGCGGCCCAGGCGCTGCTGAAAAGCCACGGCGTCGTCGCGGGGAAGCGTGTCCTCGTCGGCGGGTCAGGCCCGCTGCTGCTGCCCGCCGCCGCGGGCCTGGCCGCGGCAGGCGCACAGGTCGTCGCGGTGCTCGAAGCCACCTCCGCACGGGCAGCCGCGTACCGCGCGGCGAGCCTGGCACGCTACCCCGGCAAGCTCCGGGAGGCGGCCGGATACCTGGCCGTGCTGGCCCGGCACGGCGTGCCCGTCCGCACCGGGCACGCCGTCGTAGCCTGCCACGGCACGGACCGGGTGCGGCGGGCGACGGTGGCGCGGCTGGGCCGGGACTGGCGGCCTGTCCCGGGCGCTGTCCGCGACATTGCCGTGGATGCCGTCCACGTGAGCTTCGGCTTCTCCCCCGCCCTGGAACTGGCTCGTTCCCTGGGCTGCATCGACGTGCCACACCCCGCCCAGCCCACGGCCTCGGTGCAGCACGACGCTGACTTTGCCACATCCATCCCCGGTGTATTCGCCGCCGGCGAGGCCACCGGGGCCGGCGGCGCGGAAGCCGCCGAGCTAGAGGGTTACATCGCCGGCGTCTCCGCGGCCCGCCACCTCGGGCAGGTGAGCGGGGCCACCGGGGAGCACCGGACGCGCGGCATCCGGGCACGCATCGCCCGCGCGCACCGGTTCGCCGCCCTGCTCGGCGAGCTGTACCCGCTCTCGCCCGGGTGGCTGGGCTGGCCGGCGCCGGGCACCATCGTCTGCCGCTGTGAGGACGTACCGTGGCACGCGATCAGCGACGCGGTCGCGGCAGGGGCGCGGGACGTGCGTGCCGTCAAGGGCCTGACACGGTGCGGCATGGGCTACTGCCAGGGCCGCGTCTGCGGCCCCATCCTCCAGTACGCCGTGGCCGCCGCCACCGGGAAGCGCCTGGCTGACGCTGGCGACCTGCACTCACGGCCGCTCATAACGCCCGTACCGGTTGGCACGGTAGCCGCCGCCTTCGGGCCCCCGGACCCGCACGGGCACGGCACCCCGCAGCTCCGCGAATGACCCGGGCATTTTTACATACTTTTGTACTACACCATAGACATGGTGACGGTGCAGATTGGCGTGCGTGAGCTTCAGCAGCACGCCAGCAAGTACCTGGATCTGGCCGAGAACGGGCAGGTAATCGAGGTGACGCGGCATGGCCGCAGGATCGCCCGCCTGGTGCCCGCAGCCGACCCGGACGATCCGCATGCGCAGAGGAGATCTTCGGCGACGCGCGGGACGAGCGCCTGTGACCTACCCGGACTCCTCGGCCTTGTTCAAACTGGTGGTCGAGGAGAGCGGGACAGCGGGGCTCCGGCAGTTCCTCCGCGACCGGGCAGGCGAGCCGCGCATCGCCTCGGCGCTGGTCCGCACCGAGGTGGTGCGGACCAGCGCACACGGCCGGCATTCCCGGCCTGGCCACGCCCGCGGTCATGGTGCCAGTCGGGGCGTCCGCGGCTGACGCAGTGCGCGCCGCCGTCAGCCGTCCTGTTCCGGTCAGAGGGAATGCCAGCGTGGCCAGTCCGCGGTCGGGATGGAAAAACTAAGCGGCGGCGGGAGCGGGATGTCCTCGCCGTAGTCACCGTCGGCGGCGACCTGGTAGCGCTGCCAGCCTTCCGCGAGACCGTGCAGCGTCCACCTGCCCAGCTCCTGGTCAACGAGCAGGTAGAATGGCACACCCCCCCTGGCGTACTCGGCGGGCTTGACGGACCGATCGTTGAAGACAGTGTCCGGTGACGTAGGCGAGGTCACCTCGACGACCATGACGATCGCAGCCCGCTCCTCCTCGACCGTCTTCGCGCCGGGCCGGATGAACACGAGATCCGGAATGTAGAAGCGGCCTGACCCGTCAGGAAGATCCCACCGGTAGTTCTCGTCGATATCCCAGTTGACGCTGATTTGCGACGTGTAGTAGGCCCGCTTGACGCTGTCATTGATGCTCCGGACAATCCGGCGGTGCTCGATCCCGGGCGGGTTCATGATCAGCAGGACCCCTTCGTCCACATACTCGACCTTGATGACCTCGAGCAGCCGGTCAGCGAGCGCACGCAGATCCTGCGTGCGGTACTCGTCGAGCTGGACGGCGGCCTCGCTCACGTCCTAGCGCACCTCCTCGTCCCGGCAGGCCGATTCCTCATCCTAGTCATCCAGTGCCCGGTCGGGCGGCGTCAGCTACCGACAGCGCAGGGCTGTACACGTGTGCCACGGGAAATCACCACCGCCCGTTCGGCTGAGTAAAGAGGAGCGGGCACGGCGGGGAGGCAGGCCGCGGGGCGCGGCACGGCCAGGTCACAGGACGGGCAGGTAGCGGTCCAGCTCGTACTCGGTGACCTGGCGGCGGTACTCGTTCCACTCGGCGCGCTTGTTGCGCAGGAAGAAGTCGAAGACGTGCTCGCCGAGGGTCTCGGCGGCCAGCTCGCTGCCCTGCATGACCGTGATCGCCTCGTCGAGGTGCTGCGGCAGCGGCTTGATGCCGAGCGCGCGCCGCTCGGCGGAGGTCAGCGCCCACACGTCGTCCTCGGCGGGCGGCGGCAGCTCGTAGTCGTTCTCGATGCCCTTCAGGCCCGCCGCGAGGATCAGCGCGTAGGCCAGGTACGGGTTGCAGGCGGCGTCCAGCGAGCGGAACTCCACCCGGGTCGAGTTCCCCTTGTGCGGCTTGTACATGGGCACGCGCACCAAGGCCGAGCGGTTGTTGTGCCCCCAGCAGATGTAGGCGGGGGCCTCGCCGCCCGCGCCGGCGGTGCGTTCGGCCGCGCCCCACAGCCGCTTGTAGGAGTTCACCCACTGGTTGCACACGGCGGTGATCTCCGCGGCGTGCCGCAGCAGGCCCGCGATGAACGCGCGGGCGATCTTGGAGAGCTGGAACTGCGCGCCCGGCTCGTAGAACGCGTTCCTGTCACCCTCGAACAGCGACACGTGGGTGTGCATGCCGGAGCCGGGGTGATCGGTGAACGGCTTCGGCATGAAGGTCGCCCAGACGCCCTGCTCGATCGCCACCTCCTTCATCACCAGCCGGAACGACATGACGTTGTCCGCCGTGGACAGCGCGTCGGCGTAGCGGAGGTCGATCTCCTGCTGTCCCGGCGCGCCCTCGTGGTGGCTGTACTCCACCGAGATGCCCATCTGCTCCAGCATCGTGATCGAGGTGCGCCGGAAGTCGTGCGCGATGGAGTGCGGCGTGTGGTCGAAGTAACCGCCCGAGTCGATCGGCTGCGGCCGCACACCGGGTGCCGGCCTCTCCCGCAGCAGGAAGAAC
>Ga0209061_1003194_pt1 | contig 18335 bp, 13 predicted proteins | sample Coa_R1_10_FD_187157 | JGI IMG/M metagenome (GOLD analysis project Ga0209061, IMG submission 187157) | Surface soil microbial communities from Centralia Pennsylvania, which are recovering from an underground coalmine fire - Coalmine... | ecosystem: Environmental > Terrestrial > Soil >...
GGCTGCTGCGGATGCCCCTGCTTGCCGTAGGGCGTACGCTCCAGGATTACGGGAAACCGGCCCGCGCGGCGCTTGCCGCCGGCCGCCGGAAAATACAGGTCGGTGGCCAGCCGCACGCCGTCGCGCATCGGCACCATGACGTCGCGCTCCACCACGTACCGCGACGGATCGACCTGCGGGACAGGCAGCAGCGGGAGCGGGGCTGGGACAGACGCGCTCATGGCAGGAGACTATTACGCTATCGCGTGGCCCGCGAACAGCGTCCGCCATCGCCCTGACGGACTATGGCGTTGGGAGCGAGTCTGTTAAATTGCGAATCAGCAACCGGGCAAATTCGGGAGGAGAGCATGATCAAGAAGGCAATTTCGGCGGACTCGCATATCGTCGAGCCGCCAGGCACCTACGTCGATCGCATCGACAAGAAGTACAAGGACATCGCGCCGCGCATGCTGCGGGACGAGAAGCTGGGCGACTACTTCACGATTCACGGGATGGAGGGCGTCAAGATCACGCTGGGCCTGATGGCGGCGGCGGGCAAGAGCGCCGAAGAACTGGGCCGCGGCGGCCACAAGTTCGAGGACCTTTATCGCGGCGGATGGGACCCCGAGGCGCGGATGGCGGACCAGGACCGCGACGGCGTGGCAGCCGAAGTCATCTACCCGACCACCGGGATGATGCTGTGCAACCATCCCGACGTCGACTACAAGAAAGCCTGCTTCGACGCCTACAACCGCTGGCTAGCGGAGTTCTGCTCGCCGCATCCGGATCGCCTGATCGGCCTGGCCCAGACGGCGATGCGCACGCCGCAAGAGGGAATCGAGGACCTGCGCGAGGCCAAGGCGATGGGTTTTCGGGGCGTGATGATGCCGGGCAATCCGGGCTACAAGGACTACGACGACCGCGCTTACGACGAGTTTTATGCGGCGGCGGTTGAAATGCGGATGCCGTTGTCGTTTCACATCCTGACCAGCCGGACCGACAACATTGCCAATCCGCAGCGCGGCCCCAAAATCAACGGCTTTTTGGCGATCATCCGCGGATGCCAGGACATCATCGGCACACTGATCTTCGGCGGCGTCTTCGAGCGCCATCCCAAACTCAAGGTGGTCTGCGTGGAAGCCGATGCGGGCTGGGTGCCGCATTACATGTACCGCATGGATCACGCCTACAAGCGCCATCGCTACTGGCTGCCGCCCGGCCAGGAATTGTCGAAAATGCCCAGCGAGTATTACCGCGAAAACGTCTACACCACTTTCCAGGACGACTGGGTAGCCTTCCAGATGAAGGACATGTGCAACATCCGCCGCTTGCTGTGGGCCAACGACTATCCGCACAGCGACTCGACCTGGCCCTGGTCGCAGGAATTGCTGCGCGAGCATCGCAAGGGGCTGAGCGACGAGGAGTTCAACCTCATCGTGCGCGACAACGTCGCGGAACTGTACGGACTGAATTAACAGCGCCGCAGCCAAATGCGCCAGTCAGGGGCGGACCGCCGATGCGGCCCGCCCTTGTCGTTTCCATATCCTCAAACCTCTCCCTGACCATGGAGAGGCGGCAGATGACGTCAGAACGATTTCAATCGTCGATGTGGCGCTTGATGAAGTTGAACATCAGGCGCTGCCCCTCCACGCATCCCGACAGCATCCACATCTGCATGAACGCGTGCGGCATGTCTTCCAGCACGTGCACCTCGTGAGGGATTTCCGCCCGGCTCAGCGCCGCCGCCATCGCGTAGCTTTCCGGCAACAGATTGTCGGCGGTGCCGCAGATAATGAAGGTCGGCGGTAGTGCGCCGGGCCGCACTGCGCGAATCGGGCTGACGCGTGGATCATCCAGCTTGTGTTCGTAGTCGTCACCCAGGTAGTTGCGGTTGGTGCCCGCCACGCCGCCCTCGCGCCCGCGCTGCATCATTTCGCGGATGTCATACAATCCGTACAGCAACAACAGCGCCTTAAGCCGGGCGCCGGCGGGATTTTTGCCGATTTCCAGCGCGGTGGCCGCGGCCAGGTTGGCTCCGGCCGAGTCGCCGCCGATCACGATGCGCGACCCATCGCCGTCCCATCGTTTGGCGTTTTCATGCGCCCACCGCACGGCGAAGACGCAGTCTTCAAAGCCGGCCGGAAAAGGATGCTCCGGGGCCAGACGGTAATCGAGGTTGAGCGTCAGACAACCCGCCTCGGCGAACTGCATGCCGAGTTTGCGATGACTTTTGGAGCTGCCGGCAACCCATCCGCCGCCGTGCAGATAGATCGCCACCGGGTACGGACCTGCGCCCTTGGGCACTGACACATCGGCGCGCAGACCGGGACGCAATTCGACGTCCTCGTGAAACGCGCCGATCTCGGGCGGCCGCGCGTTGGTGGGGCCGATGGTCGCGTTGATCGCCTCGCGCAGCCCTTTGTAGTCGGTGGGAAAGGGCGATTTCTTCACCCGTTCCAGCACGCCTCGTTCTTTTTCGCTGTATCCCATGGTTCACGCTCCGAATTCGTTTGCGCGGATTGAATCGTTCTATAGCCCGTAGAGCTGCGCCGCGTTGTCCAGCACGATCTTGCGCGTCTCCGCCTCGGGCAGTTCAACGAAGTCCCTGGCGATCTGCTCGCGCGAGCGCGGGAAGGTGCCCTCCGTATGCGGATAGTCGGAACCCCACATCAGGTGATCGACGTTGAGCAGCGAGCGCGTCAGCAGGCCGGCCTTGTCGTCCTCGAAGGTGAAGTAGAACTGCCGCTTGCAGTAAAAGGAGGGGGGTTCGTCCAGATGCGGCTCGATCCATCCGCGATGGTCTTCCCACAGATGGTCGAGCAGGCGCACTGCCGCCGCCACCCATCCGATTCCGCCTTCCACCACCACGAACTTCAACCTCGGATAGGCGCCGGGAACGCCCGAAGACAGGATTCCCGCCAGGGTGCGTATCTGTCCCACCATCTTCAGATCCATCACCAGCGGCAACAGCGGCAGGTCCTGGCGCACCGGCTCCTCGGTGGCCGCGTTGTGAAATGACAGGATCATGTCGTTGTCCTGCAACGCCGCCCACAGCGGCTGGTAGTAAGGATCCCAGTAGGGAATCTTAGGCTGGCAGGACGGGATGATGACGGACTTGATGCCCGCTTTGCGCACCCGTTCGGCTTCCTTGACCGCCCATTGGATAGGTCCGCTGGTCGGCAGCATCGCTACGCCCACGTAGCGGTCTGGCGCCACCGAGCAGAACTCGATCAGCCAGTCGTTGTAGGCGCGGCAGCATTCGCGTTTGTAGTCGGGATCGGGTGCCCCGTACAGCATCAGCGCGTAGTTGGGATAGAGCACCTCGGCGCGGATGTTGTCGAGGTCCTGGTCGCCCAACCGCAGTTTGGGATCGATCGACTCGGGCCGCACGTCTTTAAAATGATTCTTGGAGCGGTCCAGGGTGCGCCCCTTGAGCTTGTCTTCCATCATGCCGGCCATCAGATCGGCGCCCTGGACGGGCGGAATGCCTTCCACGATCATGTAGTCGGCATCCTTGCCCTCCATGAAGTGCGGCGCGCGCTCGCGCCACGCCCCGGTCATCCGCTTGGTCCACAGATCCAACGGTTCCACCACATGACTGTCGGCGGAAATGAATTTGTCGCTAATCGCCATCGTCCGGCCTCCTGCAAACACGTGCTCACGTCCACGGCGCCGCCAAGGCCCCAAGGACGGCTTAAACGTAGCCGATCCAACGCGCGATCAAAAGCTCCGAATGGAAGCAAAACAGCCCCTTTGCAATTGGACGCGCCTTCTATCCGCCACCGCGGCCTCAAAGCGGCCGTCCGTACAGCAATCCCGGACGAGGTCGATCCACAAGCGTCGGTTCGAAACCGCCCGTTGAAACTTGGTGACCGTCACACCGCGACGGCTCTGCTGGCAACACGCACGGCGGCCAGATAGGTGACGAGCGCGAAGGCGACGGTCAGGACGGTGGAGAAGGTCAGGTCGGGCAGCGAACCCAGGGAGCCGGGATGGGCGAGGTAGAGGCTCTCGCGCAGGGCCGCCATTCCATAGGTCATCGGGTTCAGCCGCATCACCCACGCCAGCCATCCGGGGGCGCCGGCGGCGGGAAAGAACGCGCCCGACAGCATCCAGATCGGCAGCAGGATCAGGTTCATGATCGCGTGGAAACCCTGCGTTGAATCGATCCGCCAGGCGATGATCAGGCCCAGGTTGGTCAGCGCGAATGCCACCAGCGCCATGATCACGATGGTGGCCGCCACCGCCGACAGGCTGAGCGCCACGCCCGCAATCGGCGCCAGCAGCAGGAAAATGATGCCCTGCATGAGGGCCAGCGTGGTGCCGCCCAACGCCTGGCTCATCACGATAGAGGTGCGCGCAATCGGCGCCACCAGCACGCCCTGAAGGAAGCCCTGCTTGCGATCCTCGATGGTCGAGATGGTGGCGAAAATCGCCGTGAACAACAGCACCAGCGCGATCACGCCCGGATAGAAGTATTCGGCGTAGCTGACGGTCCCAGGGGTGCCGGCGGGACGAAAGGAGGCGTTAAAGCCAACGCCCAGTAGCGCCCAGAACACCAAAGGCTGCAAAAAAGCCCCGGTTACGCGGCTGCGCTGGCGCACAAACCGCACCACCTCCCGCTTCCACAGCGTGTAAATTTGCAGTAGCACAACTCTACTCGCCGGCGCTGTCCGCAGTGCCCTCGATGAAGAACCGGCGGCCGGTCAGATGCACGAACACGTCCTCCAGCGTCGGCTTGCCGAAGGTCACACTCTCGATCTGATCGCCGAAAGCCTCGACCAGGTCGCGCACCAGCTCATGGCCGCGCTGGCGCTCGATGCGGATCGTTCCGTCCACCAGCGTGCCTTTGATCGCCAATGCGGCATCGATCCTTGCCATCAACGTCCCCGGGTCACCGGCGCTGCGCACCGCCACCACGTCGCCGCCGATGCGCTCCTTGAGCTCGCCCGGCGGCGCGATCGCCACCATGCGGCCCTCATTGAGGATCGCAATCCGATCGCAGCGCTCAGCCTCTTCCATGTAATGTGTGGTCAGCACGATCGTAACACCGTCCGTGCGCCGCAGATGGGCCAGGTAATCGTTGAATTCGCGCCGCGCCCCCGGATCCAATCCGGTGCTGGGCTCGTCAAGCAGCAACAGCTCGGGCTGATGGAGCAGCGCTTTGGCAAGTTCCGTGCGCCGGCGCAACCCGCCCGACAGCGTCTCGACCCGGTCGCGGGCACGGTCGCTCAGCCCGACGCGGGCCAGCATCTCGGCGCTGCGTGCGCGCAGACGGCTGCCGCGCAGACCGTACAGATGTCCGTGATGTTCGAGGTTCTCGGCCACCGTCAGCTTGTCGTCGAGGCTGGGATGCTGGAACACGACGCCCATGCGGCGCTGGATGTCCGCTCGCTCACGCCTCAGGTCGCGTCCCAGTATGCGCACCGTCCCGGCCTGACATGGCACCAGGGTTGACAGCACCTTGAACAGAGTGGTCTTGCCGCCGCCGTTGGGGCCCAAAAAGCCGAATATCTCGCCGCGTGCGATCGAGAAGCTGACGTCGTTGAGCGCGTGACGCTCGCCGTAAAAGAAGTTGATGGCGTGCCCCTCCAGCGCGGGCTCTGGAGCCGGCTGCGGGAGTTCGGCGCGAGATGCTGAGCTGGCGGCGGAAGCGATAGCCATCGAACGCGATTATCACGCGCGAACAAGTTCGGAGCAATGGCACAACCAGCGCATTTCACCAGCGCGCAGACGCTTGCGGTGGCGCCGAATTGGCATCGGAACACGCGCTGCAATCCTGACTTTATTGCTAGGAATTCGACGCGTGCTGTACAAAATTAATCAGCATTTTGATGAAAGAAACGGCCTGCGATGCCCCGTCTTTTCTCAAATCGCTCCTGGCTTCATCACCTGATCGTGACCGTGCTCGCCCGCTGGCTTCACCCGGCGCCGGCGGCGGCCGGCCAGCTATCGGTCACTGCTTCGTGACACACCGGCTTCCAAAGGAGCTGCGGGCGCGCCAGGGGGGCGCGCCCGCAGCTCGAAGCCACTAAAGTGCGGGGGCCGGGGCCGCGCGGCGCGCGATGCGCGCCGCGCGGCCCCGGCCCCTTGTAGCCTGCGACTGTTGTTCGTCCCAGGCTGACTTCAGGCTGCCGCCTTCGTCGTGGCGCCGCCGCCCGCCTCCTCCGCGATCGAGCCTTTCTTGGAGAACGCCACCGCCACGCCCAGCAGCACCACCGACAGCACCACGATCAGCACCCGCCCCGCGGTGACTTCGCCGATCGCCGCGGGCGCAAAGGGCGCTGCCAGGATGCCCACCAGGTTCATCACCTTGATCATCGGGTTGAGCGCCGGCCCCGCGGTGTCCTTGAACGGGTCGCCCACGGTGTCGCCCACTACCGCGGCCTTGTGAACGTCGGTGCCTTTGCCACCCAGAAATCCGTCTTCGACTTTCTTCTTGGCATTATCCCACGTGGCGCCCGCGTTGGACATGAACACGGCCATCAACTGACCGGTCAGGATGGTGCCACCCAGAAATCCGCCCAGCGCTCCCGCGCCCAGCCCGAAGCCGACCAGCAAGGGAGCGAATACCGCCAGGATTCCAGGGCCCAGCAGCTCCTTTTGCGCGGTCGCCGTGACGATTTCAACGCACCGTCCGTAGTCGGGCTTTTCCTTGTACTCCATGATTCCGGGGTGCTCGCGGAACTGGCGGCGCACCTCGACCACCACCTGATAGGCGGCGCGGCCTACGGCCTTGATTGCGAAGGAGCTGAACAAAAACGGCACCGCGCCGCCGATCAGCAGCCCGACGAACACGGTCGGCATATTGATCTGAACGCCGAGGTCGCCCAGATGCGCCTCATCGATGAAGGAGCGGAACAGCGACACCGCTGCGATAACCGCAGTGGCAATCGCCAGCCCCTTGGTCAGCGCCTTGGTGGTGTTGCCGATCGCGTCCATCCACGACAGCGTGCGCGACGCTTCCTCCTGGTGAATCCCGCCCATCTCGAAGATGCCGTGCGCATTGTCGGTGATGGGTCCGTAGGTATCCATCGCCAGGATGAATCCGGTGGTCGTCAGCAAGCCCAGTCCGGTCAACGCGATCCCGTAGAACTGCAACGCCACTGAGTCGCGGAAAATCACCATCGCGGTAATGATCGAAACGGCAATGACGACCAGCGCCCACACTGAGGACTCCAGTCCTTCCGCCATGCCCGACAGAATCAACGTCGCGGGCCCGGTCTTGGCAGAGGTGGCGCATTCGGTCACCGGTCCTTTATCGGGATGCGTGAAGTAGTTGGTCAGCCACAGGGTGACCACGGCCAGGACGATGCCCACCGACGCGGTGACCGCAAAGCGCCAGTCGGGCCGGCCGGTGACCGGATCGGTCAGATAGAAGTAATTGACAATGAAGAAGCCGATGATCGAGGCCACCGCGGAGGCGACATAGCCGTTGATGATTGGCCGCATCGGGTCGCGCATCGTGCTGCCCGCCGGGACACGCACTGCCATGATGCCGATAATCGAGGAGAAGACGCCCACCGCGCGCAGGATCAGGGCAAAAATGATCAGCTTGAGCGCGAACGCGCCGGCGCCTGCCGCGCCGCCGTAGGCAGCGATGAAGTCCTTTTCGCCCAAAGCGTAGGCAGCCAGGATAATAGCGGCGACCAGGGTTACTTCGTAGGACTCGAACACGTCCGCCGCCATCCCCGCACAGTCGCCCACGTTGTCACCGACGTTATCCGCGATGGTGGCGGCGTTGCGCGGGTCGTCCTCCGGGATGCCGGCTTCGACCTTGCCGACCAGGTCGCCGCCCACATCGGCCGCCTTGGTGTAGATGCCGCCGCCCACGCGCATGAACAGCGCCGCCAGCGAACCGCCGAAGCCGAACCCGACCAACACCTTCATCGCGTTCTCGCGGAAGATCAGAAAGATGATGGTGGCGCCCAGCAGTCCCAGTCCGACGGTGAACATGCCCGACACGCCGCCGGCCTTAAACGCCAGCTCCATCGCATCCTTGAAGCTGCTCAGCGCGGCATTGGCGCTGCGCACGTTGCCCTTGACGGCCAGCCACATGCCCACGAATCCGGCGCCATAGGAGGCGCTGACGCCCATCAGAAAGGCCACGGAAATCCCCAGCGGCAGCGCCAGACCCGAGTAAACGTGGCGATACATGAAGAACAGGGCAATAAAGATGAAGCCGACAAACCAGCGCATGGTCCTGACCTGCTGACGCAGGTAAGCCATCGCGCCCTCTTCCACCGCCTCCGCCACGTCGGTCATCGACTTGGCGCCGGGACTGGCCGCCAGCACGATGCGGACCAGATACAGTCCATAGCCCAGCGCTGCGATTGCTGACAGCAAGACCAGCCACAGGATCAGCACCTGGCCGCCCGAGAGGACTGGCAAAACAATATTTGACTCGCTCATTTACCGATGTCTCCGATGTCTCCTGATGGCTCCGTTCTTCGCCGGATCGGCCGGAGGAAGCAGCCGGCCGACTTTCGATCGGTGAAGGACGGGCCCGTGCACGACCGAAATATTTTGCGCGAAAGCCTACGAGTTTCGCCGACTCAAGTCCAGCCACCTGCTCACATATAATGGCTGCCGACGCAGCCGGTAGCATCGGTTGTCGCCATTTGGCGCAGCCGCACCGCTCGCTCAAGTTGACTCATTGTTATCCTGTGCCTTTGGTGCGGCTTTGGGAAGAGTCGCAGCGGCACGGCATGTTGATCCAACGCCGCGGCTTATGTTTAGCTCAAAACTCTGACAGGCAGCCCATGAATATCAATGTCGAAAGTTCCTCCCCGCTTCGCCGCAAGGTTACCATCGAACTCGATCAGGACGAGATCGCACAGGAGCTGGAGCGCTCCTATGCGCAACTGCGCCGCTCGGTGCATCTGAAAGGATTTCGTCCCGGCCGCGCGCCGCGCCAGATCCTGGAGCGGCTGTTTGGCGACCAGGTCCGCGGCGAAGTCATCCAGAAACTCATCAAGGAGTCCACTGAAAAGGCCCTCAGCGAACACAACCTGGTGCCGGTGGCTGAGCCTGAAATCGTCACCGAAGAGACCGACCTCAACAAGACGCTGCGCTTTGCCGCGGTGTTCGATATCAGGCCTGAAATCACCGTCAAGGATTACGAGAACCTCAAGGTTCCCCGCCAGGAGGTATCGGTCAGCGAGGAGCAGGTCGACGCCGCGCTGCAGCGGCTGCGCGAGCGGCTGGCGCCGCTCAAGAAGGTGGAAGACCGCACCCGCGTGGAACCGGGCGATTTCGTAATCGCGGAACTGGAGGCCTTCGCCGACGGTGCGCCGATTGCGGGCAGCAAGCTGGAGTCGCGTCTGCTCGAGGTTTCCGACAAGGCCATCGCGCACGGCCTGCATGAAGTGCTGACCGGCGCCGAGGTGGGCGTTGCGGGCAGCGCACGGCGCAGCTATCCGGCCGACTATGGCGAAAAGGATTTGGCGGGCAAGGAGGTGGAATGGCGCTACACGGTCAAGGAAATCTTCCGCCGCGAGCTGCCCAAACTCGACGATGAATTCGCCAAGGATCAAGGCGAGTTCCAAAGCCTGGCTGAGCTGCGCGAGCGGCTGCGCCACAACCTGCTCACACAGGCGCGCCAGGAGGCCGATGCCAAAGTGCGCCAGGGTCTGCTCGAGATTGTCCTGGAGCGCAACCCGGTGGAAATTCCGCAGTCGCTGATCGAACGCGAGCAGCGCGTGCTGGAGGCGGAGTTCGCCGCTACCTTGCAGGCGGGCGGGATGCCCGCCGAGCAGGCGATGGAGACCGCGCACAAAAGCCACGATGAATTCCGGGCGCGCGCCGAAAAACGCGCGCACAGCGCGCTGATTCTCGACGCGCTGGCGGCTCAGGAGAAGATCGAGGTCAGCGACGAAGAGCTGGCCGAACGCATCGCCGCCATCGTCGCCCAGTCGGGCCGCGACCGCGAGCGCGCGGCGGGCTTCTATAATAAGGAAGAAAACCGCGCCGCGCTGCGCGCTTCGATGCGCCGCGAAAAGACCCTCGACCTGTTGCTGGAGCGGGCGCAAAAGGATGACAGTCAGAGCGCCGGCGCGCAGGCCGGCGGCGAGAGCGTTGGCGGCGGTGAAGGCGGCGGCAGCGCCGGCTCGGGCGAGTCCGCCTGAATGGGCGCGAGCCGGACCCAATGTTGCCCATTAATTTCAAACTGGATACAATCATGTTAGCGCGGGAGTGCGCGGGGGTTTTGGGGCAAAATGCGTCGCCGCATGGCGTTATGAGCAATCTGGTTCCAATTGTAATCGAGCAGACCGGCCGTGGAGAACGCGCTTATGACATTTACTCGCGGCTGCTGAAGGACCGGATCGTTTTTCTGGGTAGCGAAGTCAATGACGACGTCGCCAATCTGATCACCGCACAGTTCCTCTTTTTGGAGTCCGAGGATCCCGAAAAGGAAATCGCCTTTTACATCAACTCGCCGGGAGGTTCGATCACGGCGGGACTGGCGATTTACGACACCATGCAGTTCATCAAGCCGCCGGTGTCGACCTTGTGCCTGGGCCAGGCGGCGAGCATGGGTGCGCTGCTGCTGGCCTCGGGGCAGAAGGGTCGGCGCTACGCCCTGCCCCATTCCCGCATCATGATCCATCAGCCGCTGGGCGGCGCGCAGGGCCAGGCCACCGATATCGACATCCAGGCGCGTGAAATCCTGCGGATGCGTGAGGAACTCAACAATCTTTTCGTCAAACACACAGGGCAAAGTTTGCGCAAAATCGAAAAGGACACCGACCGCGACCTGTTCATGGGGCCCGAACAGGCGGTTGAATACGGAATCGTTGATGAGGTAATCGTAAGCCGGGGGTCCTCCAAGTGAGGGACGGGAGGCAATATGGCCAAGCACGATGATCGCGCCGGATCCCTGGTCTGCTCTTTTTGCGGCAAGAGCCAGGACGAGGTGCGCAAGTTAATCGCCGGGCCCACCGTCTACATTTGCGACGAGTGTATCGACCTGTGCAACGACATCATCGCCGAGGAAGCCGACGGCGAGGAGGCCTTCGGCCAGAGTTCGGCGGTCCCCAAGCCGGCTGAAATCAAACGCGTCCTCGACCAGTATGTGATCGGGCAGGACCGCGCCAAGAAGATCCTGTCGGTCGCGGTTCACAACCATTACAAACGCATCGACTCGCAGATGGTGACCGGGGATGTCGAACTGCAAAAGTCAAACATCCTGCTGATCGGTCCCACCGGGGTGGGCAAGACGCTGCTGGCCCAGACGCTGGCCCGCTTCCTCCAGGTGCCCTTTACGATTGCCGACGCCACCTCGCTGACCGAGGCCGGCTATGTCGGCGAGGACGTCGAGAACATCATCCTGTCGCTGTTGCAAAACGCCGACTACGACATCGAACGCTGCCAGCGCGGTATCGTCTATATCGATGAGATCGACAAGATCGCGCGCAAAGGCGACAACCCCTCCATCACGCGCGACGTCTCGGGCGAGGGCGTGCAGCAGGCGCTGCTCAAGATAATCGAAGGCACCACCGCCAGCGTGCCGCCCAAGGGCGGCCGCAAGCATCCGCAGCAGGAGTTCCTGCAGGTCGACACCACCAACATCCTGTTCATATGCGGGGGCGCGTTCGTGGGTCTGGAGGACATCCTGCGCCGGCGGATCGCGGGCAAGACCATGGGTTTTCGCGCTGACTTAAGCCATCGTGATCCCAAGTCAATCTCCGATCTGCTGGTCGACGTGCAGCCTGAGGACCTGCTCAAGTTCGGGCTGATTCCTGAGTTTGTCGGACGCCTGCCGGTGATCGCGACGCTGTCGGAACTGGAAGAAGACGCGCTGGTGCGCATCCTGACCGAGCCCAAAAACGCGCTGGTACGCCAGTATCAGAAGCTGTTCGACATGGAGAACGTGCACCTGAAGTTCACCCAGGGGGCGCTGCGCGCGATTGCGCGCGAGGCGCTCAAACGCAAGTCGGGTGCGCGCGGTCTGCGGGCGATCATGGAGAACATCATGCTCGACGTGATGTACGACATTCCCTCGCAGCCCAACATCAAAGAGGTCTTAATTTCGGAGGAGGTGGTAAGTCAGAAGGAACCGCCCTTGCTGGTCTATCAGAAAGCCGCTGAGACCGCCTGAGTTCGGGGAGACTCGATAAAAAAAATGCTCTTTCGCAACGACAAAAAAGACAACCGCGACAATTCACAGGCGCAGATTGTTCCACTGCTGCCCTTGCGTGAATTAATCGTTTTTCCGCACGAAGTTTATCCGATCTTCGTGGGACGCCAGAAGTCCATCAAGGCGCTCGAAGAGGCCGAAAACCAGAAAAAACCCATCCTGCTCGCGGCCCAGAAGGACGCCAAGGTTTCAGAACCAACGCCCGACGATATCTACGCGGTCGGCACCCTGGGCGTGGTGGTGCAGCTGCTGCGTCTGCCCGACGGCACGGTCAAGGCGCTACTGGAAGGCAAGAAGCGGGCGCGCATCGTGCGCCACGTCACGGACCGCGATTTCTTCCAGGTCGAGGTCGAGGAAGTCACCGAAGTCTGCGAGCGCAACACCGAGGTGGAAGCGCTGATGCGCTCGGTGATCTCGACCTTCGACAACTATGTGCGGCTTAACAAGAAGATCCCGCCCGAGATGGTGACGTCGATCTCCGCCATCGACGACCCGGCCTACCTGGCCGACAAGCTGGTCGGGCATCTGGGGATCAAGCTGGAAGAGAAGCAAGCCCTGCTGGAGACCGCCAATCCGGCCGAGCGCCTGGAGAAGATCCTCGGCTACATGCGCTCGGAGCTGGAGATCCTCGAAGTCGAAAAGCGCATCCGTACTCGGGTCAAGAAGCAGATGGAGAAGACCCAGAAAGAGTACTACCTCAACGAGCAGATGCGCGCGATCCAGAAGGAGCTGGGCGAGAAGGACGAATTCAAGAACGAAATCCAGGAACTCGAGGACAAGCTGCGCGAAAAGAAGATGTCGGCTGAGGCGCGCGAGAAGTGTGAGCGCGAGATCAAGAAGCTCAAGATGATGTCGCCGATGTCGGCCGAGGCGACGGTCGTGCGCAACTACCTGGACTGGTTCCTGTCCCTGCCCTGGTACGAATACACCGAGGACAAGCTCGACATAAAGGAAGCCGAACGCATCCTTGAAGAGGACCATTACGGGCTGGACAAGGTCAAACAACGCATCCTGGAGTACCTCGCGGTGCAGACCCTGGTCGGCCAGATCAAGGGCCCGATTCTGTGCCTGGTCGGACCGCCGGGGGTGGGCAAAACCTCGCTGGGCCGCTCGATCGCGCGCTCGATGGGCCGCAAGTTCGTGCGCGTGTCGCTGGGCGGCGTGCGCGACGAGGCGGAAATCCGCGGTCATCGGCGCACCTACATCGGTGCGCTGCCCGGCAAGATAATCCAGTCGATGCGCAAGGCGGGCTCGGGCAATCCGGTCTTCCTGCTCGATGAGGTGGACAAGATGTCCACCGACTTCCGCGGCGACCCCTCCTCGGCTTTGCTTGAAGTGCTCGACCCCGAGCAGAACTGTTCCTTCAACGACCATTACCTGGACGTCGATTACGACCTGTCCAAGGTGATGTTCATCACCACTGCCAACACCCTGGAGCGTATTCCGCGCCCGTTGCAGGATCGGATGGAGATCATCCGCATCCCGGGCTACACGGAGAACGAAAAGCTCAACATCGCCAAGCGCTACCTGCTCAAGAAGCAGCGCGAGGCCAACGGGCTTAAGGAAGAGAACATCGAGTTCTCGGACAAAGCCCTGCTGGGCATAATCCGGCATTACACGCGCGAGGCGGGCGTGCGCAACCTGGAGCGCGAGATCGCCGCCATCTGCCGCAAGGTTGCGGTCGAGGTGGTCAAGAACGACCGCAGCGCACACGTCAAGGTGTCGAGCTCCAGCCTCAGCAAGTACCTGGGTCCGCCCCGTTTCCGTTACGGGCTGGCCGAGACCAAGCCGCATATCGGAGTCGCCACCGGGTTGGCATGGACCGAACTGGGCGGCGAGCTGCTGGCAGTCGAGGTCACCATCGTGCCGGGGCGCGGCAAGCTGACCGTAACCGGCCAATTGGGCGAGGTGATGCAGGAGAGCGCGCAGGCCGCGATGTCATACGTGCGTTCGCGCGCTGTGGCGCTGGGCCTTGACCCCAACTTCTATCAAAAGATCGACATCCACATTCATATTCCCGAGGGAGCCATCCCCAAGGACGGGCCGTCGGCCGGCATCACTCTGGCCACGGCACTGGTGTCGGCGCTATGCCGCGTGCCGGTGCGCAACGATCTGGCGATGACCGGCGAGATCACCTTGCGCGGACGTGTGCTGCCGATCGGCGGACTTAAGGAGAAGGCGCTGGCGGCGCATCGGGGCGGTATCAAGACCATCCTGATCCCCAAGGAGAACGAAAAGGACGTCCAGGACATCCCGCCCGCCATCCTCAAGAACATCACGCTGGTTCAGGTCGAGCACATGGACGACGTGCTCAAGAAGGCCTTGGTGCTGGACGATCCGGAGACATTCCTCAAGGCTCAGCCCCATCCGTTGGACTGGGCTACCGAAGCGCTCAGCGACGACGAAGATGAGGAACAAGAAGAGGAGCGGGTGAAAGACGCGCCCGCCACTCCCACCCTGACACGGCGTTCGGGATTGGATTTTTAACTGCGGCGGAACTTGACAAGAGGCATCAACCGGGGCTTATTTTAGCCGCTAAACTGCCTGGGCAGGATGGAAGGTAATGACGAAGACGGAGTTGATCGAGGGATTAGCCAACAAGCTAGGGATGCACAAGTCCGAAGCGGAAAAGGCGATCAACATCATCCTGGACGACATCACAGCGGCGCTCCGGCAGGGCGACCGTGTCAACATCTCCGGGTTCGGGACCTTCTCGGTATCCGCACGGCGTCCGCGCACCGGGCGCAACCCCAAGACCGGCGAGGCGATTCAGATTTCCGCCAGCCGCTCGGCCAAATTCAAGGCCGGCAAGCAGCTCAAGGACTCGCTTAACGAGGAGGCTGGAGCGGCGGAAAGCGCCAGCGCAAGCTGACGCCTGAAGGCTCGCCAAGAGCTCATCACGGCGCCGGAGCCGGCAGACTCCGGCGCCGTTTAATTTATCCTCCTGTCCTTTTGCGGGCGGTTAGCTCAGCGGTAGAGCATCGGCCTTACAAGCCGGGGGTCGCAGGTTCGAAACCTGCACCGCCCACCATTGACATCGGTCAACCGCTGCCCGGCCGTACGCCGCAGTTGATAAAGCGGGCAACGGCGAATGACACCCAGCATCGGCATTCCCATGTTGTCCTTCAGGCAAGTGTGGCGGGCGAGAGCCCCAACTTTCCGCGCCGCCGGCAATGTCCAAACCGGGCATGAGAGGGTGCGATGCGACAGTGGGGCGAGGCCGGCTTTCATCCGTGCCGTTTGCCGCTGAGCGTGGAGAACAGTCCTCTGCGCGGCCACATCAGGGCGAAGAGGTAACCGGCCGGCAGCCCGATAGCCGAAGCAATCAGTACCGCGCCAATCGAAGGGTTGGCCTGATAGAGTTCCAGGCAATTGCGGACCAGTTCCTGAGCAAGCGACAAGCAACGCGGCTCAACCGAGACGGCGACGGCCGCCCCAACACCCACCAGAATGACCCCGACGACAAACTTACCGAACGACCGCCCTCTGCTCATACCCCGACGTAAACAAAAGTCGCTCAATTTGTCAAGTTTATTTAACTAAGTGGAGTTTTGGCTGGTTTTGGGAAAAATCCTCACCCGCTCCGGCGCGCCGGGACTTCTGATTGCGCAGGTTGCCCCTCGAGCGCGGCACAGTGGCTGGCGTCCTCACCCGGGCGCGAGCGGCGGGCGAAGCGCGGCCAGTTGCGGATTGCGGCTGCGGGCGGGCCAGGTCCGCCACGCTACAAAATGTCGCATCGTCGCGCCCACAATTCAATTGGCTGGGGCTCCTGTACAATACTTTTTGGCTGGATTTGAGCCAAGGCGTAGTGAGAGCCTTTTCACCTTCGCATTAAACATCCTTCATCCTCTTACAACACGGCCATGATGTGACTTTGCCGCCGGTGTTTTGCCGGGGAAAGGAAGTCACAAACATGAAGTTGTCGCGAAAAACGTACGCCGCTCTCAAAGAGCGGGTGGCCGCTGGCGCGCTCATACTTGTTGTCGCCGCCGTGCTGGCGTGGCCGAATCTCGTGCGGGCGCAGCCGGGCGATCAGCCGCCCACCGCAACCCCGATCCGCCACGTCGTGGTCATCTTCCAGGAAAACGTCTCCTTCGACCATTATTTTGCAACCTACCCGCTGGCGGCAAATACTGACGGCTCGACGTTCAATCCCGCGCCTGGCACGCCCGGCGTCAACGGGCTGGGGACGCTGGTCGCGGGCGAACCGGCCGGGGTGCTGCTGACCGATAACCCCAATGCACGCAATCCCGCCAACGGCGCCGATGCCATCAATCCTTTCCGCCTGAGCCATGCGCAGGCTTCGACCTGCGATCAGGATCACAACTACGGGCACGAGCAACTGGCCTTTGACATGGGACTGATGGACTTCTTTCCGGGCAGCGTGGGCGTGGGCGCAAGTGCCTTTTGCGACAGCGCTTTTGCCTGGGGCAAGGGCAAAGGCCTGGTGATGGGCTACTTTGACGGCAATACCGTGACCGCTCTGTGGAACTACGCCCAGCACTTTGCGCTCAACGATAACAGCTATGGGACGACCTTCGGTCCGTCGACGCCCGGCCTGCTCAACCTGGTCGCGGGCAACACTTATCCCGCGACGCCCAGCGCCAGCACCGCCAAAGTGGTGAACATCAAGGGCGGCAGGGGAACGCTGGTCGGCGATCTCGATCCTTCCGGCGACAAGTGTTCAAGCGGCGTCACCATCCAGATGGGCGGCAGGAATATCGGCGACCTGCTCAACGAAAAAGGCATCAGTTGGGGGTCGTTCATGGGCGGTTTCGATCTGACGGTCGCCAATTCCGATGGCAGCACCGGGTGCGCTCGTCAGAGCCCGGCAACGCCCGCCAACGGCGGGCCAGTAGCCGACTACATTCCGCATCACGCCTTTTTCCAGTACTGGGCCTCCACCGCCAACCCCAACCATACGCGTCCCTCGGTCCCGCCCGGACTGTACGGCACGTCGGCGGATGTCGGCGCCAACCACGAGTATGACATCCACGATTTCTTTGACGCACTGGCGGTGGGCAACCTGCCGGCGGTGAGTTTTCTCAAGGCGCCCGCCAATATGGACGGACACGTGGGGTACTCCGACCCGCTGCTGGAGCAGGTCTTCCTGGTCAATGTGATCAATGCTCTGCAACGGTCGCCGTTGTGGCGCAGCACGGCGGTGTTTATCAACTGGGACGACTCCGACGGCTGGTACGACCATCAGATGAGCCCGATCATCAACGGCTCCGCCTTCGCTAATCCGAGCGACACGAAGAACAGCGATCAGCTCAACGGCGCCGGCAAATGCGGTGCGATCGCGCCTATGAGGGATGACGGCGGGCAGCCGATCCAGGGACGATGCGGTTACGGTCCGCGTATTCCGCTCCTGGTCGTGTCGCCATTCGCAAAGGAGAACTTCGTCGATCACACGCTCACCGACCAGAGTTCGATCCTGCGCTTTATCGAGGACAACTGGGGCACGGAGCGGATTGGCAACGGCTCGTTCGACGCGGTCGCCGGAGGCCTGTACAACATGTTCGATTTCCACAGGCCCGCCTCCGAGGCGCGGCGTCTGTTCCTGAATCCGGCGACCGGGATGAAGGAGTGATAATTCACGCTCGCAAGCATATGAGCGCGCGGTAAAGCCGCGCGCTCTTTCATCTTCAAGCAGCGGGGCCGCCAACGCACGGCGCTGCCAGGGGGGGCTCGCCCCAGGCTTCGGCCTGGCCTTGCGAACCGTCACCGATAATGTCAGCGTAAAATGCGATTATTAGGGGAAACTTGCCCAAAGCGATGCGTGGCACAAGGATGCTGAGGCGGTTTGGAATCGCAATGGTGACGGTCTTCTTGGGGCTGGCAAGCAACGCGGACCTCGATTACAGCGCCGCTTTGGCCGCGGCAAACCAGCCGCCATCAACCCGGGATCAGGTGTTCGTCGCGTGCGGCGAGCATGCGCGCAAAGCGGGCCGGCGGATACGGGAAATCGTCGGCGCAATCGACGGTGTGTGGGACGCTCACGTGCGCGTCTACGAGTCGGTCGCGGTTGCACCCCCGCATGCGCGGCCCGGCGGATGCATCCTGTACAATCCGGTCTACATGAACTTCCTGATGCAGCGGCTGTTGATCCACGACGGCGCCGTTGCCGAGGCGATGCTGTACGCGATCATGGCCCATGAAGTGGGGCACGAATTGCACGGCGATTTCAGCGCGTCCCGCCGGCAGGTGTCTTCGG
>Ga0209061_1003195_pt1 | contig 18335 bp, 16 predicted proteins | sample Coa_R1_10_FD_187157 | JGI IMG/M metagenome (GOLD analysis project Ga0209061, IMG submission 187157) | Surface soil microbial communities from Centralia Pennsylvania, which are recovering from an underground coalmine fire - Coalmine... | ecosystem: Environmental > Terrestrial > Soil >...
AGCGTGAACATGACCTCGATGGTGTGGCTTGCCGGCAGCGCCTTGTCGGTGTTGCGGCGGATCGACAGCGTCATGCGCATTTGGCGTTCGGGAATCTCGACGTCGGCGCGGATCGCAAGCTCGGGCGCCAAGCCCGGCCCGGGCGAGACCGTCTCGGTCCGCCAGATCGCCGATCCGACATAACGCCGGCCCTGCGGATTGCTCGGATCCTCGTCATAGAGGACGACCTTCTGCGCCACCGCGGCGGCCGGCGCCGTCGCCGGGGAGGTCGTCTTCGGCTCGATGCGCTCGTCGATTTTCGGTTGCGCGGCCGCCGGCGGGGCGCTCGGCCGGCTGGTCGACTCGCTCGCGGTTCGGAAACCGCCGACGAGCGCGCCGACGGTGTGGCGCTGCCAGTAGCCGAGCGCAACGAGCGCCACAACGGCTACCGCCACGGCGGCCCATTTGATGACCGGCGCGGCGGCACGCACCGGTCGCGGCGGCTCTTCCTCCGGCTCGGCGGGATGGTCGAAGGGGACGGGCTGGGCGGACGCCGCTGCGCCGGCCCGGGCGCGAGGCGCCCGCCCGTCTTCGTGCGGACGCGGCGGCTCGAACAAGGGGGCGGCCGCGGGGCGATCGCCGGCCGGCGGCCGCTCGCCCGGCACGGCCCGGGGCTTCTCGCGCACGGCGCTCCCTGCCCCCGCCGCGGCCTGTCCCGCGTGACCGGCCTCGGCGACCGTCTCGCGAAAATCCCGCAGGCCCTGGTCGCGCAGCGAAGGCGCGGGTTCGGGGGCCCGCGCGGCTGCGGCCGGCGCCGTCTTGGTCGCGGCCTCGGCCTCGACCTTGCGGATCGCCTCCTCCAAAGCCAGGCGCTCGCGGGTGACGTCGGCCTCGTCGAGCGGCGGATCGACGCTGCGCAATTGCGTCACCAGCGCGGCGCGCGCGCGTTCATAGAGCATGCGCCGGTTCTCCCCGGTATTGTGCTCGAGACCGGCCACGGCGCGGGAGATCAGGGATTGATAGTCGGCCATCGCTGCCCAATCTGATTTGGCTTCTTGTCTTTTTTCCGAATTCAAACCTCGAACGGATTCCGCATGAGAATGGTGTCTTCGCGCTCCGGACTGGTGGAGAGCAGCGCCACGGGGCAGCCGACCAGTTCCTCGATTCGGCGGACATATTTTATGGCCTGCGCCGGCAGTTGAGCCCATGAGCGCGCGCGTGCGGTGGGCTCTTTCCAGCCGGCGATGGTTTCATAGACCGGTTCGACGCGGGCCTGTGCCTGCTCGCCGGCCGGAAGATGGTCGATCTCGTGGCCGTCGAGACGATAGGCGGTGCAGACCTTGATCGTGTCGAAGCCGTCGAGGATGTCGAGCTTGGTGAGCGCAAGACCGTCGATGCCGCAGGTGCGGACACTCTGCCGCACGAGCACGGCGTCGAACCAGCCGCACCGCCGGGCGCGGCCCGTGACGGTGCCGAATTCGCGGCCGCGCTCGCCGAGCGCGCGGCCCACCGCATTGGCCTGTTCGGTGGGGAACGGCCCCTCGCCCACCCGCGTGGTGTAGGCCTTGCAGATGCCGAGCACATAGTCGATCGCATTGGGGCCGATGCCCGATCCGGTCGCCGCCTGCGCCGCCACGGTGTTGGACGACGTCACGAAGGGATAGGTGCCGTGGTCGACGTCAAGCAGCGCGCCCTGCGCGCCCTCGAACAGGATGCGCTTGCCTTCGCGCCGCTTGGCGTCGAGCAGCGACCATACCGTGTCCATGTAGGGAAGCACGCGGGGCGCGAGCTGCGCGAGGTCATCGTAGACGGACTGCGCGGTGATCTCGGCGAGCCCGCTTCCGCGGCGCAGCGCGTTGTGATGCGCGAGCAGGCGCTCGATCTTCGGCTTGAGCGCGGGCAGGTCGGCGAGATCCATGAAACGGATCGCGCGGCGACCGACCTTGTCCTCATAGGCGGGACCGATGCCGCGCTTGGTGGTGCCGATGCGGGTCGCGGCGCCGTCCGCCTCGCGCAGCGCTTCGAGTTCGCGATGCAGCGGCAGGATCAGCGTGGCATTCTCGGCGATCCGCAGCTTGTCAGGCGTCACCTTGATTCCCTGTTTGTCGAGCTGCGCGATCTCCTCGAGCAGCGCCCGCGGATCAACGACCACGCCGTTGCCGATGATCGAAAGCTTGCCTTCGCGCACGACCCCCGACGGCAGCAGCGAAAGCTTGAACACGGCATTGCCGATCACCAGGGTGTGCCCGGCATTATGGCCGCCCTGGAAGCGCACCACGATGTCGGCCTGTTCCGACAGCCAGTCGACGATCTTTCCCTTGCCCTCGTCGCCCCACTGGGACCCGACTACCACCACATTCGCCATGCGGATGTTCCCTGCCAGCGTCCGGACGTCTGAAACCGGGTACGGCCGGCCAGGTCCATCCTCGGATAAAGGATGCGGCGGGCCGAAGCAAGGCAGGCGACGGCAGGCCGGCGGGCGCTGCCGGCGGCGGCCCGCACCGCGCTCAGAAGCGGAGCGGCTTGGCCTGCTGCACCTGGGGCAGCGCGCGGACCTTGGCGAGCACCTCTTCCGGCAGCTCGCCGTCGATCTCGATCAGGGCGATCGCGCTGCCGCCCGGCTTGTCGCGGCCGACATGGAAGGTGGCGATGTTGATCCCGGCATCGCCCAGCGTGGAGGAGAACTTGCCGATGAAGCCGGGCTTGTCGAGGTTGGTGATGTAGATCATCGAGGCGCCGAATTCGGCGTCCATGCGGATGCCCTTGATATTGACGATGCGCGGGCGTCCGTCGGCGAACACGGTGCCGGAGACGTGGCGCGACTGCCGCTCGGTCGTCACCGTGACGGTGATCAGGCTCTCGTAATCCTCCGGCATCTCGCGCGTCGTTTCCTCGACCACGATGCCGCGCTCCTTGGCCACCACCGGGGCCGACACGACGTTGACGTCGCCGAGCATCGGCCGCAGCAGGCCGGCCAGCGCGGCCGAGGTCAGCGCCCGCGTGTTCATCTGCGCCACGAGGCCTTCGTAGGCGATCTGAACCTTGCTGATGCCGGTTTCCGTGAGCTGCCCGGCGAAGGAGCCGAGCTTCTCGGCGAGCGCGATGAAGGGCTTGAGCTTGGGCGCCTCCTCGGCGCTGATCGAAGGGAAGTTGACCGCATTGGCGATGGCGCCGCGCAGGAGATAGTCCGACATCTGCTCCGCGATCTGCAGGGCCACGTTCTCCTGCGCCTCGGTGGTCGAAGCGCCGAGATGCGGCGTACACACGACGTTCGGCAACTTGAAGAGCGGGTTGTCGGTCGCCGGCTCGGTGGCGAACACGTCGAACGCGGCGCCGGCGACGTGCCCCGACTTCAGCGCCTCGACGATCGCCGCCTCGTCGACGAGCCCGCCGCGCGCGCAATTGATGATGCGCACGCCCGGTTTCATCTTCCTGAGCGCGGTTGCGTCGATGATGTTGCGCGTCTTGTCGGTGAGCGGCGTGTGCAGCGTGATGAAGTCCGAGCGCCGCAGCAACTCATCGAGCTCGACCTTCTCCACCCCGAGATCGACGGCACGCTCGGAAGCAAGATAAGGATCGTAGGCGATCACCTTCATTTTCAGCCCGAGCGCGCGGTCGGCGACGATCGAGCCGATATTGCCGCAGCCGATGATGCCGAGCGTCTTGCCGAAGATCTCGACGCCCATGAAGCGGTTCTTTTCCCACTTGCCCGCCCGCGTCGAAGCGTCGGCTTCCGGGATCTGCCGCGCCAGCGCGAGCATCAGCGAAATGGCGTGCTCGGCCGTGGTGATGGAATTGCCGAACGGCGTGTTCATGACGATGATGCCGCGCGCGGTCGCCGCCGGGATGTCGACATTGTCGACGCCGATGCCGGCGCGGCCGATCACCTTGAGCTTCTTCGCCCGTTCCAGGATCTTCTGCGAGACCTTGGTGGCCGAGCGGATGGCAAGGCCGTCATAGTCGCCGATGAGCGCGGCGAGCTTCTCCTTGTCCTTGCCGAGCGACGGCTGGAAATCGACCTCGATGCCGCGGTCCTTGAAGATCTGCACCGCGGAGGGCGAAAGCGCGTCGGAGATGAGAACCCTGGGCATGCGCGTGCTAGGCCGCCTTCGCCAGCGCGGCCTTGGTCTCGGCAAATGCCCAATCGAGCCAGGGCGTCAGCGCCTCGATGTCGCTCGTCTCCACCGTCGCCCCGCACCAGATGCGCAGACCGGGCGGCGCGTCGCGGTAATAGGCGATGTCGTAGGCCACGCCCTCCTTCTCCAAGAGGCCGGCAAGCGACTTGGCGAAGGCGCCCTGCGCCTCGAGCGGAAGCCGCGTCACCGCCGGATCGACCACCTTCAGGCACACGGACGTGTTGGACCGCTGGGCCGGCACGCGTGCGAGGTGTTCGACCCACGGCGTGACCTTGACCCAGGCGGCGAGTGCCGCGGCATTGGCGTCGGAACGGGCGATGGTCGCGGCAAGTCCGCCGATCGACTTCGCCCAGCCGAGCGCGTCGAGGTAGTCCTCGACGCAAAGCATGGACGGCGTGTTGATCGTCTCGCCGGCGAAGATGCCCTCGTTGATCCGGCCGCCCTTGGTGAGGCGGAAGATCTTGGGCAACGGCCAGGGCGGTTTGTAGGTCTCGAGCCGCTCGACCGCGCGCGGGCTCAAGACCAGCATGCCGTGCGCCGCCTCCCCGCCCAGCGCTTTCTGCCAGGAGAAGGTGGCGACGTCGAGCTTGTCCCAGGCAAGCCGCTGCGCGAAGGCTGCCGAGGTGGCGTCGCAGATCGTGAGGCCCGTGCGGTCGGCGGCGATCCAGTCGCCGTCCGGCACGCGCACGCCGGAGGTGGTGCCGTTCCAGGTGAAGACCACGTCGGTGCTGAAATCGACCTCGCCGAGATTCGGCAGCTCGCCGTAGGGCGCGCGCAGCACTCTCACGTCCTTGAGCCCGAGCTGCTTCTCGACGTCGGTCACCCAGCCTTCACCGAAGCTCTCCCAGGCGAGCATGGTGACCGGCCGCGGCCCGAGCAGCGACCACAGCGCCATCTCCACCGCCCCGGTGTCGGAGGCCGGCACGATGCCGATGCGATAATCGGCGGGGATCTCCAGCACCTCGCGCGTCAGGTCGATGGCGCGCTTGAGCTTGGCCTTGCCGAGCCGCGCGCGATGCGATCGTCCCAGGGCTGCGTCGGTGAGGGCGGTGAGATTCCAGCCGGGGCGCTTGGCGCAGGGGCCGGAGGAGAAGTGCGGAACGACCGGCCGCACGCCGGGCTTGCTCGCGCTCATGGTCTATCCTTCCAGATAGGCGCCCCTCGGTGGGGAGGGGTGTCCCGCTGGCGGACATAGGCGAGTTGGCGGCCGCGGTCAACCGGCGCGGCGGCGGGCTCAGAACCGCACACCGAGGCCGGCGCGGATGTTGTTCAGATAGAGATGCAGTCCGCCGAGCCCGAAAAACTGCACGCGCTCGTACTCGCCGCGCGCGAAGATATTCGGCGTGAGCGCAACGTCGAGCCCGGCGCCGATGGAATAGCCGTAGATGAACTTGTCGGAGCGACCGTCGCTGCCCTGACCGATGACCGTGGTCACGGTGGCCGGGGAGGTTGAATTGTCCGTCTGCGTGTCGACCACCGTCACCGAGGTGGCGACGTCGGCCCGACCGACGACGAAGCCGATCAAGCCGTAGGGCAGGAACTGGCCGGTCGCGTAGCCGGCGCGGCCGCGGAGCGACGTATAGTCGATGAGCTTGATGGACGAGCTCGCACTGAGCGTCATGTCGTGGTCGATCGTGCCGGTCGTCGTTTGCTGGCGGATCGAACTGGCGGACACCGCGCTCCAGTCGGACTTGGTGTAGGTCGCCTCGAGGCCGAGCACCACGTCGTCCCACTGCCAGTTGTATCCGACGAAACCGCCGAATCCGGAGCCGTTCGAGTCGCTCTTGCCGAGCAGGGGCAGACCCGAGATGCTGAAAGTGCCGTCGAGGGACGCGTTGCGCAGCGCGTCGGCCACGGCCGACTGGCTGACCTCGCTGAAGTCGGCGCCGCCGCTGACATAGGTCGCATGGCCTCCGGCATAGAAGCCTTCCCACAGCGCGTAGCCGTCGAACAGCGAGCCGCGCAGCGGCGCATCGAGCCAGCCGCCGGCGACCGCCGCACCCGGCGGCACGACGGCGACGGCCGCGCCGATGGCAAGGCTCCGCAGCACGATCCGCAACCGGCGCATTCCTCTTCCCCTTCCCGTTTCCGTACGGTCCCCACGCCGCGCCTGATGCGGCGCCGCGCGCTAGCCGCGGCTGTGCAGCGGCGGCGGAGGCGGCGGCGGTACGTCGAGCAGCCAGCGCATGCCGAGCTTGAGGTCGCTCGACGTGATGTGGTGGAATTCCATCGGGTTGTAGAAATTGTTGGTGCCGTTGAAGGCGATCAGGTCGCCGCTCTGCGCCTTTCCGAGGTCGACATAGCGATAGGCGAGTTCGAGCGTGAGGTTGCGGGTGACCTGATAGGCGAGGCCGGCGTGGATCGCCCAGGCGAAATTCCACTGGCTCGCGGTGTTGGCGAAGGCATCAGAGCCGCCGAAGCCGGCGCATGAAGAGCTGTTGATGCACGTCGAGAAGTCGCCGAAATTGCTGATCGTGATGCGGCTCGCGCCGACGCCGCCGCCGACGAAGGGCGTGATGCCCCACCAGGTGCCGAGGTCGACATAGCCGTTGAACAGGAACAGCCATTCAGACTTGCTCGCCGTGTAGCGATCCGCGGCGAAGCACGGCGGCGTGCCGCCGCACGATCCGTCGGGGAGCTGGCCGACGTCGAGCCCGTGGAAATTCGCGTTGCCGCGATATTCGCCCGTCACGTCGAAGCGCAGCCAGTTGTTGACCATGTAGCCGACGCCGAGGCCGAACAGCGGCGCCGCATCGAATCCCTTGTCGACATTGGTCACGGACTGGAAGCCGGAATAGTTCACGTTGAAAAGGCTGCGGACGCTCTGATTGGTGAAGCCGATATCGCCCCGCAGGTACCAGCCGCCCGCTTCCGGCGGAATGATCGGCGGCGGCACCAGAAGATCGGCGGCGCGCGCCGCCGGCAGGCTCGCCAGGGCGGCCATCGCCGCCAGCATCGAGATCGCAAAACGCCTGACCATGATCGTCCCTCATCGAATCCGCGACTCCCGGGCGGAGCGCGCTCACGAGGGACCTTGCCAGCAATTCGTTAAGTGTCGCTTAACCGTGTTTTTTAACGACGATTCTTAACCATGGCGGCGCCGACCGGCCGCGGCCGGCGCCGGCGTTAACCGGAAGTTTACCCTGGACGGGCTCGCGCCGCGCGCAAGGCCTCGTGCGGCCGATTCTTCTTCGATGGGTTCGACGTACAGTCCGACCGGCGGCCGGAGATCGCGCGCCGTCGCGCGCGCGATCGCGGCGCAGGCGACGTCAGACCGCCGCGGAGAGCGCCTCGACCACGTCGTCGACGACGGTCTCGACCAGCGCCGGGTCGTCGCCCTCGCCCATCACGCGGATCACCGGCTCCGTGCCCGAGGGACGCACGATGAGGCGGCCGCCCCGTCCGAGCCGGCGTTCGGCGCTGGCGATGGCGGAGCGCACCGCCGCGTTCTCGAGCGGCGCGCCGTTCTTGCAGCGTACGTTGCGCAACACCTGCGGCAGCGGCTCGAAGCGGCGGCAGATTTCCGAGGCCGGTTTGCCGGCGCGCTTGACCACGGCCAAGACCTGCAGCGCCGCGACGAAGCCGTCGCCGGTCGTGGTGTAGTCGGACAGAATGATATGGCCGGAGGATTCTCCGCCCACATTGTAGCCGTCACTGCGCATGCGCTCGAGCACGTAACGGTCGCCGACCGGCGTGCGCACCAATTCGAGACCGAGCGCCTTGAGGTGGCGCTCGAGCCCGAGATTGGACATCACCGTCGCCACCACGCCCGGACGCTGCAGGCGTGCGTCCTCCTTCCAGCTTTCGGCGATCACCGCGAGAACCTGGTCGCCGTCGACGACCTGGCCGCGCTCGTCAACGATCATGACCCGGTCGGCGTCGCCGTCGAGCGCGATGCCGATATCGGCGCGCATTTCGCGCACCTTGTTGCGCAGCGCGGCGAGGTCGGTCGAACCGCAGTCCTTGTTGATGTTGAAGCCGTTGGGCTCGACGCCGATGGCGATGACGTCGGCGCCCATCTCCCACAGGGCGCCCGGCGCCACCTTGTAGGCGGCACCGTTGGCGCAGTCGATCACGACGCGCAGGCCCTCGAAGCTGATGGCGCGCGGCAGCGTGAGCTTGGCGAATTCGATGTAGCGATCCTGCACGCCGTCGATGCGGCGGGCGCGGCCGAGATCGCTGCTCCTGGCGAGACGCTTGGTGAGATCGGCGTCGAGCAGGGCCTCGATCTCGAGCTCGACCTCGTCGCTGAGCTTGTAGCCGTCCGGACCGAAAAGCTTGATGCCGTTGTCATCATAGGGATTGTGCGAGGCGGAGATCATCACGCCGAGATCGGCGCGCATCGAACGCGTGAGCACGCCGACCGCCGGCGTCGGGATCGGTCCGGTCAGCAGCACGTCCATGCCGACCGAGGTGAAGCCGGCGACGAGTGCGTTCTCGATCATGTAGCCGGAAAGGCGGGTGTCCTTGCCGATCAGCACGCGGTGCCGGTGGTCGCCGTTGCGGAAGGTGAGCCCCGCCGCCTGACCGACTTTGAGCGCGAGCTCGGGCGTGATCACGCGATTGGCGCGGCCGCGAATGCCGTCGGTGCCAAAGTAACGACGTTCCATCGTGAAAGCCCCTCGGCGCCCCTCCGGCCGATCGGGCGACGTCCGCGTTCCCCGTCTTGATCATTCGGCGCAGGCACGCGCAACGGCCGACCGCCCGCAGAGCTTATAATAGTATCGGCCGCGACGAGGAAAGCCTTCAAAAATTGTGTGGAATCGTTACCACCACGGTAAAAGGGCCGAGGGTTCCGGGGCCGGCGGGACCGGAAATGCCCGGTTTCGCAGGCCCGCCGCCGCGTGCTACCCGGTTGACGCAACCGGGTCGAGCCCCATGAGACACGTCACCTGCATCGAGGATCTTCGCGCGCTCGCCCGCCGCCGGGTGCCGCGCGCGTTTTTCGACTACGCCGACAGCGGTTCCTACAGCGAGGAAACGCTGCGCGCCAACCGCGCCGATCTCGAGAAGCTCAAGCTGCGACAAAAGGTCCTGGTGGACGTGTCCGCGCGCAGCCTGTCGACCGCCGTCGTGGGCCAGGAGATCGCCGCGCCGCTCGTGCTCGCACCGATCGGCCTTTGCGGCATGCAGCGCGGCGACGGTGAGATCCTGGCGGCCAACGCCGCCAACGCGGCGGGCATCCCGTTCACGCTCTCAACCATGTCGATCTGCTCGATCGAGGACGTCGCCGAGGCGACCGGCAGGCCGTTCTGGTTCCAGCTCTACGTGATCAAGGACCGCGGCTTCTCCAAGGCGCTGCTTGAGCGCGCGCGCCAGGCCGGATGCGCGACGCTGGTGCTGACCGTCGACCTGCAGGTGCTCGGCCAGCGCCATCGCGACATCAAGAACGGGATGACCGTGCCGCCGGAGCTGCGTCTCGGCAACCTCCTCGACATGGCGACGAAGCTTCCCTGGGCCTGGAGCATCCTGCGCGGCCGCCGCCGGACGTTCGGCAATCTCGCCGGCCATGTGAAGGGCATGGAGAACGTGAATTCGCTCGCCGCCTGGATCGCGCAGCAGTTCGATCCGGCGCTGTCGTGGAAGGATGTCGAATGGATCAAGAGCATCTGGCCGGGCAGGCTCGTGATCAAGGGCATCCTCGACGTCGACGACGCCAGGACGGCGGTCAAGCTCGGCGCCGACGCCATCGTGGTGTCGAACCACGGCGGACGCCAGCTCGACGGCGCGCCGTCCTCGATTTCCATGCTGCCGCAGGTGGCGGACGCGGTGGGCGCCGACGTGGAGGTGCTGTTCGACGGCGGGATCCGCACCGGCGCCGACATCATGCGGGCGCTGGCGCTTGGCGCCCGCGCCTGTCTGATCGGCCGCGCCTATGTCTACGGACTCGGCGCCGGCGGCGAAGCCGGCGTGGCCAAGGCGATCGAGATTCTGAAGAAGGAACTCGACGTCACCATGGCACTCACCGGCATCAACCGCATCGCCGACATCGGTCGTCACGTGATCGTCGGCCTCGATGCCGGAACGAAGCGGGCACCGCGCCGGAGGACGAGGGGATAGGGCCGATGGCGCTGATCATGACCCCTCATGACGAGGCCGAACGCAGCGAGGACGATGCCGTCCCGCTTCGAACAGGCTTGCACTGCATGGCCGCGTCGTCCCCCGTGCGACCGTTCCCGCGGTGACGCGGCGGGGTCGATCCCGTCGGGATCCGCTTTGCAGGCGGGATCATCGGCGGATGACCCCCGGTTCCGGCTTCGTCACGCCCGCGCGTTGCGGCGACCGCATGCCGAGAGCGGTGCGGACGCGGCCCGCTCACATCGCGGGCGCAACGTCGCGGCCGACATACATCGTCTTGGCCAGCACCGAGCCGTCGGGCTGCCTGTCGTAGCCGAAGATGATGACCTGCGCGCCCGGTTTGAGCTCGCCGCGATCGCCCTTGGCCACGGCGGCGATGACCGTCTGCGGCGTGATCGTCACCTTCTTCTCGCCGTCCGTGTATTTGACCGTCAGGGTCGTGCCGTCCCTGGCGCTGACCATCGCGGCAACCACGGCATTGGTCATGGTACTGCCGGGCCTCGCGTCCCAGGGACCGTGACGTTCCGGCACCACGCCGCGCTGTTCCGGCAGGAAGATGTGCACCGAAAAGGCCTGGATGCTGCCGTCCGGTTGCGGCAGGCCGGCGATGCCGATGAAGCTGCCGTCCTTGATGTCGGCGAGCGAGGCCTTGACCAGCGCGGAGACGCGGGTCTTGTCGTCGACCTTCACCGTCAGCATGTCGCCTTCGCGCGTCTTGAGCGTAAGCGTCGGCCCGTCCGCCTTGACGATCTCGCCGCGGATGCGCCCCTGCTGCTGCGCCATCGCGCCTGCCGCCACGGAAACCGCGAGTGCGGCGCCGAAGGCGCACCGCAGCGCCACCGACCCGAGCATGATGTCCTCCCTAGCGTCCGCCGCCGCGCGAAGCGCGGCCGTTCACGCCGAGAACCCCCCGCGACGCAGCTTATTCCGCCGCGGTTTGACCGGCGCGGCCTGACGCTTCATCTCTGCGTGAGGACGCGGCGGGAGATGCTGGGTCAGGTCCGCCTCGAGCAGAGCGCGCAGCTCCGCCGTCACCTGCGGGCGGATCCCGAACCACAGCTCGAAGCCGCGCACGGCCTGCTGCAGCAGCATGCCGAGCCCGTCGGCCGTGCGCAGCCCGCGCTCGCGCGCGGCGGCCAGAAGCCCGGTCACGAGCGGATCGTAGACGAGATCCGCCACCACCAGCGACGGCGGGCACCGCAGATTGATCTCGAGCGGCGGCTGCCCCGTCATGCCGAGCGGGGTGGCGTTGACGAGCAGCCCCGCGCCTCCCAGAAGGCCGGTGGTCTCCTCCCAGCGCGCGACCTGCACGCGTGCGCCGAACTGCTTCTTGAGCGCCGCCGCGCGCTCCGGCGAACGGTTGATGACGTAGACGCGCTCGACGTCGCGCGAGAGCAGCGCGAAGACGACGGCGCGCGCGCCGCCTCCCGCGCCGAGCACGATCGCGCTTTCGAGTCCGCGGTCCCAGCCCGGCGTCGCGGCGTCGAGATTGGCGAGGAATCCTTCGACGTCGGTGTTGGTCGCACGCAGACTGCCGTCCTCATACCAGAGCGCGTTGGCGGCGCCGACCGCGCGCGCCCGATCGTCGGGACTGGCCACGTTCAGCGCCGCCTGCTTGTGCGGGACCGTGACGTTGGCGCCGATATAACCGCGCTCCCGCAACCGCGCGGCGAAGGCCTCGAATTCGCCGGGCGGCACAGCCTCGCGCCGATATTCCGCGTCGAGACCGTGCTGCTTGATCCAGTAATTGTGGATCAGCGGCGACCGCGAATGGGCGATCGGCCAGCCGATGACACATACCGCTTTCCTGCCGTCCGTCATGCTTGGACCACTACCGTGTTGCGCGCGCGTCGAGCCGCGCCGCGCGGGAACGCCGCCGCGCGCAAGACCGCGCCTCGCCGCGATGCGATGTCGCTCGGAGGTGAAGGCCGGCGACACCCTCTCCCGCCGCGCCGCCGCCGGTCCGCCCGCGCACTCTGTCATTCGCACGTGTCATGCAGTGTCGAGGGTGCTTGGCACTTTGTCCGGGCGGCCGGCCGTAAAAGCAACGCAGGGCATCGAGCGCGCCCGTCTCGGCGCGCCAGCCATGTAGTCCGGCGCTTGCGCGGCGTCAACGCCGGCACGCCGCCCGCGGGATTGCGGGCCGGACCCGCCGCCCGCGCAGGCCGCGCGATCCCGCGGCGGTTCGTCGCGCGAAGACTGGTCTGCATGCAACCGCCGGCGCCGTCGATCGTTGAACAAGCGGGAGCGGCGGTCACTTGACGGGAAAACCTCGTGTCGGCCCACGTCAGCGCTGCGCAACCCAATCGCCGCGATTTTCTCTACGTGGCAACCGGCGCCGTTGCCGGTATCGGCGCGCTTGCCGCGCTCGTGCCGTTGTTCGAACAGATGGAGCCGGATCGCGCCACCATCGCGGCCGGCGCGCCCATTTCCGTCGACGTCGGCAGGATCGCGCCGGGCCAGCAGATCCAGGTATTCTGGCGCTCGCGACCGATTTTCATCGTGCATCGCCCGCCCGCGGCGCTGAAGATGCTGCGCGACCCGCGGCTGTTGTCGCAGCTGAGCGATCCGAATTCCGACGTATTCCAGCAACCGCCCTATGCCAGGAACTGGCATCGTTCGATCAAGCCCGAATATGCCGTGCTGGTGGGCATCTGCACGCATCTTGGCTGCATTCCCGAATACTTCCCCAATCCCAGTCCCAGCACGCCCGCGACCGGCTGGCTCGGCGGCTATTTCTGCCCCTGCCATGGCTCCAAATACGATCTCGCCGGCCGCGTATTCAACGGCGTGCCGGCGCCCTACAACCTGCCGGTGCCGCCTTATCGCTTCGAAGACGAACACACCGTGCGGATCGGCGAGAACCCCGAGGGCGCGAGCTTCGAACTGAGCGAGGTCCGGCAGCTCTAGCGCCATGCGGGGATATCGCCCGTCGCGGCGAGTGCGAACGAAAACACGGGCGATTTCATCTCACCGTCATTGCGAGCGCGACTCCCCCGTCATTGCGAGCCCGCGCGACAGCGCGGGCGAAGCAATCCAGAAGCGGCGCGGCCACACGGTACGCCTCCCGCACAGGACTCGCGGGCCGGCCCGCCTGGATTGCTTCGGCGGCTTCGCCGCCTCGCAATGACGGTGGAAACGATTCTCCGTCATTGCGAGCCTCCCCCGCGTCGCGACGAAGACGCGCCGGCCGCATCCACCCTGACCGGCCTGCGGCGCGAGCCCCAGCTTCCCGGCCGCGCGTCGAACACGCCGGCGCAACGCACGCCGCACGCCGCGCAGGTGCCATCGCCACGAAGCCCCCATGCCGTGAGCTCGTACCCGTCGCGACCGACCAGGACCGCGCCGCAGCCGTGACAGAAGGTGGTCTGGCCGGCGGGATCGCGGATGTTCCCCGTATAGACGTAGCGCAGCCCCGCATCGATCGCGATGCGGCGCGCGAGGTGCAATGTCCGCGGCGGCGTCGGCGGCTTGTCGGTCATCTTCCAATCGGGATGGAAGGCGGTGAAATGCAGCGGCACGTCGGGGCCGAGATGGTCCATCACCCAGCGGCTTTCCGCCGCGATCTCCTGCGGCGAGTCGTTCTCGCCGGGGATGAGCAGCGTGGTGATCTCGAGCCAGCAGGCCGTCTCGTGTCTCACATATTCGAGCGTCTCCAGCACGGGCGCGAGATGCCCGCTGCACAGGTTCCGGTAGAAACCTTCGGTGAATCCCTTGAGATCGATGTTGGCCGCATCCATGCAGCGGAAGAACTCCGCGCGCGGCGCGGGCGCAATATAGCCGGCGCTGACTGCCACCGTCTTGACGCCGCGCGCGCGGCAGGCCTGCGCGACGTCGATCGCGTATTCGAGGAAGATCACCGGATCGTTGTAGGTGAAGGCGACGGAACGGCAGCCGCTTTCGACTGCGGCGCGCGCGATTGCGTCGGGCGAGGCCGCCGCCTGCAGGCGGTCAAGCGCGCGCGCCTTCGAAATATCCCAGTTCTGGCAGAACCTGCAGGTGAGATTGCAGCCGGCGGTGCCGAATGAAAGCACCGGCGTGCCGGGCAGAAAGTGATTGAGCGGCTTCTTCTCGATCGGGTCGATGCAGAAGCCCGACGAGCGGCCGTAGGTCGTGAGCACGATTTCGTCGCCGCGTCGCGCGCGGACGAAACACAGGCCGCGCTGGCCGTCCTGCAGCCTGCAGCAGCGCGGGCAGACGTCGCATTGAATGCGGCCATCCTCGCGCCGGTGCCAGTAGCGGCCGCTCACACCCTCGATCCGTTCCTCCATGCGGCCTCCGGGCGGAACCCGCGGATCGCAACATATTATAAATGTATATATGTCACGTCGACGCCGGAGGCCGGCACGGGGGTCTGCGCCATGCCCGCGGCAACCGCGAGAGAAAAAGTTCGACCGGCGGCGGTGGCCGGGCGGTTCTACCCCGCCGATCCCGCGCGCCTGCGCGCGGAGGTCGCGCGGTTCCTCGCCGAGGCTGATGCACCCGCGACCGTGGCGCCCGCCGCGCTGATCGCGCCGCACGCGGGCTATGTCTATTCGGGCCGCGTGGCTGGCGCGGCATTCGCCACCCTGCGCGGCGTCGCGGCGCGGATTGCGCGGGTGGTGATCGTCGGGCCGGCGCATTATGTGCCGGTTCGCGGCATCGCCATCCCCACCGTCGACGCCTTCGAAACCCCGCTCGGCACCGTCGCGGTCGACCGGGCGGCGTTCGCCGCTCTTGCCGCTCTTGCCTGCGTGATCGAGACCGACCGCCCGCACGCGCCCGAGCACGCACTCGAAGTCGAACTGCCCTTCCTCCAGGCCGTCCTGCCGGCCTTCCGGCTCGTGCCGGTGCTCGTCGGCGAGGCCCGCCCGCAGGACGTCGCCGAGGTTCTCGCGCGGGTCTGGGATGGCCCGCGGACGCTGGTCGTGGCGAGCTCCGATCTCTCGCATTACCACGATTACGACACCGCGCGGCGGCTTGACGCGGCGACCGCGGCGGCGATCGAGCGCGGCGAGGAGACGGCGCTCGGCCCGGCGCAGGCCTGCGGCTGGCTCGCTGTGGCAGGCCTGCTGCGCGAGAGCGCCCGGCGGGGGCTCGCCGCGCGACGCCTTGCACTGTGCAATTCCGGCGACACCGCCGGGCCGCGCGAGCAAGTCGTCGGCTACGGCGCCTGGAGCTTCGAGCCCCCCGCCGGGCACAGCCTGCATTGACCGGGCCGCGTTCTCGGTCACAATAACGGTCGACAGCACCATGCCTGGGAGCGCGCGTGAAGCCGGCGCCGTTTGCCTATAGGAAAGCGCGTTCGGTCGAGGAGGCGATCGCGCTGCTCGGCACGCGCGAGGCACGCCTGCTCGCGGGCGGCCAGAGCCTGATCGCCCTGCTCAACATGCGGCTCGCGACGCCGGCCCTGCTCGTCGACATCAACGGGATCGAGGGTCTCGGCGGCATTGTCCTGCGCGACGGCATGGTCGAGATCGGCGCGCTCGTGCGGCATGTCGAGGCCGAGCACTCCCCGATCGTCGCCGCGCAGGCGCCGCTCATCGCCCGCGCGCTGCCGCATGTCGGCCACGTCGCCATCCGCAATCGCGGCACCATCGGCGGCTCGCTCGCTCTTGCCGACCCGGCCGCCGAACTGCCGGCGTGTCTTCTTGCGCTCGGCGGCGAGGTCGAGGCGCGCGGCCCCAGGGGCACGCGCCGGATCGCGGCGGAGGATTTCTTCAAGGGGCTGTTCGAGACCGCGCTGGCGCCGGACGAGATGCTGACTGCCGTCCGCGTGCCCGCGGCAGGCCGGGACACCCGGGTCGGCTTTGCCGAACTGTCGCGACGCCACGGCGACTATGCGCTGGTCGGGCTCGCGGCAAGCGCGCGCGTCGACGGCGGGCGGCTTGCCGACGTGCGGCTCGCCTTCTTCGGCGTCGGCGCAACGCCGCTGCGCGCGCGCGGAGCCGAAGCAGCTCTCGTTGACGGCGACGTCGAGGCCGCCGTCAATGCGCTCGACCTCGACCCACCCGACGACGCGCAGGCGACGGGCGCGGTGAAGAGACATCTCGCCGGCGTGCTGCTGCGGCGCGTGGCGCGGCAGTTGAGGGAGGCGCACGCATGAGCGAGCGCGCGCTTGACATCGTGCTGATCGTCAATGGCGAGCGCGTGAGCGCACGCGTCGAACCGCGCAAGACGCTGGTCGATTTCCTGCGCGAGGACCTGGCGCTCACCGGCAGCCACGTGGGCTGCGAACACGGAGTGTGCGGCGCCTGCACCGTGCGCGTCAACGGCGAGATCGTGCGCGGATGCCTGATGCTCGCGGTGCAATGCGACGGCGCCGCGATCGACACCATCGAAGGTCTGTCCGACAGCGGGGAACTTGCCGATTTGCAGGAAGCCTTCCGGCGGCGCAATGCCCTGCAGTGCGGCTACTGCACGCCCGGCATGATTCTCGCAGCGCAGGATCTGCTGCGGCGCGGCGGGATCCCAGGTCGCGCGGCAATCCGCGCGCATCTTTCGGGCAACTATTGCCGCTGCACCGGTTATCACGCCATCATCGATGCGATCGAAGCCGTGGCGCGCGCGCGTGCGGGAGAAACCCGATGAACGCGGTGCGGTCGCGAACCCGGTATCTCGCCCCTGCGCGGGGGCAGGCGCGGAAAGCGCGCGGAAGGAAGGTAGCCCATGCACGATCATGACCGTCCGCTGTCGATGTCCGAGCGCGCCGATGCGCTGGAAGAGGCGAAGATGCACGAGATGGAACGCATCATCACCAAGTCGACCATCGCGCATCTGATGGATGGTGAAGTGAAGATGGACACGAGCCCGGAAATGAAGGCCAAATTTCCGGGGCGATATTTCCTGATGGGCGCGGACCCGCGGCTTCCGCCGATGCCGGAAAAGCCGACGCTCGTGGACTATTTCCGGCATCGCTTTGCCTCGACCGCCCACCTGCTGCAGAGCGCCACGCATGCGCTGAAAGCCGGCCAGCCGGAAAAGGTGGTGCTCGCCTGCCTGTTGCACGACATCGCCATCGTCAGCTTCATCCGCTGCGATCACGGCTACTGGGGCGCGCAGATGATCGAGCCCTATGTGGACGAGGAAGTCGCCTGGGCGGTCAAGACGCACCAGGCGCTGCGCTTCTTCCCGGACGAGTCGGTCGGCTACGGCTATCCCGATCTCTACAAGGAGCTGTTCGGGCCCGACTACCGGCCCGAACCCTACATCGTCGAGGAGTACAAGCGCGCGCGCAAGCACAAGTGGTACATGACCGCGCGGCTTATCTGCGTGAACGACATCTATTCCTTCGATCCCAACGCCAAGGTCAATCTCGATGACTTCGTCGACATCATCGGCCGCAACTTCCGGCAGCCCAAGGAAGGCCTGGGGCTCGACAACAGCCCGTCCGCGCACATGTGGCGCACGATCCTGTGGCCGACGCGGTTCCTTTGAGCGCGCCAGGCCGTCCGATCCGTCCGCCGCGCGCGCCGCGCCGGGAATAGCGACCCAGCCATGAAGATCGCCGCGGACGAGCCGCCGATCCTGACCGCCCTCGACCGGCCGAACTCCTATATCGGCCGCTCGGTGCCGCGCCCGAACATCGCGCGGCTCGTGCAGGGACGCGGCCAGTTCGTCAGCGACGTCGTGCTCCCGCGCATGGCGCATGTCGCCTTTGTGCGCTCCCCGCACGCGCATGCGCGCATTCTCGGCATCCGCACCGAAGCCGCCGCACGCTCGCCCGGCGTGATCGCGGTGGTCACGGGCCCGCAGCTCGCCGCGGTCATGACGCCCTGGGTCGGCGTGCTCACGCATCTCAAGGGCCTCAAATCGGCGCCACAGCCGCCGATCGCCGTGGAGCGCGCCTGCTGGCAGGGCGAGGCCGTATGCGCGGTCGTCGCGCGCACGCGCGCGGAGGCCGAGGACGGCGCGGCGCTGGTCGAAGTAGATTACGAGCCGCTGCCCGCGATCACCGATCCGGAGACCGCGCTCGACCCGGCGACGCCGGTCATCCATCCCTCGCTCGGCGACAACCTGTGCTTCGAACGTGCGCTCGACGTCGGCAGGGTGGACGCGGCCTTTGCCGAGGCGGACGCGGTGGTCGAGACCACGTTCCGGTTCGGTCGCCACACCGGTGTCACGCTCGAGCCGCGCGCGATCGTCGCGGACTGGAACGAGGGC
>Ga0209061_1003196_pt1 | contig 18331 bp, 13 predicted proteins | sample Coa_R1_10_FD_187157 | JGI IMG/M metagenome (GOLD analysis project Ga0209061, IMG submission 187157) | Surface soil microbial communities from Centralia Pennsylvania, which are recovering from an underground coalmine fire - Coalmine... | ecosystem: Environmental > Terrestrial > Soil >...
ACGCCGCAGACGCCGAGCACACCGAGCTGTGCGCTGAGCTGGTAAAGCAGTTCGCGCACGCGCGCGTCGCTGCCGCCAAGGATATCGGTCACGCCGCGCAGCCCATCGAGCACGACGAGGCCTGCGCGCTGGGCACGAGCCGCCTGGATGATCGCTTCTGCCGTCTCCTCGCTGCCGCGGCGCAGCGCCTGCTCCAGGTTGAGTAGTTGTACGCCCTCGCCGAGCAGATCGGCAGAGTAGAAGGGGAAGCCCTGTACATGCCGCACCAGCTTGTCGTGCGGCTCGGAGAAGGTGGTGAAGTAAACGGCCGGCACGCCACGCCGGGCGCTGGCGAAGGCCATCTGCAGAGCGAGCACAGTTTTGCCCGCGCCCGGCATACCGGCCACGAACATCAGCGCTCCGGGCAGCAGGCCGCCACCCAGCACGTTATCGAGGCCGGGCACGCCCGTCGGCACGCGCGCGACGCTCACGCCGCGTTCTCCACCGGCGCCAGCGGCAGGCGAACGGTCATTTCGGTGCCTTTGCCTTCCTCGCTGCGCGCCGTGATCGTGCCGCCGTGCGCCGTGACGATGCCGCGCACCGCGAACAGCCCCAGTCCATTGCCTTCGATCTCGCCGAGCGTAGCACGGTTGGCACGGTAGAAGCGCTCGAAGATGTACGGCAGCGCCTCGGCCGGGATCCCCACCCCCTGATCGCGCACCACGAGCCGCGCCTCGCCGCTCTCGACGCGGCACACGACCGCGATCTCGCCACCGCCCGGGCTGTACTTCACGGCGTTGCCGATCAGGTTCTCGACCGCGCGTTCGAGCAGTGCCGCATCCCACTGGCCGATGATCGGCGTCTTCGGCGCATCGATCACGAAGCGATGCTTGCTCGATTCGAGCCGGTGGTGGTCGACAACTTCTTTGACGAGCGCGACGAGATCGGTCGGTCCGCGCTGCAGAACCAACCGGCCCTGCTGGATACGGGCGCTATCCATGAGCGTTTGCAGCATGCGGTTGAGGCGATCCGCTGCCTGATCGATATTGGCGAGGCATTTGTTGAGCAGTTCGGCATCCTGGGTGATATTGCGACGCACCCAACGTAGCGCGAGCTGGGCCGAGCCGCGGATCGAGGTCAGCGGCGAACGCAGATCGTGCGCCACAGAGGCGAGGAAGTCGTCGCGGGCGCGCTCCAGGTCGCGATCGGCGGTGCGGTCGCTGGCGCAGATCAGCGCGCCCATGGCGAGCGGCGTCAGGCTGAAGCCCAGAAAGCGATCGGGGCCGGTTTCACGCCGTACGCGGTACCGCAGGTTGTCGCGCGCCTCGCCGTGCAGGGCGCGGGCGATCGGTAGCTCCTCTGGTGGCAGCGGGTTGCCATCAAGGTCGGTCAGCATTTGCAGACGCTGTGTTGCGCCCGTAAGGTCATCCGGTGCGACATCGAGCAACGCAGCGCCGGCAGCGTTCATATAGCGCAACGTGCCGCTCTCATCGACGATCCACGCCCCGAAGGGCGCGCGATCCAGCAATGCGGCAGCCGCTCCCGAGCAATCGAGCGCGGACTGGGGACGGGGATCCGTGCGTTCGACCTGTTGTGCCATCGTGCCGATGCTCGCAGGGGCGGCGTTTGCCGCCGTTTCACGCTCCCGGGACGCTGCGTGGTTATCTTACTACGGCGTTGTTTCCGGCGCGTCATGATGATGTGCTACGACGCCGCCGCGGCCGGCTCTTTTTCGAGCATGCCATGAAAGAACACGTGTTTCAAAGCGTCGCTCGGAAGAGCTGGCGAAAGGCAAACCTTGCTAGCAGTCATGATCGGGCTGTGGAAAGCGGGGATTGGCAGCGCGGATAAACGTGCGCACGCGCGGACCGAGGTGTGGAAAGCGGCGCGATGCGCTGGGGATGGCGGTGGAGAACGCGGCGCCGCTCGCGGCCGTTCGCCGTGGCCCACCTCCGGAGCCGTGCTGTTCTCCCCAGAGCAGACCGGTTATCCACAGAAGCGGGGCGGTTTTCCACAGGGATGTGGATAAGTCACCCTCAGTCGTCGCCGTGGATGCGCACGACCGTGCGGCCGCGGATCTCGCCGCGCAGGATGCGTGCACCGATCTCTGGCACCTTCTCCAGAGGCACATCGTGCGCAATGCTCTCGGCCAGGCCACGTGGCTTGAGGTCGCCGGCCAGCCGCTGCCAGAGCTGGAGCCGCAGCGGCATGGGGCAGTAGACTGAGTCGATGCCGAGCAGGCTGACACCGCGCAGGATGAACGGCATGACGGTGGTGTGCAGCGCCGAGCCTCCAGTGAGGCCGGAGGCAGCCACCGCGCCGCCGTACTTGAGCGTGCGCAGCATATAGGCCAGCGTGTTGCCGCCAACAGGATCGACGCCCGCCGCCCAGCGCTCCTTCTCCAACGGCCGTTCGCTCGGCGCGGAGACTTCCTCGCGTGAGAGGATCTCGGCGGCGCCCAGCGTGCGCAGGTAGTCGTGCTCGGTCGCTTTGCCGGTGCTGGCTGCCACCGTGTAGCCGAGACCGGCGAGCATCGCCACGGCGGTGCTACCCACGCCTCCTGTCGCACCAGAAACCAGCACAGGCCCCTGCTCTGGTTTCAGGCCGTGCTGCTCCAGACGGTGGATCGAGAGCGCGGCGGTGAATCCCGCCGTGCCGAGCGCCATCGCCTCGCGCAGGCTGAGGCCAGCGGGCAGTTTCACCACCCAGTCGGCCGGCACGCGCGCGTACTCGGCGAAGCCGCCCGGATGGCTCACGCCAAGGTCGTAGCCGGTAATAAGCACGCGATCGCCGGGCGCGAAACGGGCATCGGTGGAGTGAACAACGGTGCCGGAAAGGTCGATGCCGGGGACCATCGGGTAGCTGCGCAGGATGCGACCGTTGGGTGTGAGGGCAAGGCCGTCCTTGTAGTTAACCGTCGAGTAGGCGACGCGGATCGTCACCTCGCCCGGCGGCAGCTCGGACAGCGGCAGCTCTTTGATCGCGACGTCGACTCCCTCACCCGCCCTGTCGACGATCAGCGCCCGGTACGTCTCGGCCATCTGTCTCTCCTCCGCGCGGTGTGGTGCCTGCCTTCCACAGTATGAGCAGGGCGATCGTTGCGCGCCAGAGCGCGGGGTCTGGCGTTACTGCTCGCCCGCGAGCCGATCGATGATGGCTGCCAGCTCGTCGTCGCTGTAGAAGCGGATGACCAGCCTGCCACCGCGACGCCCGCGGCTGATCTGCACACCGGTGCCGAGCGCGTGTTGCAAACGCTCGACGAGCGCGGCGATATCGGGGTCGATACGACGGGTGGAAGAGGCGGGCGCGTTCGCGGAAGGATCGCGCAGCGCCCGGGCCAGCGTCTCGGTCTGGCGTACGGAGAGCCCATGCGCGATGATCCTGCGCCAGAGCGCTTCCTGAGCCGCCGCCGGGAGGCCGATCAGGGCGCGGGCATGCCCCTCGCTGATCTCGCCCATGGCGAGGCTGCGCTGAATCGGTTCGGGCAGGGTCAGGAGACGCAACGTGTTGGCGATGGCGACGCGGCTACGCCCCACGCGCTCGGCGATCTGCTCCTGCGTCAGGCCGAACTCGCGCTGGAGCTGCTGAAAGGCGCGTGCCTCTTCCAGCGGGTTGAGGTCGGCGCGCTGGATGTTCTCGACAAGCGCCAGTTCGAGCTGCTCGCGTGGCGAGGCTTCGCGCACCATCACTGGCACCCGCGCCAGGCCAGCCGCCCGCGCCGCCTGCAACCGCCGCTCGCCGGCGATCAGCTCGTAGCGCACGGCACCGCCGGCCACCTCTCGCCTGCTCACCACCAGCGGCTGCAGGATGCCGTGCTGACGCACGCTCTCGACCAGCGCGGCAAGAGCATCGGGATCGAGCGCGGCGCGCGGCTGGTGCGGGTTCGGGCTGATCAGGTCGATATCGACGCTAGTGATGGCGGCGGTCGTCGCGGCTGAGGCGGCCTTTTCGGGGAAGAGCGCGCCGAGGCCGCGCCCTAGCCCGCCTTTGCCGCGAAAAGCGCCGCGCTCCCGCCCCTCGTTGCTCGCCGTCATGAGCGCACCCGCCGCGCCAGCATCTCATCGGCCAGCGCCGCGTAGGCCTGCGCGCCGCGCGACGCCGGCGCGTAGGCCGCGATCGAGAGACCGTGCGAGGGCGATTCGGAAAGCCGCACGCTGCGGGGCACGACGGTCGTGAACGTTTGCGGGAAGTGCCGTCGCACCTCGGCCACCACCTGCTGGGCCAGCGTCGTGCGCGGGTCGAACATCGTGAGCACCAGCCCTTCGAGCCGCAATGCCGGGTTGAAGAGCTGCCGCACCCGTTCGAGCGTGCCCGCCAGGTGGCTGAGGCCTTCCAGCGCCAGATACTCGCATTGCACGGGGATGATCACTTCGTCGGCGGCGGCAAGCGCGTTGAGCGTGATCAACCCGAGCGAGGGAGGGCAATCGAGCAGCACGAAGTCGTAGCGGTCGCGCACGGGGTGTAGCAGGGCGCGCAGCACGTACTCGCGCGCGTGCGCGCCGACGAGCTCGATCTCGGCGCCGGCGAGGTCTGGCGCGGAGGGCACGAGGTCGAGGTTCGGCTCGCCGGTCGCAACGATGAGGTCGGTGAGCGTGGCCGCGCCGGAGAAGGCGTCGTACAGGCTGCCCCGCACCGGCGCGCACCCGAGGCCGCTGGTCGCGTTGGCCTGCGGGTCGACATCGACGAGCAGGACGCGCTGATCGCGCCGGGCAAGATACGCGCCAAGATTGACGGCGGTGGTGGTTTTGCCCACGCCGCCCTTCTGATTGGCGAACGCGATCACTTCGCCCATGAGACGCCCTGCCCTTGCTGCCCGCGTGCTGAGCCGCGCCTACGCGCCTTCCGGCTGCAGGCACGGGCTGGGAGCCACCGCCAGCCGCGCTTCAACCTGCGCGCGCGTAGGCGCACCGGCGATGCCGGGCGCTTCGATGATGCACGCCGCCGCCGCGCTCGCGAAGCGCGCTGCTTCGGCCGCGTCGCCGGTCTCATGGTAGCGGATCAGGAAGGCGGCCGCGAACGTATCGCCCGCACCGGTGGCGTCGATCTCGACGGCGGGAAAGGCGGCGATCCGGTGCCAGCGGCCATCGATCGCGATGCGCGCGCCGTGCATGCCGGCGGTTACCGCCAGGATCGGGACCATCCGCGCCCACCGTTCCAGCACGGCATCCCGCCCGGAGCTGTCGAGATCCTCCTCGCTCACGAAGGCGGCGTGCGCGTGGCTCAGCACCGGCTCGGCGGCCCACATCGCGGCGTCGATCGGCTCGACATGACCGTCGGGCGCGAGCCGCCGCAGCCAGCCTTGCAGCGCCACGCCGCACAGCGCGCCCGGGAACGCCGCGGCAACGCCGGCATCGACCTCGCCGCACACTGGCCCGAGCAGCACGATCCGCGCCTCGCGGAGGGCGGCCGGCACCTTGGTGGCAACGATGGGCGCGGCCTGCTGCAGCACGAACATCTCGCGCTGGCGCCCGTGCCACACGTGCCGAAAGATCGTTGTGCACGAGGCGGGCAGGCGGTGCACCGCAACGGATGCGAGCGCGACCGGTGGCGTGTACTCCTCTCCGGCGCTGGTGAGGATCGCCGCGCGCAGCCCCAGGCGAGCGGCCACGGCGGCGGCGTAGGTGGCCGTGCCGCCGTCGCGCGCGTCCTCGCCAACGAGATCGCGGGTCACATGGCCAATAGCGAGGAAGTCGGGCGCGGCGGTCGCCTCTTCGCTGTCCATGCGAAAAACGAGAACCCCCTTCTGGATAGTGCCCGCGCTCGTTCGCTGGCCTGTGCCCCCGGTCCCTCTGTGTGTCTGAGGAGGCGGGCACGCGCTGGGTTGAGGGCCGCGCATTGTGCGGGCACGGGGTGGTTGGCGGGGAGACGCCAGCCCCACGCCAGAATAACGCCGCGCGGAAGGCGCTATTTCTTCGGCGTAATCGCGACCTTGCGCGCCTCGCCCTCACCGATGCTGACGGTCTGCACGTCGGGATCGTTGGCGAGGGCAAGATGCACGATCCGACGCTCGGCGGGCGGCATCGGCTCGAGCGTCATCGGCTGTCGGCTGCGGCGCACGCGCTCGGCGACGCGGCGAGCGAGCTCTTGCAGCTGCGCCTCGCGCCGCTGCCGGTAGCCCTCCACGTCGATGCCGAAGGTCGCATGCGCGTGCGTCTGGTGGTTGACGATCAGGTTCAACATGTACTGCAACGCCGCCAGCGTCTCGCCCTTGCGGCCGATGAGCAGTCCCATCTCCTGCCCGGGCGCACCCTTCACGTCGAGCACGGCGGTGATCAGGCCCACCCCTTCGCCGGGCGTCGCCGGCGGGCGCGGCGTCACCGTCGCCTCGAAGCCCATCAACTGCAGCAGCGTTTCGAGCACGTCGACAGCGGATTCGGTAGCGAGGTCGGTGCCGGCAGCGGAAGCGGTTGCCGGGTGCTCGGGTCGGGCGGGCCGTTTCTCGCTAACGGCGGGCGCGGTGCCCGCGAACAGGGCATCGGGATCGAGGGCAACGGCCTCTTCCTCCTCGTCGTCGAAGAAGGGCTGCACGGGCAACTCCTCTTCGTCGGCGAAGACAGGCGCGGGGCGCTCGGCCCGGGGTTTTGGCGTCACGCGAACGCGGGCCGGTTGCGCGCCTACACCAAGGATGCCCGGCCGTCCTTCGGAGAGCACGGTGATCTCGACCTGATCGCGGGTGAGCTGGAGCTGCGACAGGGCGCGGTGGATCGCTTCTTCAACCGATCGTCCGGTGTATTCGGAAAGGGCAGGGTCGTCAGCCATCCGAAGACCTCGTATCTGCAGCGCCGTTGTCGGAGCCGCCGGGTGTGCGGCGCGCGCGCACCGGGGTGGCCGGCGGCGCGACGGGCGGCGCCTTCGGTTTGCGCGTGGAACGTTTCGCCTGGGCGGCCGCCGTCTCGGCGCGAGAGCCGGCCGAGCGCGACGGCGCCGTGGTACCGTCGGCAGCAGGGGCGGGTTCGGTCGCCGGCCGCGGGCCGGGCCGGCGCCGCGCCTGGCGCCGCTTTGGATCGCCGACGGAGAACGGATTCAGGCTGCTGAGGCTGAAATCGCGCAGCCCGAGGATTTCGGTCACGGGCGTGCCGTGCCAGTCGAAGATGAAGTAGTTGACGACAGCGGTGATGACGTTGGAGAGCACCCAGTAGAGCGCCAGACCGCTGGGATACTTGATCGAGAGCCAGCCGAACAGCAGCGGCATGAAGAGCAGCATGATCTGGTTCGTCTGCGCTGCCTGCGGGTTGGTCTGCATCTGCTGCGTCATGGTCAGCCGCTGCGACAGCCAGGTGGATGCGACCACGAGCAGTGGCATGAGGAAGGTCGGATCGGGTGCGCCGAGGTCCATCCACAGGAAGTGGCTGGTCAGCGGGATCGCGTGCTGCACGAACGGCCACGGGTAGAGCCGGTGCGAGAGGTCGATCAGGCTCTCTGGCGTCGAGCCGAGCGTGATGCGGATCACCTCGTACAGCGCGATCAGCACCGGGAACTGGATCAGCAGCGGCACGACGCAGCCAGCGGGGTTCACGCCCTCCTCTTTGTAGAGCTTCATCGTCTCTTCGGAGCGGCGCTTCGGATCGCTGTACTTCTTCTGAATCTCCTGGATGCGCGGCTGCAGCGCGCTCATCTTCTTCGAGGATTGGATCTGCCGGATCGTCAGCGGTAGCGTGACCAGCCGCAGCAGCAGCGTAAAGACGATGATCGCCAGCCCGTAGCTGCCGAACAGCGCCCGCGCCAGGGCCACCGTCAGGTTCGTGAACGGGTTGATGAGAACCTGATTCCAAACGAAACCGATCAGTACACCCATCTCATTCCGCCCGCCGGCCCGCTCCTGGCCTGCTACCCCGCTTTTCTGCCGCTGTTCCTAGTGTACGGCGTCCGGCGCCGCTCACGATGTCCCGACCACGCTGGTTGCGCCCGTTTTCGGATCGATCTGCACGATGCGGCTGCCGCCGCTGCCGCCCTCCGTCACGATCAGCACGCTGCCATCCTGCTGAACGACGAGGTCGGCGAGCACCGTCGAATTCAGCTCGACCGGCTGCTGCCAGACCGGCGCGCCCGTGGCCGGATCGTAGCCTTCCAGGCGCCCGGCGCGGTCGGCTACCACGAGCACGCCCTGGGCGAGCGCAGGCCGCGCGCGTACCGGCGAGCTGGCGATCTTCTTCTGCCAGACGATATGGCCGTCGTTCGCGTCCAGCGCGTAGACCGAGCCGTCGAGCGTGCCGGTGTAGAGGCGGCCATCGCCCATCACGGCTTGCGCCCAGACCCAGTTGGCCAGCTTGGGCGAACGCCAGACCAGCGTGCCGTTCGCCTTGTCGATCGCGTAGACGTGCTTATCGAACGAGCCTTCGTAGAGCCGATCGCCAGCGACCGTTGGCGTGGCGGCGAGCGCGCCAGCGCTGCTGTCGTTCACCCAGAGCTGGGTGCCGTCGGTAGCTTTGAAGGCGTAAAGGCGCTTATCCATGCTCGCAACGTAGACCGTCTCGCCATCGACGACCGGTGTAGACCAGACCCGATCGCGTGCCTTCTGCCGCCAGATCTGCTTGCCCGAGTCGATCGCCAGCGCCTCGATCGTGCCGTCGCTGTTGCCGACGATCGCGGCGTCGCCTGCCAGCGCCACGCCGCCGACGATCGCCGCACCCGTATCCACGTCCCAGAGCTGGCTGCCGTCGGCGAGGCGCAGCTTGTAGACATGGCCGTTATACGCGCCGAAGATCACGCTCTGGTCGTCGGGTGTGACGACCGGCGTGCTGTAGATGCCCTTGAGGTCGATCTTGTTTTTGTTCTGAGCGGGCGGGAACTGCCAGATGGCCTGCTTCGTGGTCGGGTTGGTCAGGGTGAGGAAGCCATGGTGCACGCTGCTGAGGATGCCCTGCGCGGTGACGACGGGCGCCGCCCAGCCCTGGGGGCTGCCGATCGCGCCGCAGCTCGTAACGAGCAACAGCAGCAGCGCGAACGGCGCCGCAAGGAGCAGCCGCCGGGGTGCGCCTCTCATGGACGACGTGCATCCCGCGCGGCGGGCGTTGCGCCGCCGGCATCTACCCACGCCTGCCGGCCGTGGCGCGGCGGCACAGGATCGTACCCGCCGGGGTGCCACGGGCCGCAACGTGCAAGGCGGCGCGCGGCCAACCAGCTTCCGCGCAGCAGGCCGTGCTCCTCGATCGCGGCGTAGGCGTAGCGCGAGCACGTCGGCTCGTAGCGGCAGGCGGTGGGCAGCGCCGGCGAGATCGCGCGCTGGTAGAAACGGATCAGGGTGAGGGCCAGGCGCTTCATGGTGTCTGGTGCCTTTCCGGCATCGGCTCCTCCGCGCGGGGCGCGGTCTGCAGCGCGCGCGCCCGGGCGAGCAGATCGGCCAGGGCGGCGGCGAGCTCGGCGTAGGAAGCGTTGGCGGCGGCGGGCCGCGCGCTGATCACCATGTCCCAGCCCGGGGCCAGCGGCAGCGCGGCGATTGCGGCACGCAACCGGCGTTTGAGGCGGTTCCGCGCAACGGCCGTACCCACGCGCTTCGGCACGACGAACCCCACGCGGCTGATCGCTCGATCCGTGCGCACACCGCGCAGCGAGAGCAGTGGACCCGATGGACCGCGCCCCGCGCGGCGTACCACGGCGAAATCGCGCCGGTGCCGCAGCCGTTGCTCCCGACGCACGCTCGTTCAGACCGTCAACCGCCAGCGCCCCTTCAGCCGCCGGCGCTTCAGCACGTTGCGCCCGGCTTTCGTGGACATCCGCTTTCTGAACCCGTGCTCCCGCTTGCGCGGGATCCGCTTCGGTTGGTACGTGCGCTTCGGCACCGCCGCGTCTCCTCGTGATCCGGCTGGCGCGCTCGCGCGCCGGCCGTGCAGGCGAGATCAGAACGCCCCGCGACGCAGCGGCGCCCGGGGCGACCGTGTTCCCTTAGCATACGGTAGCCGCGCACGCGCGGCGGGTCAACCAGGCCGCGACGGCGCACGCAGGCTCACTTTCGCGAAAAGGATGCAAAAGACGACGTAGCAAAAGAAGAATCTATAGAAGATTTTCGTAAACGTGGTAAGCGCGCAGACGCTTGCTTTCACGAAACGGGAATACAAAAGAGTAAGCGCTCACCCTATAAAGTCGCCCTCCCTTCAGGGCGACACCTGTAAGGACGGGAGATTCGGTTCGCGCCCTGCGCGAGCATGTGTAGGTACGTCGGGTGACGCATATCTCCACGGCTAGGGCAGCGGAAAAGTCCGTGCCGGAGCTTTCGTCGCCGCCGCGGGCGGTGCGGGGGGGGCGCTGGCCTCTCTATGTCTGCGTGCTCTCCAGGGCGCGCTACCTGCTGCGCTACGCCAGCGAGGCGTTGCGCGCCGCGCTCCCGGCCGGCGCGCTTGGCCAGCCGCTGTTCGATGTGCTACCCCACCTGAAAGGGCTCGGCCTCGAGGAGGCGCTCGACCGCGCCGCTGCCGGTGAGGAGCAGCATCTTGGCCCGGTTCCCTTCATCTCCGCTGCGGGCGAACCCGCGGCGATCGCGATCGTGCCTCTGCCCGAAGGCTCTCTGCTCCTGCTCGCCCAGACCGACACCGCAGGGGCGATCGCCGACGAGGCCGCGAACGACGCGCGCCTTGACCTGCCGCCCGAGCTGCTGCGCGGCGTCATCGAGGCGATCCCGTACCCCTTGATCGTACGCGATGCTACCGGCCGTCCCGTCGAGGTGAACAGCGCGCTGACGGATCTGCTTGGCCTTTCGCGCGCCGAGGTGCTCGCCCTCGGCCCGAACGAACGGCGCTGGCGCATGTTTCGCCCCGACGGCGTTCAACTTCCACCCGACGAGATCCTCTCCAACCGCGTGCGTGCCAGCGGCCAGGCGGGAGCGCGAGAGCTGTACCGGCTGATCCGCGAGGACGGCGAGGAGCGCTGGATCGAATCGACCGCGGTACCCGTCTTCGGCGCGGGCGATCGGTTGCTCTTGACCGTGTGCAGCGTTGTGGATGTGACGGAGCGCGAGCAGACGCAGCGCGATCTCAGCCGCCGCAACGCTATCCTCGATGGCCTCTACGACGCAACGCTGGCGCTGCTGCGCGACGAGCCGCTGGAGACGCTCCTGAATCGCGTTGCCGAGCACGTCGCGCGTGTGACGGGGGCATCGGCTTCCACCGTGGCGCTGCTCGCGGAGGATGGCCGCACGCTACCCTGCGTTGCCGCGTATGGCCCCTTGAGAGAGGTGCTCGGACACTCGCTCGAGTACGGGATTGGCGTTGGCGGGCACGCCTGGGCAACGCGCAAGGTTGTGGTCGCCAACGATTACGCGCGCTGGCCGGGGCGGCAGCGGGCGCTGTTCGCGCACCCCTACACCGCGGCCGCCGCCGCGCCGCTGCTGCACAATGATGCCCTGATCGGCGTGCTGACGATCGCGCAGGATCGCCACGGCGCGGCATTCGACGCCACGGCGATCGCAGCGCTGGAGCAGATCAGCCGCGTCGTGGCACTCGTCCTCGCAAACGCGCGCCTGCGCGAGGCTGTCCAGCGCGAGCTGGACGAGCGCCGCCAGGCCGAAGCACGGCTGGCAGCGCTCCATCGCGCCACGCTTGCCCTCCTAGAGCACGATTCACTCGAGGCGCTGTTCGATGCGGTGCTGGGGCAGATCACGCCTCTGTTCGGCACATCGCGCGGGTACGTGGCCGTGGTTGAACCGGATGGCTCAGCGCTGACCGTGCGGGCAGGCGCGGGCATCGAACGTGCGCTCGTTGGCTGGCGCATGGCGCCCGGCGAAGGCGTTGGCGGACACGTCTGGCGAACGGGCGCGCCGCTTGTCGTGAAGAACTACGCGACCTGGGAAGGCCGTCTTCCTCCTGTCGACGATCCGGACCCCGGTCCTGGCCACGTGGCGGCCGTGCCGCTGATGGGCCGCAACGGCGTTGTGGGCGTGCTGGCCGTCAACCACGACGAGCCGGATATCGATTTTGGCCCCGAGCAGATCGCGACGCTGGAGCAGTTCGGGCGGTTGGTCTCGCTGGCGCTGCAGAAGGCGCAGCTCTTCGATGCTGCCCGGAGCGAGCTAGAGGAGCGCCGGCGCGTGGAAGAGGCGCTGCGTGCCGAGGAACAACGTTTCCGCGCGATGTTCCAATCAGCGGCCGTTGGTATCACGCTGATGGACCGCGATGGCCGCGTTATCGATATCAACCGCGCGCTGCTGGCGATCCTGGGACGCAAACCGGAAGAGGTGATCGGGCAGCCAAGCGGCCGCTACGTGCATCCCGACGACCGCGCGCTGCTGACCGAGTACTTGCGGCCGCTCAGCCGCGGCATGATCAACGCTGCCGTGGTCGACGTACGGCTCCTGCGCGCCGATGGCACGGAGGTCTGGTGCAACTGCGGCATCACGGCCCTGCGCGACGAGAACGGCCGAGCGCAGGGTTTTCTGGGGACGGTGATCGATATCAGCGCGCGCCGCCAGGCCGAGCAGGCGCTCGCGCGGCAGAACGCATATCTGACCGCCCTCTATGAGACAACGCTGGCGGTGATCAACCCTCTGGACCTACGCGAGCTTCTGGATGCGCTCGTCCAGCGCGCCGCTGCACTGGTCGATACGCCGCATAGCTACGTCTACCTCGTTGAAGAAGAGAGCCAGATGCTCTGCGCCGTGGCAGGCGTGGGCATGTTCGCCGGTGTCGATGAAATCGTGCGCCTGCAGTACGGCGAGGGGTTGGCCGGCCGCGTTTGGGAAACCGGCCAGACGATCGTGCTGGACGACTACAGCACCTGGCCCCACCGCGTTCCTGGCGGCGACCGACGCGATCGGATGCGCGCAACGGTCGCCGTGCCGCTACGGTCGCGCAACGCGGTGGTGGGCGTCCTGACGGTCGCGCACACCGATCCCTCCCGGCGCTTCGATAGCGAGGCGGTGCGCGTCCTGGAGCAATTCGCGCGCCTCGCCTCGCTGGCGATCGAGAACACGATGCTCTACCGCGCGGCGCAGAACGAACTGGCGGAGCGCCGTCGCGCCGAGGAGGAGCTGCGTCAGCGCAACAGTTACCTGATGGCGCTCCAGCGCACCACACTAGCGCTGATCCAGAATGAGGAGCCCGAGCTGCTGGTCGAGCGCGTGCTGCGCGATGCCACTGTGCTCTTCGGCGCGTCGCGCAGCTACCTCGCGCTGCTTCAGCCCGATAGCGAGCGGATGGTCGTCGTCGCCTCGATCAACGCTACCGTCTTTTGCCCTGGTAAAGCGCTCACCTACGGCAAAGGGGTGGGCGGTCGCGTCTGGGCAACTGGCCGCACGTGCGCGATCGCATGCTATGACCAATGGGACGACCGCGATCCCGTCGCCCCCGGGGGCGTGCAGGCGGTGATCGGCGTGCCGCTGCTGCGCGGCAACAACGTCGGCGGCGTACTGGTACTGGTGTACGACGATGCGCGCGCCGTGCTCGATGAAGTGGCGCTCGCCCTGCTCGAACAGTTCGGCCAGCTCGCCTCGCTCGCGCTGCACAACGCGCAGTTGCGCAAGCATGCGCTTGCTGAGCTGGAGGAGCGACGCCGCGCGGAGGAGGTGCTGCGCCGCCGCAACGGTTTGCTTGCCGCCCTGCACGGCACGACCCTCGCGCTTACCAACCAGCCCGATCTGCTCAGCATCCTCGAAACGATTCTCGCGCGCGTGCGCGCCGTGCTTGCCACCGAGCACGCGCTGCTTGAGCTGGCCGAAGAGGGCGACGACGAATTGACCGTACGCCTGGCCACCGGCTGCTTCGCCGCCTTCGCTGGCGAGCGCGTGCGCCGGGGCGAGGGTCTCGATGGGCAGGTGTGGGAAACGGGCGCGCCGCTCGTCGTCCACGATTACGCGACGTGGCCGTGGCGGCGCAACGGCGCGCTGTACGACGCGCTCGGAGCGGTGGCCGCCGTGCCGCTGCGTATCGGCACCGAGGTCGTGGGCGTGCTGGAACTGGCACGGCTACGCGGCGAGCCCGGCTTCGCTATCGAGGAAGTCGAGGCGCTGGTCCAGTTCGGCCAGCTCGCCGCGATCACGATCGCCAACGCGCGCCTGACCGAGACGATGCGCGCCGCCCAGACGGAGCTGCGCCGCCAGCTCGATATGACGGCGGCGATCACCAACAACCTCGGCGAAGGCGTCATCGCGCTCGACGAGCAGGAGCGCATTACGCGCCTCAACCCCGCCGCTGAGTCGATGCTTGGCTGGGTCGAAAGCGAGCTTGTTGGGCAGCCGATCTGGCGCGTGCTCGAACGCGATGAGGCCTGCGGCCATCGCGTGCCTGCCAGCCGCGCCCTGCTGGAAGAGCTACTACGCTCCGGCCGCCCTTTCCGCATCGACGACGCGATCTTCACCCGGCGCGATGGCGAGCTGCTGCCGGTCGATTACTCTGCCTCGCCGATCATCAGCGAGGGCAAGCGCCTCGGCACCGTCATCGCCTTCCACGACATCAGCGAGCGGAAACGGCAGACGGCGCAGCTCGAGTATCAGGCGCTGCACGACGCGCTCACTGGCCTGCCGAACCGCGTGCTGCTGCACGACCGGCTGGCGCAGGCGATCCGCCTGGCCACGCGCAACGGCGAACCGCTTGCGCTCCTCCTCATCGACCTCGATGGCTTCAAAGAGGTCAACGATACGCTCGGTCATCAGGCTGGTGATGCGCTGCTGCAGCAGGTCGCCCAGCGGCTTCAGGGGGCGCTGCGCGAGTCGGACACGGTGGCGCGGCTCGGTGGCGACGAGTTCGCTATCCTGCTACCGGGCATGGGCAGTGCTGGCGCCCCGACCACGGCGCGGCGGCTGTTGCAGGCGCTTGCGCAGACGACGGCGATCGACGACTACGCGATCGACGTGGGAGCGAGTATCGGCATCGCCCTGTTCCCCGAACACGGCACCGAACCGGAGACGCTGCTGCGCCACGCCGACGTGGCGATGTACGTCGCCAAACGCGATCGCAGCGGCATTGCCATCTACGCGCCCGAGCACGACCGCCACACGCCCGAGCGGCTGGCGATGATGAGCGAGCTGCGCGTGGCCGTGCAGCAGGGGCAGTTCGTGCTCCATTTCCAGCCAATCGTCGAGCTGCGCACCCGGCAGGTGGTGCGCGCCGAGGCCTTGATCCGCTGGCGGCACCCACGCCACGGGCTGCTCTCTCCCGATACCTTCATCCCGCTCGTCGAGGACACCAATCTGGTGACACCGCTGACGCAATGGGTGTTGACCGAGGCGTTGCGCCACTGCGAACGCTGGCACCGCGCCGGCCGGCCGATCGGCGTGGCCGTCAACCTCTCGCCGCGCGTGTTGCACGAAGCCGATCTACCGCACCTGCTGAAATTCCTGCTGGCGCGCCACAAGCTGCCCGCTTCCGCCGTCACGCTCGAGATCACCGAAAGCGCGCTGATCTCGTACCCCCAGCGCGCGCTCGAGATGCTCATCCGTCTGCACAGGCTCGGCGTGCGGCTCGCCATCGACGACTTCGGCACCGGCTACTCATCGCTCGCCTACGTGAAGCAACTACCGATCGACGAGATCAAGATCGACAAATCGTTCGTGATCGATATGCGCGCCTGCGAGAGCGATGCCGCGATCGTGCGCTCGACGATCGACCTCGCCCACAACCTCGGCATGCAGACCGTCGCCGAAGGCGTCGAGCAAGACGCTGCCTGCCAGCAGTTGCTCGCCTTCGGCTGCGATCAGGGGCAGGGCTTCTTCTTCGCCCAACCCTTGTCCGTCGAGCAGTTCGACCTCTGGCTGATCAACGCCGCCTGAGGGGATCGGCGCGCTGCCGCTTCACGAGGCGAGCAAGGCACGGATCTGCGCCAGCATCGCGGCGAGCCGGTCGCGCTCGGCGGCCACGGCGGCGATCTGTTCGCGCAACGTGCTGCAGGGATCGCTCGTCTGCTCCGCCGTGCTCAACGCCCGCGCCACCTGCGCGGCGCGCTGCCAACCATCCTCGTCCAGATGCTCGTACGACCAGACCGAAATCCCACGTGCGCCGCGCGCGAGCACCAGGTCGAGGAACGTTTGCAGCTCCGCGGCTGTGGGGCGCGCGCCAGGGGCGTCCTGATAGGCCGGCGCGACCGGATTTTGCAGCAGCTCGTAGGTCTGCGCATCGGCGTAGAAGACCTGCACCGTATCCTGTGGCGACCAGCGTAGCGCCGTCCAGTACAGTTGCGGCAGCATCGCACAGCCGGCGTCGGTGAGCTGGCGATAGGCAGCCGCAGATGGTAGCGAATGATCGGCAGCGGACTGTAGCAGAGCGGTGCGGCGGGCAGCGCCTGGCGAATGGTGCTTACTAGCCGCGTGGCGGCGTCGGCGGGGTCGGGCAGCGAGGCGAATTCATCCTCAATATCGAGCACGTGGAAATCGGGCTGGCAGAGGGTGATCGTCTCGATGGCGCGCTGCGCTTCGCCGGCGATGTCCTGGCCGTAGCAATACTGCCAGGTGGCGCAGCGCGTGCCTGCTTGCCGCAAACGCTGCGCAATCGCCGCCGCTGGCGCGCCCTGATCGAACCAGGCGTTACCATCGGCCGTTTTCAGGATCGCACCCCGCGCGCCGGCGCGGTTCAGCCGTGCGGCCACGGCGCTCGCGTCGCCGCCCTCGCAGTTGTGCCAGTTCCAGACCCACACCCACAGACCATCGGTTGGCGGCATCGTCGCTCCTCCCGCGCTAGAGAACGGTGCTGACAAGCAGGTCGTTCGGGTCGCCGGTATCCCAGAGGGCGAGACCGGCCTCGGTCGCGCTGCTCATGATCGCGGGCGTCAGCGCCGGGCTGACGCGCACCGTGTAGCCAGGCGCATCTGGCGCATCGGCGTCGCGCACCACGGCCGTGTTGCTCGTAGCGTCATAGCTGAGGATCACCGCCCGCCGCGCCAGACCCTGGTGGCGCGTGCTTGGCGTGACGCGCATATCGCCCGTGGCCAGCGGGTGGTGCCCGGCGCGCAGGATCGCGCTCTCCGTCGATGTGTAGCCCGGACCGTAGATGCCCGGGAGCAGCTCTTCGAGGTAGAGCCGGTGCTGCTCGTCGAGCAGGTCGAAAGCAGCCCGTCGCCCGATGCGGGCGCCCGTCGGCAGCCCCGGCATGCGCGTGCGCGCCGCACCCAGGCGCATACGCGCCCGTCGCTCGCGGGCAGGGCGCGGCTGTTCGCCGCCCTTCGTGCCGCGTCCGCGCCGCGGTGTGGAACGGGGCGTGCCGCTCATGGCACGAAAGGCGGGCAGCCGCCCACCGATGCGCCGGCGGGAAAGCGCGTTCCCCGCCGGGTACAGCGGTTGCTCGGCACCAGGCTCCCAGGGGGCGGGATCGTAGGGAAAGGAAACGTCGTTCATAGGTTGCTCCTCCGTGTCAGGTGCTCTGCCGATCGCTCATCAGCCCTACGTGCTGGACGTACAGGCCTGCCGTGCCGGCAACGTCGTACAGCGTGCGGATCTCGCGCACCCAGAAGGTGCGTGCTGCCCAGCCCAGAGCCGGACACGTGACGGCGATACGATCCCAGACCTCGAGCCCTGCGTTCGGCGCCGCTGCAATCTCGCCCGCATCGCCGATGAGGCGCGCCTTCGCCAGCAACGTATCGGCACGAGCCTGGGCATCCGCGGCGGCCAGGTACATATCGCGGTCGATCAGCGGCCGCGGCCCTTCGCGGTAGGCGGCGGCAACGTCATGGCTCTCGGCCAGCGCCGTGGGCACGGCAGCGTCGCTCGACGCCCGCCCGAAGACGACGACGTGCGTCACGCCGCTGCCGTGCACCGTCGCCCGCGCCGCCACGATCGGATGGTGCGGGCGGCCGTCGCTGCCGCTCTGGCCGTAGCTATAGACGGGCGTTTGCTGGAGCAGCGGCTGCACGAGCGTGACGCCCTCGGCGGTGAAGCGCAAACACTCGGGCACGCGGCGCAATAGGTCGAGCGCGGCCCGCAAGCCATCGGCGCCCGGCCGCACGATGTACGCCGGTCGTTCCTGCGCCAGCGTCGAGAGCGATGGCGGCGGTAGGAAGGCCAGCCCCGCCTTGCCGCAGAGAAAAGCGACGATCTCGGCGATCGTCGCCTGCCCCGGCAACCAGGCATAGCTACGGCGCGGCCTCCAGCCCGCTAGCAGCGCCGCGGCATCGCTCGCCGCGATCTCTACCAGCCGCCGCTCGCCATCCCAGTGCGTGGTACAGGCGGTGACCCACAGCGGTGGGCCAGGCGAGAACAGCGGTCCGCCTGGCGTGAGGTAGCCCGTATCCAGCGTCAGCTTTTGCCCGATCGTTTCCGGGTCCGTGGCCAGCGCCGTCAGCGTGCCATCGCTGTCATCGAGCAGGAGCCGCGCATGGCCGCCGCTCTCGCTCTCCTGGCGGTCGGCGCGGAGCACCCGGCTTGAGAGGTCGAGCGTCTGCGGCGCCGGGGCGCGCAGCACCGTCGTGCTACCGGCCAGCCAGAGGGTGCCCGTGGTGG
>Ga0209061_1003197_pt1 | contig 18323 bp, 21 predicted proteins | sample Coa_R1_10_FD_187157 | JGI IMG/M metagenome (GOLD analysis project Ga0209061, IMG submission 187157) | Surface soil microbial communities from Centralia Pennsylvania, which are recovering from an underground coalmine fire - Coalmine... | ecosystem: Environmental > Terrestrial > Soil >...
AGGCGGCGTCGTAAAGACTACGCTGGGGATCCCCCTGTAGTTCGGCGTGTGCCGGTTGCCCTCCAGCAGGTTGCTGGCCACGATGCCTCCCTGCATCCCCGCCACCGGTGTCAGGGGGAACCCGCCGCTGGCGACGCTGTCGCCAGCGGCGTACACCGCCGGATTGCTCACGCTTTGCAGGTAGTCGTTGACGGAGACGCCGTCCTGCTCGCGTGCGACGCCTGCAGCCTCCAGGTCGAGGTCGTCGATCTCCGGCACGCGCCCGGCGGCATGCACCACCAGGTCAGCCTCGACCATCGTCTCCTGCTCGCCTGTCCGCGCGTGGACCAGCAGGTGGTCACCCAGCCGCTCGATAGACGTAACCGCCGTGTTGAGCTGCACTTCGACGCCGAGTTCGCGGGTGGTCTGGACCAGTTGGGCGACCAGATCGGGGTCAAACTGCTTGAGGGGGCGACTGCCCCGGTGGAGTACCTGGACATGTGCGCCAGCTCGTGCTGCGATATGGGTGAACTCGAAGGCGATGTAGCCACCACCAACGAAGACGATGCGGTGCGGCAGATCGTCCAGCTCCAGGAATTGCGTGCTGGTGGTCAGGTGCTCCTCACCCGGTATTCCCAGCGTGGCATGTCGCGCGCCGGTCGCGATCACGACGTGGCGGCCAACGAAGGTGTCCTCGCCGACCTGGATCCTCGTCCGATCCACGAAGTGCGCACGCCCATGCCGCGCGGTGATCCCGGCATCGGCGAAGTCCTGCTCGTTCTGCACGGGCCTCGGGTCGGTGAAGATGCGCTTGAAGCGGATCATCTCTGACCAGGTGAGAGACAGGCCTGGCGCAGAGACGCCCTTGCCCTGCATGCGTCGGCTCCAGTCCACCAGGTCGGCCACGCCCACCAGCACCTTCTTGGGGTCGCACCCACGCAGCTGGCAGGTTCCCCCGAAGGGACGGGAATCGACAACAGCCACGCTCCAACCCGCCTCACGGCAGGTGTAGGCGACGGTTTGCGCCGCTTCGCCCGTTCCCAGGACAATCACATCAACGGGTGTATTCACTGTCATTTCTCCTGTCTGTTCTCATGGGTACTCGTCCTTTTCTCATCGTCGTACCCGTCTTTTGTTCGGTTCGGTGAGCACCATGAAGTTGTCGAGGCTTACAGCATGAAGCACAGGGGCATCCGCCTGGTTGTCACCCATCCACACTCTATCACGAGAGGCGAGCGGAACTGATAGGCTCGGCCTACCAGGAAAGCTCCCGCAAGCCGCCACTTTCCCGCGCAGTCGCGCCGCAACGGGTAGAACGCGCGATTCCAATCGTTGAAGTCGCCCACAAATGAGATGAGTTCCGCCCAGAGACTCTGCGAGAGCGTCAACGTCACCTGCGCCACCAGTTTCCCCTCCGTTTTGTTTTGATACAGGTTGTGGCGATCATCTCGACTCACCTCCTTGTGCGCCTGAGCAGTCCCCTTCCCCGGTACGATTCCTGACCTGCCCTTTCCCCGGCTTTCGGCCACGGAGCGTGAGGCTAACCAGCACTCCCGCCAGCGTGATGGCGCTGACGGCGAGGAATGCTCCGGTGGCAGAACCGAGGTCCAGCACCTCGCCGATGAGGACGGGGCCGAGCAGGTCGGGTTGACCTGCGCCATGAAAAACAAGGCGCAGGTCAACCCGACCTGCTCGGGCTCGACCGTTTCGACCGGAATGGCGAGGGTGGCAGGAAAGAACATGGCACACCCGACGCCCATGCCAGTGATCGTAATCAATAGCCCCGCAATGCGCCAGTCGGACGCCGAGGCCACGGCTGGCACCACGAGAGAGCCGATCAGATAGATGGTAAAACCACCCACGATGAACGGCTTGCGCCGCCCCAGACGGTCGGAAACGGCCCCCCAGAGCGGGGCAAACGGAATATCAATCACGAGCAGGACCGAGGCGATCACCACCCCCAGCCACAGAGGAACTCGCGCAATGGTGACCAGGGTCGTGGGCGCCCAGGTGGTAAACCCGATGATGGCCGTATATCCCAGCAGCGTCACCAGCGACAGGCGCCACAGCTGCTCATTGTATAGCACGGGCAAGAGACGCGGAGCGTGAACTCGCCGGTGCGGTGTTCGTGGCACCGCCCGCAGAAAGACGAGCAGCACGCCGAGCAGCAGCAGGAAGGCGATGCCCATCTCGGCGCGCCACCCCAGTTTCGCGCCGAGGGGCGCCAGCACATCGAAGGCGATGCCCGTCCCGGCTGGCAGCCCGGCGACAAAGACGCCCAGCGCCAGGCCGCGCTGCGCCTGCGGGATGCGTTCGATCAGCAGCCGGAGGAGCGCGATCACCAGCAGACCCCCGCCCAGACCGCTGATCCTCGCGGCTCACGCGCACCCGGCCTGACAGTCGCAGCGAACCGGGTGTACAAGACATGCCCTCTGGTGCGCTACCACAGCCCGGCACGCAGCTGGTAGACCACGATGTAGAGGCCAGCGGCGATCAAGAACAGCGAGGCCAGAGGTAGCACCCAGCGCAAAAGGGGAAAGACAGCGGTACGCAGCAGGTCGGACAGTTGGGTGGCTGCCAGGGCGACGGCCAGCAGCACCAGGGTCATGCCCGCCGCGTAGCTCAAGAACACCAGCGCCGCGCTTCCCACACCGCCTGCAGTGATTGCCGTCCCCACTACGAGCAGGAAGACAGGCAGCGTACACCCCAGCGAGGAGAGGCCATAGCCTACCCCGAAGATCCACGCAGCCCGCAGCGCGCGCGGCGGCGCCTGCACCAGCGTCTCGGATGTGGCATGTCCTCCAGACCTCGACGTGCCCAGCTTTGTCGCCACCACACTGAGTCCCGGAATCTCCGGCGCTCGTCCGGTGAATAGCGTCCAGCCCCCCAGGAACACTAACCCCGCGCCAACGAGGATGGCGAGCCAGGGGAACAGATGCACCAGCAGGCGCCCGCCGAGCGCAAGTACAAAACCGGCGACGAGGAAGACCAGCAGAAAGCCAGCCGCAAGCGGGAGGCCCAGGAGTCCTCCGCGCAGGAGGTGCTGCCAGCCGGACGGTAGCTTTGCAGAAGCGGCGGACACGGACACGTGCTGCTCGACTGCGTAGAAGACGTAGGCGGGCAGCAAGGCGAAGCCGCAGGGGTTGAGCGTGGACAGCACGCCCGCGCCGAACGCCAGGCCCAGCGGTACCCCGGCAGGCCCGGAAACGCTCAACTGAGACAAAAACGTCAGCACACTCATCACGATCATATTCAGACTCACGCCAGCTTCCTCACGATCTGTGCCAACTGATCGGGCGGGACAGCCCCATCGCTGCGGTAAGCCACCCGCCCGTGTGGATCAATCACAATTGTCGTTTCCAGGGTCTGCACGTTGTAGGCCCTGGCAATCGCGTCACCCCTATCAATACCCCATTGCATGGGAGCCGAAGCCGGGATTCCGTCCGACTGGATGAAGGCCTCGAGGTCGGCGGGGCGGTCACCCGGGTTGACATCAATCGCCAGCGCCTCGGCCCCCTCTGTCTTGATGGACTGAGCTGCCTGCGCCAGGTTGCGGCTGCCCTGCGCACAGGTGGCACAGGTGGGCGCCATAAAGTACAGCACTACCACATGTCCCTGTTGTGAGGCGAGGTGGAATGTCGTTCCAGAAAGCAGGGGCAGGGTGAAGTCAGGCGCGCTTTGCGATTGCCCTATCGAAGGATCAGTAGTCGTAGCGGTCGTACTACTCGAAGGGGTACTGAGGCTCGCGACCCGTACCACAGCAATGATCCCCACCAGGAGCGCGAGGGTCACGACCAGCGCGGCAATGCGTGAGAACAGTCTACGGCGCTGAAAACGTCGCCCTGCGCGCGACGTGGCCGTCTTTCGCCGCTGCGCGGGCGTTCCTGCTCCCGTCGTCCTAGAGCGTTTGCGCGATTCAGATGGTGATGAATGGGCCATGGTTGTTTCCTTCTCTTAATTATTTATCGTCTGCACCGATGGCTTGTGGCTGCTTCCTCGTGTCGCATCCCTGTGGGTGCGCGGGCCTGCCGCTCGCATGCTCTGTGCTCTGCTCTTCAGTATCCCTGTCCACGATGGTTCGGGCGTCACCCACTCGTGCTGCCTGGCCTGGTTGTCTCTCTCTGTCGGGCGCACACACTCACCTTTCCCCATCCTGGAGCCGCTGCATGGTCAGCCGAGCGAGCTTTTGCCCAAGTGTGAAGGCCTCTTCGATGGGGAGCAGATGGGCTGAAGGCGTCTGGGAGAGCCAGGGCGCAGCGGCTTCTCGTGAAGCGAAGAACTGGCTATACTTACAAAAGGCTTCGCGGATATTGCAGCAGGTCGCCAACCCATCCTGAATGAGGAGTGACATCACGCCCGAAGGAGGGTCAAGGTGCTCCAGACGCTCTGGCGAAACGCGCAGGTGAATGGGTGTCCCGGTCGTAGAACAGGCAGAGGAGACCTGTGCCGAGCGTCCTAGCCACACCGGGAAAATCAGGGTATCGAGGGCGCACCAGGTGTACAGGACGTGCCCCTGCATCTCAAATCGATACGGTGTTGGCAGCAGGGAGAGTCCTGCACCCACGATGCGGCCTTCCTCATCATAGACGACATCCCCAAACTGGTGCAGCGCCTCGGCAACTCTCGCCTCGGGCCGCCCGAGGACCGTCGCCAGTTGCTCTCTGGTGACAGGATCGCCGCGCGAGAGCAGCCGCATGAGCGGAAGGAAGTACGCCATCCGTTCCCAGGAGTTGCTGTCCGCGATCGCGATGGCGAGGTGCTCCACACTCGTTTCTGATAGGCTCATATCTGTTTCCTTTGTGTTTCCCTGGCTTGAGCTCCTGATTTTATCAGAAGGCTTGCCTCTGTTTCAGTATCTCTGGGTCATGGATGAACGCGCTGCCCATCGAGGTCGCGACTTCCCGGCGTGGGAGGCGCGCCCCCCTGATCGGTTGAACATCCGGGTCAGCTCAGGTGGCGCAGCAACTGAGCCGGTTCACGTCTTTGGTGAACGAGAGAGCAACCAGCTTGAGCGCCTCAGCCATCGTCGGGTAGACGTGGATCAGGTCGATGAAGTCATCGGTCGTCGCTCCGAAGCGCAGCGCCATCGCCGCCTCCTGGATCACCTCGCCCGCGTTTACGCCAAGCATCGAGACCCCCACCACCCGCCGCGTGGAAGCGTCCAGCACCATTTTGATCACGCCGCGCGTGTCGCGGATGGCCCCGGCTCGCGGTACGACCGAGAGGGGGATGGTATTGCAGTCGCATGAGATTCCGGCGGCTACCGCTTCCTCGTCGGTCAGGCCCACCACAGCGACCTGGGGGTCGGTGAAGATGGTACGCGGGATGACGGTGTGATCGACCTCGCGCGGTGGCTCCCCGGAGAGAGCATTGTGGGCGGCGATCTTGCCGTCGTGCGCCCCCACTGGCGTGGCCATCTGGCTCCCGGTTTCCCGTCCGATCACGTCACCGGCGGCCCAGATATGGGGCACGGTGGTGCGCAGGGTGCGGTCGACGCGCACGGCGCCCGCCGGGTCGAGCTCCACGCCCGCTTGCTCCAGGCCGATCTCTTGCGTATTGGGGCGCCGCCCGGTGGCCACCAGCAGTTTTTCTGCCGAAAGTGTTTGCTGGCTGCCATGGAGCTTCAGCGAGAGGGCCACCCCCTCTCCCACGCGTTCCACGCCGCGCACCTGCGCACCGGTCAGAATGCGGATACCTTCCTCCTGGAGAATTTCGGTGAGAGCCTCGGCGATTTCCGGCTCGTAGCCGGAGAGAATGCGCCTGCCGCGTGTGACAAGGGTCACTTCCGTTCCAAAACGGGCAAACATCTGCCCCAGTTCGAGCGCGATGTAGCCGCCCCCCAGGATCAGCAAGGAGCGGGGTTGCTCGCGCAGCTCGGTTCCCCAGGGGTCATCATCCGAACTCAACAGATCACTGGTGAGATACGGCACCTTCGAGAGGCCCGGTACGGCTGGAATGGCGGGCTGCGAGCCGGTCGCGATCAGCAACTGCTCGCCGACCAGGTGCCGCACACCATCGGCGTTTTGCACCTCGACTTCATGGTCGGAGAGAAGTCGCGCCTGACCGAACACGATCTGGATACGCTCCGGTTCATCGAGGAGGCTCTCGTACTTGTGGGCGCGGTACTCCTGAATGATCTCATCTTTCTGGGCAACGAGTGCTGCCCAACTGACCGGCATCTGCACCGGGGTGAGGCCCGGATAGCGGGGGTGGGCGGCATCGTAGACGAGTCTGGCCGCCTCAATCAGGTTCTTGGAGGGCAGGCAACCCCGATTGGCGCAGGTGCCCCCAACGGTGCGAAATTCGGTCATCACGGCGGTCTTGCCCAGCTCGGCAGCATGCAGCGCCGCAGCAAAGGCTGTCGAGCCGCTGCCCAGAATCACCAGGTCATAGCGCTCGTGTGGTGTGGTCATCCTCACTCCTATCTCCTTGTTGCAGGCAGGTCGTCCGGCAAAGCGGATGACTCTTGTAGATGATCATCAGATGCGACCGGCGCGCAGGTGGGACAGGCCCTATCCAGCTCACGTTTCCCGCGCGCCGGGCCGAACAAGAACCAGGCCCCCAACGCCAGCGCCACCACGAAGTAGATGCCCGCCCCGGTGAACACCAGGCCGGTATTGCGGCTGAGAAAACTGCCCGCGGCCGTTCCGGCCAGCAGTGAGATCAGCAGTGGCAGGGTAATGATCAGATGACAGGGACAGGCGAGAAAACCAGTCACAGTCAATACAAGGCCACCAATGCGACGCATACAACACGATCCTTTCTTTACTATCTGTAACAGATGAAGCATGCTGGAGCCGCGAAGTCAACACCGTCTTGCGGAGTACTCCCTCGCACACAGGCGCTTCTCCTCTGTCTCTCAACGCCAATCTTTCGGGCCACCACCCTTGCGTCTCCCGAACAGGAGCAGGAGCAGCAGTGGCAGTCCACAGCACAGAATCGGCAGGATGGCGAACAATGCGTCCCCTGCAACGAGTGTGGTCATATCCTCCTCCTTGCCTTTATGGTTTTCCAGGGATGAGCGCAGCGTCGCCCTGTTCCTTCTCGAAGCCTCCATCACAGGAAGCGACCGCCCCCTTGGAGTCTCCAGGCGTGCAGCTGGCGCGAGCGCCCCGCACGCTAAGCGCGACCAGGCTGAGAGCGAGCAACACGGCGGAAAGCAAGGCGGCAAAGGGGGCCGCCCAAACCCCGAGAATGAGTGGCACCCCCAACAGGGCCAGGAGCGGCGTGCTCGCAGTACAGCACACCGGGGCGGCCAGCCCTGCCGGCAGCAGCGTCAGCAGCCTCGCCCGGCGTCTTCGAGCAGTGACATAGCCGGTGGAGACCAGCCGGGTAGAGTACCCGAGGTTGAGACCCACCAGAACGGCGAGTACAAACGCGGCGGGCAGGCTCCACCAGGGCGCGGCCAGCCAGACATGCGGCAGCGGCTCCCCCACCAGGAGCGGTGTGAGCGCCGCCCAGGAGTCTGTGCCAACCCGGATGAGCGGTGCAATGTAAACCGCAGTCCACTGCACGATACCTGTCAAAATCAGCCAGAGATGCCAGAAAACTATTGCCCCTGCGAGCCCCCACCACAGCGGCGCACTTTGCCTCCTGCGGGACGTTTCTGGCTCAGGCAGCGCGACAGCCAGCAGCAGGACAGCGGCAATTTCCAGACTCGTCGCAGCGACTCCCAGCACATCCACCTCCTCCGGGCCACTCGCCCCAGGTAAGGGAATGAGGCGCGTCACAGCATAGACCAGTACGATTAGCCAACTGCCCCAGATGCCCACGCGGTAGACCGCGGGTCCTGGCCGCACGGCGAGCAGGAGCGCGAGCGTGAGCTGAAAGATCGCCAGGGCGGTGAAGACCAGCCCGTAGACGAACTGCTCTGCGAAGTGTTCGCGTATGAGCGAGAGGTGGATGACTCCCGCCAGCCCCACGACCAGGATGGTCGCCATCCTCCACCACTTCGCAGCAGGTAAGCATGATGTCCGCTTTGTATGATGAGAGTGCATCTGGTTGAGATGCATACCACAACGCCCTTTCTTCTATGGGGCAGGCACGAGGCATGGCGCCGCTTCCCGGCGCCGATTTGACTCAGCGGATTACCCCGCAGGAAGCAACGCCAGCCGCGTGGTCCCGCATCATGGACCCGCCAAGAACCAGGATCTCACGCACACGGGGATCCGTGATGCGGTAGTAGACGTATTTGCCCTCACGGTATGGCTGCACGAGGCCACACCAGCGTAAGCACCCCAGGTGCGTCGAGACGCGCCCCTGAGGAGCGCCAATGGCTGCGACCAGTTCACCGACCGTGCGCCCGGTCTCCGGTGCTTCGAGGAGCAGGTGCAACAAACGCACCCGTGTGGGATCACTCAGCACTTGAAAAAAACGGGCATAGAGTTCGGCATCGCCGACGGAAAGCCGACCCTGCGCTTCTCCTGTCACACCGGGAACATCCCGCGGCGCCACGTTAGCAGGAGCATCACCACCTGCAAAGACCTGTTCCATGAATCGTTCCTCTTCTTTAAGACATTATATACGTATATCCTGATATGATCATTGTAATACGCAGGCAGGTCGTAAGTCAAGAGCAACCAGCAGAGCGCCGCTGACCAAGGGTGCCTGCGACCTGCCTGTTCCTTTCCCCTCTCACAGGTGTCCGGTGAGGACGCTTGCCACCAGGTCATCCGGCCCGGTCAACACCGGCTTGCTTCTAAAGAGGGTCCGCACATAATCCAGCTCCAGGAGGTCCGACCGGCGACCAAGTTGCGGAGAATAGTAGAGACACAGCCCATCCTGCGCAAACGAGGCGTAGCGGTCGGGGTACTCTGGTGCATGGGGATCAACCCCCACCTCAAAGACGGTGCTGCCGCAGCAGCGGATGAGTTTGAGGGTAATGGTGAGGATCGTACTCTCTCGTTGCCGCAGATACGCCTGAAGTGATGCGGAGAGAGCTGCACACATGAGACCATCCTCCTACAGGGATATCCGTGTATCCTGATATATATCATACCAGCGTTGCCTCCCGTCTGTCAAGCTGCTCGATCTGCCACTGGCCGCACCAGCTCGAGCAGCCGCTGAGGAGTCTCCGAGCATCACCAGCGATGGTGCTCACTCCTCGTGATCTGCCGCCTGCTCAAGCATCTCTTGCTGGTTGAACGCCTCAAGTATGGGACAACGACTGGTTGGTCCTGGTCCTCTGCACTGTGAGGCCACCTGGAGCAAGGCGTGCCGCATGCGGCGTAACTCGACTAATTTCCGCTCCACCTCGGTGAGTTTCGCCTCCGTGTGCTGCTTGACCTCATCACAGGGGGTCTGAGCATCCACGCGCGGCAGGAGCATCTCCGTAATCTCCTTGAGCGAGAAGCCCAGCTGTTGTGCGCGTTGAATAAAACGGATGCGTGCGACCACCTGCCCGAGGTACTGACGATAGCCGGAGACCCGGCGCGGCGGTTCCTCCAGCAAGCCCTGGCGCTCATAGAAGCGCACCGTTTCGACGCCGACCCCGGCTCTCTTTGCCACCTGGCCAATCGAGAGCGTCTCCATCTCTCTCACCCCTCTCGGAACAAGTATACACCTTGTACCATGCTACAGAGTCAAGAGGGGTGAGTGGGTGTGGCTGAGGAATGATGAGGGTCAGCACATCCACATCTGCGCAGACCGTTTTCAGGTGTGGATGCGTTTCTTCCAGAAAATGCAGTACAGCTCCACTAATCGGTGAAGGGACTCAAGCAAGCTTGCGAGGTCATCCTCGTGGCCGTTTGGGTTCCGTAGGGGCGGCTCCGGTAGCTTTGCGAGGTCGTCCTCGCCTCCTGGGTTCGACCCAGGGAGCCGGAGCCAGTTTATAGCCGAGCAATTCCGCAACGCTCCAGATGTGATCGGTCAGTCCAGCCGCCATAGCCGGAGTGCAGGCAAAGCCGAAATGCTTGTCATCACTTAACTGCTGATGGGGCTAACAGAAGTTGTAGGTACTGCCGATCAGATACATGCCGGTCTCCAGCGTCTTCACTCGCCCCGCCGCGTGCCGACATTTGCGGGTGAGAGAAGCCAGACGTTCCCGCATGGTGGCATTGAAGCGCTCAATCCAGGAGGTATTGAACTGCTGGTAGCCTGCCATCCGCCTCAGCAAGTGCTCAGCTTGCTCCAGTACGCCCCCAACTGATCTTGCGCGTCACTTCTACCACCCGTTTCTTCTCCGTTCGCTTGATGACGGTGGCGATACACAACTGGGTCTAGAGTAGCAACGAGCATCGTCCTCGCCCCACGCTCGTTTTGACTTTGTCTCGAAAGGCTCGCTTGATGCTCTTAGGATAAGCGGCCCAGCCATCGGTGCAGACCAGCAGGGCTTGCACCGTTTGCACACAGCGACGAACGTGCTGCATCAAGGCATCTGCCAGCCCTCGGTCTCGCTACAAGCTCACGACTCCTGCCAGCCAGAGCCGACTGCTCGCATCGATGGCCAGAGCCATCCACATCACCAGCTTTCGGCCTTTGGCCCGGATTTCATCGGCTTGCAGGTGATGGCCCGGTACCCGGCCTTGTTCTACGATGGCTTGATGAACCTGTTGGCAATGCGAACCTGCTCGCCTTTGCCAATCGGACACCGTGCCTTCATCCAGGTCATAGGCCCGCACAATCGCCTGAAGCGGGCATCCATAGGCTAAGAGCGTCACCACAATAACGACCAGCTCCGATGAGTTCGAGGGATGGAACGTTGACTGCGAGTATAGCCGTGACTACCATTCGCCGGATCATGTGAAACGGCTTCAACCAGATTCAGTTTCTCTTCAAGCAGATGATACTGACGCCAGGACAGTTTCCCCAGATATCATCGTCCACCATCGCGGAACACCTGATAATCTGCTTGTGATCGAGGTCAAGAAAAGCCGTAATCGAGAACCGGATAACCGAGATGAACAGAAGCTCAAAGCGTTTAAAGAAGAATTACATTATCGCTACGCTCTTTTTCTTCGTCTCAATACAGGTGTAGATTTTCAGGAAGGCCAGAACCCACTTCGGGGGCGAGAGTGGATCTAACACTGTTTAGCAGAAATGATTATAAAATCGGGGACGGTCTTCTTAGTTTCTTACAAGAGAAAGATTATCTCTCAGGAAGTTACACCCAGCGCAACGAGCAGTGCCAGGGCAGAGTTGACGGCCTGCGCTGAAAAGAGTTCCGGGTGGAAATGCGGCCCGGCCCATTGCCGCAGCGTGCGATGTTGCGGGTGTCGCCTGTCCCTGAGTGCCTCAAGCAGGTTCTGGTAGCCGCCAATACCTCCACAATCTTCTGGCGGACAGGCTCGCTTCCCATCCAGGCAGCGTGGAACGAGCGAATTTTCGGTGCGCGGCCAGATATCCTCGACGGTCACACGATGCTGCCAGCCATCGCCGAAATCATACTCGTAGACAAAGCTGGCCCCCTTTTCACCGGCAAGGTCACGCAACCTGACACGCCGCTCGTCCTTCATCTCGTCGTCGTATTCTGGGTCTGGCTCCCCGTAGTGTGTCCCGCCGACAAGAAACTGATGCAGGTGCGAATGTTCCCAACCCATCACCACTTGCAAAAGGTGGTGCAGCGCGGGCAAGGTAATCCGATCGGAGACCGTGACGCGCCGCCAGATCGGCGGCTCAATGCCAATGAGTCGGATATCCAACTGGTAAATCTGTTCCGTTGCCGGACGACGGGCCATGAGATATGCTACGCTCCTCTCATCCAGAATGCTGTGCTTTCCAGTCTATCGCAGGTGTCAATCAGGAGCAGTGCGAGCGACTGGTTGAAGTTCCCGGCATTGGCAAAGGGCGCGTGGCGGCAGCATCCTGCGGGTGGGAGATCGGATCGCGTCATCCAGCAGGTCAATGATTATATCCGTGAGGTCTTCAACGGCGATCTGGGAACAATCGTCGGTATCAATCTGGAAGAGCAAGAGGTCACCGTGCAGTTTGCCAGCCGCAGCGTCACCTACGATTATGCTGACCTCTCGGAACTGGCCCTGGCCTGGACTATTACCATCCACAAGAGCCAGAGCAGTGAGTATGCTGTCGTGATTTTACCTCTGTTCATGCACCATTATCTCTTGCTCAGTCGCAATCTTCTGTACACGGGCCTGACGCGTGCCAGGCGGTTAGCCATTCTGGTGGGGCCGACGAAGGCCATCGGCTTTGCCACCCGGCGCGTGCTGGATCGGCAGCGTTATACGGCATTGGCTCAGCGGCTCAGGCTGGCGGCAGCACGGTGATTGACCGGCGGCAAGAAGCCCCAATCCCTCGTTTCCGCTCCGGCAAAAACGGGCCTTCAATCTGTAAAGAAGCCTGACCAGGTTTCTTTCCGGTTTCTTTGCCCACACCGTTTGCAGCAGCCAGTAGGGGCAGAAGCTCGCTTTCTCAACCAGGCTTTCCATCTGTGAGGCCCTGCGTTAAGGAAGAAGCCTCGTAACCGCAAAGTAGATAAGCGCGGCACAGTTTTCGCTGAGAGTGCTTCAGAGGGCTCATCATGCGCGCCAGATCATCAGCAGAAACCCGCGTGTAGATCGTCGTCGTCGCCAGTGCAAAGGCTAAACTATGATCGCGCCGCGCTGCCTGTTCAGCGCATCGGCGCACCGCGTTCCACTCGGTCTTCGATAAGGCGCGTGACGCTGGCTCTACGATCTCGATCATGGAAAGCCTGCGAAAGGGATTCGTCCCATCGAGAGTATCGAACAAGAGCATGAGACTCATCAGCGCCCGATTGATCGTCGTCGGAGCGTAGCGTTTGGCGAGTAGATGGTCTCGATAGGGTTTGGCATCGGTGGGCGTCACCTCGGTCGCTTTGAGGCCAGGGTGTTCCTGTTGCCACCAGGTGGCAAAGCGACGAGCATCCTGGGTGCATAACCCAATCGTTTTCGCAGAGAGACTGGGCGAAGGTTCAGTTGCTCTTGCCATCTGGCAATCTCACTCCACATCACTCCTCCTTGTTATCGGCACAGTTCCATTATCGGCGCAGTTTTTGGCGAGATAGGAGCTGCAACTCTGCCGATAATATACCACCTGGAAGGGAAAACTGCACCGATAAGGTCTCTTTCCGGCACAGTTCGGCTGACCGCATTCCCCTCTTGTGAGGAAATCGACCAGGTCACCGATGGGGTCAAACACGCAGATCTCTGGAATGCGGCATCAGGAAGCCTTTTTGGCCACCGCATCTCCCGCAATCGGTTCTGCGGGGTGAGCAGCGATGCTGCCTCGTCGTCGCCTTCGCGCGAAAAGCGGCGCGGTGTCAAGACGATTGGCATGATCCATGGTATCCCTGCGATTGGATGAAAATCGCTCCGATCAAGACGCCAAAGAGTACAGCTAAGGGGAACGAGGAAAGAAATCGTCCGAAGCTGAGGCTGAATGGAGAGGGTGCATGGTTCGTCATGTTCACCAGCACCACTTCAAAGAGGAGCCACCAGAGTACGCCGAGCGTCAGCCCCGTGAGGAGTGCGCGACCGGTGGTGATGAGCTTCCCGCGCTGAAGTGCCCCAAAGATGAGACCAACAAGTCCTCCCAATGCAATCAGGAGGAGCAAGCCGGAAAATCGGCTGATCGTGGGGTCGGCAATCGAGATGCCAAACCAGCGTAAGACCAACGGGAAACCGTTTCCGGGCGCGCCGTCTGTCACAAAGTCGAACAGAGCCAGCACCAGGCTGGCCAGGACCCCTGCCAGCAGTCCCCTCCGTAAGGTATGCATGATCTTGCTCTCCTACTCGCGCTACACGAACCAGCCCGCGATGCGCGCCAGCCGATGATGCTGTCCTGCCGCCTCGAAGCGCGGCGCCAGCCAGAGATCGACCCCGAGCCGACGTCCAGTCGGCACGGCAACCAGGACGAGCGCGAGCAGCACGAGCATGCCATAGGTCCAGATCCACCCGGTATAGGCCAGGCCTACGTACAGTTGCAGAGAGAGGACAGTCGCCAGGATGGCCCCGAAACGGGTGAAGAGTCCGAAGAGCAGGCTGATGGCCACCAGCAGCTCAGCTGTCCAGACGCAGGCGGCCAGAGGCACGAACGCTGTGCAGCCCACGGGCGATGAGAGGCTGGAACAGCCCGCCAGAAAGGTATGCTGGAGCAGCGCGCCGTAGCCGGGGAAAATGGCGTGTTGTGACTCGCGCACGACATACTCGTACAGACCGGCGAAAGTGGGCGGCAGCTTCCAGAACAACTGCTGAAACCACAGGTAACCTACCAGGATACGCAGCAGCGCCAGACCGACGCTGCTGCGTTCGCTCAACGTGATCGGAGAGACCACAGCACGCTGCTCCGAAGCACCGGCTCCCACTCCCTTCGGCTCCCCGGTTGATGATGAAATATGCATAGAATCAGTACTCCACTGGAAAAATACGCCTATCAAACGATGGCTGTTGATAGACACGAACCAGCGCTTTTTTCTTTGCGTCCACCAATGATACGGTCGGCACGAGGATGGTACCAGGAGAGAAAAGGTCCAGGCGAAACCTCAGCGCTCGTCTTCCTCAACAGCGCCCGCTACCCGTGATGTTGCCGGTTGAGAAAGCGTTCCACCGCCGCTACCGCCTCTGCTGGCTTCGGCAGCTCGACGTTGTGCCTGCGCCTTCCCCACCACCTCCATCCTGACTTGCTGTACTCGCCCTGCTGCGTCTCTTGGTGCTTCGACATGGGTCGTGCAGCCGGAGCCACGGGAGACGGAGCGCACCGGCAACACAGCAGGACCGACCTGGGTGTGCCGGCCAGGCCAGCAACCGGGGCGCCAGACAGTTCTCTCAAGTGCGCCCCGCACATCCCTGCGCCGCACCGCTGGCACACCGCCACGGCCGCACGAGAGGCGCACCCGGTTTCCACCAGGCAGAGATAGCAATTCATCAGATTTACCCCTCCGTTGCCTCTGTTCCTCGTCCCCTGGCACGAAACGCTGCTCATGATCCTGCGCCGTCTGTCATCATCGTGCCTCCTGCTTTTCATTCTCTTGATGCGGAGTGGGAGCAGGACGAGCGGCGCCAAAGCGTGGCTCCTGCTCCCATGCCGGATGCACCACGCGCCGTGACGGGAGCGTTTCGTACATCAACAGCGCGACTAGCACTCCGCTCACGGTCATGATGGCGGCGGCGAACCAGAAGCCGGCCAGCAGGCCAAAGGCATCTGCGACGATCCCGATGGCGAGTGCGCCAAAGGCATAGCCACTATCGCGCCAGAGACGGTAGACGCCCAGCGCCGTGGCTCGCCAGTGCGGTGCGGCCACATCGCTGACCGCCGCGAGCAGGGTCGGGTAGAGCAGCGCCATACCCACGCCCATCAGCACCGCTCCCGCGACCCACCCCACCAGCGTCTCTGTGAGCGCCACCACCACGATGCCGCCAGTCGCCAGCCACATGCCACCGGCAATGGGCCATTTGCGCCCGATGCGGTCGGAAAGTCTGCCCGTGTAGATTTGCAAGACGGCCCACGTGCCCGTGTAGGCCGCGACGACCGCGCCAATGGCGACCGGGGAGAGGCCGCGACTGGCGAAGTAGAGCGGGAACAGCCCCCAGGCCAGCGTATCGGTGAACTTCTCGACGAGTCCCGCCTGCGAACACGCCGCCAGCGCGCGGTCGCCCCAGGTCGTCAGGGCGAAAATGGCGGTGAGGCTGGGGCGCGACTGCGTCTGCTCCGCCCCGGCGTCTGGCTGTCCATGCTGTGCTGCCGCCTGCTGTGTTTCCAGGTGCGTGAAACGCTGCGTCTCGCGCACGAAGAGCCCCGAGGCCAGCAGCATGACGAGGATCACCCCCAGCACAAAGAGGAAGGGGGCGACGCGCAGGCCAAAGACACCGCCCAGGTAGCCTCCCGCAAACCCGCCCAGCGACACGCCCGCGTAGCCGGAGAACTCGTTGATGCCCAGCGCCAGGCCGCGCTGCTTGGGCCCGACCAGGTCAATCTTGCTCGTCACGGTCATGGTCCAGGCCAGCCCCTGATTTATGCCCAGCAGGATGTTGGCCGCCACCACCCAGCCCCACGACGGCGCGAAGATAATCATAAATGGCACAGGCAGCGCGATGACCCATCCCAGCACCAGCAGCGGCTTGCGCCCGAAGCGGTCGGCCAGGCGGCCCGCGACCAGGTTGAGCGCTGCTTTCACAAAGCCAAAGCTAATGATGAAGGCCAGCGTAGCCAGGAACGAGGCGATGCCAAAGTCCTGTTTTGCCAGCACCGGCACGACCACGCGCTCGGCCCCTACCACCAGCCCGACGCCACAGGTGATGGTGGCCAGCAAACTAAACTGGACCAGGTTGGGTCGCAAGCCGAGCTGGACAGTCGGTGTTGCCTGTTGAGGTGAGGATGGGTTAAGAGATGGCACAGCGGTTGCCTCCTGCTTCGAGCTCGGTCACATCGCCCTCAGGAAACAGACCCGCTTCATTGAGCCTGCTGATGCGTTCGTAGTTGGGTGGGGTCGGAGGAAGCCGTCGCAGCAGCGTCTCCACAAACGCCGTCCGCCGCGCGTGCAAGAGATCGACCTGCTCGTCGATCTCGGTAAGCTGCGCGCCAATCGGCACACCATCGAAGGGTACGGGCTGGCTCGCGTGTCCCGGTAGGACGAGCGTCTCCGAGGGCAGCGCGAGGAGCTTGTGCAGGCTCTGGTAAAGCAGCGAGGAACGGGCTCGAGCTTCCTGAGCGTTCGCATGCAGGTCGGGGCGCCCGATGCTGGTGGGAAAGAGCGTGTCACCGGTAAAGAGGACGCTGTTGTTGAGCAGGTAGCAGGTACTCTCCAGGGTGTGACCCGGCGTACGCAGGGCGGTCAGTTGCAACTGAGTGGTAGCGAGTGTATCGCCATCGTGCATGGCCGTGAAAGGGAACGAGACGCGCTGCTGTTCGGGCAGAAAGAGCATAGCCCCGCTGCGCTCGGCGAGCTGGCGCGAGCGCGAGAGATGATCGGCATGGATGTGCGTGTCGAGGACGCTGCTGATCTGCCAGCCGTGGCTCCTCGCCAGGTCAAGATACACCTGCGGGTCAAGGGAGGCATCGATCACCAACGCTTCCTCACTGGCACCGATGAGGTAGGAGAGGCAGCCTTTGCCGGTGCGCCGCACCTGGATGACTCGGGTCGAACCATCCTCAAGGGGAATCTCGGCAGTATTCCATGCCAGACTCCACGCCTTCATGCCTCCCTCAAGGGAGAGAGCAGGGATGCCTCGCGTAGCAAGCTGTTCGGCGGCGATCTGGCTGGTCTTGCCAGCCGCGCACACCGTCACGACCGGTTGATCGCTCGGAACATCTACGGCGGCCAGGGCGGCTGGATCATGGGCCTTGAGCGCATCATAGGCATCGAAGTGGAGACTGCCAGGAATGGCCCATTCCGCCCGCTCTGCCGCCGGTCGTACATCCAGGATCGTGACGGGCCGTCCTTCCTCCAGCCAGGTTCGCAAGGTTTCAACCGAAATCGTCTTCATAGCAGTCTCTCTTTCTACGCTTCAATGGGGAGTCCCAATGCCCGCCAGTCAGGCAGCCCTTCTGCCAAGCGGCGCGCCTGGTACCCCCGCGCTCGCAAGAGCGCCACGGCTTCGTCGGCAAACACACAGTAAGGGCCGCGACAGTAAGCTACGATCTGCCTGTCCGCAGGCAGTTCCACCAGGCGTGCTTCCAGCTGCGCCACCGGAATAGAGCGGGCCTGGGGCAGGTGTGACACTTCATATTCCTCTGTGGGACGCACATCGAGGAGGATGACCTGATCGTCCCGCAGCAATTGCAGCAACTCGCGCGCGGCGATGGGCTGCAGCTCGCTGCGATCCTGCAAGTACGTTTGCACAACGCGATCAATCTCGGCCAGCTGCGCCTCACCCACGGTGCGCATGGCTTGCCACATTCTGAAGATGCTTTCGTCAGCCAGGCGGTAGTACATCGAGACGCCCTCGCGGCGGACCTCGATCAGGTGGGCGGCGCGCAGCACCTGCAAGTGCTGAGAGGCATTGGCAACCGACATACCCGTTTCGCGCGCCAGTGTTTCGACGTTGTGTTCCCCCTGGGCAAGCACTTCCAGCAGTTCGAGGCGGTGACCGTTCGACAGTGCTTTGCCGATGCGGGCAAATTGCTCATACAAGAGATTTTTAAAGCTTCGTTTCGTTTGCGTGTCCATACACTGCACCAGGTGACCTTTCCACATACTCGTTCCTCAATGAACGCAGAAAGACGTTTTCCTCGCCGGTTCACGAACTTTCTATTATTCAATAGAATACTTGAAAAAAGAGCCATTGTCAAGGAGTACTCAACCTTGTTCCTACGAAAATCCCATCCCCAGCACCGCCCGTTCAGCGACCTCTTGAGAAGCTAACATCACGGTGTAGCCGAGGGCTGCCAGTGGCCGGACCGAACGCCGGGTCAAGCGAGCCCGATCTTGTTGC
>Ga0209061_1003199_pt1 | contig 18322 bp, 13 predicted proteins | sample Coa_R1_10_FD_187157 | JGI IMG/M metagenome (GOLD analysis project Ga0209061, IMG submission 187157) | Surface soil microbial communities from Centralia Pennsylvania, which are recovering from an underground coalmine fire - Coalmine... | ecosystem: Environmental > Terrestrial > Soil >...
GGCGCCCGCCTCCAGGGCGAGGAAGACCGGCCTCGGCAGCCGCCGGCGGGCGCGTCGGCGTGCCTCGGCGACCGTCTCGAACCAGTCCCGCGTGCTGGCCATCGTTCACTGTAACCGCCCTGAGGCGGCCGGGGACGGCATCTGTCCCGGCGCGCCGCGGCCGCCTACGCGCCGCCCGGACCCCGCCGCAGCCTCTGGCCGCTTCAGGTGGCTCGCGCGGTCCAGTGCCCGGCCAGCGCCGCCCCGACCTGGTCCAGGCAGGCGTCGACCGCGGCCAGCATTTCATCCACCGTGCCGCTGCCCTCGGTCCGCCACTGCTTGGTGGCGGTGGCGACCATGCCGCCGAACACCACCGCGGCGATCCGCGGCCGCAGGTCGGCGGCGGGGTCGACGCCCTCGCGCGCGGCGAGCACGCGGACTAGCTCGTCATCATGGTCGTGCAGGTAGCGCAGGTGCGCGGCCAGCAGCGATGGCGTGGCATCGATCAGCTTGACGACGAGCAGGTAGACCGGTTCCTCGCCGGGGTGGCTCTCGGCGGCGGCGACCGCGCGCAGCGAGGCACGGAACGCGTTGCGCAGCGCGAGGAGCGGTTCTTCTTCCGGCGGCCTGACCGCGAGCTCGCGGATGAGGGCGTCCGAGGCGTCCCTGACGAACGACATCGCGAGGTCTTCCTTGCTCGCGAAGTACCGGAAGAACGTGCGCTCGGAGACGTCGACGGCGTCGGTGATCTCGCGGACCGCCGTGTGCTCGTACCCCTTGGCGTTGAACAGCTTCAGCGCCGCGTGCACCAGGGCGTCGCGCGTCTGGCGCTTCTTGCGCTCGCGCCGGCGCGGCTCCGCCATGGGCCTCACGGTCACCTCTTGCATGCATACAGGCTACCTCAGCGTCATATGATGTCAAGTAGCATGTTTTGCAAAGTGTCATCGAATGACATATGCTGGCCGGCGTCAACGGGTTCCATGAGGAGCAGGCACGAGGAGCAGGGCAGTGAGCCATCAGGCGGAAGCCGCTACCACCACGCAAGCAGCCGGCAAGGCCACCAGGCGCAGGGGCGTGCGCGGCAGCCCCGGGCTGACGCTGCTGTCCGCCGCGCTCGGCGTCATGATGGTCGCCCTCGACGGCACGATCGTGGCCGTCGCCAACCCGGCGATCCAGTCCACGCTCGGCGCCTCGCTGGCCGACATCCAGTGGGTGACGAACGGCTACCTGCTGGCGCTGGCCGTCACATTGATCACCATCGGAAAGATCGGCGACCGGTTCGGGCACAAGAAGGTGTTCCTGGCCGGCATCGTCGGCTTCGCCGCTACCTCCGCCGCCGTCGGCCTGTCCGGCGCGGTCGCGGGCAGCATCTCGCTGATCATCACGTTCCGCATCCTTCAGGGCGTCTTCGGCGCCATGCTGCAACCGACCGCGCTCGCGCTGCTGCGCAATACCTTCCCCATCGAGAAGCTGAACGGGGCCATCGGCGTCTGGGGCGCGGTCATCGGCGCTTCCACGGCGGCCGGCCCCATCGCCGGCGGGCTGCTCGTCCAGCACATCAACTGGGAGTCGTGCTTCTACATCAACGTGCCGGTCGGCGTGATCGCGCTGGCCATGGGCCTGGCCGTGCTGCGCGAGACGCCGCCGTCGAGGGCGGCCCGCTCGTTCGACATCCCGGGCATCGCGGCGCTGACCGCCTTCCTGTTCCTGCTGGTGTGGGGCCTGATCAAGGCTCCCGACTACGGCTGGGCCAGCGGCAGGAGCATTGCCTTCTTCTCCGGGGCTGCCGTGGCCCTGGTCCTGTTCCTGATCCGCGAGTCGCGGGCGGCCGAGCCGCTGCTGCCGCTGCGGCTGTTCCGCTCGGTCCCGCTGTCGGCCGGCACCGCCCTGGTCATCACGCTCATGTTCGCGCTGTTCGGCGCGATGTTCTTCATGACGTTCTTCCTGGAGAACGTGCACGGGCTGGACCCGGTCGCCACCGGCGTCCGGCTGCTGCCGATGACCGCCATGCTGATCGTCGGCGCGCCGCTAGCAGGGCAGGTGATCACGAAGGCCGGGCCGCGCATCCCCATGGTCGCCGGCATGCTGCTGGCCGCGATCGCGCTGTTCGGGCTGTCCCGGATCGGCCTGGCCTCCAGCCTGAACGACACGATCGGCTGGTTCGCCATGCTCGGCCTGGGCCTGTCCCCGGTGATGGTCGGTGCCACCGAGGTGATCGTCGGCAACGCCGCGGTCGAACTGGCCGGCGTCGCGAGCGGCCTACAGTCCACCGCGATGCAGGTCGGCGGCACGATCGGCACCTCCGTGCTCGGCGCGGTCATGTCGGCGAAGGTGAGCAGCGTGCTGCCGGCGAAGTGGGCCGCCGCGCACCTGCCCGCGCTGAACCCGGCGCAGCTCGCGGAGGTCAAGAGCGCCACCACGGTCGGCGTGGCGCCGGTCGCCAGGGGCATGCCGCCGCAGGTCGCCGCCGCGATCGCGGACGTCACCCACTCGGCGTTCATCAGCGGCATGACGGCTTCGTTCCTCACCGCGTGCATCGTCGCCATCGCGGGCGCCCTGATCGCGCTGCTGACCAGGAAGGGGAACGCGGACGCGGGAGCGGCCCGCATCTGAGTGGCTGCGTGCGGACCTGGCCGCTGCGAGGATGTACCCATGGACATTGACGCAGCGCTCGACTTCGTCCGCACGCAGCACCACGCGGTGCTCGGCACGCTCAAGAGCGACGGGACGCCACAGCTGTCGCCGGTGACCGCCGGCGTCGACGAGGCGGGCCACGTGGTGATCAGCACCCGGCAGACCGCTTACAAGGTCCGCAATATCCGCCGTGACCCGCGGGTGTGGCTGTGCGCGTTCCCCGATACGTTCTTCGGCAAGTGGGTGCAGATCGAGGGGACGGCGGAGATCGTGGAGCTGCCGGAGGCGATGGACGGCCTCGTCGATTACTACCGGCGCATCTCCGGCGAGCACCCCGACTGGGACGACTACCGGGCCGCTATGGAACGGGAGAAGCGAGTCCTGCTGCGCGTCAGCGTGCGCAAGGCCGGCCCCGACGTAAGCGGCTAACCCGCGCGGACGGGCGGCTACCGGGACGGGGCGGCCCAGGCGTCCGGCCCGTCGGGCAGTTCGGCGCCGTACCAGTACTCGATCAGCCTGCGGGCGATCGAGGATGTCGGCGCCAGCGCCAGCTCGCCGGCGTCGATGCCGGCCCGCAGCTCGGCGCGGCCGAACCAGCGCGCCTCGCCGATCTCCTCCCCGTCGACGGCGATCTGCTGCCCGCCCATGGCCAGCGCCTGGAATCCGAGCATCAGGCTGCGCGGCATCGGCCACGGCTGGCTGCCCAGGTAGCGGATCTGGCCGACCGTGATCGCGGTCTCCTCGAAGACCTCGCGCGCCACCGCCTGCTCGGCGGACTCCCCCGGCTCGACGAACCCCGCGAGCAGCGACATCCGCCGCTGTGGCCAGGCAGTGTTCCTGGCCAGCAGGCACCGGTCCTGCCGGTCCGTGACCAGCATGATCACCGCCGGGTCGAGCCGCGGGAAATGCTCGGTCCCGTCCACGGGGCAGGTGGTGAGGTGCCCGGCCGGCGCCGGGACGGTCGGCGCCCCGCACTGGGGGCAGTGCGTGTGCGTATCGTGCCAGTTCGCCAGCGCCACCGCATGGGTGAACAGCCCCGCGTCCCGGTCGCTCAGCACGGCGCCGGCCTGCCTCAGCGACATGGGCTTCACATCGTCGTCATCCGAACGGACGATGGCTTCCGCGCTGAGTTCACCGCTCACCCCGAAGTAGGCGACGCCGTCGTCGGCGCCCAGCAGGAACCTCGTTCCCGCGGGTGCCTCGCCCGGCGGCAGGAACACCAGCTCCGGGCCGTTCGCACCGGACCGGACAAGCGCCCGGGAATCGTTCACCACCAGCACCCGGGTACGCGGATCCGCCCAGGCGGCCGCCACCCACGCCGGATCGGAACGCCGGGCCGTCGCCCGGTCGACCGTGCCGCGGGAGAGCGCCAGCCGGCCCAGCGGGCCGGCACTGGACTGCTGCGTGCCTGCCGGGGCGGTCACCGGCCCACGCCCGACGCCGCGAGCTCCTCCCACAGGTACGCGGCCGCCTCCGCGCCGCGCAGCAGCCGGGAGAGGTCCACGTACTCATTGGGGGCGTGGATCCGGTCCGCGTCAAGGCCTACCGCCAGGAAGACGAGCGGCGCGCCCAGGATGTCGGCGAGGTCGGCCTCGGGGCCGCTGCCGCCTTCCCTGGTGAACAGCACCTCGCCGCCGAACGCCCGCTCCATCGCGCGGCGGGCCGCCGCCACAGCCGGCGAGTCGATCGGCGACCGGCAGGGGCGGACTCCGTGCCCGGCCGTGACAGTCACCACGAGCCCGTTCGGGATGACCTTGCCGGCGTACTCGCGCAGGGACGCGATCACGGCGGCCGGTTCCTGGTCGGGGACCAGCCGGAACGAGACCTTGGCGTGCGCTTCCCTCGGGATGATCGTCTTCGGGCCCGGACCCGTGTGCCCGCCCCAGATGCCGTTGACCTCCGCGGTCGGCCGGGCCCAGATCCGCTCCAGCGTGGAGTAGCCTGCCTCGCCGTACGTCGCCCGGCTGTCGCCGGCGTCGGCGAGCCACTGCTTCTCGTCGAAGGGAAGCCTGGCGAGCAGTTCGCGCTCGTCGTCGGTGAGCGGGACCACGTCGTCGTAGAAGCCGGGCAGCGCCACCTTCCCGTCCGCGTCGTGCAGTCCGGCCAGCAGCGCCGCGAGCGCGTGCGCCGGGTTCGGCACGCCGCCGCCGAACGACCCCGAATGCAGGTCGCGCGACGGCCCGGCCACCGTGATCTCGGCGTCCACGAGGCCGCGCATGCCGGTGCAGATCGACGGCACGTCAGCCGCCCACATCGTGGTGTCGCTGATCACGATCACGTCGGGGCTGAGCTGGCCGGCGCGCTCGCGGAGCAGGCCGGCGAAGTGCGGGGAGCCCGACTCCTCCTCGCCCTCGATGAGCATGCTGACCGAGACGGGGGGCGCCTGCGTGCCGCGGCCGGCCAGGCAGGCGCGCAGGCCCAGCGCGTGGAACAGCACCTGCCCCTTGTCGTCGGAGGCACCGCGCCCGAAGATCGCGCCGTTGCGCTCGACGGGCTCGAACGGCTGGTAATCCCAGCCGTCGGCGAGTTCGGCCGGCTGCACATCGTGATGGCCGTACACGAGCACTCGGGGCGCGCGCTCGTCGGCGGCCGGCCAGTGCGCGTAGACGGCGGGCAGCCCCCCGGTCTCCCACACCTCGGCAACCGGGAAGCCGGCCTTCTCAAGGTAGCCGGCCAGCCACTGCGCCGACCGGCGCACGTCACCGTGGCGGGCGGGGTCGGCGGAAACCGATGGGATCGCCAGCCACTCGCGCAGCGCCTGTGAAAACTCGGCGGCGTTCGCCGCGATAAACTCCCGGACCTCCATGGGAACCTAACGTACCGGTTCGAAGGCGTCTCCCTTGCCGGACAGGCCCGCCGGCGGGATCGACACCGACCTGCCGGGCTGGCCGGTCACCCGGCCGATGCGGACCGGGTCCTCGCCGGCCTGCTTGAGGACGGCCAGGGCGGCCTGCTGGTCGGATTCGGCGACGACGACACAGAACCCGATGCCCATGTTGAACGTGGCGTACATCGTGGCCGGCGGGATCTCGCCCCGCTGCGCGATGAGCGTGAAGATCTCCGGAGCGGGCGCCAGCGCGTCGAGCTCGTACGACACGTCGGCCGCGAGCCGGGCCAGGTTGAGCAGCCCTCCGCCCGAGATGTGCGCCATTCCCCGCGGGGCGATGCCCGCCGCCCACAGCGCCTCGATCGCCTTCACGTATACCCGCGTAGGCTGGAGCAGCGCGTCGGCGAGCCGCCGGCCGGCACCCGGCACCTGGTCCGACAGCGTCATTTTGCCCTTGCGGAACAGCGCGTGCCTGGCCAGCGAGTAACCGTTGCTGTGCAGCCCCGAGCTGGGCAGCCCTATCACCACGTCGCCGGGCCGGACCGCGCTTCCGTCCACGGCCTCGCGTCCCGGGGGGAGCGCGCCGATCGCGGTGCCCACCAGGTCGAGCATCGGGCCGCCGCCGCCCGGATCCGCGAGCATGTCGCCGATCTGGGCGATCTCACCGCCGGGGATGGCGATGCCGGCCAGCTCGGCGCCCAGGAAGAGCCCGCGGGCCACCTCGTCGAGCACGCCCTCGTCGATCCGGTCGGTGGCCATGTAGTCGAGCAGCGCGAGCGGGACCGCGCCGACGCAGATCAGGTCGTTGACGTTATTCGCCACGCAGTCCACGCCGATCGGCTCCCAGCGGTTCGCCTCCCTGGCGAGCAGGATCTTGGTGCCCACGCCGTCGGTGGTCAGGGCGAGCGGCGGACCGGGCGGCACATGCATGAGCGTCGCGAAATACCCGCTGGCCAGCCCGGTAATGGAGGTCACCAGCGGAGAGCGGACCCTGGTCCGGGCCAGCCACGGGCGCATCACCCGGGCGAACGCGGCCTGCTCGCGCTCCTCGTCCACCCCGGCGGCGGCGTAGGTGGACGGCGTGCCTTCCGGCGGCGTCGCGTTCATGGACATCGGCTCCCTCGTCTTCTGCGGCGTTCGCCAGAGTAGCCGATCATGGCCGGTCAGCCGCTTATCTGGTTACCTGGGGCGACGTCGTTTGGCGTCTGCCGCCAAACGGGCGCCTCCGGAGCTTGCCCCGGCCACGGTCGGCTCGCCGGCTGGGGCCTTATCCCTTGCCTGCGGGCTGCCGGAGAGAGACAGTGATCTCGCACGGACCTCGCATGGGCAGCAAGCGACCACAGCGACTACGAGGAGCACAGATGGCCAATGAGTTCTGGCGGGAACTGAAGCCGGTCGCGGAGGTGTTCCGCCCGGGAGCGGCGCCGGAAGCCTACATTCACGATGCGGCCACCGCCGATGAGCGCTACTACGCGCCGCTGTCACCGACCGCCGGGAGCCGGCCGCTGTTCATCTCCCCCAGCCAGAACCGCTGGTGCGACATCCTCATGTGCAAGGGCGCCGGGATGGTGAACCGGCACTACCATCCGCAGCAGGTGTTCGCGTACACGATCTCCGGCAAGTGGGGCTACCTGGAGCACGACTGGGTGGCGACCAAGGGCGACTGGATCTACGAGGCACCGGGCGAGGCGCACACGCTCGTCGCGTATGAATCGGACGAGCCGATGATGGTTACCTTCAACGTGACGGGGCCGCTGATCTGGCTGGACGAGAACGGCGAGCCGAACGGCACGTTCGACGTCTTCGACTACATCAAGCTGTGCCGTGACCACTACGAGAAGGTCGGCATCGGCGCGGACTACGTGGACAGCCTGTTCCGCTGACGCGCTTCCTGGCCTGAACAGCGGCGGATCGTGCGACGGTTTCCGCAGGGCGCAGGCCGCAGGCCGCAGGCCGCAGGCCGCAGGAAAGCCGCAGGGCGCAGGAAAGCCGCAGGGCGCAGGCCGCAGGGCGCAGGCCGCAGGCCGCAGGAAAGCCGCAGGGCGCAGGCCGCAGGGCGCAGGCCCGCAGGGCGCAGGAAGGCCGCACGGCTTCCGCAGGCCGCAGGAAAGCCGCACGGCTTCCGCAGGCCGCAGGAAAGCCGCACGGCTTCCGCAGGAAAGCCCACGGCCCGCTTTGCGATCGTTGTTCTATGCCGCTATTACGCGTTGCCGTCCAGCCGCATCTCCCGCGGGGACGCGAAAGCCAAGATCAGACGCCGAAGCCAAGGCCATCGGCGGGCCAAGGTCATCGGCGGCTTGCTTCGACCAAGATCATCGGCGGCTTGCTTCGACCACGGTTCCCTGCCGTCACGGGAGCCACTTTCACCGCGGCCGCACCGCCCCCGGACAGCGCGCCCTGTCGCGGCCGACCACGCGAATCGAAAAATCCTTCATCATGCGGAAAAAATCCCGAATAGGTGTAAAAATCTTTCCGGATCATGAATGTCGGCGCCAACTCTCAAGTCAGGGTTCAGGCAATCAACTTAAAACGGGCATCCGACCATGCCGGGTCCCGGATGCTCCCGCGGCCCGGGGCCGGCCAGGCGCCGTCAGGGCGCCGGAACCCCGGTTCCAAAGGCGCCGGAGCCCCGGACTCAGCCGGAACCCCGCATCCAAAGGCGCCGGAACCCCGGTTCCAAAGGCCCCGGATCCCGGATCCGGGATGGCGGAACTCCGGATTCGGGCACGGAACCCCAGTCGCACAGCCGGGCCCCTTAGCCAACCGGCGGCGACACCGGCTGCTACACCGCCGCCGAGTACGGCGCCCAGACGCACAGCCGGGGCCCCTTAGCCAACCGGCGTTGCCCCAGCGGGCCAGCGTCCGATGCCGGCGCGTGAGCGCCGGCCATCCGGGTACCGTTGGCTCATGCTTGTCGCCTTTTCGGTCACACCGCTCGGCACCGGCGAGAACGTCGGCGAGATCGTCGCGGAAGCGGTCCGGGTTGTCCGCGCGAGCGGCCTGCCGAACCAGACCGACGCGATGTTCACCACGGTCGAGGGTGACTGGGATGAGGTCATGGCCGTGGTCAAGGGCGCCGTGGACGCGGTCGCGGCGCGGGCGCCGCGGGTCAGCCTGGTGCTCAAGGCTGACCTGCGGCCCGGCGTGACCGGCGCGCTGACCGCCAAGGTCGAGTCGGTCGAGCGTTACCTGGCGGCTAATCCGCCAGCGGCACCCGGTCAATGAGGGCGATCAGGCCCGCCTCGTCGAGCAGGTCGGCGGGCCGGACGGTCAGGTCGTAGCGCACGTAGTAGAAGGCGGCGCGCACCCGGTCCAGCGGAACGCCGGCCAGCTCGGCCCAGGCCAGCCGGTACGCGGCGAGCTGCACGGCGACGGCGTCCGTCTCCGCCTTCGTGCGCGGCGGCTGGCCGGTCTTCCAGTCCACCACGTCGAACCCGCCGTCCGGCTCCTCGAACACCGCGTCGATCCGCCCGCGCACCTGCCGGTCCCCGATGAGCGTGTCGAACGGCACCTCGACCTCGCACGGCCACCGGCCGCCCCACTCGCCCGCCTCGAAGCGCGCCCGGAGCTCGATCAGGTCCTCGTCGGTCTCCTCCGGCTCGCCGAACAAGTCCTCGTCGCCGATCAGCCGCTGCTGGCCGAACCGCTCCTCAAGCCAGCGGTGGAACTCCGTGCCGCGGCGCGCCTGCCTGGCCGGCGGCCTGGGCATCGGGCGGCGCACCTGGCGGGCCAGCTCGTCTGGGTCCCGGGCCAGCGCGACCAGCGCGGACACCGACAGCCGGGACGGCAGCGGGACGGGAACCGGGCCGTCGCCCCGCCGCCGGTGGCGCTCCCGCTCGGCGAGCAGCAGTCCCGCGTCCAGCTCCCAGGCCGCCACCAGTTCCCGTTCTGCCTCCGTGAGGCTGCCGGGCGCCGCGTCGGGCGCCTTCTCCCAGGCGCGCGCGCGGCGGGCGGCGTCGACCATGCGGCCCGCTTCGCGCACGGCCACGTGGTACTGTCCGGCTCGCGTCGCAGGCCACTCCGCCTCGTCCACCTCGGCGAGCAGCGGGTTCTCCGCGTCCTCGGCCGGCTGGTCCGCCCAGCGGTGCACGGTTCCGGCGCCGGCCTCGCACGCGGCGCGCACCTCGGTGAGGAACACCGACGGTCCGAGCGGCGCGGTTCCCTCGCCCCACCAGTAGCCCGAGCAGCCCAGCCAGAACGCCGCGCGGGTGGCCGCCACGTAGGCGAGCCGTCGTTCCTCCGCCAGGTCGCGCGCGCCGCAGGCGTCGTTGAACGCGGCCAGCGACTCCGCGTCGAGCCCGCGCAGCGCCGGCAGGTCGGCGGCGTCACCGCGCAGGCTGAACGGGATCAGCCGCGGGTTGTCGGTCCAGCGTGTCGACATGCGCGGCCGCGCCGGGAACACCTGGGCCCGCTCCCCCGCGGACAGCCCGGGGACGAATACCGCCGGCCATTGCAGGCCCTTGGCGGCGTGCACGGTGAGCAGCTTGACCGTGTCCGACTCGCCGATCCGCCCCGTCTCCAGGCCGAACTCCTCCTGCTGCGCGGCGGCCAGGTAGGCGAGGAAGGCGCCGAGGGTGGGCTCGGGCTGGTCGCCGGCGAACGTCGCGGCCACGTCGATGAACGCGTCCAGGTCGGCCCGCGCGGCGGCCAGGTCGCCGCCCGGCCGGGCGGCGACCTCGATGTCCAGGCTGAGCGCGCGCTCGACCTCGGCGATGAGGTCTGCCAGCGGCCGGGTGACGTGCTCCCGGAGCCGGCGTGCCTGTTCGGCGAGCAGCCGCAGCCTGGCGTACCCGGCGGGTGAGTACGCGCCCGGGTCGCCGAGGTCGTCAAGCGCCTCGGCCAGTGAACCGGTGTCCGCCGTCAGGTCCGTGATCGCCTCCGCGATCGGGTCCGCCGCGTCCGCGCCGCCTGGCCTGCCGCCGCCTTCGCCGTCCTCGTCGCCGTCCTCGCTGGTGACGCCGGCCAGGTCCCGGGCGCGGCGGCCGAGGGCCACCAGGTCACGCGGGCCGATGCGCCAGCGCGGCCCGGTCAGCAGCCGCGCCAGCGCGTCCGACGCCGACGCGTCGTGCAGGACGCGCAGCATCGCCACCACGTCCTGCACCTCGGGGACGCTCAGCAGGCCGCCGAGGCCGACCACCTCGCAGGGGATGCCGCGCTCCTCCAGGGCCCGGCGCACCGCCACGAACTGCGACCGTTTCCGGCACAGCACCGCGATGTCCGACGGGCGCACTCCGGCTGCCCGGCCGTCCGGCCACGGCTGTCCGTCCGGTGCCGTCCCGGGGGGCAGCGCGAGCAGCGCCGCCGCCTGGCCGGCCACCCACTCCGCCTCGTCCGTCACCGCGGGCAGCAGCGCGCAGTGCACCGCCCCCCGCCCGCCGCGGTCCGGCGCCGGAACCAGGAGCGGCACGTCCGGCGCCTCGGCCCGCAACTGTGCCTGGAGCACGGCGGCGGCGTCGAGCACGCGGCCGGCGTTGCGGAAGCTGGTGGACAGCAGGCGCACCGGCGCGTCAGTCCCGGACCTGGTGGGAAAGTCCCTGGTGAAGCGGCGCAGGTTGCCCGCGCTGGCACCGCGCCACCCGTAGATCGACTGGCACGGGTCGCCCACCGCGGTGACCGGGTGGCCGCCGCCGAACAGGGCGCGGAGCAGCACCAGCTGCGCGTGGCTGGTGTCCTGGTATTCGTCGAGCAGCACCACCTGGTACCGGCCGCGTTCCGCGGCGCCTACTTCCGGGTGGCGCGCCGCGATCCGCGCCGCGAGCGCGACCTGGTCGCCGTGGTCGAGCACCTCGCGCGCCGCCTTCGCCGCCGCGTACCGGCTGACCAGCGGCAGCAGCTGCTCGCGCGCACGCTGCGATTCGATGATCTTCCGCACGCCGGCGGGGAGGCGGCCGCGCAGCGCGGCCTGCCGCATGGCGAGCCAGTCGCCGACCTCGATCACGTCGGACGGCTCCCGCAAGTGCTCTGCGAGATCGCCGGCGAGTTGCAGCACCGCCGCGGTGACGGTTTGCGGGGTCCACCCGATCTGGTCCATGGGGCCGTCGTAGGCGGCCACGATGGACGCGGCGAGCTGCCACGACAGCGCGGGGGTGATCAGCCGCATCGACGGCTCGAGCCCCTCGCGGAGCGCGTGGTCGCTGACCAGCCGCCCGGCGTACGCGTGGTAGGTGCTGATCACCGGCTCGCCCGCCCACGCGTCGCCGTCCGCCATGCTGTCAAGTTCGGCGCCGCGCAGCCGTTCCAGCCGGGAGCGGACCCGGTCGGCGAGCTCAGCGGCGGCCTTCCTGGTGAACGTCAGGCCGAGCACCCGGTCCGGGCGCACCAGCCCGTTGGCGACCAGCCATACCAGGCGCGCCGCCATCGTCTCGCTCTTGCCGGACCCGGCGCCCGCGATCACCGCGAGCGGCCCGAGCGGCGCGCCGATCACCGCCGCCTGCTCCGGGGTGGGCTCCGGAAGCCGCAGCAACCGGGCCAGCTGCGCCGGGGTGTACCTGACTCGCGCCCCGGGGCCGCCGCGCTCGTCCGTCTCGGTCACGGGGCCATTCCACCAGACACCGCCGACATTCCGCGGCCGGCGACGCTGGCGCGCTGGCGCATCAGCCGCCGGGCGACGCTGGCGCATCAGCCGCCGGGCGACGCTGGCGCCTCAGCCGGCCGGGAGGCGGTAGGAATCCACGCCGTCCGGGGAGGTGCCGCGGGCCAGCAGGCCGCGGACGACGAGCACCTCCAGGTGGGCGGCGGTCTCGCCGACCGCGAGGACCTGGCTCATCGGATCGAGGTCGGCGAACTTGCGCTGCCTGCGGGTCCACGGGATCGCGGTGGCCGCCTGGTAGGCCGTGACCGGCCCGGCGCTCGCGGTCTCACGGGTCTGCTCCAGCCTCGTCTCATGGTGGGCGAGCAGCTCGTTCACCCGGTCGTGCGTGCTGCCGCAGACCGGGCCGTGCGCGGGCAGCAGCCGCGAGTCGGGCAGCGTGAGCATCAGCCGCAGCGAGCCGAGGTAGTCGCGCAGCGCCATCTTGGTGATCGACGGCTGGAACCCGATCGACGGGGTGATGTGCGGGAGCACGTGGTCCCCCGCGAACAGCGCGGCGCCCGCCTCGTCGTGGAACACGACGTGGCCGCGGGTGTGGCCCGGGGTGTGGATCGCGCGCAGGGTGCGGGACCGCAGGTCGAGCACGGCGCCGTCGGCCAGCCAGCGGTCCGGGTCGGACCACGCCAGGGGCGGCTGCGGGTTGGCGAGCCGCGGCGACATGAGACGGCGGATCTGGTCCGCAAGCACCGCCGCGCCCATCCCGTGGAGCATCTCGATGAACCCGGGCTCGCTCCGGCCGGCGGCGACGTCCCTGATGGCCTCCATGTTGATCCGCTCGCCCTCGCCGAGGGCGATCTGGCCGCGCAGCGTGGTCCGCAGCTGGACGGCGAGCGTGTAGTGGTCTTGGTGGATGTGCGTGATGAAGAAGTTCCTGATGTCGCCGAGCCCGTACCCGATCTCGCCGAGGGCCGCGGTAAGCCGTTCGCGCGCCTGGGCCAGCGCCATCCCGGCGTCGATCATGTCTACCCCGTCGTCGCCCGCGATCGCGTAGACGTTGACCGCCGTCAGCGCGTCTCCGGGCAGCGGCAGCGGGATCCGGTACAGCCCGCCGCCAAGGTCCTCCACTCCTGATGCCGCCCAGGCGTGCCGGTCGGCTTGCGCAGCCGACGGCCAGCTTTGCACATGATCCACGGGTGGCACCTCCTTGCCCGTTCAACAATGTACCGGGCAGCGGAAAATCAGGAATGAGCGCTCCCGGCTGGCGGACCGGCCTACTGGCCGACCTGCGTGCCGTCCGGATGCACCGGGCAGCAGGAGGAAACCGGGCAGGTACGGCAGCCGGGGTTCGCCCTGGCGCGGAAAACCGGGCCCACCATGCCCGCTGCCACCGCGTCCACCAGGCCTTTCGCCCAGCCGGGGTCGGGATCGTCGGACAGGGCGCGCTGCCGCTGCACCCGGGCCCGGGCCGTGAACCCCGCCTTCCCGACCTGCACGAGCTCGGCACCGCCCGGCTCGGTGACGCCCAGCCGCTCGAACGCGCCGAGCAGCACCGCCAGCTGGTAGACGCCAAGCTGCGGATGCCGGTCAAGCTCGTCATCGCGCGGGGCGGTCGCCCCGGTCTTCAGGTCCACGATCACGCCCCTGCCCTGCGCGTCACGCTCCAGCCGGTCCACCCGGCCGGTAATCTCCACCTGGCCCACCCGTACCCGCAGCGACTGCTCGGCCGCCAGCACCTCGCGCGGGTTCGCCGCGTGCCAGTCGAGGAACTTCCGCACCATCTGCTCGGCGAGCTCGCGCTGGCGCGAACCGTACCAGACGCTCCCGAAGTCCAGGTGGTGCCAGATGTCGTCGATCCGAGACTGCACGGCCCGTTCGGGGGCGCCTGCCGAGATGAGCACCGCCGCGGCGTGGATCACGGTGCCCAGGTGGCGCAGGACGTCGGGCCGTCCCGCGCCGACCGCCGACTCGAGCAGCCAGCGCAGTCCGCAGCGCGCGAACGACTCGACCTGTGACGGCGACAGCCGGACCCGCTCGCCCGGCGCCACGATGGGGCCGGCGTCGGACAGCTCGGTCAGCGCGTACCATTCCCGCGGGTCGGCGCCGCGCACGCCCGCGTCCGCCAGCCTGGCCAGCTGCCGCGCCGCGGCGTTCCGCAGCGGCAGCGGCCTGGAGGCGTCGGCGGCGGTCCGCCGGAGGTCGGCGACCAGCGCGGGCAGCGACAGCCACCGGGGTGCCGTGGCGGCCTGCCGGACTTCCACGCCCTGGCCGGCGAGCTCGGCGAGGAAACGGGAGGGACGCTGATCTTGTTCGTCGCCGCCCGAGGCGGTTACCACGAGCAGCCGCCGCGCGCGCGTCACCGCGACATAGAAGAGGCGCCTTTCCTCGGCGAGCAGCCTGGCGGCCAGCGAAGCGGCGGCGACGTCCGGGGCCTCCGCCCGCGCGGCGCCCGGGCCGGCCACCTCGGCGAGCTCGTCGGCGCCCAGCAGTGAGCCGCGCAGCCGCAGGTCGGGCCACACCTCTTCCTGCACGCCGGCGACCACGACCACGTCCCACTCCAGGCCCTTCGACCGGTGCGCGGTCAGCACGCGGACGGACTCGTCGCGCACCGCCTGCGCGGCGAGCGTGTCGCCGGCGATCTCCTGGCCGGCCAGGCTGTCGAGGAACAGCCGGGGGCTCCCCGGCGGCAGGGTGTCGGTGAACCGCGCCGCGGCGTCGAAGAGCGCCAGCACCGCGTCCAGGTCCCGGTCGGCGGCGGGGTCGTGCCCGGCCTGCTGTTCCCAGCGGCTGGCCAGGCCGGAGGCGTCCCAGACCGCCCACAGCACGTCCTCGGCGGTGCCTCCGCCGTCGATGGCCTTCCTGGCGGTCGCGAGCAGGCCGGCCACCCGGCGGGCCGGTTCCGCGACGCGGTCGCTGACCGAGTGCAAGGCCTGCGGGAAGGCGAGCGCGGCCGCGAGCGGGGTGCCGCCCAGCGCGCGCCGGAGCTTGCGCAGGCCGAGGCCGTCGGTCTGGCCGAGCGGGCCGGTGAGCAGCTCGGCGGCGGTCTCCTCGTCCAGCTTGTCCGGCTGCAAGGCGGTACGCAGCAGCGTCAGCAGCGGGCGCGCGCCCGGCTCGTCCGGCAGGGGAAGCTCATCGCCGGCCACGGTCACGGGGACGCCCGCGGCGGCCAGCGCGCGCCTGAGGACCGGGACCTGGCGGTGCGCGGAGCGGACCAGGACCGCCATCCGCTGCCAGGGCACCCCGTCGGCCAGGTGCGCCCGGCGAAGGGTGTCCGCCACCAGGGCGGCTTCCTGTGCCTGGGTGCCGGCGACCAGTATCCGCACCTCGCCGGCTGGCGCGCCGGGGAGCGGGGCGAGCGCGCGGTGCGGCGCGGCCGCCGCCGTCCCGGAGGCCGCCGTCCCGGGGGCCGCCGCCGTCCCGGGGGCCGCCGTTCCCGCGACCGCCGCCGTCCCGGGGCCGCCGCCGTCCCGGGGGCCGCCGTCCCCGGAGGCCGCCGTTCCCGGGGCCGCTGGCAGGCGGCGGGCGATCCGGCGCGACGCGGCGAGCAGCACCGGACCGCTGCGGCGGCAGGTGCGCAGCGCGACGACCGGCGCCGGCGAGCCGTCCGGGGCGCGGAACTTGTCGGGAAAGCTGGTCAGGGCGCGCACGTCCGCGCCGCGGAACGCGTAGATCGACTGGTCGGGATCGCCCACCGCGATCAGGTCCCGGCCGTCGCCGGCCAGCGCGAGCAGCAGCGACTCCTGTGCCGGGTCGCTGTCCTGGTACTCGTCGACGAACACCGCGTCGTACGCGCCGCGCTCACGCCGCAGCGTCGCCTGCCTGCTGAGCAGCCCGGCGGCGATCCGGACGACCTCCGCGTAGTCGTACGCGGGCACCGGCGCCAGGTCGAAGCGCGCCGCGTACCTGTCGAGAAACGCCCCCGCCGCCACCCAGTCGTCCCGCTTGCACCTCCTGCCGAGCTGACGCAGCGCCTTGCCGTCCAGCCCGCGCTCGGCGGCGCGCATCAGCAGGTCCCGCAGTTCCTCCGCGAAGCCGCGGGTGGCCAGCGCGGGCCGCAGCCGCTCGGGCCAGTCCCGGCCGCCGTCGGCGGCCTCGCCGTGCAGCATCCTGCGTATCTCGAGCAGCTGCTCAGGGGCCGAAAGCAGCCGCGGCGGCTGGTCGCCCGCGAGCACGTACTCCCTTCTGACCAGGGCGTAGGCGTAGCTGTGGAAGGTGAGCGCGAGCGGTCCCCTGGTGGTGCGGCCAAGGCGCGACGTGATGCGCTCGCGCAGTTCGCCCGCCGCCTTCCTGCTGAACGTGAGAACCAGGATGCGGTCCGGGTCGACGCCGCGCCGCTCGATCCGGTCCGCGACCGCCGCCACGATCGTGGTCGTCTTGCCGGTGCCCGGGCCGGCCAGCACGAGGAGCGGGCCGCCCTTGTGATCCACGACCCGCCGCTGCGCCTCGTCGAGCCGCAGCGGCGGCGCGGCGTCCCCGTGCGGCGGCCGCCCGGCGGCTGGCGCGCTGCGGACGAGCCGGTATCCGTTCATCACCCAGCATTCCAGCACGGCCCTCTGACATTCGAGGGGCGTTCGGGTTCGTTATGGGCCTGCTGGCGTTGGCGGCGGGCGGGCCTGGTTCTCAGCGTTGGCGAAGCAGGTCCGGATGGCCGGGTGCAGGTTCAGGCGCTCGCCCGAGCGCGGCGGGATGAGCGCGGCGGGATCCGGCACGGCGGGATCCGGCGCGGCGGGATCCGGCACGGCGGGATGAGCGCGGCGGGATGATGGTGGCCCGGGGCTGCTACCTGCCGTCCCAGCGGGCGCGGCGCATGTCCACGCGGACCGGCGGCCTGGCCGAACGCAGCGGGGTGCCCTCGGCCAGGTAGTGTGCCAGTGCCGCGGCCTCGTGGCCCGGCGGCGGGGAGCCGTCGGCGCGGATCACCCGCCACCAGGCGACGCCGCCGCCATAGCTGGCCAGCACCCGGCCGACTTGCCGGGGGCCGCCGGCGCCCAGGTATTCGGCGATGTCGCCGTAGGACATCACCCGCCCCGCCGGAATGGCATCCACCACGTCCAGGACCCGGGCCGGGTATTCGTCAAGCGCGGTCATCCGGCACGCCGTAGCCGCTGCCGCCGACGGGTCCGCCGAACCCGGGGCCGTATCCGGGGCCGTATCCGGGGCCGTATCCGGGGCCGGCCGGGTAGCCCGGCGCGGACCGCCCCCGGCGCGCGGCCGCCAGCCCCGCGCCGCCCGCGAGCGCCAGCCCGAGCGACACGACCGCGAGCACCGCGAACAGGACGAGCCGGCCGGCACCGCGCGTCGGGACCGGCGGCGCCGGGACCGCCGCGGCGCCGCCGCCGAAGTGCGCCGACGAAGCGACCTGGGAGGGCGCCGGGCGCGCGGCCAGCAGCCGGCCGGCCGCCCGCAGCGCGGCCGCCGCGTCCACGATGCCGAACCCGGTCCGCACGTTGTAGCCGCCCGGCGGGCTGTTCCGCGCCGTGCTGGTCAGCGCCTGCAGCACCGCGGCCGGCGGGATCCGCGGGTACCTGGACTCGATCAGCGCCGCGACGCCGGCCACCAGCGCGCACGCCGGGCTGGTCCCGTCGACGGTCCAGTACAGGCCGTCTCTTCCCTGGGCCGGAACGCCCACGCCAGGCGCGGCAACCTGGACCGACAGGTTGTTGCTCGAGAAACCGGCCGCCGCGCCGCTCCTGTCGACCGCTCCCACGCTGAGCACGCCCGGGTACTCCGCGGGGAACGACACGGGCGCGAAGCCGTGGTCGCGGCGCTGGTCGTCCTGGCCCGAGTTGCCCGAGGACGCCACCAGCACGGCACCGTGGGAGTAGGCGTACTGCAACGCGGCGCGCACCGCGCCGCTGGGCGCGGAGTAGCCGATCGACATGCTGATCACCTTGGCGCCGTCCCGGACGGCATCCCTGATGCCGGTGGCGAGCGACTGCTGGATGGCCGCCTCCGGCTCGGTGTCGTATGTGCGGTAGCCCGGGTCGTCCTTGTCCGGTATCACGCGGATGGACAGGATCTTCGCCTGCGGCGCGACACCGATGATCCCGTCGAGGCCGCCGTCGTGACCGTGGCCGGCGATGATCGACGCCATCCAGGTCCCGTGCTCGCCCCAGTGCGGGCTGTCCGGCGGAGTGCGCAGCCCGGTGAGGTCGGGACCGGTGGTCACGGACCCGGTCAGGTCGGTGACGTCCGGGTCCACCCCGCTGTCGAGCACCGCCACCGTGACACCGGCGCCCTCCGTGACCGACCATGCCGCCCATACGTCGAGCATGCTGAGCACCCACGCCTGACTGTCCCTGACGCTGTCCGCGGGGGAAGCGGGAGACGCGACGGCCGCGGTGGAGGTCCCGGTC
>Ga0209061_1003202_pt1 | contig 18316 bp, 15 predicted proteins | sample Coa_R1_10_FD_187157 | JGI IMG/M metagenome (GOLD analysis project Ga0209061, IMG submission 187157) | Surface soil microbial communities from Centralia Pennsylvania, which are recovering from an underground coalmine fire - Coalmine... | ecosystem: Environmental > Terrestrial > Soil >...
AACTGCGCGCCCCTCCGCTCCGGCCCAGAACAAGAACTCAACCACTCAAAACCGGTGATCCCGGCCTCAACGCAATTTATGTCGTTCTCGAAGTTCTACGAATTTACAGAGAGGATGTTACACCAACATACTATACATATTTCTATCGCTCTGATGGTCGGCATGTTGAGGCATATCGCTATCGCCAGAGCGTCGATGGCCTGCCGCCGGCTACTCGTATTATCGAAGAGCCTGCGCGGCGCCGCCGAACAACCGTGAATATCCCGCTAAATATTGTGAGCAGTTCTCTCGTCCCAGAGACGGCCGTGGCAGGGAGTTTGCGCACTCCCTCGCTTTTTGCTAATCGTTGGTCGTGCAGGTATGAAGTTGCGAAGCTTGTTCCTGGCGGGGAGACCACCGAATGCCAACAATCCGATGCTAAGTACCTTGGGTATCCAGTTTGGAAAGCTCGGACAACTGTAGGTCGTTCACCGAACCATGTTGTGATGGAATTGCTTGTGGCGCCTACTCTGGACTGGCACTTTGTGCAACGAATACTCCGACATGGCCGCGACGGAGGCATATTTTCAATAGTGAAGGCGACAAGGATCACAGAAGGCGAACCAGACCCAAGTCTTTTTACCGTACCGTTGAATGCGAGAGTCGTAGATCCTAAGGACCTTTCCCATCTTGATCAGAGTGGCGCAGGGAATTCGCGAAGCCGGTGAGCGGTCCGGCAATCGTGTGACATGTTGAGGCAACCTAGCATTTATTTTTTGGCCTTCGCGGCTGTTGCCTACGGGCAGCGGCCGATGCCAAAAAACAACCGCTACGAAGCTGTCTCAATTAGGCCGGGAATTCGGGGCACTCGCCACTATGGGTACCACCCTTCTGCTGGCGAGATTCGCCTAGACAATATCTCCGTACGGGATCTGATCAGCGGAGCATTTCTAATCGCTAACGAGCGCCTGATCGGTTTGCCAGCATGGACGTCTTCCGAAACGTTTTCGCTCCGCGCGAGATCGGTTGCACCTGCCAACCCCGGTGAGCAGTGGGCAATGTGGGTTCCCGTTTTGGAGGACAGGTTCAAGCTGAAGTATCATCGCGAGAAGCGGCAAGCGCCTGTCTATGAGCTCTCCACGCTCGCGGGCGGGATCCGGTTTTTAGAAGCCGTTCCCGGGAGTTGCGAACCTATCGATCCGAATGGCCCGCCCCGGCTGGAGGCCGACGATAAAAAACCAGAAAATTCGAGACCACCGAGCAACTGCGGGATGGTTCTCGCCAAGCAATTGCCCGGGGGCGGTGTGCAGTTGTCTATAAGAGGCATTACAATGGCCAATTTGGCGGCGACCCTCCCGCGCTACGTGGACCGGCCAGTAGTCGACCGTACCGGGACAGCCAAGCTCTATGATGTACTTATCAGTTTTGGAAATCAGCCCCTTGGTTTCAGCGACACCAGTTCAGCGGCGGCGTCGGATCTTCCGACCATCTACGATGCTTTGAAGAAGGTCGGCCTTCAGCTTAAACCTGCTCATGGTGCTGTTGAGGTGATGGTCATTGATCGCCTTGAAAAACCTTCGGAAAACTGACTTGCCAAGTCAGGGCTCGAGGAAGTCGTCGTCGTTTCTGCTTTTCGGTCGGTCTCCCGGGCGCCTCCGTAAACAGGCTCAACAAGCCGTTCTGCCGTTCGTCGAGCCGAGCCGCAAAGCGCTTAACTGCCACGCCGCGCCATTTTCAGATCCGTCTGCGGAAAATCGTTTCCCGTCGCCAGTAGCGGGAACTGCGGCAGATATGCCATGGCGTATGTGAGACAATCGCCGAAATTCAGCGCAGCGGGATGCCGCCCTTTGCCATAGCGTTGGAAAGCCTCCACGGCAATTTCGTAGTGCTCCCTGGAAAATGGGATCACTTCCACTTCAGCTTCACGCAAAAATCCATCCACGATTGGCCTGGCATCGCGCTTTAATTTCGCCGAAAGGACAATCGCTGTCTCAACTACTGTCGGTGCACCAACAACGACGATAGCACTGCGGCTAATGCACCCGATGAGTTCTTCACTGCCCGGCTCTCGAAGCAGTATGGAAATCATTGCGGATGTATCCAGAACCATAGCTACCAGCCCGGCAAAGGCTTAAAATCCCTGAGGACCGTAGCCTAGAATCTTTTCCCGCTCTTTTTTCGTGATCCGCCGGCCCGACAACTCCCGTGGAATGTGCGGCCAAACCTGTCCAGACAGGAAGGACAACAAGCGTTCTTGTTTATCCGCCTTTCTCCCCGTAGCCAACAGGCGTTGCTTGCGATCGGTCAGAGCTTGGCGGATGGCCTCGGTTTTGCTCTCTTTTGCCAATCGAGCCACTTCCGCTGCCAGCCGTTCGACTTCGGGATTCTTGATATTCAGCGCCACTTTCAACCTTTACACCATTTTTATACCATTATACCTAGGCGTTGCCGCTATGGGCGGCCGGAGCTGGCGATCTCCGAGTCCCCGTGCTCGTCGGTGCTGGGCACCAGCTACCACCACTTACACCGGACCCGAACCGGCCCTCACTTTCCCCTCCCCCGGTACTGGCGCATTCTGTGCGGCCGCCCGGCTTATGGGGTTGTGGTAGTCGCCGCGGCTGAAGTATTTCTCCAGCCACACATACAGGCAGATAAACAGGTACCTGCTGCCCATTTCCTTGAGCTTCAGTTTCGTCTCGCCGCTGCGTCGGTTCCGCCAGGTAATTGGAACAATGGTCCAGCTATACCCGCGCACAATCGTCTTCAGCGGCAGCTCCACGGTGAGGTTGAAATGCGGCGCAATCAGCGGCCGGCATCCGTCAATCACCGTGCGGCGATAGGCTTTGAACGCATTGGTGGTGTCGTTCAGCCGGATGCGAAACAACATGCGAATCATGCGGTTAAACAGGCGATTCGCCAGCAGCTTCAACCGCGGGTAATCGATCACCCCGCCGCCTTTGACGAACCGCGATCCGAATACCGCGTCGTAGCCTTCGTTGAGCACGTTCCAATAAAGCACCACGTCGCGGCAATCGTCGGATTCATCAGCCATCATGATCACCACCGCATCGCCGCTCATGTGGTCGAGCCCGTGAATGACCGCCCGGCCAAATCCGTTTGGTCCAGTGTTGCGGATCGGCCTTACCGAGGGAATGGCGTGGCTCATTTCCTCGAGTACGCTCCAGGTCTGGTCCGTGCTGCCATCATCCACCACGATAATTTCGTGCGGTATGTGGTGCAGCCGCAGTTCCAGATCTAAATGCTCCACCGTGGACCGGATACAGGCCGCCTCGTTGCGCGCCGGAATCACCACCGTGAGTAATTCCAAAGCTTTCGCTTCGGAATTGGCCAACTCATTCATTTCCGGTTATTATGGCACGCCGGCTAGTGACGTTATGGGCAGCATGCCTTGGGAAAGAGACAGCCATTCGGGATGCGCGCGCGCGTGAACGACAATTTCTTCCAATATGGAGGGAAACTGCCGTTCCGGCTCCCATCCGAAACGTTCTCTGGCCCGGCGCGAATCCATCACGATCCAGGGTAAATCGAAGGGGCGCTCCTGGCCATCCGGCTGGGGGGCATGCGGTCCGAAGTAGCTGTCGCAGATGGCGGTGAGTTCCGCCAGAGAAAGGGCGTTCCGGATCCCGCCGCCCAGGTTGAACAGACGCTCGCCGCCGGTCTGATTGTCCTGAATCTGCCGCCACAATAACGCAGCCAGATCATCCGGATGGAACATATCCCGCACCTGGTAGCCGCAGCCGCCAAAGCCCAGGTAGCGGAGTGGCTGGCGCGCCCGGTGCGCATGCATCCAGTAGGAAAAGATCCCCTGATCGGCGGTGCCAAACTGGCCGGCGCCCGCCAGAACGCCGCAGCGGTTCACCCATACCGGAAATTGAAAGGTAGATCCGTACTCCAAGGCGAGGATCTCCGATGCCAGCTTGGTGCTTCCGTAAAGGGAAACCGGCGGCTCTACCGAGAATGTCTCGGCAATGCCTTCGCCGGATACCCCTGGGGGGAGTACTTTATCGGTATCCAGCCGGAATGAGTTTTCAGCGGTTTTTATGGGAAGCCGTGCCAGTGCCGGAATCGAATAGACCCGGCTGGAACTCAGCAGCACAAAGCCTGCGCCGAACCGCTTCGCATATTCCAGCAGATTGACCGTGCCCTCAAGGTTATGCCCTACCAGTTGACGGCTGCTCGAACGGCCATCCACTCCCGCCAGCACGCTCGGATTGGCGGCCGCGTCGATCACCCAATCCGCGGCTGGTAAACTCTCCACGTCCGCCGCCGCCCGCACATCGCCGTGAAATACTTCAATGCCCATCGAACGCAGCCGCGGGCGGTTGCGTTCGCTTCCCGGGCGGGCCAGATTATCTATGCCAAAAATCGAGATTCCTTCGCCCGCGCCTTGGAACCAGCGGGCCAGAGAGCTGCCTACGAAACCACAAATGCCCGAGAGGCAAATTCTCATTAGACAGCCATTGTATCGGCTGAGCGCCCGCAAATTTCCCGAGGGTCGATATGATTCTTAGAGGACTGAAAACCCGGCGTGCATTGCTGCCGCCAAAATTCCATTACTAACCCACTCCATAACTTCTGAGAGTACTAAAACCTCAAGGGGGAGTTTGGGCATGTGCTGCCGCCGGCTTTGTTGCTATGCTCAAGTTGTCCAGGTGTTTACAGGCCTGAAAGCGCATGCTGATTTTACTTGATTTAGCTGGGATTGCTTTCTTCTGTTCTCTGGTACTTACGCCACTAGTTCGTGGTGCGGCCCTGAAGTTTAACTTAGTGGACCGGCCGGACGCCCGCAAAATTCATAAGGAACCCATTCCGCGCGTGGGCGGTGTAGCCATTGCCTTGGCGTATATTCTCTCTGTTGGCTTCGTTCTCATAGCGCCTTACCGCGGTCTACCTTTTAGTATCGATACCGTAATTCCCCGGGCCCTGGTATTGATGCCGGCCGCGGGTCTGGTGTTCGCTATCGGTTTAGTCGACGATCTTCTGGGCCTCAAACCCTGGCAAAAGCTGATTGGCGAGATTGTGGCCGCAGTGATCGCGTTCCAGGCGGGGGTGCGCATCGACTTCCTCCACCAGTGGAGTCATCTGCACCTCTGGCTTAGTCTGCCGCTAACCGTGTTGTGGCTGGTGGGCTGCGCCAATGCGTTCAACCTGATCGACGGGTTGGACGGGCTGGCCGCCGGCGTCGGCCTGTTTGCCACGCTCACTTCTCTGGTGGCGGCGCTGACTCACAACAATTTGCAGTTGGCTCTGGTAACCGCTCCCTTAGCCGGCTGTTTGTTGGGATTTTTGCGCTATAACTTCAATCCGGCATCGATTTTCCTGGGGGATTCCGGCAGCCTGCTGATCGGGTTTTTGCTGGGTTGCTACGGCGCGATGTGGAGCGACAAATCGGCAACCGCCATCGGTCTGACCGCTCCCATGATGGCCATGGCCATACCTCTGCTCGATGTGGCCCTCTCGATTGCCCGCCGCTTCATTCGCAACCAACCGATCTTCGGCGCCGACCGCGGCCATATTCATCACCGGCTTCTCGAAAAAGGTCTGACTCCCCGCCGGGCCGCGCTCTTCTTATACGGCATCTGTGGCATTGCCGCGGTTTTATCCCTGTTGCAGGATGCGGCTCACGACCGCGCCGGTGGAGTCATCATCGTGCTGTTTTGCATTGTGGCCTGGGTAGGTGTGCAGCATCTTGGTTATACCGAGTTCGGCATCGCTGGCAAGCTGTTCACCAAAGGCACGCTGCGCAGCTTTGTGGATATGCAGTTGCGTCTCCAGGAATTCGAGCGCAGTCTGAAGGCTTGTTCCACGCTCGAAGAGCACTGCGCCACCATCGTATCGGCTTGCCGCCAATTCGGCTTCAGCGGAGTGCGCATCCGGATGGGCAGAGAGTTTGTAGACGAAGCTCCCGTCAACCCGGCCGCCTGGCAATTGCGCATTGACTTCCCCGATTTTCAATTTGTGAATATCTACGCTCGCCATGACATCTTGCAGAAGCCGGGCCTGCTGGCCGGTTTTGCGCAGATTGTCGACCGGGTTCTGACTGCCCGCAATCTGGCGGCGCCGGAAACAGCCATTCCAGCGCACACTCCAGTGGAGGATGTGGGACTGGCCCGCGCGGCAGTGAAATAAGGGAAGAAAGCTACTGCAGCTTCCCGATTAAATCTTTAATTTTGGACTCTTCATCCGGGCTGGGCTTCTTAGTCAGCGCGATGGTCAGCTCATTTCTGGCCTTATTCCTGTCTCCCTTTTGCGCCAGCGCCGTTCCCAGGTGGTAATGAAACGAGGAGACATCCGGATTATCATGCACCAGCTTAGTTAAAATCTGAATCGCGCTGTCGTTCATTTTGCGCTTGGTATAAACCCAGGCCAGCGTGTCGAGCGCAGCCGGATTGCCCGGAACTTTGCGGATCGCCTCCTGGGAGTACGCTAGCGCCTGGTCCAGATCGCCGCCATTTTCCGCAAGGAAATAGGCCCGGTTGTTCAAAAATGCGGGGTCTGAGGGCGCCATGTCCAAAGACCGTTTATAGTCCGCCGCCGCGGCCTGTTTGTTGCCGCTCAAATCCTCGGCTAATGCCAGCCGGCCCGCCACCACGGCGTTGGCTGGCTCGAGCTTGCTGGCTTTCTCCAGGGCCGCTACTTCGTTGCCGTAATCGCTCTTCTCGCGGAACAGGTCGGCCATGCTCACGTAATACTTGGGATTGTCCGGAGCCATCTGGATCAGCTTACGGTACTGCTCCAGAGCGATATCGCTCTTTCCGGCATTGAGCGCGGTGGCCGCCAATAATTCATGCATCTCCAGCGAATTGGGCAGGCGATTCATTTCTTGTGACACATACTGCACCGCTTGATCGGCGCGCCCTTCCGCCAGGTACACGGCGGCCAAACCCGCCAGGGCGCGGACGTCCGAGCGGCTGGATTGATACAAGCTGGTGAACATGCGTTCGGCCGCCACGTACTGTTTGCGAGCGAGCGTGGTCAGCCCCAGCTCCAACTGGACCTCGGGCGAGTGCGGGTCCCGCCGGGCGAGGGCTTCCAGTTCGCTTTCGGCCATGTCCAGATTTCCCAGACCGCGGGAGGCGGAAGCGTGCAGCAGTTTCCCTTGAAAATTATTCGGGTCCACGGCCAGAATTTCGTCCGCCAGCCGGAGCGTGTCTTTGAAGTCCTGAGTCTCCCGGTCCAGGCCGGCGAGGGCGATGCGCGGTTCCAAAAATAGTCTCTGCTGCGCTGCGGCTTGCGCGAACATATGTCCGGCTAAATCTTTGTCGCCTTTCTTGAGATACGCCTGCCCCAACAGAAACTTGAGCCTGGCGTCTCTGGGCTGCGCCTTCACCAGGGCCTCGAACTCGCTGGTTGCCTTCACAATCTCTTGTTTATCCGTCCCGGCGAGCCACACTTGTGCCCGTTCGGTCCGCAGGCCCCAATCCTTCGGGTTCTCCTGGATGAGCTGCTCTAAAAGGTCCAACGCTTCTTTACGCTTTTGCTGGCCGAGGTACACGCCTACCATTTGTCTGCGGTACGCGCTCGAGTTTTTGGGGTCCTCTTTGAGACCGGTTTCCAACCACCGGGCTGCATCTTCCCAATTGTGGCTGGCCGCATAAAAAGCACCGACCAGGAGGAATCTGTTGGGGAAATCCTTAGGCCGTTGAATTAACCGGTTCAGGGCAGCTACCATTTCGGTTGGCTTATTGGTCTGCCGATAGTACGAGGCAAGCTGCAAAATGGCAGCGCTGCTGGCGGGATTATTCGCCGCCTTTTCGACCAGGATGGCCTCCGCTTTGGCTGGACGCTGCGTATCCTGGTATAGCAGATAAAGCCAATCATACGTAGGCAAGTGATCCTTATGCCGGGCGATCAGCTGAGTTGCCATATCCTCCGCTTCGGCTATCTGCCCATTCCTTCGCAGCGACTCGGCCAGGGGTTGTATCACCTCCGGCATCCACGGCTTTACCGTGTTCGCCTGCCGGAAAACCTCGATCGCCTCCGGTATGCGATTGTCAGTGTATAAAAGGGTTGCCTTGAAGCGCAGGCCGTCGAACGATTTCGGATTCTTCGCCAGCAGCTCCTGAGAAAGTTTGGTCACCTGATCGTATCGGGTCCTGGGGCGCTGGGGGTCCGCAAGGTAAAGCGTCAGGGCTACATCGGCCACTCGAGTGCGCAAGGTATCATCGCCGGGGTTCAGTTGCAGGGCGCGTTCGAGGCTGGCAACGGCGCCCGCAAGATCGCCCAACAGTATCTGGCTCTCCGCCAGTTGCCGGAACGCTTCCGCATACTGAGGGTTCTTTTGAATGGCCTTGCGGAAATCCAATACAGCTTCTGTCTGGTGCCCGGCGGCTGCTGCCTTTTTGCCTTTTTGCAGGTACTGTTCCGGTGTGCCGCAGCCACTCAGCAGCAGCCAAAATCCCGCTATCCACAAGGAGCAACGGCGCATACGGACCATATCGGGCTTCTGGCCTGATTTTAGCAACTGGCGGCAACCCGCGCCCGGCTCAAGGACTCCCCCGAATACTAGTACTTCAGATGATGTACTAGACCGATTCCAATCAGCTTGTAGTACTTTTCCCCCTCTGAATCTGTTGTCTTGGTCTGTTTCCACGGTTACGATACACGAGAAGGCTTAATTGCGGGGCCACTAGCAAACACATGTTCACAGATATTTCGACCCGAAAGGGCCGGTCAAGCAAATGAAAATTCAGGAGGAAAGGAAGGTGGTTCGGTTGAAAAAACAATTTTTAGGGTGTGCCCTTCTCTTGGGTGCATCCATAGGCTTACAAGCGACTCCAATGCCGCCATCGTGCAGCGAGGCGGCAAATTTCGCTGTATTACAGGCAGACGGGAGCTGCGTCCTGGGGGATAAGCTTTACAGCAACTTTTTCTACGCCAGCACCGCGGTCAATGACACTTCGGTTCCATCAAGCCAAGTTAATATCGTGAGCACGTCGAGCACTACTGCTGCAAACGGTTTCCTGTTCTCCCTACCACTGGGAGCCACTATCGGTCAAACACAGGACATATCGCTCGGCTACACCGTCACGGACTTGTCAAGAACCAGCCTGATCGACAGCGTGGATGTGCCGATTTTCGTAGGTGGAGCCACTGGCACCGGGCTGGCGGAACTCGATGAGTCCATCTATGGACCCTCGGGTCTACTTGGGACACTGAACATCACGCCTACAAGCTCTAACAGTCCGCTAAAGTTCGCCGGTGTCACGAGAGTAACGATCTTCAAGGATTTGATCGTTAAAGGCGGAACGGCAGGCAGCGGCACCATCTCGATCTTCTCCGACTATGTCGATCAGACTGGTGTCCCCGAACCCGGTTTCTATGGAGTGCTGGCCGGTGGTCTGGGAGCTGTCTTGATGTTCGCCCGGCGCCGTAAAAAGACTGCGTAAGTCTTCTTATCTCAGCCGCCATCGCCTCAAAAAGCCCAGTAGCCAATGCTCCTGGGCTTTTTTGCGTCAAGATAGGATTTGCCCCTAGCCGCCCTTTCCCCATGCGATCGAGAGCGTGTCATGGAGCTTCTCCGTGGCGCCTTCGGCGCTGGAAAGACAGCTCCGTTTCTCGATCCCGCACTGCTCGCTTGGAAATACGATGAGCCGCGGCCGGATTGGCCCGGATCGCGAAGCTATGCGTGGATGGCAGGTGAGGAGATTGCGGCCCATGCCTGTATCTGCCCCGCAACTTATCGCTTACCCAACGGCCGTGAAATCACCGGCAGCCAGTTTATCGATTGGGCAGCGGGTCGGCGCGTGGTTGGGGCGGGCGGCCTGCTGGTGCGAAAACTGGCCTCGATGTTCGACGTGTTGCTGGCGATCGGGGGATCGGACGATACGCAGCAGGTCCTGCCCAGGCTTGGGTTCCAGGCCGCCGGTAAAAGCGAGATTTTCGTGCGGGTGATGCGCCCCTGGCGGCAGTTCCGCACGGACCCGTTTCCGCGAGGCTGGAAAGCGGGGCCGCGGCTAGCGCGCAATTGGCTGTGGAGCCGCACACACATGCCGGATGCGCCTGCCAGGTGGACCTGTTCCCCGTTGACCGCTTTCGATAACAGCCACGAGGCGCTGCTCCAAGCGCCGGTTCCCTTCCCCGCCTCGCGGCGCACGCCGGCGCTCATGAATTACTGGCTGCGCTGCCCCGGCGCGGCGATTTCCGCTTTTGTGGTGAGCGATGACTCCGGACCGAAGGGGTGGTTTCTGCTATCGCGTATAGCGGGAGTCATGCGGATTGCGGACTTGCGGGTGATTTCCGGGGAGGCGGCGGATTGGGAAGCGGCTTTCGCCCTGGCTACGCGCGCCGCTTACCAGGATCCGCTGGGCTGTGAGCTGGCTTCCGCCGCCACAATACCCCTGACTGCCGAAGCCATCCGCCGTAACGGCTTCCACTTGCGCAAAACAGATCCCGTTTTTGTGCTGGACCCGAAAGGCGTGCTGCTTCCGCATATGCCGGTGGAGATTACGATGATCGAGAGCGATGCGGCATACTTGTATACGCCGGAATACCCATATTTAAGTTGAGAGGGGGGATTGGGCTAATGAGCCTAGCGGAATACCTTGCCGATTCCATCCGGGTTTTAGAGTCGGCGCGCCGGAGTTGGGGAGAGGCACTGCTGGCCGGGGCTCTCGAAACCATTACCGGCGCCCTGCGCGCCGGCAAACCGCTACTGGTTTGCGGAAACGGAGGGTCGGCGGCCGATGCCATGCACATTACCGGCGAACTGGTAGGCCGCTTTCTGCTGGAGCGCAGGGCCTTGAATGTGATCTGCCTGGCTTCGAATCCTTCAGTGCTTACGGCCTGGGCCAATGACTATAGCTTTGAAACCGTTTTTTCCCGCCAAGTGGAAGCCTACGGCTTGCCCGGAGCGGTCCTGCTGGGCATCAGCACTTCGGGAAATTCCCAAAACGTGATCGCGGCTTTCGAGCAGGCCCGCGCGCTCGATATGAAGACCATCGCGCTCACCGGAGAAGGCGGCGGCCGACTGGCCGCGCTCAGCGATCACCTGTTCGCGGTGCCCTCACGTTCCACCCCGCTCGTCCAGCAGGCGCATCTTTGCCTCTACCACTATCTCTGCCAGAGCATCGAAGCAAATCTGGCGGGGACTGGACAGCAAGAGGCCGCGCTCAGCGCGATCCCACACCCATAGCGGCTTCCAACCTTTCGAGCCGTTCCTGGAGAGCGCGGTTCTGCTCCTCTAACTTCTGGATCTGGTCCTCCTGCTGGCCGATCTTATGCTGCTGCTTTTGCACTTCGTTGAGCAGCATGGAATCCAGAACCTGGTACTTGACCGTCTCGATCTTGCCGTCAGCCGAATGAGCGACCAGATCAGGGTAAACTTGGGCTACTTCCTCCGCGATTAAGCCGTATTGAAGGGGTTTGGAACCATCGTTGGCCGGCTGTTTATAGCGGAACGTTACGGGGCGGAGGCGCATCAGGCCGCTGCTGGCATCGCCCATATCCTGAATGTCTTCTTTGTAACGTCGGGAAGAAGACGTATAGCCGACTTGCCCGGTCACTGTGTCCCAAACGAGAGGCATACCATTGGCAAGGGCACTTGAGGTCACTCCAGCGAAATAGAGAGAAGTTTGGGTGCCGGAAGTCCCGATGCGGATGGTATTGCTCTCGTCGCCGCTGCCGGAGGCACCAAGGTAGATGTTGGAGACGCCGGCCGAAACGTTTTGCCCGGCCCCAGCCCCGATAGCAATATTGTCGTGCCCCCCCAGGTTGGCAGAGAGCGCTCCTCGGCCGAGGGCCGTGTTGTTGTACCCGGTTGTATTGAGGTTGAGCGCTCCACTGCCGAGCGCGGTGTTGTCGTTACCGGTTGTAGTGTCGACCAGCGCGCCAAAGCCGACGGCCGTGTTATTACCCACGGTGCCAGTGGATGTCGAGGGCCCCACAGCGAGGCTTGTGCCGCCAGTGCCTCCCACTTGCAAGACCGGGTTCCCCTGGTAGCTGACCAGGCCACTGAAGTTGATATTGCCGGCGACATCCAGTTTTGCCGAGGGGATTGTGCCGATGCCGACGTTGCCGGCGTTATCGATGCGCATACGCTCTGTTGCGCTGGTAGTCCCATCGGCTACTGTGGTGATGGTCAGATGGCTACCGTGCTGACTGCTGTTCCAGTTCTGATCGGCCACATACATAATCTGCCCAGCCGCGCCAAATGTCGTGCCGTCCCACGCCTGAGTAACGTAAGGGCCCAGGAGGTCGCCTTGTTGCACGGCACTTGGACTGGAGGAAGTGCCGCGCGCTGTGCGTACCGCCATTGGTAAGCTTGTAGGAGCTTGTGAACTCGATCCGGTGTAACGACCCGCGATCAATACTGCGGACGGTATGATGGCCTCCAGATCGAGTGAGGCTCCCGGGTTCACCGTTCCAATCCCTACTCTACTCCCATTCTGATAGAGCAAGGAATCTCCGAAATCACCGCTGTTGTCGGTAAAATACGGAATATAGTTTGTGGTGCCAAAGGTCTCATGCGGCTTCAAAGATTTAGCGCTAGCGGATGAGGTCGCTGTGGTCGCCCCAGTGCTGGCGGTTCCGGTTGTCGCCGCGTTCGGGTTCAGCAGGTACGAGGAGGCCGGCCGGCCGCCCAGGGTCTCAGCGTCAGCGGCTCGCATTGCGTAAGGGACGCTCACCAGTTGCACTCTGGGTTGCTCTGTCTCACCAGGCCGGTTGAATAACACTCCCAGCCACCGCGGAGAAGCGGCCGTGAAGAGATCCAGCGGCAGGCCATCATTCTGAGTTGCCCCCAGCACGGCTGTATATCGGCCGTCCGCATCCACGGCCACATTCTGCGTCTCTTGCCACAACGGTGTGCCCCCCTGCTCGTCGGCATAGACAGAGAAAGTCGCACTCTCGGTCGGACCAACCGGAAGGCCGTTGGCGGGGTGGAAGGTCCCCGTGAACCTTACTAGATGGGGAATGGCAGTAACGGTTGTTTGTTGTGCAAGCAGTGGTGTGATGCCAATCAAAGCAAGAACTGGCACGATCACAATACGCATATTAGTTAGCGGCTCCCATTGTGGCCCCTGTTGAAATGGAGGACTCACAGAACAACATCTTGTTACAAATCCAATCCCGCGTATAGTTCTATGAGTACTAAATTAAGGCCGGGTATGATGTTCCCCTTTGATGGTACGATGTTACGCTAATTCTTCTCTCAATATCGATTTGCGTTCTTAATCGTGTTGCACCACAGACATGCCCGCCGGCTGTTATTCGTCTTCGGCACCCGGCCGGAGGCGATCAAGCTGTCCCCCCTGATTCGCGAACTCGAATCCCGCCGGCAATGGGCGGTACGTATCTGCGTAACCGCGCAGCACCGTGCCATGCTGGACCAGGTCCTGAAGGCCTTTCAGGTCACCCCGGATTACGATCTGGACATCATGCGGCCCGATCAGCCGCTTTCAGGGCTGACGGCCCGCATTCTGGAAGCGCTGGAGCCGGTGCTGGCGGATGCCGCCCCGGAAATGATCATCGTGCAGGGTGATACCACAACCACTCTGGCCGGCGCGCTCGCGGGCTTTTATCGCCGGATTGCGGTGGCGCACGTGGAGGCGGGATTGCGAACCGGCGATATGGCACATCCATTCCCGGAAGAAATGAACCGCGTGCTGACCAGCCGGCTCGCCACGTTGCACTTTGCCCCTACGCCTCGGGCCGCAGCCAATCTGGCAGCCGAAGGAATCCCCCAAGCGCGCATTCACATCACCGGCAACACCGGAATCGACGCGGTGCTCTACGTGCGGGATGCGCTCGAATCCGGGGCGCTTGCCGGACCGGAGTGGCCTTGCCTCGATCCCGCGCGCAAGCTGATTGTTGTCACCAGCCACCGGCGGGAGAATTTCGGCGACAGGTTCGCGAGCGAGATGCGCGCCCTGGCCCGGATCGCCGAACGCCCGGACGTGCAGATCGTCTACCCGGTGCACCGCAATCCCAACGTGCTGGGACCCGCGCACAAACTGCTGGGCGGCCGGTCCAACGTTCACCTTTTGGAGCCGCTGGCGTACGTTCCGTTCGTGGATCTGTTGCGGCGGGCCTATTTCCTGATCACCGATTCCGGTGGCGTCCAGGAGGAAGCGCCCTCGCTCGGCAAGCCGGTGCTGGTCATGCGCGAGAAAACCGAGCGCCCGGAAGCCGTGGAAGCGGGCACAGTGAAGCTGGTGGGCACCGACGAAGAGCGGATCGTGGCCGAAGCCACGCGCCTGCTCGACGATTCGAGCGAGTATGCGCGGATGACGCGAATACATAATCCGTATGGGGACGGGCGGGCGAGTATGAGGATCGGGGAGATTCTAGGGGAATGGTTTTTTCCTTAGGCAGTTGGGTCTAAACCGCGCGCGCCTTTGTGCCGATAGTAAGTCTGACTGCCATGAACGATCGGCACCGATCAAGGCCTTTTGCCGGAAAGCCCCGTGTGAGGGTGGTTCTGTTTGCCGCCATGGCGGCATACCTGATCTGCCAGCCGGCGGCTCTGGCTACATCGCTGCTGTTTGCCTCCAACCTGGGAGGTAGCCAGTGGGACGCGGTTCGAGCTATAGCCACGGACGCTTCCCAGAACATCTACTTGGTGGGAGAAACCTACTCCCAGGATTTTCCGGGCGCCGCGCCGTCCAATTCCCGAGGTTCAGGCGATGCTTTTATCGTGAAATTAAGTCCGACGGGCTCGCAGATTCTTTATAGCATCGTCCTGGGCGGCTCCGGGTACGATTCGGCGCGTGGAGTGGCGGTGGATTCGGCGGGTAATGTCTATGTTACGGGCTTGACCGGCTCCCCGAATTTCCCCACCACGGCCGGCGCTTTTCAACCGAATGCCTCCAGTTTCGGGCAATCTAATGCCTTTGTGGTGAAATTGAGCCCCGCAGGGATTGTCGTCTACTCCACTTATCTGGGAGGCGCCTCCACTGATGTAGGGTATGCCATTGCCGTCGACTCAACCGGAGCGGCTTACGTCGCAGGTTCCACCAATTCCACCAACTTTCCGGTTACCAGCGGGGCTCCGCAAAGCCGCTTTAAAGGTGGAACCGATGGTTTTGTGGCGAAACTCGATCCAACGGGCGCAACATTAATTTACGGCACCTACATCGGCGGAGAGAATATCGATCTGTGCAGCGGCATTGCCGTGGATGGCTCCGGCGCGGCCTTCGTTACCGGCACCACGAGTTCCACCGCTTTTCCAGTTGTGGCAGCTCTGGATGGAACTTTGGCCGGCTCGTCTGATGCGTTCCTCGCCAAAATCAGTCCGGCTGGCACCAGCTTCGTGTTCTCCACGTATTTAGGGGGCGAATCTGCCGATAATGGCAATGTTGTCCGCCTGGATTCCTCCGGGAACGCCTACGTCGGCGGAAACACCATGTCTACGGCATTCCCCGTGACCAGCAGAGTGGTGCAAACTACGCTGAACGGGAGCTACGACGGTTTTCTATGTGAGATCGCCAATAACGGCAGTGCGATCCTGTTTGCTACATATCTTGGCGGCAGCGCTGCGGACTCGATCAACGACCTGTTCCTCAATTCGAGCGGTCAAATCGTAGTCGCAGGATACACGGCTTCGATTGATTTTCCTCTCATGAACCCAATCCAGGGCACATTTGGTGGCGATTTTGATGCTTTTGTTGCGATATTAAGCCCGAACGCTAGTTCTTTGGTTTTCACGACCTACCTGGGTGGAGGTGGGGACGATCAGGGGTTTGGAGTCGCGCCTCTTGGCACAGATCAGTTGGTTTTTACCGGCCAGGTAATGTCCGGGACCGTCGCCTACATGCAGCAACTCTACTATGCGACCACAGCCGGCCAATATGATGGATTTGTCGCGGCCATTGCCTACACGCCCTTGCGCTTTATCCCTGTGACTCCCTGCCGGGTTACTGATACCCGGCGGCCCGCCGGTCCCTTTGGCGGTCCCTCCATCACGGGAGGCGCCAGCCGGAGTTTTGCGATTCCCAACAGCGCGTGCGGCGTGCCGTCTACAGCGCTGGCTTATTCTTTGAATATCACGGCGGTGCCCCAGGGACCGCTGGGATATCTGACGGTGTGGCCCACCGGCGAGCCGCAGCCCGGAGTCTCGCTGCTCAATTCCCGTGATGGCCGCGTCAAAGCCAACGCAGCCATCGTGCCCGCGGGCGCGGGCGGAGCCATAAGTATTTTCGTCACCAACACCGCCGACGTCCTGATCGATATCAACGGCTATTTCGTTCCTGCCACGAACCCTTCCTCGCTAGCCTTCTACCCTCTCGAACCCTGTCGTATCGTAGATACGCGCTGGCCTGCCGGGCCACTGGGCGGGCCATCTATGGCTGCGGGTGCCGGCCGGACGTTTCCCGTTCTTTCCTCCATGTGCAGCATTCCGTCAACCGCGCAAGCCTATTCGTTGAATCTCACTGCGGTTCCGCCTGGCTATATGGGATATCTGAGCACCTGGCCCACGGGGCAGCCCATGCCAGGAGTTTCCACCTTGAACGATGTCACGGGCACAATTATCGCGAATGCGGCGATCGTGCCTGCTGGCGCCTCAGGTTCTATTGATGTTTATGTCAGTAACAATACGAATGTGCTCATCGATATCAACGGGTACTTTGCGCCTCCCGCTTCAGGCGGTTTATCTTTGTACACCGTGACCCCGTGCCGTGCGTTCGACAGCCGGCAGCCGGGATTGGGACCGATCAACGGATCGATCAACGTTCAGATAACGGGCGGCACATGTGGGATACCAACTTCCGCCAGTGCCTTCGTGCTAAACGCAACCGTGATCCCATCCGGAAGCCTGGGTTACCTGACGCTATGGCCGGAGGGCCAGCCCCAAGCAGGGGTCTCGACCCTCAACGCAGTAGACGGAGCGCTTACTTCAAATATGGCGATTGTCCCGAGCACCAATGGATGGATCAGCGCATTCGCTAACAACCCGACTCAAGTCCTGCTTGATGTTTATGGCTATTTCGCCCCGTAGCTCAGTTGGCCGCCACCAGACACAAGTACTATAAAGCTCTTCGACATACCCCCGTCTCAGCCAGAATGGAAACCTGTATAAGCGCCTGTACGCCGGGAATCGCTTTACCAACTGCCAAACGATGTGCTCCCTATGCCCATCCGGCGTCATAACTTCTTCCCCTTCCTAGTTAATACTGAGGAAAAAGTATGCCGATTTCTCCGCTGTCTGCTCAATGTACGCAACTGCGGCTTCCTGCCCCATTTCCGGAAGCGAGTCTTGGTTCAGAACAAGATCGAAGCTGTGTTCCGGAAACTCTGGATATTTCCAAAACGGCAAAATCTGAATCGGCGTCTTCGCCGGCTCTCCCAGAAGTGCCACGTCTTGCTCCGGCAATGCGCTAATCAAATAAAACGCCTGCACTGCGTTTATCTGCGGAAGATCGACGATTGTGTAATGTGGAATTCCCATCCGCGTGGCATAGTAAGCAACCTTGCCCATTCCAGCGCCAATCTCGCATACTCTCGGCTCGGAGATATCCGCCAATAAGCACTTTATCCGCCATGCGACATATATCGCGTTGATATCGTGATAATTGAACAGACCCTTGGCCGTCTGGAGTCCAAAGCATCCGGCGGCGACCTCCGGAGGTTTGATATCAATACATAGGAAATTTTCGATCCGGCTCACTAGGTCTTCCGGATCCAGCGCAAAATTCTGTCCCCAGCGCCCCTGTTCTGGATTCTCGACTGGGATACAACCCAAAGCTTCAGCGAGCGCGAGCAGCCGGTCCTTCAAATGCGCCGCATACGTTACCTGCTGCTCGGGTGACGCAAGTAATTGAGTATGTTCCGCGGGTTGATCAATACCCCATAGAATAGATTCGTTAAAAATGTTTTTCAGATATCCAGCAAGCGGGGCTGGATCAGAATCGCCAAGGCATTTCAAAAACTCGCCATGATGTGCCCGCTCGATCTGTTGCCAGAGCGAGTTTTTGTTGCCGCCGTTCTCCAAAAGCGCATTCCGGTATGCGGCCTGAATTCGTGACGCGATCTGCGTGTTCGGGGCGGGTTGACCGCGGCTGGTGCCTAATTGAAGCTGGCCCACGCCATCTGGGGTGGCATGAAGCCACGAGTATTCTGCTCTGTTCATCATGAAGCGTTCAGTCTATCAGAGGGTTCCGAAAGGCCCCTCCGTGTCAATATGGCTGAGACACCTTCCCCGCCGTTAATTACTGTCGAGGGCGGAGAAGGAATTCACGTTCATGCTCAAGCCGAATTCCAAGAAGTTGGTCGCGATCCAGGCGGAGTCGGCAGCTCCGCAGCGCAGGGAGGGCGAGCGTAGCCAGCCCGACCGGAGCGGAGGCGCTGCCGACTCCGGCGCCACCGCGCCGGCCACCAT
>Ga0209061_1003203_pt1 | contig 18315 bp, 9 predicted proteins | sample Coa_R1_10_FD_187157 | JGI IMG/M metagenome (GOLD analysis project Ga0209061, IMG submission 187157) | Surface soil microbial communities from Centralia Pennsylvania, which are recovering from an underground coalmine fire - Coalmine... | ecosystem: Environmental > Terrestrial > Soil > Unclassified...
CCCCCAATGGACGCCAGCCCCCAGGCTGATAAGTGTAGTCCTTTGTGAAGGGCGGAAATATAGCGAGGAGATTTTTCCAGTCAAGAGAAGTTTTTCATAGGGGTCTGCCGCTGGATTTTGGCAAACGGAGTTGCGTCCTTTGGGCGAGCGGGGTTGCGTTGGCACCTCGAACAGGCTTTCTCACTCCCTCCCCCACAAGGAGGCAAGCAAAAAAACGCTCGTATGTAAGCCTTCCTACACCCTAAAATCGTGCGGCCCACCCTTTTCACAGGGTAGGTTCTGCGCCCTTCCTAACAGTCCCCTCAGAGGAACGGCGCTGTCGAGAGATTGCTTAACTGACACTGCGCAACACCAGAAAGATGCGAAGGGCGCCGGTACGGCCAGGCTTTCGTCCTTCCAGAAAATGCTTGATCTCCTCGGAGCCGGCAGAAGGGCGAGCGGGATTGTAGGTCAGAACAAGAGCAACCTGCTCGGAAGGTTTCGCCTCTGCTTTGCCGGGTTCGGGCTGCGGCGGCTCCCCCTGTCTGGCCCAAGTTTGCCCGACCGGGTGTGCGGTCGCCTCGGAAAGGGAGGAGCGTGGATCTGCGCCCAACGGTCCTGTGACACTGGGGGCCATGGGGATAGGATCGACGCCCAGGAGCGTGGCCAACTCCTTGCGAGCCCCCGCAGTCAGGCGCGTCAGCACCAAATAATCGATCTGCGCATCGACATTTTTTTTATCAGCCGTGCTCTTGCGGTCTTCCGCGCCAATTTGCTGCACGAAGCGGGTTAGTTCCTCTGGCGTTATATTTTCCATATAGAGGACATAGTTAGTCCTCCATCTCAGCTTGATCCGCTCCTGGGCCTGCTTGTCAATGAGAAGGCCGATGTGTAACGCTCGGGCGGCATTCTGAACGCGATCAAACGCTTTTGCGCCGTTTGGGCATGGCAATTCCAGGTGAAAAACGCTGTCTTTTCGCAGCTCATCGAGGAGCTTCCTGCGCGCGGACACGCGGTCGAGCTCGCTGATCTTAACCACCACCGGCAGAAGGTCCGGCACCCGATCAAGCGAGAACATCTCCGGACGGTTGGCCAGGACCGTCTCCTCCTTCGGAGGCGGCGGCTTATCCGCAGGGCTGACTTTGGGTTGGTTACGGTGCTGCTTTCCGCTTTCTGCCTTCCGCTTTTCGCCTTCGGCCTGTTGGGGCTTGCGATCTGCTATCCTCTCGTCGCTTTTCGGTGTCTGCGGTTCTCTTTCCGCTGTTGGGGTCGGCGGAGAGGGGAGAGGAGAGAGGGGAGAGGGGTTAGACAGCTCCGGTTGTTTGTGGGCCATTTCCGTTTTTGCCGACTGATCCAGGGAAACGGCAAAATAGAAATAAGAGGCGACGCCAAGAGCCAAGAGCACCGCTGCCGCGACGGCCCAAGAGGCGACTGGCCTTATCCACATGCTTGTCGAGGCCGCTTTGACAAGGCGGCGCCGGCCCGTAGTCAGGTTGCGCGCGGTGATGGTATGGAGCACAGGTTCCGTCAAATCGGTCGGCAAAGGCGGACGGGGCAGGTGGCGCAAAGCATGAGCGTCTGCTTTCAATTGCTGGAACAGTTGACGGGCCTCCGCCGAACGATGCAGCAAGCGGACGACAAGCCGGCGCTGACGGCTGCTCAACTCGCCATCGACGTAGGCGGTCAACAGTCGACAATACCTATCCGGGAGCATGAACGGCTTACTCCTTCTGTTCGCTCTTTTCCAACAATTCACGCAACTCCAGCCGCGCCCGGTGCAAGCGGCTGCGAATGGTCCCGATGGGCACTTGCAAGATCTCGGCCATCGTCTCGTATTTCTGTCCTTCTATCTCCTTCAGGACCAGGACAGCTCGATGTTCTGGCGACAAGCGCGCCAGCGCCTGGCGGACCCGCATTTGCTGCTCGGCTTGCTCCAGGGCGTGTTCGGGCCGGCTCGCTGCAGAGGGATCGAGCGGTTCCAGGGCGTACTCGCCGTTGTTCTGCGTCTCCAGGTGCACCAGGGCACGGTGCTTCCGCTTGAAGCTGATGGCCGTATTGACGGCGATGCGATACAGCCAGGTGAAAAACCGCGAGTCGCCCTTGAATCCATCTAGCGATTGGTAAGCGTTGAGGAATGCTTCCTGGACCACATCCTGGGCATCCTCGGCGTTCTCAACCAAGCGATAGACGCTATGGTAGAGACGCTCCTGATAGCGGCGCACCAGCACCCCAAAGGCAGCCGTGTTGCCTTGCAAACACTCTGCAATGAGGCGTTGGTCGTCGGCACTCACGGTTCTCTACCGCCTATTGGACGTGAGCGGCGCCGCAGAAGTTCCCAAAAGAGCGATCATCACCCTGTGGCGCGGGCAAGAAATACCTTTGCCGGCGTGACAGGCTGGTGACGTTTATGATGGCACATCTGCATCGACCTGTCAAAGAGAACCTGCTATATAGCCCCCGGTCTGCCGGGGAATATATGCCTCAAAGGAGGATGGGATGCCCTTCTGGGAAAAACTCGCCGAAGGACTGATTGTGATTCTCGCAGCCATGCTCGCCGTTGTCATGGCTCGACCTTATGCCGGCGGCTGGAACGATGGCAGCCGTTTGGCCACGGTCGAATCGCTGGTTGATCGGCATACCTGGATCATTGACCACTCGATTTTCGTGCAACCTCAGGGGGCGAATGCCCCCCGCTCGGGGGCTGCTCCCTTGCCCTACTCTCCGCAAGACAAAAATTTGCTCGAACATGGCACGCAAGACAAGCTCTTCATCGATGGCCATTTTTATTCCGATAAATCGCCCGTGCCTGCCGTGCTGATGGCCGGCTGTTATCAGCTGTGGCAGTGGATAACCGGCCAGACGGCCTCCAGGCATCCGGATCGCTTTTGCCGGGCCATGACAATCGCTTCATCCGGAATGGCTTACATCGTGGCTGTTTGGTGCCTCTATCGCCTGGGCCAGCGCCTGCGTTTGTCGTTGGCCTCGCGGCTGCTTCTGACCCTCAGTTTCGCGCTGGCTACGGTTGCCCTGCCCTACGCTCGTCAGGTCAATAATCACATCCTCCTGTTGGCTGTTGTCTCGGCGTTGGCGCTGGGAATAGCGAACCTATGTCCAGAAGCACGACAAGGACAAATCGGCTGGCGGCGCTTTGCGGCTCTGGGCTTCCTTGCCGGACTGGGCTACACGATCGACCTGGGTGCCGGTCCCGTGGTCCTGTTTTGCACATTTCTATTGATCTTGTGCTGTTCGTTTAGCCGCCAACCGAAGGCGAGCACTCCTCTCCAACTCGCGGCTAAACAAACTGCTCTTTTCGTATTGGCAGCCTTGCCCTGGTTGATTTTGCATCATGTGCTCAACTACGCCATCGGGGGTTCGTTCAAGCCAGCCAACGCCCATCCAGAATATTTTCGTTGGCCCGGTTCGCCCTTTGCCCCGGAGAACCTGACTGGAAATTGGATTCACCCCAATATCGGATCGTTTCTACTTTACGCAGCGAGCATGTTGGCGGGCAAACGCGGTTTCCTCGGCCACAATGTGCCTTTGTTCCTGACGATACCTACTTTGTGTATCTTATTACGCCGTCATCGGGACATACGGCACGAGGTATTGTGGGCGCTCGGCTGCTGTGCTGGCACCTGGCTGCTGTATGCCGCCACGTCGAATAATTCTTCGGGACAATGTTGTACGATCCGCTGGTTTGTGCCGCTGTTGGCCCCGGCCTATTTCGTTCTGGCGTTGTTATTGCGACATTACCCGCACTACCGCCTCGATTTGCTGATCCTGAGCGGCTGGGGAATGCTTCTCGTTGTATGGATGCGCGAGGGTCCGTGGCTGGGCGGCAGGGTTCCATTCTTCTGGCCGATTCAAGCAGCTGCCTTGGGCAGTTGGGGCTTATGCCATTACCTGCGCCGCCGGAACGTCCCGGACTCAGGACTTCAACTTTCGCCGTGTCGAACGCCGCGCCGGTTCCGGCAGGTCGCCGTCCACAAATCCTTAGCTAGGGCTTGTTCTCTTCGCTCACGCAGGCGTTCCTTCATTCGTTCGATGACGGCTGGCATTTCCACCTGCGTCACCGCACTGATCGGCGCTAACGGCAACGTACCCAAGCCGCCCGATAAGACCGTCTCCACCGGCAGCTGCCAGACACGGATCACCTGATACTTGAACCGCAAATACGGCAACTCATCCGCGAACTGCCTCTCGTATACTCCGGCCAATCATCCGGCGATTGTTCCAAGAATCTCTTGAGTGTGGCATCGAATGGTTTGGACATGAGAACTCCCGCCCTCGCTCCCCTTGTAGCTGCTACGCAACATCCGTATACTAATGTTTTTGGCAATCCCTCGCCACAGGAAGAGCGGCCTTAGTTATGGATAACAGTACCATCGTCATTCGGGGTGCACGCGAACACAATCTCCGCAATATCAACCTCGACCTGCCGCGCAATCAGCTCATCGTCTTCACTGGCGTAAGCGGCTCCGGCAAAAGTTCGCTGGCCTTCGATACGCTCTACGCGGAGGGACAACGACGTTACGTTGAGTCCCTGTCCAGCTACGCGCGTCAATTCCTGGGCCAACTGCAAAAACCGGATGTCGATTACCTCGCCGGCTTGTCGCCGGCCATCAGCATTCAGCAGAAGGCGGCCGGACGCAATCCGCGCTCCACGGTCGGCACCATCACAGAGATTTACGATTATCTCCGCGTCCTCTACGCACGCATCGGTCAGGGCCACTGTCCCGAATGCGGCCGGCCTATCACGGCGCAGACACGCGAACAAATCCTGTCGCGCATTTTGGCCCTGCCCGAAGGCACGCGTTTCCTCGTCCTTGCTCCGGTGGTGCGCGGTCAAAAAGGCGAATATAAAGATCTGTTTGCTGATATGCTGCGGCGCGGTTTCGTCCGCGCCCGCGTCGATGGTCAGGTAGTTCGCCTCACCGACGATTTGAAGCTCGACCGCCGTATCAAGCACAACATTGAGATCGTCATCGATCGCCTGAAAAATGATGCCGGCGTGCGCTCGCGCTTGGCCGAAGCGGTCGAGCAAGCCTTGGCGTTGGCCGAGGGCAGCCTGATCGTGTCCGTGGAGGCTGGCGAGCGGGGTGGCGTCAGCGCCGCGAGTGTTTCCACTCGGGGCGCTGACGCCACCCCGCTCGCCAGTGAAGATATCCTCTTCTCTGCCCATTACGCCTGCACGCATTGCAATCGCAGTTACGAGCCGCCTAGCCCGCAGTTGTTCAGCTTCAATAGCCCGCATGGCATGTGTCCTGACTGCGACGGCCTAGGCACACGCTTCACCTTCGACCCGGCTTTGCTCATCCCCGATCCGTCCATCAGTTTTTACAACGGGGCCATCCCGCTCATCGGTAAGATGCGCGGCATGGGCCGCTGGCGGCGGCACATCTACGAAGGAGTAGCTCAATCGCTGGGCATCGACTTGAAGATGCCCTGGCAATGCCTGCCGCGCGAGCAGCAAGAACTACTGCTCTACGGTAGCGGCGACAAGCACATCACCTACGAATGGAAGCAACGTGGCGGCGGCGTCTGGAAGCACGGCGGCAAGTGGGAGGGCATTATCCCGCAACTGCTGAGCAGTTTCAAGAAGACCGCGGCTGGCCCGCGGCGTATGCAGCTGGAAAAGTATATGCGCGTTGTCCGGTGCTCCACTTGTCAGGGGCAGCGGCTCAATGCCCAGGCGCGGGCTGTGCGCGTCGGCGGCAAAACGCTGGTCGAAGTCTGCGCCATGCCGGTCGGCGATTTGGCCACCTGGCTCGCTCCCCCTTCTCCTCTCCCGTCGGGAGGAGATAAAGAGGGGGGCAATCTCGAAAAGAGCTTAACACCGTTGCAACGTACCATTGCCGGCGAAGTGCTCAAGGAGCTGCGCGGCCGGGTAGGTTTTCTCCTCAATGTCGGTCTGCATTATCTCACACTCGATCGCGCTGCTCCCACGCTGTCCGGCGGCGAAGCACAGCGGATCCGTCTGGCCGGGCAGATCGGCTGCGGTTTGGTCGGTGTCTTGTACATTCTCGATGAGCCGAGCATCGGCCTGCATCCGCGCGACAACGAACGATTGCTGAACAGCTTGCTGCGGCTGCGCGACATGGGCAATACCGTGATCGTCGTCGAACACGATGAGGAAACCATGCGGGCAGCGGATTACCTCGTCGATTTCGGTCCCGGTCCCGGCGTACGTGGCGGCGAAGTCGTGGCGTCCGGCAGTTATGCCGATATCATCGCCAATCCCGCCAGCCTCACTGGCCAATATCTCTCCGGTGCCAAGCAAATTGCCATCCCGCCGCAGCGTCGGCCACGCACGGACAAGAGTTTATGTATCGTCGGAGCGCGGCATCACAATCTGAAAAACATCACGGTCGAAGTGCCGCTCGGCCTCTTTGTGTGTGTCACTGGTGTCAGCGGTTCCGGCAAAAGCTCGCTCATCAATGACATTCTCAAGCAAGGATTGTGGCAGCGCTACCAGCCCGCAGCACAAGCAAGGGATAACGACGATGACGAACCGATAAACGGCAAGAATGTACCCGTCGGCGAACACGATCGCATCACCGGCACCGAGCACATCGATAAAGTCATCGACATCGATCAAACTCCGATTGGCCGCACGCCCCGCTCTAATCCGGCCACATACATCAAGGTGTTCGATGAGATCCGCGCCCTTTTTGCCGAGTTGCCCGAAGCGAAGGTGCGCGGCTATCAGCCGGGACGCTTCAGCTTCAACAAGCCCGGCGGCCGCTGCGAAGCCTGCGAAGGCAATGGATCAAACCGTTTGGAGATGGATTTTCTCGCTGATGTCTGGGTAACATGTCCTGTCTGCGAGGGTCGACGCTTTAACCGTGAAACGCTGCAAGTGCGCTTCAAGGGCAAGAGTATCCATGATGTTTTGGAAATGGATGTGCAGGAAGCGCTAGAGCATTTCCAGAATGTGCCGAGAATCCGCGGCATGTTGCAAACGCTGCATGATGTCGGACTCGATTACATCAAGCTCGGCCAGCCGGCGCCGACCTTGTCTGGCGGCGAAGCTCAGCGCATCAAACTGGCCCGCGAGTTGTGCCGTCGCTCTACCGGACGTACGCTGTACATTCTCGACGAACCGACCACCGGCCTGCATTTCGACGACATTCAAAAACTACTGCACGTGTTACACGGCTTCGTCGATGCCGGTAATACAGTTGTCGTCATCGAGCACAACCTGGATGTGATTAAGACGGCGGATTGGATCCTTGACCTCGGTCCGGAGGGCGGCAGCGGCGGCGGCGAAATCGTCGTCGCTGGCACACCGGAACAAGTCGCCCAATGCGAGGCATCGCACACCGGTCAAGCCCTGCATTCCGTTCTTGCACCACGGCAGGTAAGGGTAAATGGCCGGCGTCGTCAGCCGGCTGGTAAAACTCGCACCAGTCGGCTGACACCGGCCGTTCGCCAGCTGACCGTGCAAGGAGCGCAGCAGCACAATCTCCGCAATCTGACGGTGGCACTGCCGCGCGAGAAGATGACGGTTTGCTGCGGACCGAGTGGATCGGGCAAAAGCTCGCTGGCCTTGGACACCATCTATGCGGAAGGACAGCGGCGCTATATCGAATCGCTGTCGGCCTACGCCCGGCAGTTTCTCGGCCAGATGCAGAAACCCAAGGTCGAGCACGTCAGCGGCCTGTCGCCGGCCATCAGTATTGAACAGAAAACGACTAGCAAAAGTCCACGATCTACCGTCGGCACCGTCACCGAAGTCTACGATTATCTGCGCATCCTCTATGCGCGCCTGGGACAGCCATACTGCCCCGCTTGCCAAATTCCCATCGGCACGCAGACTTCCGATGAAATCATCGAGCGCCTCCTCGGCCTGTCCGAAGGCAGCAAATTGTACCTGATGGCCCCGTTGGAACGCCGTGGCCAAGAGAAATACGACGCACTTTTCGAGGAAATCCGCCGCAACGGCTTTGTGCGGATGCGCGTCGATGGCCGATCGTACAACGTCGAGGAGCCGCCGAGCATCGATCATCGCCGCAAGCACCTGGTCGAAGTGATCGTGGATCGCGTCGTGGTGCGGAGCAACCAACGAACGCGCATCGCCGATGCGGTGGAAGCGTGTCTCGATCTTGGTCGCGGCGTGATGCACGTGGCCCATGTCGAAGACGGCAAGCCGGAACCAGACTGGCGCGTCGAGCGCTACAGTCAGCACTTCGCTTGTGATCGTTGTGGCCGCAGCTTCGAGCCGTTGAACCCACATCATTTTTCTTTCAACAGCCCCCTCGGCTGGTGCCCGTCCTGTGAGGGGCTGGGCGTCCAGCAAGGCGCCTCGCCTGCCTTGCTCATCCGCGATGCCCGTCGTTCCCTGCGCGACGGCGCTCTCGCCGCCTGGCCTGATCTGAAGGAAAACCCCACATTTCTCCGTTTTGCCGAAGCGCTGGCGCGACATGAAGGTTTCTCGCTGGATACGCCATTCGAGGAATTGACCGCGCCGCAGCAACACGCCCTTTTGCACGGCAGCGGCGAAGCGTGGATCGAGTTGGAGGTCCCATCTCCCAGCGGGGAGTGTCAGCCTCCTGAGCCAAATCTTAGGGAACGGTCGTCTCCTGCTCAGGGTGTGCGTTTTCAGTACAAGGGACTGTTCCCCGCCATCGACGAGGCGGCGCGCGTCAGCCCGGCCTATCGGCAGCGGCTCGATCATCTCGTCAGCGAGGTAGCTTGTTCGACCTGTCACGGCTCGCGTTTGCGTGAGGATGCTGCTGCTTGCCGCCTGTCTTTCGGCGCCGACCGCCCTGCTCTGACCCTGGGTGAACTCTGTGCCTTGCCTCTGGGCGAGACGTTGGCCCTCTTCAAACAGATGCAGCTGACAACGGCACAGCAGCAAGTTGCTGGCGAACTACTCCGCGAGGTGCGCAATCGTTTGCAATTTCTTGTCGATGTTGGCCTGGATTACCTGACGCTATCACGGCCGGCCCCGACGCTTTCCGGCGGCGAATCGCAGCGCATCCGCCTGGCCAGCCAGATCGGCAGCGGCCTGACCGGCGTGCTGTATGTTCTCGATGAGCCGACCATCGGCCTGCATCCGCGCGATAATCGCCGGCTGCTTGCTGCACTGCACCATCTGCGTAATCTCGGCAATACGCTTATCCTTGTCGAACACGACCGCGAAGTCATCGCTTCTGCCGATTATCTGCTCGATTTTGGTCCTGGTGCCGGCGATCGCGGCGGCGATATCACGGCCCGCGGCAGCGTCAAACAAGTGCTGCGCAGCAAAGCATCACTTACCGGACAATATCTTTCCGGAAAAAAGTTTATTCCGGTGCCGAGCAATCGGCGCCTCGCGAGCGAGGTGGGGCAACACTCCGGTGGGAGTGACCGGGAGCGGCACACTTCCCGTGCGCCAGGAGTTCACTGGCTGACCGTCAAAGGCGCCCGGCAGAATAATCTGCACAATATTGACGTTTCCTTCCCGTTGGGCGCTTTCGTCGCTGTCACCGGCGTTAGCGGCAGCGGCAAAAGCTCACTGGTCAACGAGGTGCTGTATCTGACGCTGGCCCGCCGCCTGCATCGCGCCCGCACGCCAGCCACGGCCCATGATGACATTCTCGGTTTGGAGCACATCGACAAAGTCATCAACGTCGATCAAAATCCGATCGGCAATACGCCGTCGTCGAACCCGGCTACCTACACCGGCGTTTTTGATCTGATTCGCCAGTTATTTGCTCAGCTGCCAGAGGCGAAGGTGCGCGGCTATCGGCCGCAGCGTTTCAGTTTCAACAAGCCCGGCGGTCGCTGTGAAGCCTGCGAAGGCAACGGCCAGAAAAAAATTGAGATGCACTTTCTCCCCGATGTGTGGGTCGAGTGCGATGTCTGCCATGGTCAGCGCTATAATCCAGAGACCTTAGCGGTACGTTATAAAGAACATTCGATCGCCGATGTGCTGGCGATGCGCGTCCATGAAGCCCTTGATCTGTTTGGCAACCTGCCGAAGATCCGTCGGGTCCTGCAAACGCTGGCCGATGTCGGTCTCGATTATCTGTCTCTGGGCCAGGCAGCGCCGACGCTGTCCGGTGGTGAGGCGCAGCGCGTCAAGTTGGCGGCCGAACTGGCCCGGCCCAACACCGGACGCACCTTGTACATTCTCGATGAACCGACGACGGGACTGCACTTCGACGACATCCACAAATTGCTAGAAGTACTGAATCGCCTGGTCGATCTGGGCAACACGGTCCTTGTCGTTGAACACAACCTGGATGTAATCAAGACGGCAGACTGGATCATCGATCTTGGTCCAGAGGCTGGTCCTGCCGGCGGCCGCATTGTGGTGCAAGGCACGCCGGAGGAGGTGGCCCAAGCTGCCGCCATCAGCCACACAGGCGCTGCCCTGGCTCCGGTGCTGCAAGCCGGACCTTACGTCGAACGGCCGCGCTATGATCCCAACGCTGCCGAGACGCCGCGTGCCGGCGACATGGAGTTGGAAGCGGTCGGCAAGGATGCGGCCATGCCGTGGGAGACCGACGGACGCCGTTGGCATACTGTCGAGCGTGTCACCAATGAAGGCAAACCCTGCCGCTGGGAAGGACATATCCTTGATTGGCTTGACGAACGCATCCACGAGCTGGGCGAATTCAGTGATACCGATTGGAGCCAGCGTTCCATCGTTGAAATTGCCGCGCCGGTGCGGACGCAAGGCTGGTTTTTGCACGCCATGACGAGTCAGGAATGGCTGCTGCGCCTGGTCTTCCGCGTCGAGAAAAATCGCTTCAAAGACGCTGATCTCGTGCGTCGGCTTGGCATCCGTCCGCTCAACGAGACGCCGGGCCTGGAAGTGTACGGCAACGACGAGCGCGTCTGGACCACCGCTCACAAAGGACCGTGGCAATCGGTGACGATCCTGGTGCATCGACTCAGCGAAATCGATACGCCGGCCTTCCGCGACTTCCTCGCCGAGGCTGCCGCATCGTTCCACAACAATCTCAAGCGTCTGCGGACCAAGCCCGAAGACGTGATGCCGTGGAAAATCAACGGCGAGCGCTGGCACCTAAGCGATAAGGGTTTCCCACCGGGCAAGAAAGTCCGCTGGGACCGGTCCCTGTTGCCGCGTCTTTTGGAATTGGTCCGAGAGATTGAACCGCATGTGGAAGTTCGCTGGCAGGTACAGCATTTCATCACCCTCCGCGTGCCGGGTCTTAGCCATTGGTGGGGCCAGTGGCAGACCAAACAACCTCATGGGCTGATCTGTCGCTTCATCGGGAAAAAGGGCCAGTTCAACCTCGCCCAATTCGAGGACATCGATGCCGAAGTTCGCCTGGATACCAAACGAGCGGATGTTGATTTCCTCTGGTTGGTTTTTCAGCAACTCGACGTGGAACAAGCGGCGCGACTAAAGGAATTGCTTGCCGAGCACCTGCGCGGTTTCCGCGAGATCTTTGGGACACGCGACGAGTAGCTACTTCTTCCGACGGCCGAACAGACGGACGTGCAACACCGTCACAGTTCGCCCATCCGCCTCGATTGGGAAACGAGGGATTCTTATGCCGAAAGATTAATCAGAGGAACAAATCGTCCGAGAACTTGTCCTGAATGATCGCACAATTCCACCGGCTGAGTAAGAGCAATCAACCGCCTCGATAGGCTGGCATCGACGATGATCTACGTCATGGGAAGGTTCTCCAGCTAACAAACACTATTCGTAAGTATTCTACTCTGACCCGGTCGCAAACGAGGGATCTGGTGGTTAGCCGGTTCGCCACGGAGGCTATGAACGATGTCGGTACCGCCGACGGCTTGCAGCCGTCGCAGCAGGCGTCGGACCTGTCGGGTGCTTTTTTGGCGAGCAGTTTTGTGGTCTCGGCTTGGATACGTTCGCCGCGTAAGACGGCATGCATGATCTTGAGGACATCGCGTTCTTTCTGGCTTACGGAAATCCGGTCATGGGAAAATATGCTTGCTAGACATGGTTCCTCCTTGGTCTGAGCAAAGAGGACATTTCTATTACGTTAAGACCGGACCTTTCTATTGTCGTTCAGCAAACCTTCAACATCGCCATGATTCCCACCGAAGGACTACCCCTGGGGCCGGATTGGTGGCGGCAATCGCAAACCCTGAGCGGGAGACATAAGCTCCCTGAGTCTTCGCTCAGAAGGCTTACACCCCCGCTCAGGGTCTGAGATAGTCTGGACGATTTATTTGCACTATCTACCGCGTGTCGTGGCGTTTGATTTCTGTGCTTGGGAGCGGCCCAGTGCTACGGAGACGAACCAGGCGGCGTCCGGGCCATCAGAGACGGCGTGCTCGTACTTGTGCAAGACGTGTAACAGGCGTTGACTGCCGGCCAGTTCCGGGCGCGTGGCCATCTGTACCAGCGCATCGGGCAGCGACGTCATCAGATAACGGGCCGTCTCGGCCTTGTCTTCGCCCACGCTTTTCTCGGCGTAGCTGCTGGCAGCTTTCTCCAGTACAAGTCCCTTGCTGAGCTTGCGGAGCGCGGCCAGTTCTGTCTCGACGAGACGCAGCGGCGGATAGCGCTCGGCCCCGGATAGCGCCGCCTGGAAGCGTTCATCGCGCACAAAGTTGATCGTGTATCCCGTTTGTCCGTGGAGCGTGGCATCGACGTGGTGGAAGATTTCGTGATGCAAGGTCGCCGGCAACTGGGTGTCGCTGTAATAGGCGGCGGCCACGGCATTTTTACCGTTGTAGATGCCGAAAAAACGGTAGCCTTTTAACGGTTCGTCGTAAGGCCGAAAGCCGTCACCCTGATTGGAGATGCAAGCGGCGAAGATGCCGACGGCCTTGAGTCCCATCTTCTCCAGGTAGCGTGGCGGCAATTTGCGGATCTCACGCAGAGCGATGCGTGCTGCTCGCAGCCGGCCATCTTTGTTCAAGGGCGGCATACGATCATGATAGCTCCCCTCCGGCAAATCCTTCACGGCGAACACCAAGCGCGAGCCGGCATAATCACCAAAGGCTTTTTCGAGCTGGGGGAGTGATTCCTTGACCGCATCATCCGCGGGTACAAACGAAGGAATAAGGACCAGAAAGGACAGACTGAGGACGGGAGAGAAACGTTTCACGTTCGGCCCCTCTCTCTGTTCGACGGCGCGAACCCGCTCAATACCTGTGCGGATGCGCTCTAACTACTCATTCTCAACGGCCTTCCCCGCCTGTCAAGAGCAAGAACTAACCACAAAGTCACAGAGAACACGGAGAAGAAAAAGACAAAGAAAGAAAAAGCAAGACTCAGGCTATTTTCTCTCTTTTCTGTGTTTTCCTCTTTGTGTTTTCTGTGAATCTGTGGTTAGTCTTTAGTCCTTTCGTAAGTCGAGCGTCAGGTAATCGCCGGCGTGGATGTGCACGGTTCGCGTTCGTTCGACTTTTTCGCCCTTGGCGTTGGTCCACACGGCCTTGACCTTGTAAGCGTAGGTCTTGCCCGGTTCCAGGGGCGGCGACTCAAAGAAGCGAACGCTGCCTTTCTGCTGCGTCAGTTGTCCCTGAAACCATAACTGTGAGCCAGCAGGCACTTTCACATCAATCGCTGCTGCATTCGGATGCGAGCGTGTAAGTGTGTAAGAATACGATCGATACGGGTAACGTTCGAGATAAGTTTCGTCAGGAGCAGCCTCCGGTTCGGCAGGCGCTCCGGTGATATTCAGTGGGTAAATAACACGGGCCGGGCTCGGGGCATAAGCAGGTGCAAAAGGATCGGGATAGGGCACCGACTGGGCGAAGGCGAGACCGCTATCAATCGCCAACGCCGTCATCAAGGCCGCAAAGGCCGCCGTCTCAAATGTGCGTCTCATGGTGCGACTCCTTCTATTTCGAGGAGCTTTTGAAGAGAAATAAAGTCTTCTATAGTCAGAAAGTGCAAAAGAGATGCCGTTGGCGGTGTCGTGGCGAATGTTTCACCACTTCTTTTGCAGAGGAAGCGGGTGTCGTGTGTTGGGTGCGCTGGTCTTCGGAGGCCGCACCGCTTTGGTTTGTGGCATTGGGGGCCATGCGTGGTTCATAATGATGGCTAAAGTCCATACCAAGACAAGTGCCGTGGTACATGCAACGGCGATCCACAGGCAGCTGCGGAACTTTCGGCGCCAGCAGAACCGCGGCCGCAGGGGCCATCGAACCGGCCGTGCCACCTGAATCACTGCGGAACCATCTTCGACGTGAAACGGTTTACCGCATTCGAAACAATGGACGATGCCGCCCACCATCCGTTCGGGCGCCTGCAAACTCGCACCGCAGGAGGGACAGATCGTCAGGCTCGTGGACAAGCCGGCAACATCACAGTTCGCTGCGGCCGGCGCAGGCGAACCGCTTGCGGGTCGGTCTTGCCCTCGACGTCCGCCCCTGTCTGGAATCATTGATGTGAGCAAGAACCGTCTCTGCGACAAGGCCGTGTCGGTGCGGAAGCGATTGCTCTTGCAGACATGGGCCGAGCGCGAGACGTTTCAATGCGTCCGCCTCCGGTTACACTCTGGAACGGCTGAGTCGTTCGCCCTACCGCAATCTGTTTATTCTCAAGGAGGCCATGCTCTTTTGACTGTTCAGCGTTTGCTGTTCCAGGCGGCTTGCGTGTATTTGCTAGCGGCCAACTCGCTGATACATTGGCGTTCCTGCGGCGTCCACTCGGAAGCGATGAGATGCCAGCCGGTTTGTTTCGCCAATTGCTCAACCACAGCGGCGCCCAGCGTCTTGACGGACAAGTTTGCGCCCGCCAGCTCACGGATGCCCGGCAGCTGCGGCGTCCACGGACTGGCCGCGAGCAGGATGCTGCCGTGCTGCATCAGAGCGCCGCGTTGTTTCCGCTGGGCGCTGCCGACAATCTTGGCGTTGTCGAGCAACAGGTCGCCGGGGGTCTGATGCAGAAAACAGAGGACATCGTCGATCTTTTTTTCTTCACCTTCACCACACAGCCGCGCCGTCACACCGAGAGAAGCGAGCGCCTCGGCGAGGAAAACGTGCATGCGGCGCAGCCACGACTCGCCGGACTTTTGCCATGGGGCGCCCGGCGGCAAGGCCAGCGCATAGGTCACTTCGCGATGATGGACCAGAGCTGCCCCGCCTGAAGGCCGACGCACCCAGGCCAGTTCACCCAGGCGCGGATAGGCACGGCTGGCAACGCTAGATTGAAAATAGCCAAGACTAAGGGTTGGCTGCGACCATCCGTAGAGGCGAAACGATGCCGTCCCTGCTGCCGCCGCTTGTAACAGTATCTCATCGGCGGCCATGTTCCAGGCGCCTTCGGCAACGTGAAACGGCAATAAGCGACAATACAGATGGTTCATAGTTCAGAATCTGCTTGCCAGCGCAGCACGGGTTCCTTGGCTGCCTTCACTTCATCAGGCCGGCTCAGCGCCAGCTCATGCGGCGCTTCGTGCAGGAAGTCGGCGTCTTCTTTGCAAATGCGGAGTAGCGCGTCGGCAAAAGCATCCAGCGTCTCTTTGCTCTCCGTCTCGGTCGGCTCGATCATCAGCGCCTCGGGAACTACCAGCGGAAAATATACCGTCGGCGCGTGGAAGCCGAAATCGAGCAAGCGCTTGCCGATGTCCATAGCGCTGATTTTGCGCTCGCGCTTCAGGGCACGAGCACTGGCAACGAACTCGTGCATACAGCGCTCGCCGTGGGGCACATCATAAGTGCCCTTCAAACGGCTGAGCAGGTAATTGGCATTGAGCACGGCATTTTCACTGACTTGGCGCAGTCCCTGCGGCCCCAGCGTGCGGATGTATAACCAGCCGCGCAACAAGATGCCGACGTTGCCGAAAAAACTGCGGACACGCCCGATCGACTTGGGCCGATCATAATCCAGAAAAAAACGCTCACCGGAACGGGCCACGAGGGGCGTCGGTAAAAACGGCACAAGCTGCTTGCGTACAGCGATGGGACCGGCGCCGGGACCACCGGCGCCATGCGGCCCGGTGAACGTTTTATGGATATTGTAGTGCATCATGTCGGCGCCGAAATCGCCGGGGCGCGTGATGCCCAAGATGGCGTTCATGTTGGCGCCATCCAGGTATACCAGCGCTCCCTTTTGGTGCAGTAGCTCTGTGATTATGGCGATTTGATCGTCGAACAAGCCGAGCGTGTTCGGATTGGTAATCATGAACACGGCAGCGCGCTCATCAAGCTTGGTGCGCAGGTCATCGAGATCGACCAGTCCACGACTGTTGCTCTTGACGCTGACCGCATCAAAACCAGCCAACGCAGCGCTGGCAGGATTGGTTCCGTGGGCGCTGTCAGGGATCAACACGCGCGAACGGTTCTCGCCTTTGTCACGGAAGTAGGCCGCCGCTATCAGCAGGGCCGTCAACTCGCCTTGAGCGCCGGCAGCCGGTTGCAGCGATACAGCATCGAGTCCAGCAATTTCAGCGAGGATGTTCTGCATCTCCCACAGGATGGCCAACATGCCTTGACAAGAGTCCTCGCTTTGCAGCGGATGCAGGTCGGCCAGACCTGGATGCGCCGCCAGGCGCTCGTGCCGCTTGGGGTTATACTTCATGGTACACGAACCAAGCGGATAGAAATTGGTGTCTATAGACATATTGCGCGTGGACAGGTTGACGAAATGACGGACCAGGTCGATTTCGCCGACCTCCGGCAACGGCGGCGGTGTATCGGCCAACGCCGACGTAGGCAAAGGGTTATCGATCGGCACATCACATTCAGGTAAATGATGGGTGCGGCGCCCGGGATGACTTAATTCAAAGAGCAGTTCGGTCGATTGATTTTTATCCATGAATATCTTGCTCCACGCGTTCATTGAGGGCTTGCGAGGCTGGTACACCGTTGCACACACCAGCGCACTGACTCGCCAAAGCCGACACCAAACCATCAATCTCCATGCACGTCCGTTTTTCCGTCACAGCCACGCTGAAACAGTTCTCTAGCTCTGGATACCAGCGGCCGAGATGCAGTCCGGCATGGTAACCCTTATCAAGCAAACCAGCGAGGAGAGGCGGCACCGCCTGGTCCACATGGAGTGCAAATTCCTTGAAAAACGGCCGATCAAAGCGTAGCCGCACACCCGGCAGTTGTGTCAAGCGTTCGGCTGCATAATGGGCTTTGCGAGTGCACAGATCCGCTGTATCTCGTAATCCCTGTGGCCCCAGGGCGGCGAGAAACACTGTTGCTCTCAGCGCCATTAAACCTTGGTTGGTGCAGATATTGCTCGTCGCTTTTTCGCGGCGGATGTGCTGTTCACGCGTTTGCAAGGTCAATACCCAACAGCGTCGGCCACGGCGATCAACCGTCTGCCCAACCAGCCGGCCTGGCATCTTGCGGACGTACTCCGCGCGGCAAGCCAAGAGGCCCAGATACGGCCCCCCGTAACTCATCGGATTACCCAGACATTGCCCTTCCGCAACCGCGATGTCGGCCCCGTACTGCCCCGGACGTTTCAGTAATCCCAGGCTGATCGGGTCAAAACTGACGAGGAATAAAGCACCTGCTTGGTGCGCGATATTCGCCAGCGCTTCGGGTTCTTCTAAACAGCCGAAGAAATTCGGGTGCTGCACCAACACGCACAGTGTTTGTCCGTCAATGGCCTTTTTCAGCTCCCCGGGATCGAGGAAACCGCCAGGGACCGGCAGTGTCTGAATATGCAGATCGAGATTGGCGGTATAGGTGGCCAGCGTCTGTCGATATTCTGGATGGACGCTTGCCGCGACGAGAACTTTGTGCCGTTTCGGCTGAATGCTCCGGGCCATCAGCACGGACTCGGCCACGGCGCTGCCGCCTTCGTAGAGGCTGGCATTGGCCACGTCCAGGCCAGTTAGTTGACAAATAAGAGTCTGAAACTCGAAAAAAGCCTGCAAGCTGCCCTGGCTAGCCTCGGCCTGGTAGGGCGTGTAGGCGGTGTAAAACTCACTGCGCCCGGCCACGGCATCCACCACGGCCGGGATGAAGTGATCGTAAGCGCCGCCGCCCAGGAAACAGACAGCTTCGCCGGCAGACCGATTACGTCTGGCCAGCTGATAAAGTTGCGCCGTCAGTTCGATCTCGCTTAGCGCTGGGGGCACTTGCAACGGGCGCTTCAGAAGCAGAGACGGCGGAATTTTACTAAAAAGCTCCTCGATGGAGGAAACGCCGATAGCCGCGAGCATGGCCCGCTGATCTTCGAGAGTATTGAGAACGTAGGACAAGCCAGACCTCCGAAACAGGATCAAGGATTGGCCCCGGCGGGCAGGGGCTACTGCTGTTGCTGCCAGGCTTGGTAGAGCGGCAATGCTCTCGCATACGCCCAGCGTCTCGGGACACGGAAGCGCTCACGCACTTCGCTCACCTCAAGACTTTCCTCTACTACAGGCATTATCTCGGACATAGGCAAATAGGGTAGAGCTGTGGAATGGGAAATCCAGCACTTCA
>Ga0209061_1003204_pt1 | contig 18310 bp, 13 predicted proteins | sample Coa_R1_10_FD_187157 | JGI IMG/M metagenome (GOLD analysis project Ga0209061, IMG submission 187157) | Surface soil microbial communities from Centralia Pennsylvania, which are recovering from an underground coalmine fire - Coalmine... | ecosystem: Environmental > Terrestrial > Soil >...
GCGGGCGCGGGGAATCGTACTCGGCGTCGTCCCGGACCTGCACGCCGTCCCGCTGGAGCAGGAGGAAGGGGTGCTGCGGAGGGGGGACGCCCTGATGCTCTACACCGACGGGCTCATCGAGGCGCCGGGACGCGACATCGACGCGGGCATCGACAAGCTTCTCGGCGAGGCGGAGCGGCTGGTCGCGAGCGGCTTCAGGACCGGCGCGGCGAACCTGGTCGCGACATTGCAGCAGGAGTCCGGCGGGGCGGACGACTGCACTCTCGTGCTCATCTGGCGTAATTGACTTCGCATGTATCGGCGACGTTGCCGGTGCGTATCAGTTCTGTATCCCGTCCTGCCGTGCCCGTCACGGAATAGTGATGTACGGCCGTCTTTCCCCGGCCCCTTCGCGGTCCTGCCTGCGTGAACGGGCGTTTACCCTGCCCGGAAGGGCCGCGGTCCCCGTGATATCACGGGATGTTTACACCCGCAAACCTGTTTTTCAGGCAGCATGGGATCGGTGAAAACGGCGCCGGGCAGGGCCATAGCCCGACGCCCGCGTCAGGTGACGCGTGCGTCATTGTTTGCGATTATTCGAGAACATCGGGGAAAATAACGTGCGTGGCTGGCAACGTGACGCGTGCTGAGGATGCGCCTGCGCAGCCGCCTGGCACCGCTGAGGAGGTCATGCTCGCGGCGGCGGCCAAGGTCTCAGGCGAGAACTTCCCCGTGGCCCTGCGGGTGCTGCCCGCACGGTACCGGCGGCACCTGCTGGCACTCTACGGTTTCGCCCGGCTTACCGACGACATCGGCGACGAGGCGTGCCCCGGCGCGCGGTTGCGGCTGCTGGACGAGCTGGAAGCCGATGTCGCGCGCATCTACCGGGCTGACGGCACCCGCGGGGGGCCACGCCTGCCGGCGCTGCGCGCGCTGGCGGTCACGGTGGCCGAGTGCGGCGTCCCGGAGGAGCCGCTGCTCGACCTCATCCAGGCGAACCGCCAGGACCAGGTGGTCACGCGGTACCAGAGCTTCGGCGACCTGCTCGGCTACTGCCGGCTGTCGGCCAACCCGGTGGGCCGGATCGTGCTGCACATCTTCGGCGTTGCCTCGCCGCAGCGCGCCCGTCTCTCCGATAGCATCTGCACGGCCCTGCAGCTTGCCGAGCACTGGCAGGACGTGGCCGAGGACCTGCGGAAGGGGCGGATCTACCTGCCGCTCGAGGACCTGGAGCAGTTCGGCTGCACGGAGGCGGATCTCGCGGCGCCTGTGACGGGCCCGCGGGTGCGCGCGCTGATCGGCTATGAGGCCCGGCGCGCTGCCGCCCTGCTCGACGAGGGCGCGCCGCTCGTCGGCACGCTGCGCGGGGCAGCCAGGCTGGCAGTGGCGGGCTATGTGGCAGGGGGGCGGGCGGCGCTCGACGCGATCGAGGCATGCGGCAACGACGTGCTGCGGGTGACTCCCCGCCCGGATAAGCGCACGCTGGCCGGGCACCTGGTCAGGAGCTATGTGGGGGGGAGGTGAGGATATGGACACGGATGAGGCCTACCGGTGCTGTGAGAAGATCACCTGGTCACAGGCGAGGAATTTCGCCTACGGCATCCGCCTGCTGCCCCCGGGCAAGCGCCGGGCGCTCGCCGCGGTCTACGCGTTCGCGCGGCGGATCGACGACATCGGCGACGGAGCGATGCCCGCCGCCGACAAGCTCGCGGCGCTGGAGAAGGCGCGGGCCTTGGTGCCTGGCGTGACGCAGCATGCTGGCGGCCCGCCGGACGGCGACCCCGTGCTCATCGCCCTCACCGACGTGGCGAAGCGCTTCGACGTGCCCATGACCGCGTTCGGCGAGCTCATCGACGGCTGCGTCGCGGACGTGCGCGGCAGGCGCTACGAGACCTTCGGTGAGCTGCTGCACTACTGCCGGTGCGTGGCAGGGTCCATCGGGCGGCTCTCGCTCGGTGTCTTCGGCACGGACGACCCGGGGGCGGCGGCGCCGCTCGCCGACTCGCTCGGCGTCGCGCTCCAGATCACCAACATCCTGCGTGACATCCGCGAGGACTACCGGGCCGGGCGGGTCTACCTGCCCGCCGAGGACCTGGAGCGGTTCGGCTGCACGCTGGAGGCGGGCGACGGCCTCGCAGCCGGCCCGGCGGCGAGGGACAGGCTCGTCCGCCTGATCGAGTTCGAGGCGGGACGTGCCCGCGACTGGTATGCCACGGGCATGGCGCTGCTGCCGATGCTGGACCGGCGCAGCGCCGCGTGCGCGGGCGCGATGGCGGGGATCTACGCCAGGCTGCTCGGCCGGATCGCCGCGAACCCGGCCGCCGTGCTGGATGGCCGCCTGTCGCTCTCCCCGGGGGAGAAGGCCATGGTGGCGGCCCGCTCGCTGGCCGGCATGGCGTACCGCCCGCGTGGCGGATCCCGCTCCGGAGCCCCTGCGCCCGCCGGCCCTGCGCCCGCCGGCCCTGCGCCCGCCGGCCCTGCGCCCGCCGGCCCTGCGGCGGCCAGCCCTCTCGCGGCTGCCGGGTCCTCCACCGCCGCCGGCTCTGCTGCTTCCGGGCCGTCCGCGTCTGCCGGGCCGTCCGCGTCTGCCGGGCCGTCCGCGTCTGCCGGGCCGTCCGCGGCCCCCGGGGCCGGGAGTCCCCCCGCTGCCGCCTCACCACCCGGGGCGGCCTCATGACCGGGCTGCCAGCCGCCGGGGCCGCAGGGGGCCCCGCGCCGTACCGTGTGGCGGTGATCGGCGGCGGCCTCGCGGGGATCACCGCCGCCGTCGCGCTGTCCGAGGCAGGGGCCGCCGTGACGCTGCTCGAGGCGAGGCCGCGCCTTGGCGGTGCCACGTGCTCGTTCACACGCGGCGGCCTGGTGGTCGACACTGGCCAGCACGTGTTCCTGCGCTGCTGCACCGCCTACCGCGGGCTGCTTGGCCGGCTCGGCATGACCGGGGGTGTCCGGCTCCAGGACCGGTTCGACGTGACCGTGCTCAGCCCGCACGCCCCCGGGGGCCGCGCCAGGCTGCGCAGGACGGCGCTGCCGGGGCCGCTGCACATGGGCGCGGCGCTTGCCCGCTATCCGCTTCTCTCCCCTGCCGAGCGGCTGAGGGTGGCGCGTGCCGCGCTCGCGATGCGGTGGCTTGACCCGGGGGAGCCGGGGACCGGCGGCCAGCGGCTCGGCGACTGGCTGGCGGCCCACGGGCAGGGCGAGGGTGCCCGCCGCGCCCTGTGGGACCTGTTCACGGTCTCCGCGCTGAACATCGCGGGCGATGACGCGTCGCTGGACCTCGCCGCGACCGTGGTCAAGACCGCGCTGCTGGGGAAAAGGGATGCCGCCGACATCGGTGTGCCCACCGTGCCGCTCGGCGAACTTCACGGCGCGGCGGGCGCGGCGCTGCTGCGCCGCCGCGGCGCCGATGTGCGGCTTGGCGCGAAGGCCGCAGCCGTCGAGCCGGGGCCGCCCGGAGGGGCCGCCTTCGCGGTGCACCTGGCGCGGGGCGGCGCGGGGAGCGGCGAGGTGGTCAGCGCGGACGCGGTGGTGATCGCGACCCCGCCGCAGGCCGCCGCGGCGCTGGTGCCGCAGGCCGCGGGACTGCCGTCGGCCCGCTGGCGCGAGCTGGGATCATCGCCGATCGTCAACGTGCACGTAATCTACGACAGGCCGGTCATGGACGTCCCGTTCGCGGCGGCGGCGGATTCGCCGGTCCAGTGGGTGTTCGACAGGACCCGGATCGCGGGGCTCAGCGGGCCCGGGCAGTACCTCGCGATCTCGCTGTCGGCCGCGGATTCCTACGTGGACCTCCCGGCGGCGAGGCTGCGGGAAATCTTCGTGCCCGCTCTCGCCCGGCTGCTGCCCGCCGCGCGGGAGGCCCAGGTCACCGACTTCTTTGTCACACGGGAAAGGCGGGCGACGTTCCGCCAGGCCCCGGGATGCGGGCAGCTCCGGCCGCGGGCGGCCACCGCGCTGCCCGGCCTCGTGCTTGCCGGAGCATGGACCGATACCGGATGGCCCGACACGATGGAGGGTGCCGTGCGCAGCGGACTGAACGCGGCGATCGCGCTGAGAAGAGAGCCCGGCCTGAGGGCGTGGCTGGGCGGACGCGAAAGCCTGGGTGAGCTGCGGGGGGTGGCCGCGTGACCGCGGTGATGCCGGCGGGTGTCGGGCTGGCGCGGGACATCGTCGGGCCCGCCATGGAAGCCGCGGTGGCCCGGCTTTCCCCGGAGGTCCGCACGGTCGCCGCCTATCATCTCGGGCTGGCGGACGCCGACGGCAAGCCGCGCAGCGAGGGGGCGGGCAAGGCGCTGCGGCCCGCGCTCGCCCTGCTGTCCGCCCGCGCCGCGGGCGTCCCCGCCGAGCGGGGCGTGCCCGCTGCCGTCGCCGTGGAACTCGTGCACAACTTCTCGCTGCTGCACGACGACATCATGGACGGCGATACCGAGCGCCGCCACCAGCCGACGGCATGGACGACCTTCGGGGTCGGCGCGGCCATCCTCGCGGGCGACGCGCTGCTCGCCCTGGCACAGGACCTGCTGCTGGAGGAGAACGCGCCGCAGGGCCTGTGGGCCGCCCGCTGCCTGTCGGCGGCGGTCCAGCGGCTGATCGCCGGGCAGGGCGCCGACCTGGCGTTCGAGACACGCGATGACGTGGGGCTCACCGAGTGCCTGGAGATGGCCGGCGACAAGACGGCCGCGCTGATGGCATGCGCGTGCAGTATCGGCGCCATCCACGCCGGGGCGCCCCCGTCACTCGCGATGGGCCTGGCGGGCTTCGGCGCGCACATCGGCCTGGCATTCCAGCTCACCGACGACCTGCTCGGCATCTGGGGGGCACCCGAGGTGACGGGCAAGCCCGTCCGTTCCGACCTGCGGGCCCGCAAGAAGTCACTGCCGGTCGTCGCGGCGCTGAACAGCGGGACACCCGAGAGCCGCCAGCTCGCGGAGCTGCTCACCCGGGCGAGCCCGCTCACCGAGGAGGACCTTGCGCTGGCCGCGGAGCTCGTCGAGGCCGCGGGCGGCAGGCGGTGGGCCGAGGACGAGGCGGACTCCCAGCTCAGCGCGGCGAGCAAGTGCCTGGCGGAGGCGGGGCCGCCGGAGGACGTGCGCGCCGAGTTCATGGCGATCGCCGAATTCATCACTGCCCGGCAGTGGTGACCGGGAACAGCGGTGACCGGAAAGGTGTTGCCGGTGGTGTCTGAGAAAGGGATGTTAAGGAACTTCATAGATACGGTGAGCGATCCCGGGCCGGCGGCCCATGCGAACGGCCGGTGTGATGCCGGGCACCACAGCGGGCACCCGGGAGGTTCCGGAGGTCGTCCCCCGGGCCTGACAGGGAGAAGGAGGAGGAGACGGCGGCATGACGGTGACGCACCCGCGCAGCGAGACGGCGGGCGAAGGCCCCCTGGGCCCGCCAGGCTCGCTGGGCGCCGCAGCGCGCGGCGCGCTCGCGCGTGCCCGTGACCACCTGCTCGGCCTGCAGCACGAGGAGGGCTGGTGGCAGGGCGAGCTGGAGACCAACGTCACCATGGACGCCGAAGACCTCCTGCTGCGCGAGTTCCTCGGGGTACGTGACGATGACCGGGCGGCGGCTGCGGCCCGCTGGATCCGCCGCCAGCAGCGCGAGGATGGCACCTGGGCCAACTTCTACGGCGGGCCCGGTGACCTGTCGACCACGGTCGAGGCGTACGTGGCGCTGCGGCTCGCCGGCGATGCGCCGGACGCGCCGCACATGGCCAAGGCAGCGGACTGGATCCGCTCACGCGGCGGCCTCGAGGCGACCCGCGTCTTCACCCGGATGTGGATGGCCCTGTTCGGCGAGTGGCCGTGGGAGGACCTGCCCGTCATCCCGCCCGAGCTGATCTACCTGCCCGCGTGGTTCCCGCTCAACATCTACGACTGGGGCTGCTGGGCGCGCCAGACGATCGTGGCGCTCGCCGTCGTCTTCGCGCTGCGCCCCGTCAGGCCGCTGCCCTTTACCATCGCGGAGCTGCGCACCGGCGTGACGCCGGCGCGCAGCTCCGCCGACCTGTGGTCGGCCGTCTTCCGCGGCCTCGACAGGGCGCTGCACGCCTACGAGCGCATCGGCCCCGGCAGGCACCCGGAGCGCGCCCGTGGTGCCAGGCGGCCCGCCCGCGCCCTCCGGCGGGCGGCGCTGCGCCGCTGCGCGGAATGGATCATCGCCCGGCAGGAACGCGACGGCTGCTGGGGCGGCATCCAGCCGCCGTGGGTCTACTCGATGATCGCGCTGAACCTGCTCGGCTACCGGATCAGCCACCCGGTGATCGCGCGGGGTCTCGCGGGCCTGGAAAGGTTCACGATCAGGGAGGAGACGCCGGACGGCCCGCTCTGCCGCCTCGAGGCATGCCAGTCACCGCTCTGGGACACGGTGCTCGCGATGATCGCCCTCGCCGACGCCGGGCTTCCCGCCGACCACCCCGCGCTGACGCGGGCCGCGCAGTGGCTGCTCGCCGAGGAGGTGCCAGGGCCCGGCGACTGGCAGGTCCGCAGGCCGGGCCTGGCCCCCGGGGGCTGGGCGTTCGAGTTCGACAACGACTACTACCCCGACACCGACGACACCGCCGAGACGATCCTCGCGCTGCGCAGGGTGAGCGCTCCCGCCCGCCCTGCCATAGAACGCGCGATCCGGTGGCTGGCCGGCATGCAGTCCAGGGACGGCGGCTGGGGCGCGTTCGACGCGGACAACACCCGCCAGCTCATCACCAAGCTGCCGTTCTGTGACTTCGGCGCGGTGATCGACCCGCCGTCAGCCGACGTCACGGCCCATATCGTCGAGGCGCTCGCCGCGGAGGGCATGGCAGCAAGCAAGACCGTCCGCAAAGGGGTGGTCTGGCTGCTGCGCGCCCAGGAGAGCGACGGCTCGTGGTTCGGCCGGTGGGGGGCGAACTACATCTACGGCACGGGCGCTGTCGTGCCCGCGCTCATCGCCGCGGGGGTGCGGCCGGGCCGGCCGGAGATCCGGCGTGCCGTCGCGTGGCTGGAAGCCCACCAGAACCCCGACGGCGGATGGGGAGAGGACCTGCGTTCCTACGACGACCCGTCACGTGCGGGGCGCGGGGCGTCCACGGCGTCGCAGACGGCCTGGGCACTGCTCGCGCTGCTGGCCGCCGGCGGGGCGGACGACGCCGTCGAGCGCGGGGTGCGCTGGCTGATCACCACGCAGCGCGAGGACGGCACCTGGGACGAGCCCTACTTCACCGGCACGGGGTTTCCCGGCGACTTTTACATCAACTACCACCTGTACCGCCTGGTCTTCCCGGTCAGCGCGCTGGGCCGGTACGTGAACCGCCACCCCGGGGGTGCCCCGTGAGACGCCGCCGCTCGTGGCGGCCCCGGGAGTGCGCCCCGGCCGCCGGCCCAGCGAGCACGGGCCTTTCCGGGTCCGTGCGGACGGCCGGTGATGGCGGCCGCAGGGGGAACCGTACACGTAGCGGCGGGGCGCACGAGCATGCGGAAAGACAGGGGGAACGCCTGGGGGTAGCACAGTGACGGAGAACCCTGAGACACGGAGGGCCGGGCACGCGGCGCAGGAAGGACCCGGAACGGCCGGAGAGCGCGAAGCGCACCGCCCGCTGCTCGTCTGCACACCGCTGCGGGCCGAGGCCCAGGCGGTGCGCCGCGGCCTGCGCGACAGCGCGAAGGCCGCGGGCGGCGTGAGCGGCGCGGACGCCCCCAGCGTGCTCAGGACCGGGTACGGCGCCGCGAGAGCGGCGAGCCGGGCCAGCGAGATACGCCACCTCCCGTTCGGCATGCTCGCGATCATGGGCACGGGCGCGGGACTCGCTGCGGACCTGCGGCCGGGCGACCTCGTCGTCGCAGCGGAGATCACCGGCGCCGGGCCTGCGGGACCTCAGGGGACCGCCGCCGCGGATGACGCCGGCGCGGTGGCGCCGGAGCTGCCGGGAACCGCGGGTACCGGGGCCGGCCGCACCGCGGTACGCTGCCCGTCCGCGCCGCTGCTTGCCGGCGAGCTGCGCCGCGCGGGACTGCGGGCACGCACGGGCACGGTGGTCACCGTCGGTCACCTGGTGGGGAGGGCCGAGCGGGAGAAGCTGGCACGCGCCGGCTGTGCCCTCGCCGACATGGAGTCGGCGCCGCTGGCCGCGGCGGGCGGCGGCCGCCCCGTGGCGGTCGTCCGCGCCGTCTCCGACACCGGCGCCCTGCTGCGCCCCGGGACGCTCACGGGCGGGGTGTCCGCGCTGCGGTCGCTGCGCGCCGCAGGTCCCGTGCTCAGCCGGTGGGCCGCCGCGTGCGGGCCGCGCCGCGTGCTGCTCGCCGGGCCGCGGTCGTTCTGCGCCGGGGTGGAACGGGCGATCGAGATCGTCGAGCGTGCCCTGGAGCAGCGGGGATCACCGGTGTACGTGCGCAAGCAGATCGTGCACAACACCCACGTTGTCGCGGACCTCGAGCAGCGTGGCGCGATCTTCGTCGACGAGCTCGACGAGGTTCCCGACGGGGCGAGCGTGGTGTTCTCCGCGCACGGCGTGTCGCCCGCCGTGCGCGCGGAGGCGGCGCGCCGGGAGCTGTCGGTGGTGGACGCGACCTGCCCGCTCGTCGCCAAGGTGCACGCGGAGGCCAGGAGGTTCGCGGGCGAGGGCTACCTGGTCGCGCTGATCGGCCACGAGGGCCACGAGGAGGTCGAGGGCACGCTCGGCGAGGCACCGGGCTCCGTGGTGCTCGTGCAGGACAGCGACGACGTGGCGAAACTGCGGCCGCGCGATACCGGGAAGGTCGCCTACCTCATGCAGACCACGCTCGCCGCCGACGAGGCCTCGGAGGTGGTGGACGCGCTGCACGAGGCGTTCCCGGACGTGCGCGGCCCGGGCAGCGACGACATCTGCTACGCCACGACCAACCGGCAGCGGGCGGTCCGGGCGGTGGCGGCCGACTCCGACCTGGTGCTCGTGGCCGGCTCGGCCAACTCGTCCAATTCCCGGCGGCTCGTGGAAACCGCCGAGCGGGCAGGGGCCCCTGCCCACCTGATCGACGGTCCCGACGACATCGAACTCGGCTGGCTGGCCGGTGCCGGCACCATCGGGCTCACCGCGGGCGCGTCAGCGCCCCCGTCGGTGGTCGAGGACATCATCGCCGCGCTCGGCGGCCTCGGCCCCGTCGAGGTGTCCGAGCGTGTCACGACGACGGAGTCACTACGGTTCAGCCTGCCCAAGGAGGTACGGCAATAATGGGGATGCCACTACGCCAGTCCATGCGCATCGGGGCCTACCTGCTGCGCCAGAAGCTGGCTGGCAACAAGAAGTTCCCGCTGCTCGTGGAGCTGGAGCCGCTGTTCGCGTGCAACCTGAAGTGCGCGGGCTGCGGGAAGATCCAGCATCCCGCGTCCGTGCTGAAGCAGCGGATGCCCGTCGAGCAGGCGATCGCCGCGATCGAGGAGTGCGGTGCGCCGATGGTGTCGATCGCCGGCGGGGAGCCGCTGATGCACCCGCAGATCGACGAGATCGTGCGCCAGCTCATCGCCCGCAAGAAGTTCGTGTTCCTGTGCACGAACGCGCTGCTCATGGCGAAGAAGATCGGCAAGTTCACGCCCTCGCCGTACTTCGCGTGGGTGGTCCACATCGACGGGCTGCGCGAGCGGCACGACGAGTCTGTCTGCAAGCAGGGCGTGTTCGACCAGGCCGTCGAGGCCATCAGGGATGCCAAGCGGCGCGGGTTCAAGGTCAACACCAACACCACGTTCTTCAACACCGACACGCCGCAGACCGTCATCGACGTGCTCAACTACCTCAACGACGACCTGGGTGTCGACGAGATGGAGATCTCGCCGGCCTACGCCTACGAGAAGGCGCCGGACCAGGAGCACTTCCTCGGCGTCGAGGAGACGCGGGAGCTGTTCCGCAAGGCGTTCGCCGACGGCCGGCGCAAGAAGTGGCGGCTCAACCACTCGCCGCTGTTCCTCGACTTCCTCGAGGGCAAGGTGGACTTCGGCTGCACGGCGTGGGGTATCCCGTCGTACTCGCTGTTCGGCTGGCAGAAGCCGTGCTACCTGATGGCCGACGGGTACGCGAAGACCTACAAAGAGCTCATCGAGACCACCGACTGGGACGCCTACGGCCGCGGGAAGGACCCGCGCTGCGCCAACTGCATGGCACACTGCGGGTATGAGCCGTCGGCCGTCCTCGCCACGACGAGCTCGCTGAAGCAGTCGATCCGGGCGCTCCGCGGCTCCTGAGGAGCCGGCGCCCGCCCAGGGCTGGGCCGGCTGGCCTCGGGCGATCCGCCAGCCGGCCCACTTATCCTGATCCCCTGATCCGCCGGGTCCTTCCGGGGGTGTACCGGCGGTTGAGCAGGCAGCAGGCCCGGCCTGTCTCGCGGGCGGCGGCACGTGCGAGGTGCGTCCTCCCGGCGGGGCTACCAGGGGCCTGGCCCCGGCGGGCACCCGCCGTGCGTCACGGTCACCGGCGGATTGAGGCGCACGTACCCGGGGCAGCCCCTTGACCGCCGGCAGCCCTCCGCCAGCCGCGGGCAGCCCTCCGCCCGCAGGCGATCCGCCGCGGTCCTCCCGTGCCGTGATCGGCGCTGCCGCGGCTGGGACGGTGGCGCGTGCCGCACGCTCCGTCATGACCCAGGCGGCAGATGCTCTGATCGGTCATTTTGATGCACACTCTTGACATGTCAGGCGCCGCAGAACTCTAATGTTGAGCAATTCGCTCAGTATTGGGGTTCCGGATGACCAAGGCAGACGGACGCCTGCGGCCCGCAGCGCGCCGCGAGGTCGTCCTCGGCGAGGTGCTGGCCGGCCGCGGGACGGTGGCCGAGCTGTCGCGGCGCCTCGGTATCTCCCCTGCCACCGTGCGCCGCGACCTGCGCGTACTCGTGGCGCAGGGCTGCGCCACGCGCACCTACGGCGGCGCGGCTCCCTGCGCGCGCCCGATCGAGCTCACCCTGGCCCAGAAAGAGCAGGCCGGGCGGGACCGCAAGGACGCGATCGCGGCGCGTGCCGCGTCGCTGGTGTCCGCGGGCGACGTCCTGATACTCGACGCCGGCACCACGACCGGGCGCCTGGCGCTCCACCTGCGCGAACGCGCCGGCCTGACGGTGCTGACCAACGGCGTCAACACACTGCTCACGCTGCGGGAGCGCGAAGGCATCGAGCTGATCGCGCTGGGCGGCCGGCTGCGGCACACCAGCCAGGCGTTCCTCGGGCCGCTCGCCGAGAACACGCTGCGCCACGTGGTGGCGGACAAGGTGTTCCTCGGTGCCGACGGCATCGTCGCCGGCCGGGGGATTTCCTGCCCCACCCTGGAGCAGGCCTCGCTGAAGGCACTGATGGCGGCGCAGGCACGCGAGGTGTACGTGCTCGCCGACCACGCCAAGCTCGGGGCCGCCCCGTTCCCGTACTTCGCGCCGCTGGCCACTCCCGTCACGCTGATCACTGACGCGGAGGCGGCACCCGGCCAGATCGCCGCGCTGGAGCGCGATCCGCGCCTTCGCGTGGACATCGCCCCCCAGCGGGAGGAGAGCATGCCCGCACGGCGGGCAGGCGCGCCGCGGCGCCAGGAGGGCACGCCTTCCCGGGAAGGCATGAATGCCTAGGTCCCGTCCGCCGCCGCCTGATCCCTTCCCCGGCAGGCGCCGTCCCGCAGCCGGCGCCAAACCCCAGGCACGACAGGCGAGAAAGGCCAGCCCATGGCAGCTACCCAACCCCCTCCCGCTCTCCGGCCCGGCGTCGGCACCACACGGTGGGCCCGGCTCATCCCCGTGGCGATCATCCTCTACATCATCTCGTTCATGGACCGCACCAACATCGGCTTCGCGTTCAGCGGGATAGGACACGACCTGCACGTCGACAAGGCACAGCAGGGCCTCGCCGGGGGGATCTTCTTCATCGGCTACCTGTTCCTGCAGATCCCCGGCGGGCACCTTGCCGAACGGTGGAGCGCCAAGAAGTTCGTCGGGATCATGGTGCTGGTCTGGGGCGTCTTCGCGTTCCTGTCCGGCCTGGTGCAGAACTTCACCGAACTGCTGGTCGTGCGGTTCCTGCTCGGCGTGGCCGAAGGCGGTATCTGGCCGGCGATCCTGGTGCTGATCAGCCACTGGTTCCCGGCGCGGGAGCGGGCCAGGGCTTACGGCGTGTGGATGATGAACATCGCCATCTCCTCGATCATCACCGCGCCGCTGTCCGGCTGGATCCTGTCGTTCAGCAACTGGCGCACGCTCTTCTTCGTCGAGGGAGCTTTCCCCTTCGTGATCGCCGCGCCGCTGTGGTGGTGGCTCGTCGCCGACCGCCCGTCGCAGGCGAGCTGGGTGCCGGACGCCGAGCGCACCTACATCGAGACCTCGCTGGCCCACGAGAACGCCGCGGCCCCGCAGTTCGCCGGGTACCGGAGCGTGTTCCGCAGCAGCGTGGTGTGGCGGCTGGTCCTCGTGTACTTCCTCATCCAGATCGGCTTCTACGGCCTCAACCTGTGGCTCCCCCACCTGGTCAAGACGACCACGGGCGGGTCGAGCGACCTGGTCGGCGCGGTCACCGCCATCCCGTACCTCTTCGCGATCGCAGGGCTGTGGCTGAACTCCCGCTCCGCCGACCGCACCGGCCGCTACTGCGTCCACGTGATGGCGTCGATGGCCATCGGCGCGGTCGCGCTGGTGATCTCGGTCGCTCTCGGCCAGTACGCCGCACTGTCGGTCTTCCTGGTGAGCGTGGCGATGGGCGGCGCGCTCGCCTACGACGGGCCGTTCTGGGCCAGCGCATCGCGCGCGATGCCGGTGGCGCTGGCCGGGGGCGCGATGGGCCTGATCAACGCCCTCGGCAACCTCGGCGGTTTCATCGGCCCCTACCTCGGCGGCTACCTGCAGGACAGCAGCGGCGGCAGCTTCCTGTCGACCGCGATCGTGCTGGCCATCGCCCTGCTGCTCGCCGGCTTCGTGATGCTCACGCTGCGCGGGCGCGCCGACGCCCCCGTCTCCCGGCGGGAACCCGCCCCGGTGGCGGGGCAGCCATGAGCGCGTGTAGCGTTTCAGTGGAACCCGGTGGGGAAGGCCGGGCGGACCCGCCGGGGGAAGGCGCAGCGCCCGGGGGAGAAGGTGGTCCCATCAGCGCGCACGAGGAGCCGGGGCGGCGCAGCGCGGCGTGGTTCGGCGCCAGCGGGCGCTCCGGCATGATCTACCGGTCCTGGATGCGCAACCAGGGTTTCTCCGGCGACGCGCTCGACGGGCGGCCGGTCATCGGGATCGCCACCACGTGGTCGGAGCTGGCGCCCTGCAACGCGCACCTGCACAGGGTCGCGGAGTCGGTCAAGCGTGGCGTCTGGCAGGCGGGCGGGTTCCCCCTGGAGTTCCCCGCGATGGCGCTGGGGGAGACCCTGCTGCGGCCGACGGCCATGCTGTACCGCAACCTGCTCGCGATGGAGGCCGAGGAGCTGATGCGCGCCAACCCGCTGGACGGGGTGGTGCTGCTCTCCGGCTGCGACAAGACCACGCCGGGCCTGCTGATGGCCGCCGCCAGCGTCGACCTGCCCGCGGTGATGGTCACCGGCGGCCCGATGCTCAACGGCAAGTACCGCGGCATGGACGTCGGGTCAGGCACCCAGGTGTGGCGGTTCGAGGAGGAGCTGCGCGCCGGGACGATGACCCAGGAGGAGTGCTTTTTCGCCGAGGGCTGCATGGCCCGCTCCAACGGCCACTGCATGACGATGGGCACCGCCTCGACGATGGCCTCGATGGCCGAGGCGCTCGGCATGCAGCTCCCGTACTCCGCGACCTGGCCGGCGGTTGACGCGCGGCGGTACGAGACGGCGCAGCGCGCTGGCCAGCAGGTCGTCGAGCTGGTCGGCAAGGACCTGCGACCCTCGCAGATCATGACACGGGAGGCGTTCGAGAACGCGATCCGGGTGAACGCCGCGATCGGCGGCTCGACGAACGCGGTCATCCACCTGCTGGCCATCGCCGGCCGGCTCGGCGTGCCGCTGTCGCTCGACGACTTCGACACCCTCGCGAGGGATGTGCCGACCCTGGTCAACCTGCAGCCCTCCGGGAAGTACCTCATGGAGGACTTCTGCTACGCGGGCGGGCTGCCCGCGGTGATGCGTGAGCTCGGCGGCCTGCTGCACACCGGCGCGGTGACGGTCACCGGCAGATGCGTCGGCGAGAACATCGCCGGCGCGCAGTGCTGGAACCGTGACGTGATCACCACGATGGCCGAGCCGTTCCAGCCGCCCGGGAGCGGGACGGCCGTGCTGCGCGGCAACCTCGCGCCCGGCGGCGCGGTCATCAAGCAGTCCGCCGCCTCCGCCCACCTGCTGCGCCACCGCGGCCAGGCCCTGGTGTTCGACTCTCCGGAAGAGTACTACGCGGCCGCAGGGGACCCGGAGTTCCCCGCCGACGCCAGCACCGTCCTGGTGATCCGCAACTGCGGGCCGCGGGGGTATCCCGGCATGCCGGAGGTCAGCAACGTGGCGCTGCCGGACAAGCTGCTGCGCGCCGGGGTGCGGGACATGGTGCGGATCTGCGACGGGCGCATGTCAGGAACCGCCTACGGCACGGTGGTGCTGCACGTCGCGCCGGAGGCCGCCGCCGGCGGCCCGCTGGGCCTCGTGCGCACCGGCGACTGGATCGAGCTGGACGTGGCCGCGCGGCGCCTGCACCTGGACGTGGACGACGCCGAGCTCGCCAGGCGACGCCAGCAGTGGCGGCCGCTGCCGCCGCACGCGGCCAGGGGGTGGGTGAAGCTGTACACCGAGCACGTGCTGCAGGCCGACGCCGGCGCCGACCTGGACTTCCTGGTCGGCAGCAGCGGCCACGGCGTGCCCCGCGACTCCCACTGACCGGCCCCATTGAAGGCAGGCATGGGCGCCGTTGCCTGTGCCGGGATCCATGCGAAGGTGCCATCGCCCGTGCGGCGGGCGTGAGCCGCTGCCCGGGCCCGTGCTCACGTCGGCGAGGTGGCGGACCGGGCGAGGATCGCCGGTGGTCCGGTAGCGGGACGCCGGCCTCGCCGCACCACCTGGCCGCCGCCGAGGGCGGCGCGCAGATGCCAGGCCACGACCCGGCCGGCAGCGGCAGCCGCAGGAGAACAGCCAGCCGCCTCACGTTCAGCGCCCCGTCGCGGCACTGGCGACGACGGTGCGCTCACCTGCCGGGCAGAGGGGGCGGGGGGCCGTCCGGCCCGGCATGCCACGCGGGGCCGGTGCGGGCTGCCGTGGCCAGGGCGGCTGCGGCGGCCCGCAGGAAGGCGGTGATGTCGTCCGCGGCGGCGGGGTTCAGCGCCGGAGCGACGATGTCGCCGAGTTCCCGGTAGATCGCGGTGAGCGCACCGCGTGCCCGCGGGGTGAGGATGATCAGCCGTTTGCGCCTGTCGGTGGCGTGCGGCTCACGCCTGACAAGGCCGGCGCGTTCCAGCCGGTCGCACAGCTCGGTGGCGGATGCCGCGGTGATGCCGACCGTCCTGGCCAGGCCGGTCGGTGTCCGGGGGCCGTCCATGTACAGGCTGCCGAGGGCGACCAGTTCGGTGCTCGATACGCCGAGGACGTCGCGGGCCCGGACCGCTCGGTAGCGCTCGACAGCCAGTACCAGTTCCCGCAGCACCGGCGCGATTCCCAGATCATCGGCCACACCCGGACTCTATCTGTTCTACGGCAGCCTTGTTATCTGGCAACCGAAGAAGTAGCGTCGGATGCAGCGGCTTGCCCGGCTGGGCCGGCACGGGGCCTGCCCAGCGCCGGGAAGCCGACGGGGAGGGGGAGACAATGTATGCCCGTGCCGTGACCTACACCGGAGCCGCCAGCATCGACGCCGGCGTGAGGTACCTGAAAGAAGTGGCCGTTCCGCTCCTGCGCCAGCAAAGGGGTTTCCGTGGCGTCACCGCCAGCGCTGACCGCTCCGGCGGGGTGCTGGGCGTCCTGTCGCTGTGGGGCACCGAGGCGGACCGGGATGCCAGCGAAAGCACCCTGGTCAAGGCCCGCGAGGAGGGGCAGCAGGTCATCGGCGGCACCTTCACCGTCGAGCACTTCGAGGAACTGCTCGCCGAGACGGCCCGGCCGCCAGCCGCCGGCTGCTCACTGCTGATACGGCGGCTCAGCATGGACCCGGCGAAGATCGAGGAAAACCTCGGCTTCTTCAAGCAGGACGTGCTGCCCCAGATCACGGCGGGCCCCGGCTTCTGCGCCGTGCGGAACATGATCAACCGGCAGACCGGTGAGGGGCTCGTCGGCACCGTCTGGGCCGACAAGGCCGCGATGGACGCGGCGGCCGAGGCCGGCGAGGCGCGCCGGCGGCAGGCCGCGCGGCGCGGGGTGACCTTCGGCGAGCAGAGCAAGCGCGAGATCGTCTTCGCCGATCTGCGGTAGACACGGGCAGTAGCCAGAAACGGCGCACGAAGGACCGGCCGGGGCCTGTCCCGGCCCGGGCACAGGGAGACCACTATGACGCGGAAAATGATCGACTGCCGCAAGGTGCCGAACGAGATCGGGTGCACGCTGGCCATTGCGGGCAGCGAGGAGGAAGTCCTCGATGCCGCGGTGGCACATGCGGTCGCCAAGCACGGCCACACCGACACCCCCGAACTCCGGGAGCTGCTCCGAGGTGGCCTTGAGCCCGCCGAGCCGTCGCTGGCGTGACAGGGACCGCTAGCACCCCGCGTGGGCGGTCCCGCGCTACAGGGCCAGGAACCCGCACCCGTCCGGCATCCATGAAAGGCGGGGCCGGTGAGCACGGGTCCGCCTGGCAGCGTGGGGACGCGGGCACTGTGGCCGGGGGTTGTTCGTCGTTCCCCACTGGGAGCGTGGGGAGGTGTCATGGCGCGGGGAAGGACGCTCATCGGCGGCCTGGCGAGCGCGGCGGCCCTCGTCGCCGCGTCGGTGGCAGGGTGCTCGGGGATCACGGGGGGCCGATCCCCGGGGTCCGCGGCGTCGCGCTCCCCGGCGAGCGGCGCCAGCCGGCGCGCGTCGCCGTCAGGTCCCGCGACGTTCCCCGGGCCGGACGGGACCGAGGCCCGGTGGGTGATCGACGAGAACTCCAAACCGGGCACGACCGCGTGGCAGATCCACGGCGCGCATAGCGGGATCGCGGGGTTCGCCAGCCGGGTGTACGCCCGGCAGGGCCAGAAGGTCACCCTGTACGTGGACACGACCGGGCCGTGGTTCCGCGCCGAGGCGTTCCGCATGGGCTACTACCAGGGGAAGGGGGCACGGCTTGTCTGGGAGTCCGGGAAGGCCGCCGGCAGGCGGCAGCCTGCCTGCCCGGTCACGCCGGGCATCAACATGGTCTCGTGCGACAACTGGTCACCGTCGCTGACGTTCACCGTGACCCGGGCGTTCATCCAGGGGGACTACCTCATCAAGCTGGCCGGGCCCGGCAACAGGCAAAGCTACGTGCCGCTGACGGTCTGGGACCCCGCCAGCACGGCCGCCTACGTCATCAAGAACGACGTGTTCACCTGGCAGGCGTGGAACCCCTACGGCGGCTACGACTTCTACCGGGGCCTCGGGAGCTGCCCGGCGGGCCACTACCCGCTGTGCTCGCGGTCGCGGGTGGTATCCTTCGACCGGCCGTACGGCGCGGAGGACGGCTCCGGCAACTTCCTCAGCCTGGAGTACCCGCTGGTCCGCTGGGCCGAGCAGCACGGCCTCGACGTCACCTACGCCACCGACCTCACCGTCGAGCAGCACCCGGGCTACCTGCTCCGCCACAAGGTGCTGCTCTCGCTCGGCCACGACGAGTGCTGGGCGCTGGCGGAGCGGAAGGCCGCCGTGACCGCGCACGAGCACGGGGTGAACATCGTGTTCTTCGCGGCCAGCCCGATGCTCCGCCACGTCCGCATGCAGGCGTCACCGCTCGGCCCCGGCCGCGAGGAGGTCGACTACCGGGACTCCGCCAAGGATCCGCTCAACGGGAAGGGCAGCCCGCTGGAGGTCACCGGCAACGAGTGGGCGTCACCGCCGGCGAACTGGCCGGAGTACAGCTTCGTCGGGGACACCTACGAGGGCTTTCTCGAACCGGGCCTGTCCACGGGCTTGCGCGTCGCGGACGCCTCCTCGTGGGTGTTCGCCGGCACGGGGCTGCGGGGCGGCTCGGTCGTGCCCGGGGTCGTGGCCTCCGACGTGGACAAGTTCGACAAGGCGATGGGGCAGCCGGCGAACGACCAGGTCCTCGCCCACACGCCGATACCCGCGCGGCTCGGGCAGACCAGCATGCCGCCGTTCTACTCGGACATGACCTACTACACCGACCCGGGCAGCGGCGCGGGGGTGTTGGACACCGGCACCAACAACTGGATCCCCGCGCTGGACGACCGGGACGGCTGCGGCCGCTCCGGCGGCGTCTGCGCGGAGCAGGTGGTCCAGCGGGTCACCGGGAACATTCTCCGGGTGTTCGGG
>Ga0209061_1003205_pt1 | contig 18308 bp, 16 predicted proteins | sample Coa_R1_10_FD_187157 | JGI IMG/M metagenome (GOLD analysis project Ga0209061, IMG submission 187157) | Surface soil microbial communities from Centralia Pennsylvania, which are recovering from an underground coalmine fire - Coalmine... | ecosystem: Environmental > Terrestrial > Soil >...
CTCATGCTTCGCTCAGAGAGGGAACCGAGTTCGCAATTTCACTCGCGCTGGATGCCGGAAATCCTTCCGCCACCGAGCCCGTGGGGGAAGTATTTTTTCTTGACATCCCCTTCTATAGGACCGAATGGCATCGCGTCGTCGCCTGGAACAGCTTGGGCGAGCGCGTCGCGGCATCGCTTCATCATGGCGATCACATTTTGGTAGAAGGCACGCTCGTCAGCAGCAGCTACCAGCGCGAATACGGCAAGGGCAAGAAGGCTACGACCGTGAAGCACACGGTTTGGCAAATTCGTGCCGATTCGATTCGCAAGCTGAATCGCGGCGAAAAAGAGCCGGAAGCGCCCGCTTCCGGCTCCGAAGCCTCGCGTGAATCGCACGGCGCCCCCCTGCAGAACATCCCGTTTTAGTGGCGACCTCGGCCACAGGGCCTCGGATTTATCCGAGGCCCTTCTTCGCACTGCAATGGCCCCATGACTTTCCACCTGAGTCAAATTCGCCAGACATACAAGTATTGAAATGCAGCATACTAGCGCCTTATGATTATCTTTTTCTTGGCCCCATCAATGCTTACCGTGAAACGGAGCGTCGCCGTAGGTTTTGTCATCGCAGGTATCGTCGCGGCAAGCATTCTTCTGTACTTCGTTGAACGAGCACCCCGAACTCCCTGGGGAACGCAGACGAGCAGCACTCAACCTAGAGACCTCCACGCCATTCTTGCGAGAGCAAACTACCTTTATTGGCTCCACAATCTTCCGAAAGCGACCCCACTCTACACGCGTGCGGAAGAATTGGCCTCGCAGTCTCATGATGCCCGTGATGCGCTCTATGCCAAGATTGGCCTCATTCGATCCTCTGACGCGATGTCTTTCCCGGACCTGTCTGCGTTCATTGAGGCGCAGCTTCAAACTCCATTAGTCCAGAGCAACTCCAAACTGCGCCTTTGGTGTTTCGGCATAAAGGGGGATGCCGACGATGAAGTGAATGCCGAAGCCGCAAAAAAGGATTGGCAACAAGTACTCACCCTTGCCGAACAACTTGGGCAGAAGGAGTGGGCGAATCGCGCTAGCGGCGAGTTAGGGCTTGTCGGCTTCCTTCAGGGCAATGTCGGGCAGGCGAGCCGCTCAATAGGCAAAGCGCTCATGACCGCCGTGGCGGAGGGCGATTCGGGAACCGAAGTTCGCTATCTGGAAATTGTCGGGAACGGTTTCAATGCCATGAATCGCTCTTCTGATGCGATGTTCTTTTTCAATCGCGCAATCGGCATCGCAGACCGCGACCACGACGTTGGGACTCCATTCATGGCGTACGAAGGGAAAGCTGAAGCGCTTGCTGCCTCGGGGAAACTCCCAGAAGCGAACTCTTTGATGCAGTCGACGCTCGCAGAAGCTGAAAAGCAAAAAATGATCGAGCATGAAGGCCAAGACATGCTCATTCTTGGCGAGTTCGCCGTTCGGCTGAATCGCCAATCTCAAGCCGAAAAGTATTTCGCAGACGCTTTCCAGTCCGCCATGCAAATGGGCTTGCCCCGCGTCGCGATGCAGTCATGCTTCGATCTTTCCAGCTTGCTCGAAGAAAACCACAATCCAAAGCAAGCGCAAAACGTTCTTGCCAAAGGGCTCGAAATCAGCCGACGCATCGACGACACGTATTACCTCCCTCGTGCTTTGGACGCTCTGGCGCAACTCAAAGCGAGCACGGGTCAACCCGACCAAGCCCATGCCCTTTACAGACAGGCCGAGGACGTGATTAGCGGAATGCTTCTCCGGTTTCCCGGAACTTACGCTCAGAGCTCTCTTCTCAGCGCGATGAGCAAAACCTACCTCGACGATTTCGAACTGTCGGCCAGTCAGAATGACACGAGCGCGGCGTTTGACGCTATTGAACGCGCGAGAGGGCGATCAATTCTCGACACCATGAGCAGCAAGACTGACCCACCCCAGCTTTCGCCCGCCAATTCTGAGGTTCAGACTCAAATCTCAGAAATTCAGGCCCAGCTACTTGATTCCAACGACCCGGCAGCGCGGGCAACCCTCCTTGAAAACCTCACTATCGCAGAACGCAAGCTTGGCTATATCGATGAAGCCCTAAGCCCAGACCAGCGGAGCGTTACAACGCATCCCGTCACGCTCAAGGCTGCCCAAGCAGACCTCTCGCCCGGCGAGGCAATTCTCGAATATGTCCTTGCCGAACCTACTTCCTACTGTCTCGCGCTCACTCACACAGATTCGGCAATCGTCCGGCTGCCCGCAGGTCGCAACCAAATCGACCAGCTAACCTCTCAATACCTCTCCCAAGTAATGGCAGGCAAAAGCGACAGTCAGGATGCAAAAACGCTTTACGCTCTGCTTCTCAAACCGGTTCCACATTCCTCGCGGCCCGCGCGTTTGGTCATTGTTCCAGACGGTCCACTCTTCAACATCCCTTTCGACGCTCTGATCGCTGCTAACGGCAAGTATGTTCTCCAATCTCACATCATCAGCTACGCACCTTCCGTAACCGTCCTCCATTTCATCAGAAACCGCCATCGCGCCCATCAGCCGCAGATGGCGTTCCTGGGCGTCGGAGACGTGCCCTACGACATGGAGGCGCAAAACAACGAGCCGGGGAATAGCGAAAGCTTCGTACAGACGGTCTCGCGGGGCGTTTACGATATTTCCGGTGCGCGTCTCTATCCGCTTCCCGAAACACGCTCGGAACTCATCTCTGCGAGCCAGGCGCTTCAAGACCCGAAACAAACCGTTTTATTGCTCGGCACAAAAGCCACCGAGTCTGCCTTCAAGTCGGAACCGCTTGCCGACTTCAAGATTATCCATTTTGCTGTTCATGGAATCTCAACTCCGAATTTCCCCGAAAGAGATGCGCTCGTTCTTGGCCGCGCCCCCCATTCGGTTGATGACGGGCTCTTGCAGGTTCGCGAAATCGCCCGATTGCGACTCGACGCCGATTTGGTCACGCTATCCGCCTGCAACACGGGAACCGGCAAACTCGAAGGCGAGGAAGGAATTCTTGGTCTCACACAGGCATTTCTTTTCGCAGGCGCACGAACCGTCGCCTCTTCGCTGTGGCCTGTTGACGACGCTTCGACGGAAGCCCTCATGAAGCGCTTCTATATTCATCTGGCCCAGGGAGAGGACGAAGCAACGGCCCTCCGCAGCGCGAAGCTCGATTATCTTAAGCAAGACCCCGGCCAGCCGCCGATTTATTGGGCTCCGTTTGTCGTTGTCGGCGACGCTTCAAAGCCGATACACTTCTGACCCATGATTCCGCTTGGACTCAAAGAGCGAACGCAAGTCTTCAACAGGGTTGCTGACCTTATTGCGAAGAGGCTCTTCGCCCCGTCGTTCGACAAGAACACGTGGGCGGAATTTGTTCAGTCTCGTCGAGAGCAGATTCTTGCGAAGGAAACAGTTGAAGAATTTGAAAGCGCCGTGCGCGAGTTGCTTGCAGACCTAAAAATCAGCCACGTGGTATTTTTTCATGGCAGCCTTCAGAAGATCGCACCGAACTACGCGATCGGCGCGACCTTCCAGCCTTGGCAAGTGAATGGCAGCGCTCGCTGGATGTTTCAGGACGTTCACGAAGGCAGCCCGCCCGCCTCCGTTGAGATTCACCCTGGCGACCTGCTTTTGGCAATTGACGGGCGACCGATCAACCCTCCCGAAATGCCTACGTTTCGCATGGGCGGATTCTGCGAAATCGCAATCGAGAAATTGGGCGGCGAGCAAACCGCCGTGCGCCTTGGGGTGCCTCTGCCAAAATCCAAATGGCATCCGATCAACCGTCCCCGCCTCGTCTCATGGTCCAAGCCCGCGCCAGGAATTGGATACTTGAAGGCAGCGGGTTTCCCCGGACAAGTTGGAATGGACGTAGCACGCGAAATTAACAACGCGATTTCTGAACTGCACGATTGCGACCGCCTCATCGTGGACTTGCGCGGAAACCCAGGCGGCGGTGCAGGTGGACTCCGCTTGATGGGATATCTCACGCCTGACAAATTGCCAGTCGGATACAGCTTGAGCCGAAAACGTGCGGAGAAGGGCTACGACAAGGAGAAACTGAAACGCTTCGATAGAATTCCTTCACGCAAGTCCGAACTCTACCGCCTCGCGTTTCGTTTCGCCTTCGGCGATAAGTCCATTGTAATGGTGACCGAAGGGCTTGGCCCGCAGCCATTTCACGGTAGGATTGTGCTGCTCGTGAATCAGCACACGGCAAGCGCCGCCGAAACCATCACCGGCTTCGCGCGAGAAAATCAACTTGCAACCGTCGTTGGCACGAAGACTGCCGGCCAAGTGCTGGGCGGCACGGGATTCAAAGTGGGCCACGGTTTCGTTCTGCGCATCCCCGTCATGACGTTCTACACATGGAACGGGAACTGCCTTGAGGGAAAAGGTGTCGAGCCAGATTACAAAGTTGAGTTTTCTCGCGATGCACTCAAACAGGGAACGGATCCTCAATTACAGAAAGCCATCGAAGTAGCTCGGCAACTCTAGCCGAACGACAACTATTCATGCCGCGTCGCCTTCCATTTCGGCTTCCGTGTAAACCTTCCTTCAGATCGAATATTGAATCCTTCTCATTCGGCTATGCCCGCAAACCCAGCGGGAAATACAGGGTAATCTGTATTGACATATTCTTCTAGGGAGAGTATGGAGCAGTAGTCTGCTGGTATATTAATAGATATTTAAATGTTCAACTAGAGGAGACGGTTATGATCCTCCGGGTGCGTTGGTTTGCTCTGTCCGCGGGGGGGCGCTTAAAGTCGCGTGGCGGGCTGATTCTAATTTCGCTCGTTTGTGCTGGGAGTTGTATGTTAGGTGCGGGACGTACTGACGCGCAGGTGAGGCCGATGGCAAAGGCAAACACTCTGTCTGTCGAGAAGAAGGCTATAGCGGCGAGGGGCAACGACCCACAGGCTGTGGCGGCATTAGTGGACGAGGTGCTCAATGTTCCGCACTTTTTCCCAAGACTTCCGGCATCCTTAGGGAGTATGGTGAAAAATCGCTTGGTGCAGGCCGAAATCTTGTATCGGCAGGGGAAAAAACACGGAGTTCAAGAGCAAGACATCGTTGATACGCTAAACGGGCTTGTGGACCAATTAGGCGGCCCTCCGTATTTGAAAACAACGCTGAGTCAGGTGCGGGTTCTCCGGATGTGGATGGCGTTTTCGCAGCCAACTTTCATGGGAACAGGAATGGCTCGCCCGGACGCCAATATCGGAGAATCAGTCAACTCGGCGATGGCGCCCGTGCAGGCAGTGAGTCTGATCGAAACGTTGATTGACGAGAAACTTAATGAGCCAGATTTTCAGGTCACACCGGAGGAGTGGGAGAGAACCTTCCTTGCGAAGGTAAAGGGCAAAATAGCCGAGCAGCAGGGCATAGCGGACGCGATGCGAGCGACGATGCGAAGGACTGGGCAGGCCAGTATGGCGACGGCCACTGCTCGTGCCGTTTCCCCCGACAAGCGGCGGGAGATTGAGCGAACGCTCTATCCCAAGATTTCGTCGCTCAGCGATGTGGCCGGACTCGCCCTCATTAACGAAGTACTCACGAAACTGCACCTCGAATAGCCCGGTAAAACAGGGGAGATAATCTATGCGGAAATTTTTGCTCTTGCTGGTGTTGGTTGGTGCTTGTTTCTTTTCGGTTGCCTTCAGTTGCGGTAGCAATCCGTCGCCTACGCTCCCTGAACCGACGGCAGGCGGCGGGTTCATCCTTGAAACAGAAGTATCGTATTATCAAGGCAGCCCTGCTGTCCCTGAACCGCTCGTGGACGTGGCGATGGCTTGGCAAAGTGATGACCCAGGTGCCGCCGGAGATGCTGGCATTACGTCGGCCGCGACCAATGACGTCGCCGTAGCGTCGTTGTTAACGGCACGGGCACCGGCGAAGTGGAAATTCACATGGCAGAGTTCGTACGATGGTCCCCCAAATTGCGTCGGCGTAAATACCATCATTGACGTGCCGCTAAATGCGTTGGCCGAATTTATATGCCAGGAATGGATAATTCAGGGTTCAGCTCAAATTAGCACCTTTGGGTTTTCTCCCAACCCGGTATACATCAATTCGACACTACCCTCAAGCGGAACCGTACTGGGGTCGGGATTCAGCTCGTCCTATGGCATGCCCCTAGTCCAATATTACAACCTTGATGGAACCCTTGTGGCCGAGGAAAATGCCACTTCTGTCGCCTCTAATGGAGACTCGATACAGATTTCTGGATTTGACATCTCGCAACTGCCCGTCGGTACTTATGCGGCCTTCGTCAGCAACGCGGCGTCCGGAGGAGCATACACCTATCTCGGTGCTGGGGATGTTCGGGTCGCCAACGGCGGCGTCGACCTTAGCGGTGTCGAACAATCTAAACCGAACTGTCTTAAGCCGGCGCGAAGCGGCTGCCTCGAGTGGGGGCCGACCATATATGATTCAGGAACCGTATCAATAACCATCAACGGAATCGTGTCGTCCGTCCCGTATGGTGAGTACAGCACCACCTGGACAATCGCGTCGGCGCTCGCGAGTGCAATCAACTCAAACAGCAGTATCAACTCACTCGTGCTGTCGGTCCCAGACGTTTATGCTGTGTTGCTTGATATCAAGTCGGGTTCGGGATATTCGCTCTCTGCGAGTGCGACGACTAACGATAAATATGATTTTCCCAGTGGGTCATTTACGACCGGGCCTTCGGGTTCAACCTTTTAGATTGTGCGACGTGTTGCGCAGCCCTAGCGGCCAAAGGAGTACCCGATCTCGATGACTCCGGCGTCGATCCCGGGATTGTAGTTGCCTAGGCCGTTGTTGGAAATGTGCCGAAAGGCGTACCCAAATCGCAGTGAACGACGCGCGCTCAAGAAGTAATCGAATCCGCCGCCAAAGCCGAATTCATAGTTGAAATTGGAAGCCTTGTCAACGGGAATATCGCGCGTGGTGACGATGAAACCTGCTGTAGCATCGATAAACGGTTGCAGCCGCTGGCGCGCGCGGAAGTTTAGTTTTAATCCAATGGGGTCAATCCCGAAACCATAGGTCCACTCGCTTCCATAGACCGGCGTGACCAGCATTCCGACATTCGCCAGAAAAACAGGGGACGTATTCAGCTCGACCACGCGCTGCGGATGCGCTTCGCGAAAAACGATTTGACCTGTGCTCACGCTCCGGAAAGCCACAAGCGTTGGATCTCTTTCAAGAGTCACTGGCTTTACCTGAACCATGTAGTCGAATTCTAATCCATGGCCTCGCACCAGCCTGCGCGTGTATTCGCCGCCGAATACGAGCCGCAGGCGTTTTTGTGACACACCCCAAAAAATGTGGCTGGAGTCGGGCGCGCACTCGCTGAAAAGCGTCCACGAGTTAGCGCGTGTATAGGCAGGACGAAAGTTCACCGTTTTTCGGCGCTGCGCCTGCGCGCTTGCGCCGATCGCGCACAGAAATACCGCGAGAGCGGCCAGCGTGCAAGCCATAGGCTCAGGTGCGCATATCTGGCAGCGCACTCGAACCACGCCTCGGTACAATCTTTGTGCCCTCATCTCGAATGGGTGCATTTATCGTTTTATTCGTCTGTAATTGCCCGAGAAGTGTAACAGAATGGCTACGCGGGCCGCATCGGCGCTGGCGACCCGAGGCCCACGGGCCGCTTTTGCCCGCAAGCCCCTCTCTTCTACTGCTTTTCTGATCGCTCAGGCAGTCAAGACTTTAATTTCTGCCAAAATACGGAGATCTCCGATGACCCGAAATCCCTCAAAATCAACTTGAAGATTGGACTGACTGCGCTATTTCACGATCAGCGGATATTCCCTTTCTTCACCTCTTCCCTGTCTAATACCGAGCAGGTACGTGCCCGCATTCATTTTCGAGGTATCAAGTGTGGCCTTCAGCACCGAAACTCCATTTTGACTCGCTGCCGTACCCCCCGCCGTAACCAACGGACTCTCCGTTTCGGTAGATACTTGAACCTCATAATTGCCCGGCCCGCTTCCCTTCGGAAGAAGCAGGGTGAGGTCAATCCGACCGCGCGGAAGCTCAATCGGCCCCGAGTTCGCAGAAGAGCGTTCCTCGCCTCGAAGGATTAAGCGGTTCCTCAGGTCAACTGTGATTTTCTGGTATGGGACGTTCGTCGCCAACTTTCCGCGAGTGCCGTGGAACAAGTGGCCCCTCCACACCCAGGCCCCGATAGCAGCGAGAATCAGCACCGCTGCGCTCGCGAGCACCAACTCAACGACTTTCCGCCGGGCAGCCTGCTTCTGGAATGCCCTGTATTCGATGAAGCAAGGCGAACAGCTTCCGATGTGAACCACTGCGTGCTTACTTTCGCGCAAATCCGCTTTCCGCTCCGCGAGCGCCTTCAACCTTTTCGCTCCCGGACACCCGACGCGATCCGGGTTGGGGTACCCCCCGTCCAGCAAAACTCGCCGGCTTGCCTCGATCAGCCGAGCCTCTTCACGTTGCGAAAGCATGTCGTTCGACTTTGGATGCATCCTCACGTTTGCCTCCCGGATTCGGGAGTTGGGCCCGTTCTCCTGTGAGCCAGACCCAGAATGCGTTTACGCGCCCTCGCCACGCCTCTGTTGAATTCAACTTGCACGGCGTTCGCGCTCATATCGACACTCTTTGCGATCTCCTCCCACGACAAACCCATTTGTCGAAGGCTAAACAGATACCTCGTCCGCTCGCTCATATAGCTCGTGACCTGCTTCAGAAACAACTCATCTTCAAGCCGTGACGCCCAGTTTGCATCTTTCGCATCGTCAAGTGCATTTAAGTCGGCCAGCGATCCAACAAAGTCGACGGGTGGCTCCGTGGCCGCGCGTTTATTGAGCTTGTGCGCGGCAACCCAAAACACATAATCGTCCAGATTCTTGATTCGATCCCGAAAACGCGGATGACGTTCAATCAGCGAAGAAAGAGAGGAGGCCGCGCCTTCCAACTCCTCAGCGGCCCTCGCCGAGTCCTGTCCGAGCCGCTTGGCATACGAGACTATCCGTCGCCAGTTCCGTCGCGCGGCGGAAAGTATCTCCGCCTCAATAGGCTTGCCGAGTTTGTTTTGAGGCCGAATCCACAGCGTAGGATCGCCCTCGGTTTCGCTTCTCATTGAACGTAGCCCAAAATCCAGCCTCTCCGTGGTACCGAATCGTTAACACCGTTGACCAATGTCTAATTCCATGGCCGCTTACTTCCCCTACTTATAAGAAGCCTAAAAACTGGCAAAATCTTACGGAAAACTTTTCGATTTTTGCCTTGGCGGAACCCCTCTACGATCAAGGTCCGTTCACCACTTCGCACAAAAAGTTCTCAAACAAACATTTTTGTAAGTTTTCTCACATTTTTCGACTTCCTCTGATTGAGGCTGAATTACTTCGGCACACTTTCGGAGGTTCAAACCGTGCGAAACAATCTCCGCTGCGATTGCCATATTTGCCGTGTCGAGCGCCGCGTTTTTGATTTGCTCGCGGATGCTTCAGGTAACATTCGTTTTTTGAACGCAACAGCGAGCTCCCCGGTGCTTGCCAAATTCACAAACATATCGGAACTGCTGGCCTATCTTCATTCTCCTGGCACTGACGATTACGACTGGTCTGACGCAGGCGAAACTTTAACTGCCCTAATCGGCATATTGACGACCGCACCCGATTTAGAACTGATTCACTCCGTTCTCGTCCTCGCATTCGCGCCAACGATCCACCGAACCTACCGCGAGGTGTGCACATGCTTCCGAGAACTCGAAACCGAGGATGCCGCGCAGCAGGTTCTGGCGTTTTTCATCGAACTCACCGTTTCGGCACGTCGCCAGAACCTCGCTGGCATTCTGCCCATCGCTCTTGCCAGAAGCCTCCGAAAGATCTCCTTTCGCTGGGCCGAAAAGGAACAGCGTGCCCTCAGCAATCGCCAACAGCAAGCGCACAGCAGCGGCACCCAGGAACGGACCGCTGAGCCTACCTTCCAAAGCATTTCCGTGTTGAACGACTTTCTGGATTACTGCACACGGCAGGGCCTCATCTCCCGATTTGAGAGAAAACTCTTGATCAGATTCAAGATCGACGGTTTCACCGGAAAGGAAATTCAGAACCGCCACACCGTTCTATCCGAACAGGCGGTACACCTTCGGGTCCACAGAATCATGCAACGCCTTCAGGACGCGGCCCTCGCCCTAGGTGCCGCAGGCACCGAGTCGCTTAACGCCCTTCGCCAAACCTGTCTGTCCGACCGAAAAAAACTTCTTTACCGATGAAAGATTTTTTTTTGAAAGGTTTTGCCGACTTTTTGCCCATTAGTAAGAGTAGAAGGCAACTCTCGCTGGACTCCTCCCCCTGGCAGAGCGGACGGAAACGCAGCAGTTCTCCACCGTTAATCGGAACTTGCTGGCATTTTCAACTCTGCCACAGGCAGTTTCGGCGAAGTCGTGTGATCTCAGGAGCAGCCCGGCAGCGGCTTGCTGAATAAACGAGCTTCAGGCTCCCCGCCCATGCTGACCCGCCCCTCGGTCCAGCGAGAGGTTGCCTTCGAATCCCGATGCGGCCCCGGCTCGCATCTTTGAGGGAATCCGCCTACAATGAAGAAAATCTTCCGAAACACACCGCTCATGCGGCGGCTTAGGCCGGCGTTTGTTACGCTCACCTGCTCACTGGTTCTCGCGTCTGCGGCGTTTGCACAGTCGACCGGCGGCTCGCCGTGGGAGAACGCCGTCAACGTTTTGATGCAGGCGTTCACCACAACCATCGCTCGCGGCCTATCACTCGTCGCCATCGTCGTGGCGGGCTTGACCTTCGCCTTTGGTGAAGGCGGCTCAAAGCGAATCCTTGCCGGAGTGCTCTTCGGAGTGGGCATGGCCATCGCCGCCGTCAATTTCATGGCTTGGCTCTTCCCCTGAGTCCCACCTCGCCTCATGAGTGACACCCGCAGAATCAATCCTGTTTGCCGCGCGCTGCATCGCCCACTTACGATTCTGGGAGCGGAAAGGAAGCTCTTTTTCTTCGCCATGTGCATGGGCGCGGCCACGTTCAACATGCTTTCCAGCCTGCTCGGCGGCGTTCTGATGTTCCTGCTTCTGTACGTTTTCGCGCGCTGGGCCACCAACACCGACCCGCAGATTCTCCGGTTCCTGCTATCAGCAGCCAAATTCAAGGCGCAGTACGACCCGGCAAAGTTCAGGTCGATTGTGGTCCGTACATCTGGAACCTGACCGGACGATTTTCGGGAAATGCTAAGGGCCCGATTTCGGCCACCGCTCGAAATGAACCAAGCTCAACCGTTTGCCGTCCCACTGATAGTAATTCGTACCGCACACGACCTCTTTCGACGATGAGGAGCGTCCGAAACACCCGTCGCAGCAATTAGCCGACTTTCCAGCTTAAAGTGGACCGTTGCACCCAAGCCGTATTTGTTCGCGCAACCCACCACGATCCCCGGATCGTAGATGACCCCGGAGGTCGCGTTGACGATGACGAAGTAAAGGCAAGGACTCCCGCAGCCCCATTTCGCTACCGTAAAGTGGCCGGCAAAGTTCGGCCCTTTTCGTGCTTGCTCGCGAATCTCTGTTCGGTACTTGCGCTCCCGCGCCGTGACCAATATCGGTCTCGCGGGTTTGCCCTTAAGACCCACTAGGGCTGGATAGTCCTCGAACCTCCAAGAAGTTTCTTGTTTCTTAATTACTCCAGCGTTTTGCGCTGTGCTCCCGATAACGAGAAGCAGCACCGACGCGATGATCGCATTGCCCATGGTGCGTACCTTACGCCAGGTTCAAGGACGTAGCAATTTCTACGCGCACGGATGCGCTCATGCTTAAGCTCTCCACAATTCTCAAGCCGTACACAGAAACTGGCGCTCTCAACGAGCAGATCAACCTCTATGGTTTCGTTGACTCACACGCTTTTCTGACAAAATCCGGTGATGTAGGCGTGATCCTCCAGGTTCATGGAGTGGATTACGAATGTCTGGACGGGAATACGCTCGACACGCTCACTAAGCGCCTCGAATCCGCATTCCGCCTCTTCGACAGCAAATTCCGCGTCTACCAGTACCTCTTCAAACGAAATCACGAAACGATCCCGCACCGGATGTATGCGAACTCAGTCGTCAACACCGCGATTGAGAACCGCACCCGCTATTTCGAGCAAAAGGCCGACAGCCTGTATTCGCTCCAGGTCTATTTCGTCATCCTCTTCGAGGGTTTCCGACACAAGCGGGCGCTTCTCAGATCGCTGGCCGACCTTCCCAAGAATCCACGCAAAACAGCGGACGAAATCCGGGCGGCTCTGTCCTCGCGTAAGCAAATCGCATTGCTCGACGGGGAACTCTCGAAAGCACTCGCCACGCTCCATCAAAAGGTGAGGGCCTTCATCTTGCAGGTCAGCGACTTCGTTCGGGTTGACCTGTTATTGAAGCAAGAAGCATTTCGAATGTTGAAGCGAACGCTCAATTTTGCGCCACTGAAAGTCCAACTTGCCCGACTTAAGCACGACTCGTTTCTTGACTACTACCTGTGCGAATCGCATCTCGAGTGCCATCGCGGGCATCTTCGCCTCGACGATTACTACGTCAAGGTCCTCACGCTCAAGGAGCCATCAGCACAGAGTTTTCCGCTTATTTTCAAAAGCCTTCTGGAAATTCAGGCGAACTTCCATATCGTCACCGAATGGAAGAAGGAAGACTCCGGCAAGACCCGAAAAACAATCCAATCCAAACGCCGCCACTTCCACAACACCAAGCGCTCGCTCATGAGTCATCTCAACGTCTCGGATGCTCCACCAATGGACGTTCTGGTGGACGATTCGAAGGAAGCTCAAGTCCGCGAGCTAGGCGAGAGCATCAAGCAGCTTGAGATCGAGGGCAATTACTTCGGCCATTTTTCACTTAGCATTGTGATTTACGACCTCGATCCGACCAAAGTCGAGAGGGAGTGTGCTGAATTCTACAAAGTTTTCAGCACGCACGACGCCCAGCTTTACGAAGAGAAATACAATCTGCTTAACGCGTTCTTTGCAACAGTGCCCGGCGGCTCCGCCTTCAATCTCCGTTCGATGTATTTGCTCAACATGAATTACGCGGATTATTCCTTTCTCTTCACACTCCACTGTGGCGAGCCTGAGAATCGGCATCTCCGTCAGGAGTATCTGGCGGTCCTCGAAACGAACCACAACACGCCGTACTTCCTGAACTTGCATCACCGCGATGTGGCCCATACGATGATTCTGGGCCGCACGGGATCAGGAAAATCGTTCCTGCTGAACTTCCTCATCACCAACATGCAGAAGTACGATCCGTACACATTCATCTTCGACTTGGGCGGCAGCTTCGAAAGCCTGACGCGGCTCTTTGGTGGCACCTACGTCCACGTCGGACTCAATTCACCCGGATTCAAAATCAATCCGTTCTCGCTGCCGCCCACAAAGGAGAACCTCGATTTTCTCGCGCTCTTCGTCAAAGTTCTGATTCAAGGCTCCTCGCCGCTGGAGCTAACGCCCACCGAGGAGCGCGACCTCTATCAGCAGATCGAAAACTTGTACGAAATCGAGCCAAGCCTTCGCACGCTCACCGTCCTGTCGAATACACTTGACCGCCGCCTCGCCGACCGCCTCGCCAAATGGACCACAGGCGGGCAGTTCGATTTTGTTTTCGACAACGCCGAGGACACGATCACCTTCTCCCGTTTCCAATGCTTCGATTTTCAGGGGATGAACCAATACCCGGAAGTTCTGGAGCCGCTGCTCTTCTACATCCTGCATCGTGCCAACACCGTCATCTGCGATCCCAAGATCAGCGACATCTTCAAGGCGTTCTTCATTGACGAGGCTTGGCTGTTCCTGAAAAAACCGATCATCAAGAGCTACATCATCGAGGCGCTGAAGACGTGGCGGAAGCAAAACGCCGCAATGATTCTCTCGACCCAATCGCTCGACGAGCTTCGCAAGTCGGAAATCCTCGACATCATCATTGAAAGCTGCCCGACAAAAATCTTTCTGGCCAACCCGGACATGGACCGGGATCTGTACCGCCGCCAATTCAACTTGAATGACAACGAGATCGAGCTTATCTCTACGCTACGCCCCAAGCAGCAGCTTCTCATCAAGACACCGGAACTCGCGAAGGTTGCCAATCTCGAGGTGGACGCGAAGAGCTATTGGCTCTACACGAACGACCCGTTCGACAACCGGAGGAGGCGGGAAACCTTCGAGGCCTATGGTTTTGAAAAGGGATTGGAAGTGTTGGCGGAAGGTCAGCCTTGAAGACCTTTTGCTCTGGCTAGGCCTGCTTTAGTTCATCTGTCCGGGAGTATCCCAGAATTTCCACCAAGGGCGCGACTCGCTCTGTGGTTTGTCGAGGCGTTCTGGGTACCACGAGCCTTCGAAATGTGCCACGTGATCCTTGCCGCGAACGTCCGTTATCCGCACATCGCAGACGTAAGGACTCGTGCTGAACTGTGGAGCGTCGGGGTGAGGCCACTGCGTTCCAAGTTTGTACCGCAGCACTAGCGTTGCGCTCTTAACCAGAGATGCATCCGAACCATGCTTCCGAACCAAATCCCAGAATCGGTCTATGTAGTAGGCGGGCACTTCCGAAATCGGCGGAGCGAGCAGTTCACGTGGTCCGGCCTGTCGTTTCACAAAGTCGATGGTTAGTGTGTCGCATCCGGTCCTTCTTGCAAGTCGCAGAATGTGGCCCATCACATAATCGTCTCCCGCGTAGTTCATGAGGCTTGTGAACGAGTGGCCGATATTATGCGCCACGCTTTTGAGCATCTTGTACTTCGCCATCGTGCACGAATCCCAATCGTCAACAGGAGCGATCGAATGAGAATCATACCTAGTTTTGCAAAGCGCAGCTTGGTTAAATTGTTGGCTCTAGCCCTGCTCGGAATCTTCGGCACATTCCATGGGCCCTTGCACGCGGCGGACACCGCCCGCGTGGTGAAGTACGGCCAGGACGACATCGTTACCGTCCACGCCAAGCTGCGCTACTCCACGTTGATCGTATTGCCGAAGAACGAGGAAATCATCGACTTCACCACCGGTGACAAAGATTTTTGGATCATCAATGGCGCGCATAACCTTTGCTATCTACATCCCGCGAAGGTGGGGATTCGCAGCAATCTGAATCTCATCACCGCCAGCGGCCACGTCTATTCGTTTCTGCTTGAGGAAATCAGCAACGAACCGAACGTCGAACCGGACCTGAAAATCTTCATCGAGCCAAAGGACCAATCCGGCATCAACACCGATGCGTTCGCAAAGGATTACGTTCCTGCGAGCGAAGTGAATGCCTACAAGCAGGAAATCGAGAGCGTTCGCGACCAAGCCGCCGCCCAGGTAAAGGCAGCCGAGGCCAGCGCCAAGCAGCAGATCGAGAAATTCCGCTCTGAATATCCCACGAAACTTCAGTTCGACTATCGGCTAGACCGCAAGGCCACGCGCGAGCCTTTCCTCGTTTCCGCGATCTTCCACGACGACCGCTTCACGTACATCAAGTGCTCCGCACCAGAGAAGCCGGCCATCTATGAAATCAAGGATGGCAAGCCAGACCTCGTAAATTTCGATCTTGAGAACGGCACCTGCGTCATCCCGCAAATCGTGGACGCGGGGTATCTGGCGATCGGCAAGGAAAAGGTCACCTTCACTCGCGACCAGCAGTAGACCAAGCGGCGAATCCCATCACCATGAAGGAGAGAACGTATATGACTGAGCAAAACACCTCGCCCGCCGCTATGCCAATTGAGAACAAGGCACCGAAACCGCCCGGCCTGATGCCCAAGAACGTCCAAGCTTGGGTCATGCTTGGTGTGGCCGTGCTCATGATCCTCATTATGTGGCTGACCAGTGGCAAGAAGCCCTCAAGCACGCCGAAGTCGAACGTCTCGGGGTTCCAGCCTTCCGCGCAGCCAGCAGTAAATGAAGCACAGGTAGCGGCTCTCCAGAACCGGATTCAGCGGCTTCAGCAACAGCAGGAAGCCACGATCAAGCAGCAGAACAAATTCTTTGGCTCCCTTCCATCGGGAACGGAAAAATCTGGTGATCCACAAGTTTCAGACCCAAGCTCCGCGAGCGCGTCTGACCCCATGCGTGCCGAAGAGCAAAGGCTCGATTACACATCCTTGTTTGCTTCGAACGTGGCATTGAGCTACCGGAAGCAATCTCAGCATCCGCAATCTTCCGACTACGCTCACTCAGCGACCGGAGCGCCGGGGCTGCCCTATGCTCCCAGCGCGCAGCCCGACGTGAACGAGCTTGCTCAGCTTCTCGCGCAAGCTCCACCCATACCGCCGCAGGCCCCGCCTCCGAATTCATTGCGGAATCACGAAAGCCCCGCGACCAAAACGGAAGAAAACCGTGAGGAACACGCGCCGACCAATTCGGCGAATTCAGATTTGCTCGATTTGGCAAAAGGCAAAACTTACATCCTTTTTGAAGGAACGATTCTGGACACTGTGCTCCTCAACCGCCTCAGTGGGGACCTCGCAGGGCCCGTCGAATGCATGGTGACAAGCAACATCTATTCCCACGACCGCCAGCATCTCTTGATTCCTGCCGGCACGAAGGTTCTCGGCGAAGCCAAGCCGGTAAATGCATTTGGGCAGACGCGCCTTGCCGTCGCGTTCCACCGGCTGATCATGCCGGACGGTTATTCCGTCAGCCTCGATCAATTCAAAGGCATGAACCAGATTGGCGACACAGGTTTGCGCGATCAGGTGAACAACCACTATTTCAAAATCTTCGGAGCGTCGCTCGCGGTTGGCGCGATCGGCGGCATCTCCGAAGCTCAATCAAGCGGGCTTCTGAATCAAACCGGCATCCAGGGCATGGAGGCAGGCGTTGGCCAGAGCATGGGCCAAACCTCGCAGCGAATTCTCGATAAATTCCTGAACATTCTGCCAACCATCACCATCCGGGAAGGCCATCGCGTGAAGATCTACCTCTCGGGCGACCTCGCTCTTCCCGACTACGCGAACCACCGAATGCCACACGATCTCTAATACTTGGCGTTGACCTCTTTGAGAGCATGGACAAATTTATCTGGGACAATCACTTTCGGCAGTTGCGCCGTTGTAACCTGATTAAACAGGGAGATCTGACCTACAACCGGCGCGCGACTGCCCGAGAGATCGACAACGCCAGCCGCGGTTATCAGTTTGCCTTGGGAGCTAAAACCCATAACCTCCGGGGTAACCAAAGCAGCGTCAATTGCCTTTCCGTAGTCCGTGGCGCTGGCATTTGGGTTGTCTAAGTACTTCAACATTTCGGCCTCGGATTGCACAAATTTATCGGTGTAGTAGTTCTTATCTCCGTCGGTGTAATCCGCGTCAGCATCGAGAAGCGTTTCGTCGGCTGTAATTCGCTTTTTGACGGTGGCGTCATCAATATTTCTGGTTTCAACTTGGCGGACAAGATTTTCCCAGTCGGAATACCAAGGCCTTTGTGGGTAATCTGACCTGTGTTCGCGTTTTTGGATTCGGAAAACGATCCATGTGCTACCGGCAGCAACTACCGAGCCATCCGCGACCAGGTGCAAGTTCGCCGAATCATCGAGATAAACGTCAGAGTCACCTAGGCTCTGATTGCCAGCGTAAAGAACGAAGTACTCATCCTTGAGATCAAACCTAGTCGGTACCGGCCCTTCAGGCACCAAATCCATTGGCTTAAAGTCCAGGAAGTCCTGGGAGTGAGTGGCGAAGGCCTTGTACACCTGAGTGCCGATATCGCTGACGGCCGTCAGGTAAGGTACTGACGCCGCTGCATAAGTATTGAGCACTGTGTTTTTTTGCTCACCTGCCATGAATCCCAGTATCTGCTGCATGCCGTCCTGATCGTCGGATCGGTAGATGTGGGCGGATAGCGTGAGCCGGTGATTGTTCGCCGGTATCGACGTCAAGAGTGGGAAGTTGGCTACGCCGATGTGGCACTGACTGCCGGTTCGCTGGGCATACACCTCCGTAGTTTGACTCACTTTACCAGTTTTCAGAGTCACTTCCACATGTACCAGCTTTTTGTGCCACCAACTATCGGGCTGATTGATGCAAACGCTTTCAACATAAACGTCATAGTAATCGTCTTTCATGACTATCGGGTTGAATGTGGGGGCGTTAGGTGCCGCGGGACAACCTTTCGCGGTTGGTTTTCCAACGCATGGGAAGAGCGGCATCGTGTTTTGCGCGAACGTCGGCAGACAAATCAGGACCGACAAGGCGACGATGCTAGCTAAAGCCTGTTGCAAAACCCGGCTCCTAACTTTTTGATTTGCGCGAGAAGCCAAAGAGGAGCGTGGCGGATCTCGCGCTAAGGGGAGCCGATTGGCTGGCGCAAATTCTGAGAGAAAGCAAGT
>Ga0209061_1003206_pt1 | contig 18303 bp, 17 predicted proteins | sample Coa_R1_10_FD_187157 | JGI IMG/M metagenome (GOLD analysis project Ga0209061, IMG submission 187157) | Surface soil microbial communities from Centralia Pennsylvania, which are recovering from an underground coalmine fire - Coalmine... | ecosystem: Environmental > Terrestrial > Soil >...
GAGGCCGATGGTAACCAAAATCGTAACCAAACCGCAAGGCCGGAAAAAGGGCGATGTCCGTAAGTTGTTGAATTAGCTGGCGGGGACGACGGGGCTCGAACCCGCGACCTCATGCGTGACAGCAGAGTGACACGTTTTCACACCTTCTATTCATCTCTTTATCTGCCATAGACTTACCTCAACTCGGGGTGGTCTGCTTTCGCTCGCAAGACATCCCCTTTACCCTCAATTTGATACATTTTTGGCACATTTTTCGCACACCACCGCGCCCTGCGTTGAGGAACCGAAGTCGGTGTCTGATTCCAGCCCGGTTCCGATCGGGACCCTTGCGAACGCCGTTCTGCCCTCCATCGGCATAACGAAACGGCGCATGAAGCAAGTGGAATCGGTTGTGCTCATCCGCGAGCAGCGTGCCAACGGACATCAGGAACTCGCATTCAATGCCCGGCCATTCGTTCTCTGCGGACTTCCGTTGCGTCGACCACCCGCCACACAACTCGTCCATCGTCGGCGCAATGGCAAATTTTCGCTTCACATCGTTGCGCATCCGGACTTCGGTTTGCCTTTCGGCCAGGATCGGCTGATTCCCATCTGGATCGCCACGCTCGCGCTCCGGCAGAAATCCCGAGAGGTTTCTTTCGATTCCGCCGCCCAGATGCTCGACTTCTTCCGCCTACCTAAAGATGGATTCCATTATCGCCGCCTGGTCGACGCTTTCAAGCGCATCTTCGGTGCCACGATCTTTTTCGGAACCGAAGAGCAGTCAGCGGCCAAGATGCTGATCGACTGGACCCGATTCCACTTTCTTGATCGCATGCAGCTCTGGTACAGCACGAACAAAGAATGCTTCATCGGGGAGTCGGACTCAAGCGAAAACGTCATCACACTCAGTGAGGCTTTCTACTCCGAAATTGACCAGCACCGGATCCCGGTCGAGCGCGAAGTCGTTTCATCACTGGCTCACGCGCCAGGAATTCTCGATTTCTATGTCTGGCTTGCCTGGAAAAGTTGGACGGTGAACGGCGTTCCCAGTCGCATCCCAATTCTAGGCCCGGCAGGCCTCTGTGACCAACTGGGAGCCACACAATACTCCTCGCCCCGCCGCTTTCGCCACCTAATCATCGAATGGCTTGTAAGGGTGAAAGCATATTGGCCGGATTGCCCGGCTTTCGTCACAAACGACCGCCGCTTCCTCATCGTTCATTCCTCCCGAAAATCACCAGCCATCTGCGTCGTTGGTCCTCACCGCAGCTCCTAAAACGAGTGGAAAAGCCTGTGGGTTCAGGCGTCCGCAGTTCGGCGTTTTGTGTACGGCCAGGCTCCAAAGTTTTCAAATGCTTGCGGAATAGGCATAGTTGTTTTGTGTATGGCGGCACGTTGTTTTATGTACGCTTTCACGTTGTTTTGTGTACGCTTGTTGGTGCTAACTCCTCCCACATGAGCCGGTTGCGGCCAGCCCCCTGTACTTCCTCTAGTTATACCTGTAGAAAGATACCTGTAGTCGTCGCTGTGAGTTTGTGGAAAACCCGCGATACCGCGCACAATGAAGCGCCCGCTACGCGGTCTGAGAGAAGGGAAATGCAGGATGAACAGTGCGTTGAGGGATACGTCAAAATAGTTCCATTATGGAACTATATTGACGCGTCTGTTTCGGGGGCTTATACTTCACCCATGCCGCAATCTCGCATGAACGAACTGTTCGACCTGGCTGAGGCGAACGACGGTCTGTTTACCGCGAAACAGGCTAGAGAGAAAGGTATCAAGGATTCGGTTCTGGCCCGTTTGGCTCAGCGCGGGCGTTTGGCCCGCACGGCCAGGGGAGTCTACCGCATTGCGCACTACCCGGCAGACAGGTTTGCGCAATATCGGGAAGCGGTCCTCTGGGCACAAGCTAGCCACCATGGGCCGGCACAAATTGCGCTATCGCATGAGACAGCACTGCTGATTTACGGGATCTCCGATGCTAACCCCGCCAAGGTGCACCTTACAGTGCCCAAACGCGCTCGCCTCCGCCGAGAGAAGCCTGGATGGATTGTCATTCACCGCGCGGCTCTTGCGCCCGACGAGATTACGGAGCACGAAGCCATACCGGTTACTTCGCCGGAGCGGACCATTATGGACGTCCTGAAAACTAGCCACCGCGTGGACTTGGCGCGGCAAGCCATAACTGATGCTCGCCGGGAAGGATTTCTGAACTCAGAACAAGCGGCTCGATTGCGGCAGCAGATCAACCGCTACTCCCGCGAAGTTGTACGCGGAATTAACAAGGAACGAACCATCCATCGTGAGCCCAAAGCGAGTTGAGCGGCTGGAAAAAACGTTGGCGCGGGTGGCCCGTGAGCAAGGGCTCGATCAGGAGCGCCTGCGCCGATGGGTTTCGTTTCTCGCACTCTGCGGTGTTCTGGAGCGTGCAGCCGGGGACGGAGTCCTCGACGGCTACTATTTGAAGGGCGGCGTGGCCATGGAAATTCGTTTTGCGACAGGCGCACGAGCGACCAAGGACATGGATATAGGGCTCGACGGCGAGCGGTCAAACAGAATGACGATCCTTGAGCGCGCCCTGGCTTTGGGGTTCGATGCGTTTACGTTCCGGCTGAAAGCGCAGACGCGAAACATGGACATGGCGGACACGATTCGCGTGCCAGTTGCCGTCCAGTATCGCAGCCGCGCCTGGCAAACGATCGATGTCGATCTTGGCCCCACCGGAGCGGGCTCGGTCGAGCTCGTGACACCGGTGATACACGGCCTCGCTGAGATGGGACTGCCCGTGATCTCTCCGATCAGGTGTTTGAGCTTGGCGGACCAACTCGCACAAAAGCTTCACGCTTGCACCGGCCCGCACTCTGAAGGCCGGGCGAGGGATATCCTGGATATCTTGCTCATTGACCTGCTTGGAAACTTAGATTATTCCAAAGTGCGCGAAGCTGCTGTGCGGCTCTTCTCCGAGCGGGCGACACACGCGTTTCCACAGGAAATTTCCATACCCCCCGACTGGCGGGTCCAGCTTCGAGCGATGGCCGTCGAGCTCGGCTATCCCGTTACCGATCCAGCCGCAATCGAGGACAGGTTCAGGAAGCTTTTGGCATCAATAACGCGAGCGGAGGGCTGATGAAGTGCGAGAGAGCCATTCCGTTCAACCCGGAATGTCACTCCCATTCCTCGGCAATCCAGAGCCAGCCGATGGATTTTGCTCTTGTGCCGAATTTATACCTTGGCACGTCGAGTTGGAGCGCGGAGAGTTGGGCAGGGCCATTCTACCCGCCGGGCACGCGGCCTGCGGATTTCCTGCCGTTTTACGCCACGCAATTCAGAACGGTCGAAATTGACTCCACCTACTACCGCATGCCGTCGCGCAAGATGGTTCACGGATGGCGAGACCGCACGCCGCCCGGCTTCATCTTCGCCGCGAAATTCCCAGGGGAGATAACCCATAAAAAGCTGCTGGAGGATTGCGAGCGGGAAACCGCCGAGTTCCTGAGCGTAATGGAGCTGCTTGGCGAAAAGCAGGGGCCGCTATTGCTGCAGTTCCCTTATCTCAGCCAGGAAGCCATGCCGAATAGCGACGTGTTTTACGAGCGGCTCGCGCGATATCTCGAGCGCCTGCCCCGCACTCGCCGCTACACCGTCGAGGTCCGCAATCGGCAATGGCTCACTCAACCGCTTCTCGATCTTCTTCGGAAGCATGGCGTCGCCCTCGCCCTGGTCGATCAAGTCTGGATGCCGACGATCACGCAGCTTTGGGAAAAGCTGGACGTGCTCACGGACGATTTGACGTGCATCCGCTGGATTGGCGACCAGTACGCCTCCGACGAACTCATTTCTTTTGTGATGACAATGTGTTAACTTACGAGGTATTTCATGCTACCGGAGGGGCTGCGCGGAAAGATGCCTCCGCAAAGCTTAGCTGCATTAGACTCGCCACTCTTTACGTGGATCAATCTTCTGTTTACGCACGCCTCCGGGGGAGTTCGTTGTCAATCAATTCCTGTTCTGCCGTGAGCCGGCCATGAGCGATAACAGCCTATCTTGGATCGCCAACTTCATCTGGGGCATCGCCGACGACGTGCTGCGAGATGTCTACGTGCGCGGCAAGTACCGCGATGTGATTCTGCCCATGACGGTTATCCGGCGACTGGACGCTGTTCTTGAGCCCACCAAAGAGGCGGTTCTGAAGATGAAGGAACGCCTGGACCAGGCCGGAATTGCCGAGCAGCGCCTCGCACTCTGCCAAGCGGCCGGCGAGGCGTTCTACAACGCCTCCAAGTTCACACTGCGAGACCTGAAGGCTCGCGCCAAGCACCAGCAGCTTAAAGCGGATTTCGAGGCTTACCTCGATGGCTTCTCGCCCAACGTTCAGGAGATCCTCGATAAGTTCAAGTTCCGCAACCAGATTCCGACGCTGGTCGAAGCGAACATTCTCGGCAGCGTAATCGAGAAGTTTCTCGATTCATCCATCAATCTCAGCCCAGAGCCCGCCCTCAACGGGGCCGGAGAGGTAAGGCTGCCGGGCCTCGATAATCACGGAATGGGGACAATCTTCGAGGAACTGATCCGACGCTTCAACGAAGAAAATAACGAGGAGGCCGGCGAGCACTTTACGCCGCGCGATGTGGTGAAGCTGATGGCGGACCTCGTTTTTCTGCCGGTTGCCGGCCAGATTCAGTCGGGCACTTATCTCGTGTACGACGGCGCCTGTGGCACTGGCGGAATGCTAACCGTGGCGGAGGAACGCCTCAAGCAGTTGGCCTGCGAGAACGGCAAGGAAGTTTCCATCCACCTCTACGGGCAGGAGATCAACCCTGAGACGTACGCCATTACCAAGGCAGACCTGCTGCTGAAGGGTGAAGGCGACGAGGCCGAGAACATGGTGTACGGCTCAACGCTGTCCGCTGACGCTTTCCCGGCGCGCCAATTTGATTTCATGCTCTCGAATCCGCCCTACGGCAAGAGCTGGAAGACCGATCTTGAGCGGCTGGGCGGAAAGGACGGAATGAAGGACCCGCGTTTTGTGATCAGTCACGCCGGGGATCCTGAGTTCAGCCTTGTTACACGCTCCTCGGATGGCCAGCTTCTTTTCCTGGTCAACATGCTCTCCAAGATGAAAGATACCTCACAGTTCGGAAGTCGGGTGGCTGAGGTGCACAACGGCTCGTCGTTGTTCACTGGCGACGCTGGCCAGGGCGAGAGCAACATCCGCCGCTGGATCATAGAGAACGACTGGCTGGAGGCGATCATCGCCCTGCCCCTGAACATGTTTTACAACACCGGCATCGCGACTTATATCTGGGTACTGACGAACCGCAAACCCGAACATCGGCGTGGCAAGGTGCAACTGATCGACGCCACCGCATGGTTCAAGCCGCTGCGCAAGAATCTGGGAAAGAAGAATTGCGAGTTGGATGAGGATGACCGGCGCCGCATTACGGAAACCTTTCTCAATTTCACCGAAACCGAGCAATCCAAAATCTTCCCGAACGAAGCGTTTGGGTACTGGAAGATTACGGTCGAACGCCCGCTGCGGCTGAAAGTAGACCTTTCCGAGGACTCTCGGAAGCGTTTTCGCAGAGCGTGTGAAGAGGCGAAAGAGCAGCCGTTGGTAAATCTCATCGATGCCCTGGCGGAAGATCTCGGGCCAGGGCCGCATCAGGACTTCAACGAGTTCATGAGGGCGCTCGAACGTAAGGCTGATGCGGTCCGCTTGGAGCTAAGCGCGAAGCGAAAAAAGTTGGTCCAAAGCACCTTGGCAACCGCGGACAAAGAGGCCGCGCCGGTAATTAAGAAGATCCGCAAGTCGGGGAAAACCGAGGCCGATCCCATTTACGGGCGTTACGAAGTCATGCTTGATGGCAAGCGTCGCATCGTCGAGTACGAGCCTGATAGCGAACTGCGCGACACCGAGCAAGTGCCGCTGCTGGAGGACGGCGGCATCGAGGCGTTCTTCCGGCGTGAGGTTCTGCCTTACGTGCCCGACGCCTGGATTGACGAGGAGGCAACCAAGATCGGGTACGAAATCTCCTTCACGCGTTATTTCTACAAGCCGCAGCCGCTGCGCACTTTGGAAGAAATCCGTGCTGATATTGAAGCGCTGGAGAAGGAATCTGAGGGGTTGCTTGACGATATTCTTGGAAGGGTCCGCTCGTCATGACAGCCCAACGCTATTCCGTTACGCTGCACCCCGTCCAGACCCTTCTCACTTGGGTGACGTCCGGCGAAGTCGCTATCCCCGAAATTCAGCGCCCGTTTGTCTGGAGCGCGACTAAGGTTCGTGACCTTCTGGATTCACTCTATCAGGGCTACCCTATCGGCTATCTGATCGCCTGGCGTAATCCGACCGTGCGCCTCAAGGATGGTAGTCCATCTGCGGGGAAGCGCATCCTGATCGACGGTCAGCAGAGAGTGACCGCCCTGATGGCTGCGCTCCTCGGGCAGGAAGTGTTGACAAAAGACTACGAAACGGTTCGAATCCGCATCGCCTTTCATCCTCAAGAAGAAAAATTCGAGGTCTCGAACCCTGCCATCGAGAAACACGCCGCCTGGATCGCGGACCTGGCGGAACTATTCTCACCGGAGGCGAGACTCCTGCAGGTCACTAAGGCCTATACCGCCGCGAACCCAAATGTAGATGAGGACTCGATCTTCGGAACATTGGAGAAGCTTCGCCAGATTGTCAACAACCACGTGGGCGTGATTGAACTGGCCGAGAATCTCGACATCGACACCGTCACCGAGATTTTTATAAGGGTGAACTCAGCCGGCGCGACCCTCAGCCAGGCAGACTTTGCCATGTCCAAGATCGCGGCCGACGAAAAGCACGGTGGTAATGCCCTCCGTAAGGCCATCGATTACTTCTGCCACCTGGCCGTGGCCCCTGAGTTTGTCGGGCTTATCGAGAAGAACGACCCAACGTTCGCCGCCTCCGAGTTTTTCCCAAAGATGCGCTGGCTGGCTGATGTCAATGAGGACATCTACGACCCATCGTATACAGATATGCTGCGCGTTGCCTTCACACCGCAGTTCCGCCGGGGTAAGCTCCAGGACCTCGTAGCCCTGCTCTCAGGGCGCAACTTTCAGACAAAGCAGTATGAGGAAGCGATCGCCGAGGAGTCCTTTGGCCGCCTCAAGCAGGGCGTGCTGGATTTCATCTGCAAAACCCACTTTGATCGATTCACGATGATCCTCAGGTCGGCGGGATTCGTGACGAAGGACCTCGTCCGGGCGCAGAATGCTGTCAACTTTGCTTATATCATCTACCTGCTGGGGCGCGCCCAAAACATCGCGGCGGCCGACCTTGAGCGATTGGTCAGGCGATGGTACGTGATGTCCGTCATCCGGGGCCGCTACTCAGGAAATCCCGAGACGACCTTCGATTCCGATATCCGCCAAATTGAAGCCCAGGGGCTTGAATCTTACGCTGAGGCGGTCATCGCCTCCGAGCTGCCCGAAAGTTACTGGGCCAATCTTCTCCCGCGGGAAATGGACACCTCGTCCGGATCGAGCCCTTCCTTTCTCGTCTACCAGGCTGCCCAGGTGAAACTCGGCGACTGCGGTTTCCTATCCCGCGACATCACCGCGCGTGACCTGTTGCTCAATCACAGTGACGTACACCATGTGTATCCGAAGAACCACCTGAGGAAGCAAGGGCTTACTCGAAGCAGGTATAACCAGATCGGAAACTATGTCCTCGCGCAAAGCGAAATCAACATTGCCATTGGCGATAAGGCGCCTGAAGTGTACTTCAAGGAGTTGGCCGACCAGTGTAACGGCGGCAAGAAGAAATATGGTGGAATCACAGACGAGGCCGCAATGCGGGCAAATTTCCGCATGAACTGCTTGCCTGAAGCGCTTCTGGACGGCGCAATCCCCGCCTACGACGATTTTCTGGACCAGCGGCGCAAGCTGATGGCTTTGAAGATCAAGACGTACTTCGAGGGGCTGTGAAATGCTCGATGATCTCAGACCTTATCCCGATTACAAGGACTCCGGCGTGCCGTGGCTGATGCGCGTGCCAGCGCACTGGAATGTGCAGCGGTTGAAACGCGAGGCGGAGATAAATCCGAGTAAATCCGAGGTATCCCAGGCCCTAGCCGAAGATATGCCCGTCACATTCCTCCCGATGGAGCGGGTGCAAGTGAACGGTTTGATTGACACCCGCGATACCCGCCCTGCCCGCTCGGTCTGGAACGGATTCACGTATTTCCGCCGCGGCGACGTGCTCATTGCAAAAATCACGCCGTGCTTTGAGAATGGGAAGGGTGCGTGCCTGGAATCTCTGCCCACGGAATGCGGGTTTGGCTGGACTGAGTTTATTGTTCTTCGCACAAGAGGTCGAGCACTGCCCCAGTTCCTCTACAGAATAACGACTCTCCCGGAATTTCGCACTTTGGGCGCCGACGCTATGACCGGCGCCGCTGGCCAGCAGCGGGTTCCGCAGTCGTTCGTCGAGAATTTCCCCGCGCCGTTCCCGCCGATCGAGGAACAGTCCGCCATCGTTCGATTTCTCGATCATTCAGATCGTCTTATCCGACGCTTCATTGCTGGCAAGCGTCGGCTGATCGCGCTATTGAACGAGCAGAAGCAGGCGATTATCCAGCGCGCCGTCACGCGCGGTCTCGATACCAATGTCCGCCTCAAGCCTTCCGGGATCGAGTGGATCGGCGACACCCCTGAACACTGGGAAGTCAAGCGCCTCAAGTGGGTGACACGCTTGCAGCGCGGCTATGACCTTCCTCAGGACAACCGGAAACCAGGAATGATCCCGGTGGTTTCCTCCGGCGGCATCATCGATACCCACTCAGAAGCCCGGGCGACGGGGCCCGGCGTGGTGATTGGACGCTACGGGTCCACTGATGCTGTATTCTTTCTTGAAAGCGATTTCTGGCCGCACAACACCGCCCTTTTCGTCACCGACTTTCAGGACAACGAACCGCGTTGGTGTTTCTACTTGCTCCGTGCGATCTCCAAGTCCGATTACGCGGCCAAGTCTGCTGTACCGGGCGTTGACCGAAAGGACCTCTACGAGATTTATGTACCGCGGGCACCAAGGAAAGAACAAGTTGATCTAATTCGTCGTCTCGAAGAGAGGTTGGTTGCCGTGGACTCCTCGATTGAGCACAACCGACGCGAAATTGACCTCGTCCGCGAATACCGCACCCGCCTTATCTCCGACGTAGTCACGGGGAAGCTCGACGTGCGCGGGGTCGCTCTGCCTGAGTTGGAGGAATCGGAAGAGCCTTTACCCGCGGTGGACGAGATTGCCGATGCTATTTCGGAAGAGGAGCAGGAGCTAGAAGCGGTCGAGGAAACTGCCGATGCCGGCGACTGATACCAGCGAGCAAGGCCTGGAATCCCTGGTCGTAGAATCGCTCGTGAGCGAATCCGGCTACCAGCAGGGTTGTCCCGAGGATTACGACCGCGATCACGCCGTGGACCTGGCCAAGCTGCTGGCCTTTCTCCAAGCTACTCAACCGAAAGCCGTAGAAACGCTCGGCCTTGCCGAAGAAGGTCCGCAGCGTCAGCAATTCCTTCATCGACTTCAAGGCGAAATCACCAAGCGCGGCGTGATCGACGTCCTAACGCAACGGCATCAGGCATGGGCCAGCCTCTGTCGATTTGTTTTACGGCACGCCCTCGCCCGGCAACCAGAAGGCTCAGGAGCAATACCAAGCCAACATTTTCAGCATCACGCGGCAGCTTCGTTACAGTAACGACGAGACCAAGCTGGCGCTCGACCTGTGCCTTTTCATCAACGGCCTGCCGGTTGCTACGTTTGAACTTAAGAATCGGCTGACCAAACAGACGGTTTCCGACGCTGTGCAACAGTACATGCGCGACCGCGATCCGCGTGAATTGCTATTCCAGTTTGGCCGCTGCATCGCCCACTTCGCCGTGGATGACCAGGAAGTGCGCTTTTGCACTGAACTGAAGGGGAACGATTCCTGGTTCCTGCCATTCAACAAAGGCTTTAATGACGGCGCAGGCAATCCGCCCAATCCGCTGGGCCTCAAGACCGACTATCTGTGGAAAGAGGCGCTCACGAAGGTAGGACTCGCCGATATTCTTGAGAACTACGCGCAGATTATCGAAGAGACGGAGGAGAAAGGACGAAAGAAGCGCAAGCAGGTTTTTCCTCGCTACCACCAACTCAGGGTGTGTGCACCGGCTGTTGACCGATGCGCGCCTCCGCGGCGCCGGGAGGCGCTACCTGATTCAACATTCTGCGGGAAGCGGCAAAAGCAATTCCATCGCCTGGCTGGCACATCAACTGATCGGCCTCGAGAAAGACGGCCACCCGATTTTTGACTCCGTGATCGTCATAACCGACCGCCGGGTGCTCGACAAGCAGATCAAGGACACCATCAAACAATTCGCGCAGGTGGCGGCCGTCGTTGGGCACGCCGAACACTCGGGTGACCTGAAGCGGTTCCTGAGAGACGGCAAGAAAATCGTTATCAGCACCGTTCAGAAATTTCCGATCATCCTCGACGACATCGGCAACGAGCATCGCGGGCGCAAATTCGCGATCCTCATTGACGAAGCGCATTCCAGCCAGGGCGGGCGCACCTCGGCCAAGATGAATATCGCGCTCGCAGCGGGCGGCGCTGAGGAAGAGGAAGAATCCGTTGAGGACGCCATCCTCCGCATCATGGAAGCACGCAAAATGCTGCCCAACGCGAGCTATTTTGCCTTCACCGCCACACCCAAGAACAAAACCCTGGAAATGTTCGGCGAGCCGGCGCCGGACGGCGATAAGGTGAGGCACCATCCGTTCGATAGCTACACTATGAAACAGGCAATCCAGGAGGGGTTCATTTTGGACGTGCTTGAGAACTACACGCCCGTGAACAGCTACTACCGGCTGATGAAGAAGGTCGAGGACGATCCCGAGTTCGACACCAAGAAGGCCCAAAAGAAGCTGCGGCGTTACGTCGAGTCGCACGAGCACGCCATCCGGTAGAAGGCCGAGATCATGGTGGACCACTTCCACGATCACGTGCAGCGGAAGATTGGCGGGCAGGCGCGAGCGATGGTGGTAACGAACGGCATCGCGCGAGCGATTCAGTACTTCCATGCCTTTGAAGCCTATCTGCGGGAGCGAAAGAGCCCCTATCACGCCATCGTTGCCTTCTCAGGCGAGCACGAATATGAGGGTCGGAAAGTTACCGAAGCCTCACTGAACGGTTTCCCCAGCAACAAGATTGAGGAGACCTTCCGAAAGCACCCTTACCGGTTCCTGATTGTTGCCGACAAGTTCCAAACCGGCTATGACGAGCCCCTGCTGCACACCATGTACGTGGACAAGCTGCTGAGCGGCATCAAGGCTGTGCAGACGCTCTCGCGACTGAACCGCGCGCGTCCCCAGAAGTACGACACGTTTGTGCTCGACTTCCAGAACGATTCCGACACCATTCAGAAGGCGTTCGCCGACTACTACCGCACGACGATCCTGAGCGAGGAGACTGACCCGAATAAGCTGCACGACCTGAAGGCGGCTCTCGACGGCTATCAGGTTTACAGTTGGCAGCAAGTGGGGGAGCTCGCCAAGCTGTACCTCGGCGGGGCGGACCGTGACGAACTCGATCCGATCCTCGACGCCTGCGTGGCCATGTACGCCCAAAACCTCGACGAAGACGGCCAGGTGGATTTTAAGGGTAAGGCGAAGGCGTTTGTGCGAACTTATGGCTTTCTCGCCTCTGTGCTGCCGTACAGCATTGCCGATTGGGAGAAGCTGTCGATCTTTCTGAACTTCCTCATTCCGAAACTTCCTGCGCCGAAAGAAGACGATCTGTCGAAGGGAATTCTCGAGGCCATCGACATGGAGAGCTACCGCGTCGAGGTTAAATCCTCGATGTCGATTGCGTTACCGGACCAGGACGCGGAGATTGGTCCAGTGCCAACCTCGGGCGGCGGCCGCATGCCTGAGCCTGCACTGGACCTGCTTTCCAATATCATCAAAACTTTCAATGAACAGTTTGGGAATATTGATTGGAAGGACGTAGACCAGATCCGTAAAGTCATCGCGGAGGAGATCCCAGCCAAGGTTGCGGCGGACAAGGCTTATCAGAATGCGATAAAGAATTCCGACAAGCAGAACGCGCGTATCGAGCACGACATGGCTCTGCAGCGTGTCATCATCAACCTCTTGACGGACCACACGGAGCTTTACAAGCAGTTCACCGAAAACCCGGCATTCAAGAAATGGCTCAGCGATTCTAATTTCACGGTGACCTATCAACAGCAAGGATCAGTAGAGCGGGAAGAGTTTCCGGCAAACCGACCATAAGTTGTTCAGGGGTCGCAGCGTAAAAGGGATGGGCGTAGGGGCGCTCTGTCGTGCAAAAATGACTACAGAGGGAGTGCGGTGATGGATGACAAGATCAAAAACGTATTTATCAGCCATCTTCATGAGGACGACGACGGACTAGTCAAACTGAAGGATCTACTGGAGCGAGGAGGGCTAACCGTTCGAGATTCTTCGATCAACTCGTCGAATCCTAACGACGCGAAAGACCCCGACTACATCAAGTCGAACATACTCTCACCTCAGATTCAGTGGGCCAGCACTCTGCTAGTGTACATTACACCGAAGACGAAGGATAGCGCGTGGGTGAACTGGGAGATTGAATACGCCGAAAAGGAAGGAAAAAGGATTGTAGGCGTGTACGCCCAGGGTGCGAACGAGTGCGACATCCCAGAGGCCTTGGAGAAGTATGCGGATGATGTCCGGGGATGGCAGAGTGAGGGCATAATAGACGCCATCACTGGAAAGACGAACGAATGGCGTCTTCCATCAGGCGAGCTTCGTGATCCGCGCCCCATCAAGCGGTTTGGGTGCAAATAGCATGCGGCTTCACTCGTACGTAGTAGCGCGAGATTACGGCTTTGCACCGAATCCCTTTTTTGGCGTCTGCACGCTCGCGACCTGTAAGCCGAAAATCCGCAGCGTTGCTGAGGTGGGTGACTGGGTGGTGGGCACCGGATCGAAGCGGAGGGGGAGGGACAAGCATATCGTGTACGCCATGCGGGTGGCTGTGGTGCGATGACGTTCGAGCAGTATTGGGACGATCCGCGCTTTCAAAGAAAGAAACCTAATCTGCGAGGGAGCAAGAAACAGGCTTTCGGCGACAATATCTATTCGAGAGACGGGAATACAGGTCGGTGGCGCCAAGCCAATTCTCATCACAGCCTCAAGGACGGCAACCCTAATCCGGCGAACGTTTGTGCCGACACAGGAACTAACCGCGTGCTTTATAGCGATGATTATGTCTACTGGGGCGGTTCCGGGCCACGGCTACCAACTAAATTCCTGCAATACGGGTCACGCGGTGTCAGCCTCATCGCGCGGCGTGGGCACAAGAATAATTTTCCCCAAGCGCTGATTGAGGACTTCGTAGCCTGGATTCGCTCTCGCGGTGAGAAGGGGTATCGCGGCGAACCGCTAGATTGGAGCAGAACGCCTTAATCTCTTAACGAACATGGACTCTCAGCGACATTCAATTCTCCTCGCCGACTACATCACTCAGGTCCAGCCCACCGATAAGCTGCCTGCAGGCGATCTGGAACCGGTTTTGTTGGGCCTATTTGGAGAAGTGGGCAGCATCATGGCCACTGCGAAGAAATTCCACCGCGAGAAGGAGGCATATTTTGGATACCAAAATGCCGTCGAGGAGGAATTCGGGGACGCACTCTGGTATTTCACCGCCATCTGCCGCAGACTGCGCATTCGCGTAGACGAGATTCTCTCCGATGCGGCTACCGGAGCTGGATATTCTACGTTGATTGCCGCAAACGATCTTATCGATGGCCCGATCTCACGCATTGCCACCCCATTAACCGTTCGTGAACTTGACCCGGTGCTTCTGGTGTTGGGAGAGGCGACTTCGCGCCTATTCGGGCTCCGGAACGGCTCCGATGATGCACGAACGCTGCTAACCTCATTCGCAAACGCTTACCTGGAAGCGCTCAAAGCCGCGCGCGTTACGTTTGCGCAAGTGGTCCGAAAGAATATAGCCAAAACTACCGGTCGCTTCAGCCCTCCTGAGCGCTCACGTCTGCCCACCTTCGATGACCGATTTCCCGAGGACCAGCAGTTGCCGAAGCACTTTGAGATTACGATCGATCAGCGCGGCAAGAACGCACGCAGCTATTTGCGCTGGAACGGTGTATTTATCGGTGATCCTCTGACAGACAATATGCTTGAACCGGACGGCTACCGCTTTCATGATGTATTTCATTTCTCCCACGCGGCGATCTTAACACTGGTCGCCAACCTTCCGCGCTCTGATTAAGCATAAGCGGAAGGACGACCCGAAGGTTGACGAGACGCAAGACAGCGGGCGCGCGATTGTAGTTGAGGAGGGATTGACCGCCTGGCTATTCTCGCGCGCCAAGGAACTGAATTACTTCGAAGGCCAAAGCAGCATTTCTTTTGACGTTCTCAAAACGGTACAGCAATTTGTGGCCGGATATGAGGTTCAAGCATGCCCGCTCAGTCTGTGGGAGATCGCGATCCTAAAGGGCTATGAAGTATTTAGACAAGTCAAAGAGAACAACGGTGGCATCGTTGTGTGCGATCGGTCCGCTCGAACAGTAGAGTACAAACCTCTCGAGGAAAATGCTGGATGACGCCATCCCAATTCGTAAGATCTCTCAGACATCTCAGATTTGAGAATGTCTTCAACCCATATTCGGACCGCTGCTGCGTGCACGATGTCGAGGACGCTCCCGGCCGTCGAACGAGGGCGCTCCTTGGCATGCTTGAAGCGGCGGCGACTTCGGAGATCGATGCGCTCTGGATTGGGCGCGACCTAGGCTATCGTGGCGGACGGCGCACTGGCCTCGCCTTTACTGACGACGTCCATTTATCGATCCACGCAAACCGCTGGAACATCGTGGTCGAGCGAGCAACGGAGGGATCGATGCTTGCGGAGCGAACCGCAGCAGTGATCTGGAGCATGCTGCCGTTAATAAGAGCTGGTGTGTTTCTGTGGAATGTCTTTCCTCTGCACCCTCACGAAGCAGGCGATCCATTTACGAATAGACCACATAACCGGCGAGAACGATCCGCAGGTGAGGCTGTTTTGGAAGAGTTAATTCTTATCTTGCGACCTCGACGGCTCGTCGCCATTGGCAACGACGCTGCGAAAACGGCATCACGCCTGGCTGGACTTGCCGAGGTGGTGCAGATCAGGCATCCGAGCTACGGCGGCCAACGCGACTTCACCAGCCAGATAGGGTGTCTTTATCAGGTGAAGGCGAACGGCAAGCAAATGAGCTTCACCGATGGGATGTGATATGGAAGAGGGCGCGTGGCAGCCAATGTTCTCGTAAACTTCGACCGTGATGACCAGAGGTACTCTGCGGTCGTTCCATCACTTCTATAAGCTGGAACCGGAAACGCTCTATGGATGGGTGGATCTCGGTCCCAATGGGTAGAATACCTCTTACCCTTCTTCTATCGGAATGAGCCATGTCATTCAAGCCGCGCCTTGTCCTTCGTATTCTCTGGAACAGCAAGTTCACAACTGGAGGTAAGTTCGCACGTCATGTCTATTCCCGCTTGTGCCGGGATGTGGAGCGGCCAGCCTCCCGTGGGCTTTGCATACCTGTGTACTTCCACTCAGGCCTGACACCCGCGCAGGCTCGGCTACCAGAATCGCTCGAGGTCGATTCTGCCGAGTCCACGGTTGTGGTTGCCCTACTCGACACCTGTATCAGCGCCGACCTCGCATGGCGAGATTGCATCCGAACGATAGAGGCCCAATTCACAAGTTTCACCAGGCGCCATCTTTTCCTTCCCATAGCCTGCGAGGATAAGGTTCTCAGCCTAGTCGAGAAAACGAATTGCATCCGCCTCTTTGAAACTCCGGTCACTACAATGCCCGAACGGCTAGTCTCGGCGCTCACGCACGAGCTCGCGCGTCTACTTTTGGGTAGAGCAGCCGACGTCCCTACCCAGGATTTTGGGACCTTGGAAAAGAGCTATGCACCCGTGAAGCTCTTCATCAGCCATTCAAAACATGACCCAGAGGGGACCATCATCGCGACGGAACTCCGCGACTATGGCCGGCAGCATTTCCCGGTGGCGACCTTCTACGACTCAAACGATATCGCCGCGGGTTACGATTTCGAGAAGGAGATTCAGGCAAACGTGGCGGAAAGCGCGATGGTGGTTGTTCATACCGACACGTATTCCGACAGGTCCTGGTGCCGCAAGGAGGTTCTTCTCGCAAAACGCCACGCATGTCCCGTCCTGCTCGTAAACGCAGTTACTAATGGCGAGGACCGCCTGTTTCCGTATATCGGAAACGCCCCTGTCATTCGATGGCAGTTCGGCTCGCCGCGACGCTGCGAAATCGTCATCAACGCTGCGCTTCGAGAAGTGCTCAGAAATGCGTACTTCATTGAACACGCAAGCACCCTCAAGGCCGCCGGTTATTTGCCAAGCGTTTGCATCGACATAGGCACCGCTCCTGAAACTCTTACGTATCTGAATCTGCTTTACGCAAAGCGCTGCGACCGCAATAAGCTGAGCATCCTACTCTATCCCGATCCTCCGCTTGGAGATGAGGAAATCGAGGTGCTGGAGAATCTCAATCCGTCAAACATCATCGTCACCACGCCAACGGCGGTCGGCGCTCAACCCGATCCGTCCAAGCCAGAGCCTCGTTTTAAGGGCCACACGATTGGAGTCTCAATATCCAATTCGGCCGATATTTCAGCAAGCGGAATGGATTTAGTCCATCTCGAAGACGCGATGGTGGAAAGTGCTCGCTATCTTCTCGCGCAAGGTGCGTCCCTCGCTTACGGAGGGGACCTCCGGCCCGGTGGCTTCACCACGATCCTTTGTGAACTGGTTCGCAACCATAATCGGACAGGAAGCAAGGAGCGCGTTCATAACTTTCTCGCATGGCCTATCTATCTACGTCTCGAGCCGTCTATTTGGCGGGAATACCTCGATGAGATTCACTCATATCGGATTCCGCCACCACCCGATCTTGACCTCGACACGAACGCTTACATCGACCCGGACGATGCCCACGGGCGCTACGTTTGGGCGAGGTGTCTTACGGCAATGAGGTTAGAGATGAGCAAGAAGTCATCCGCCCGAATTCTCCTCGGCGGCCGGGTGACCGGCTTCAAGGGCAAATATCCGGGTCTTCTTGAGGAGGCGCTCATTGAGTTACGCGCCCGGAAGCCGCTGTATATCATCGGGGGGTTCGGAGGCTGCGCCCGGTCCATTGCTGATACATTGAAAGGGAGTTCTCCCGATGCTTTCACTGAAAGCTTTCAATCCACGGATCCCCTCTTTACGGTGCTGATCGACCGTTATCGTGCGGAGGCGGCGGCGGGCAAAACCCAGCCGCTTGACTATGCCGGCGAGGTTCAATTTCTTCAGTCCCACGGAGTGCGAGGCCTCGACAACGGCTTAACGGATGCTGAGAATGAAATTCTTTTTACGAGCAAGAATCTTCCCGAGATCGTCCATTTGGTCCTGAAGGGACTAACGAAACGTCTCAGCTGAAGTGATTTGGTGCTAATCCGCTCACACTGTTATCAACGTCTGTACAGCGTCAAGCCCATCCGGTACACGTTTGATTCCTGAACCCTCGATCTCACAACGGTTTATCGCTAATCCTCCCTCCGAAATCGGATTCGGAACTTTTTCCCAGTGACCCCTTCACATTACAACATTATGCCCACGGCAGCCTGCGCTTCTGATTTGTCTTCGCTCTGTCTCCCGGTTTAACGCGCTCGGTCACGCCTCCTTTTCACGCCTGTTCTCGCAGGCATGGCAGGCGAGTGAATGCCCCTCCGCCCTGCCGACGCAGGCTCTGCCCCGGCTTCGCCGCCCTCCGGGTGACGGTCCCCCCGAAAAAATCAACCGAAACACGCGAGATTTTTTGCGGCTCACCCCGTCAGGGCAGCGGCGGGAGGAGGCACTCCCTGCCTCTGGTGATGCCCCGCGAGAAGCAGGGCGGAAAAGGAGATAAAAAAAATGACCGAGCAAAACCAAATTCGACAGACCGAAAACCAAAGCGCAGGCCCGCAGGTCCACACAGTGGGTGCGCGCTGGGGCGCTGAGAGAGAAGAGAGAACCAACAGCAAGCCTATGATCTCATGGGCGGCTTTGCTGGATGAGGCCGTCTCGAAACCCGGCTTCATTCATCACGCTTACAGCCGCTTCTGGAACTACTCCCTGGGCAATCAACTTCTGGCACTGTTTCAGTGTTTCGAGAGAGGAATCACGCCCGGCCCTCTTGCCTCATTCGGGAAGTGGAAGCAACTGGGAAGGCGCGTCAAGAA
>Ga0209061_1003208_pt1 | contig 18299 bp, 18 predicted proteins | sample Coa_R1_10_FD_187157 | JGI IMG/M metagenome (GOLD analysis project Ga0209061, IMG submission 187157) | Surface soil microbial communities from Centralia Pennsylvania, which are recovering from an underground coalmine fire - Coalmine... | ecosystem: Environmental > Terrestrial > Soil >...
GGCCCCGGACGATCGGCGTGCCCCCGCTCACGACCTCTCCCCCACCAGGGGAGCGCGCTCCTTCGGGAGGGCAGAGGGCCGGGCTCACCGGGGCACCTTGCGGGCGCCGGCGACGCAACGAGGTCGCCCGTGCACCCGTCGGTGACCGTCTCGCCGGGGGCGCTGACCTGCCGCCGCGCCGGATGGCATGGCCCCGGGCAAGGGGAGCGGGGCCTCGCCAGGCGCCCCAGGGTCGGCCATCGACCTCGTCCGCCGGCCCGCCGGCGTCGGGGTCAGGTCCCGGCCAGGGCCGCGACCACCGGGGCGAAGGCCTCCACGTCGTTGCCGGCGACCAGCGTCCAATAGCTGATGCCCCAGCGAGACCTCCGCTCGCGGAGGTCGGCCACCATCTCCTCGACGGTGCCGACCAGGTAATGGGGGGAGGCGAGGATCTGCTCCGCGGAGAATCCGATGGGACGGCCCAGCTCGGCCGCCACCCGGAGGCGGTGGTCGGTGACCACCGCCTTCAGCAGGAGGGCGTGGAGCTCGAGCTGCTCGAACCGCTCGCCGGCGCTCGACCGGACCCAGCTGACGCGCTCCGACATCCCGCTGTCAAAGGGTCCGTGATCCCGTCCCTCCGCCGCCCAGGAGGCCGCCAGGCCGTGCTCCAGGTTGCGATGGAGGCTGACGATGTCGGCGCACCGGGCCGCCAGCTCGAGGATCCGCCTCCCGCCCCCACCGACCAGGAGGGGGATGGGGGTCGGGGAGACAGGCCAGGGGTCCCCTCCGTCGACCCGGTAGTGGGCGCCCGCGAACCGTATGGGCCGGCCAGCGAGCGCCTGGCTGAGGATGGCGATGGCCTCGCCCAAGCGCTCGATGCGCCGGGCGGCGGGCTGCCGCTTCAAGCCCATGGCGCGGTAGTCAAGCTCGTCCCAGCCAGCGCCGATGCCGAGCTCGAAGCGACCCTCGGTCAGGACCTGGGCGGTGATCGCCTCGCGCGCCACCAGCACGGGATGCCAGAAGTCGTTGTTGAGGACGATCGTGCCGACCCGCAACGACGGCGCCACCTCCGCCGCGGTGATCAGCGACGGCCAGATGCCCCCAGAGCTGCGGAAATGGTCGGAGACGGTGATGGCGGAGAAGCCGGCCGACTCGGCGCGTTTCACCTCGTCGATCCAGACCTGCCGCTCGGACATCACCGGGAAGAGGGTCAGGCCAAACCTGAATCGCTTCGGCATCACGTCGTCATCCTTTTTTCGATGTGCCCGCGATCCTCGGGGCGAGGATCGGCCGGCCCCCGATCATCCCTCCAAGGGGACCCAGCCATAGCCGCCCCGACGCCGCTCCACGCGGCCCCAGCCGGGGAAGGCGGCGTGAGCCCACGCCACGAGGGCGCCCTCCCGCGCCGCCACCTCCCACAACCGTCGCCGGGAGCCCTCGAGGGCAACCGGGTCAGCGCCCGCCGGCCCCCAGGAGGGATGGGCGAACTCGAGGTGGTGATGGAGGAGGTCACCGAGCCAGTAGAAGGCCCTTCCCGCCGAGCTCACCCGCAGGCTCAGGTAGCCCGGTGTCTCGCCCGCGGTGTGAAGCAAGGTCAGCTCCGGGGCGATCTGGTGGTCGCCCTCGACGAGCTCGACCAGCCCCGCCGTCTCCAGCAGCCGCCGGACCCTCCCCGCACGGCCCCGGTCCAGCTCCAGCGCCTCCCATTCCAGGCGGCTCATCACGTGCCGGGCGCGAGGGTAGCTGAGGGTCGTGCCCGCCTCGTCCAGGACGACGCCGGAGAGGTGGTCGTCGTGGCGGTGGCTGATGATCACGTGGGTGACCTCGGTGCGCGGGATGCCGAGCTGCCCCAACGCAGCCAGGACCCCCGGGGTGAACACCGCGTCACCGGCACGCGCTCGCAGCTCGGGCGTCGCCCGGCCAGGGTCCACCACCACCGAGAGCCTGCCCAGGGAGACGTGCAGGCTGGTGAAGTCGATGGCCAGGCGGGCCCGCTCATCGGCCTCCTCGGTCGCCGCCCGCAGCGCGGCGTCGGTGACCGGGTAGGGGACGCGAAACCGCCACCCCTGCATCCAAGCGATCAGGGTGATGACGGCGTCCCCGCACTCGAGCTGCCGTGCGAACTGGGGGACCATCCTCACCTCCCGTGCAACGCCCGTGCGGCCGAGCCACGCCCCGGGCGTCACCTCCGGGCGAGCCCGGGGCCGCTCGGCCCGTGGGAGCGGCAGGTGCCGGTCGTCAGCGGTCACGCCGGGCCTTCCCCTGGCCAGCGCGATCGGACCGAGGCTCAGCAGGCTCCCTCCGACCCGCCCTGGGACCCTCCGGCATGGAACCTCGCGATCGCCTCCTTCAACCCGTGCGCACGGATCGAGGCGAAGAGCTCCTGAACCGCGGCCGAGGAGTGGAGCAGCGCGTCGGTCTCGGCCCCCATGGGCACGATGGTTCGGAAGCCCATCACCTCGGCCGCACGGTTGATCGACATCTTCTTCATGCGCAGCGTGGAGGCGGGGATCTTGGCGATGTCCCAGGCCAGCCGGCGCACGTTGTCCTCCAGCTCCTCCGCCGGCACCGAGTAGTTGGCCCAGCCCCACTCGGAGGCCGTCCGTCCCGAGATCTTGCTCCCGGCCACGAAGGACATCTGCTTGGCCCGCTTAGGGCCCACCAGAGGGACCCAGAGCGGCGTGATGTAGCCGCCGCCGAGCGGGATGGAGGGCAGCCCGATGACGGCATCGTCGCTCACCACGGTGATGTCGCAGAACACGCACATCTGGGTGGCGCCGGCCAGGCAGTAACCGTGCACGCAGGCCAGGATCGGCTTTGGGTGATCCCAGATCCGCATGAAGCGGGAGAGATGGGCGGCGTGAGCCACGTAGTCGTCGACGATGTCGTGACCCTCGGCCACCGCCGACTCGTCCCGCTCGATGTCATAGCCGGAGGAGAAGGCGCGGCCCGCGCCACGGATCGCGATCACCCTCGTCTCCTCGTCAGCGGCCAGGACGTCGAGCGCGTCGCTGAACTCCTCCAGGAGCGTGGCGTTCATTGCGTTGAGCCGCTCCGGCCGGTTGAGCGTCAGCCACGTCAGCGACTGGTCCCGCTCGAGGAGGATCGTGGTGTAGGTGGGAAGGGATCGCTCGGTCATCGCGCTCCTCGTTGGAATTCCTGGCCGGCCTCATGGCGACGATCTCCAAGACGGCGGCGGCCGGCTCGGTCACCATGGCTCATCCCATAATATAGTAGTATGGTAAGCGTGGTTGGGCGGTGAGTTCGGCCGCCATGCCAGACCTCGGGTCGCTGCTCCGGCCACGATCGGTGGCGGTGATCGGGGCGAGCGAGGACATCCGGACGTACGCCGGGGCACCGATCCACAACCTCCTCGGCCACGGCTTCGACGGGGCCGTCTACGCGGTCAACCCGAACCGCGACCGGGTGCAGGGCCTCCCGTGCTACCGCTCGGTGCTCGACATCCCTGGCGAGGTGGAGACGGCGGTCGTCGTCGTCCCGAGCCCGGCCGTCCTCACCGTCCTCCGCGAGTGCGTGGCGAAGGGCGTGCGGTCGGCGACGGTGGTCAGCTCCGGCTTCGGCGAGGCGGCGGCGGGCGAGGAGGGCCAGCGGCGAGCGGCCGAGCTCCAGGCGTTGATCGACGAGACCGGGATTCGGATCCTGGGGCCCAACAGCGTCGGCCTGGTCAACCTCCTCGACGGCTACGTGCCCCGGGCCGCTCACAACCAGATGGACCCGGATCGGGTGCGGCCGGGAGGCGTGGCCCTGGTGACGCAGAGCGGCGCTTGCGGCAACATCGTCTACAACCGAGCCCAGGCCCATGGGGTTGGCGTCGGCGTCTCCGTGGCGACCGGCGACCAGATCGACGTCGACGTCTGGCAGCTCTGCCAGTTCCTCCTCCAGGACCCGCGGATCACCATCCTGATGACCATCGTCGAGACCTTGGGTGACGTGCGCCGGTTCGAGCAGCTCGCGCTCCAGGCGGCCCTGGCCTCAAAGCTGCTGCTCGTGCTGAAGCTGGGACGATCGGAGGCCGGGCGTCGGGCGGTCATGACGCATTCCGGCTCCCTGGCCGGGGACGCGGCCGTCCAGGCCGCCGCCATGCGCCAACTGGGCGTGGTCGAGGTCGACAATCTCGACGACCTCTGGCAGCTGGCCGGGCTGGTGGAGCGGTGGGGGCCTCCGCCCGCCCGCCCCGGCCGCCTCGGGGTGGTCGCCTTCTCGGGAGGGGAGGGAGCGCTGATCGCCGACCATTGCGCCCGACTCGGCCTCGAGCTCCCTCCGACCTCGCCAACCTTCGCCGAGTTCGTCAAGGCGCACTTCGCCTACGCGATGGCCTCCAACCCGCTCGATCCCTCAGGTGAGATCGTCGGCCATCCGGAGAAGGTGAGGCTGGTGCTGCGCGCGTTCATGGAGCAGAACAGCTTCTCCGAGGTCCTCATCGCCTCGCCCGTGCTGCGGGCCGAGCAGACCGAGCGCCAGCTCGGCGAGGTGGGAGCCATCCTGGACCCACCCCGGCCCCACGTCTGCTTCTCTTACTGGCCGGCGGGTGACCTGACCCGTGAGCAGGAACGGATCCTCTCCGCCACCGGTCAGCCGGTCTTCGCCGGCTCCATGGCCGCCCTCCGCGCCATCAGCCGCTATCGCGAGGCGGGCCAGCGGCGACGCCGGGTCACGATCCGGCCCGAGGCGCCCCCGACCGAGGGAGGGCTCGGGGTGGGGGCCCGCTACTTCGAGGTCCGGGCTGCGCTGGAGTCGGTGGGGATCCCGTTCGCCCCGGCGGCGCTCGTGAGCGACGGCGAGGAGGCGGAGCGGGCCGCCCTCGCCGTGGGCCTCCCGGTGGTGCTCAAGGCCAACGTGCCCAGCTCCGTTCACAAGCTCGCCAACGGCCTGGTCGCCCTCGACGTGCGCAGCCCTCACGACGCCCGCCAGAGCTTCGCGAGGCTGGCCGCGGCCGGCGCCGCCTTCGGGGCCGAGGGCGTCGTGGTGGAGGCGCTCGGCGCCGGCCAGGTCGAGGTCCTGATCGGCGCCCACCGCGATCCCGACTTCGGGGCCATCCTGCTCTTCGGCGTCGGGGGGATCATGGTCGAGCACCTCGACGACGTGGCGCTGGCCGTCGCCCGTTACCTCGACCCGGAGGGGGCGGCGGCCCTGCCTCGCTCGACCCGGGTGGGCCAATTCTTGTCGAGACGATCCCCGGCCGCGCTCAAGCGCCTGGAGGAGGTGCTGCTGGCGGTGGCCGAGTGGTTTGCCGCCAACCCCCAGCTCGGTGCGCTGGACCTCAACCCGCTCCGGGTCGAGCTCTCGAGCGGCCAGGTGACCTGCGTCGATGCCCGCATCGGCTGATCCCCCCGGGCCCACTGGAGACGAGACGCCAAGGAGGTGGAGGGCCAGGTGAGATACGACTACGTGGTGATCGGGGCCGGCTCGGCGGGGGCGATCCTCGCGGCCCGCCTGACCGAGGACGAGGCGGCGACCGTGCTCCTGGTGGAGGCAGGGCCGGATTACCCGGACCTCTCCAGCTTGCCCGACGAGCTCAAGTACGGGTTCGCGACCGCCGCCTACACCGCCACCCATGGCCACCTCTGGGGGTATCAGGCCAGCGCGACCTCGCAGCAGGGGCCGACCCCGCTGCCGAGGGGCAAGGTGGTCGGAGGCACCAGCGCGGTCAACGGTCAGGTCTTCCTCCGCGGGTTGCGGGACGACTTCGACAGCTGGGCGGCGGCCGGGAACGAGGGCTGGGGGTTCGAGGCCGTGCTCCCGGCCCTGAAGCGGCTCGAGACCGACCTCGACTTCAGCAACCGGTGGCACGGCAGCGACGGGCCCATCGCGGTCCGACGCTATCCACCGGCGGAGTGGCTGCCGCCCCAGTCCGCCTTCCGCCAGGCCTGCCTGGACGCCGGCTTTCCCGATTGCCCGGACGCCAACCAGCCGGACGCCACCGGCGTCGGGCCCATCCCCTTCAACAACGTGGGGGGGATCCGGGCGAGCACGGCGCTCGCCTACCTGGCGCCTGCGCGAGGACGTCGCAACCTGGTCATCAGGGCCGACACCACCGCCCGCCGGCTGCACATCAGGCGCGGCCGCGTGACCGGCGTCGCGCTCGAGCGCGACGGGCAGATGGAGGTGGTGGAGGCGGGGGAGTGCATCGTCTGCGCCGGCTCCATCGGGTCACCACACCTCCTCCTCCTCTCCGGCCTGGGGCCGGCCGAGCAGCTCCGCCGGTTGGGGATCGAGGTCCACGCCGACCTGCCCGCCGTCGGCCGCCACCTGCAGGACCACCCGGTGGTGGACCTGCTGTGGCAGACCACCGCCGCCTACCCGATCCCCTCACCCTCCTCGCCGCGGGTGCAGGTCGCCCTCCGCTACACGGCGACGAGCTCCCCCCTGGCCGACGACATGCAGATCACGCCCCGCACCCACCCGGCGGGCCCGGAGGCGGAGGGGCGCGGCGTGGTCGCGCTGGTGCCCTGCGTCGAGGGGCCGCGGAGCGAAGGGGAGCTCCGTCTGGTCTCCTCCGACCCGTCGCGGCAGCCGGCCATCGAGCTGCGCCTCCTCGAGGACACAGCCGACCTGCGCCGCCTGTTGGAGGGGGTGCGCCTGGCGCTGGACCTGGCCCGTCATCCCGCCTTCGCCCCCCTCCTCGCCCGACGCCTGACGCCCGGGGACGACGTCGTCTCCTCGGACGCCCGGCTGCGGGAGTGGCTGACCAAGACGGTCCGAACCTCGCATCACTCCTGCGGGACCTGCAAGATGGGGCCCGACCGGGATCCGATGACGGTGGTCGACCCCACCACGCGGGTCCGGGGCATCGAGAACCTGCGCGTCATCGACGCCTCCATCTTCCCCACGGTGGTACGGGCCAACACGAACGTGACGGTCATGGCGGTGGCCGAGCTCATGGCCGAGCGGATCCGCCAGGGACGAGGCTGAGGGGCCCGGCCATCAGGCGCGGCGCGAGCGGGAGGAACCGAGGAAGGCCGCCACCAGGTCTCGATGCTCCTCGGTGGTGTAGCAGATGGCGGTGGCCTCGGCGCCCAGGGCCAGCACCTCGGGCAGCTCTAGCTCGAGGCTCCGATCAAGGATCGACTTGGCCAGGCCAAGGGCGGTGGGCGGGCGCTGGGCCAGCTCCTGGGCCCAGGCCAGGGCGGCCTCGGGGAGCTCCGTCGCGGGCACCAGCCGGTCGGCGATGCCCAGGGCGAGGGCCTCGCCGGCGTCGACCCGGCGGCCGCTGAAGATGAGCTCCTTGGCCCTCGCCAGGCCAACCCGGCGGGGGAGGAAGTAGAGACCGCCGCCGTCGGGGATGAGCCCCCGCTGGAGGTAGCTCATCGCGAACGCGGCCCGATCCGAGGCGAGGACGAAGTCGCAGCACAGGGCCAGGTCCATGCCGAAGCCGAAGGCAGGCCCGTTGACCGCCGCGATGGTGACCCGGTCCAGGTCGTGGAGGGCGGCGATCAGCCGGCTCACCCGCCGGATCCGCCGCCACCCGGCGCCGGCCACCCGTCCCGACGGGGCCGCCAGTCGCTCGTGCATGGCCGAGACGTCACCGCCGGCGCAGAAGGCCGAGCCCTCCCCGGTCAAGATCACTGCCCGCACCTCATCGTCCCGGGCGATGGCCTCGACGGCCGCCAGCAGCTCCTCGCGGAGCGCGTCGTCGATCGCGTTTCGCTTCTCCGGGCGGTTCAGCCGCAGCTCCCGCACCGCCCCCATGGTCGAGACCCGGAGCCGGGCCCCGCTCGCCTCGCCCGGTTGGCCGTCCTGTTGGGTCAAGGTTTCACCTCCGAAGCTCAGACGTCGCCGCCAGCGGCGCCGGCGCTCGCCTGGAGCAGGATCGCCACCAGCCGGGCCCCGGCGTCCTCGTGCCCGGCCGATCGCTCGGCGAGCCAGCTGGCCCGGCCGTGGCCGGGGAGCATCTCCCTGGTCGCCTGGGCCCCGGCCTCGGCCGCCACCGCCGCCGCACGCAGGGCCTCCCCGATGCCCGCCCCCCGGCCTGCGGCGGCCTCGGCCGCCACCACCGCCGGGGCCAGAGCGTCGAGCATGGTCTTGCCCCCGGGCCGGGCCTTGCCTCGCTCCTGAATCCCCTCCTGGGCCGCCCGAAGGGCACGGGCCAGGGCAGTCGCACCGGCCTCCTCGTCCACCACCCGGGCCGCGCGCAGCAACGCGGTCGCGACGAGGGTGCCGCTGGTGGAGGGAGCGCGGCGGGCAAGCGCCGCGCCGCAGGCCCGGAGGACCGCGGCCGGCGGCTGGCCCTCCAGGCCAGGGAGGAGCTCGCGCACGACCCGGGCGCCGATGGTCATGGTGACCCCCAGATCCCCGTCACCGGCCTGACCGTCGAGCCGGTTCAGCCGGTCGGCGCTGGCCTGCACGGCGTCGGCCGCGGCCCCGATCGCGCGCAGGAGGCTCACAGGCGGGCCAGCAAGGGGGAGCTGGCGGGGGCGTCCATGAGCTGGGCCAGCTCGTCGTCGAGACGGAGGAGGGAGATCGAGGCCCCGGCCATCTCCAGGGAGGTGGCGTACTCGCCCACCCACGCCCGGCGAGCGATGAGCCCCGCGTCCTTCAGCCGCATCGCCGCTCGCCGGTAGAGGATGTAGAGCTCCTCCACCGGGGTCGCCCCGAGGCCGTTGACCAGGACGTCGACGCGGTCCCCACGCTTGTGAGGGAGATCCGCCAGGATCGCATCCAGGAGGTGGTCGGCCACGGCGTCCGCCGCCTCCAGTGGGCCTCGCCGGACCCCGGGCTCGCCGTGGATGCCCATGCCGATCTCCATCTCCCCGGCAGGCAGCTCGAAGGTCGGCCGGCCGGCCGAGGGCACCGTGCAGGGGGCCAGGGCCACCCCCATGCTGCGGACGTTGGCTGCCGCTCGCTGGGCCACCAGCCGGACCTGCTCGAGGTCGCCACCGGCCTCGGCGCACGCGCCGGCCACCTTGTAGAGGAAGAAGATGCCGGCGATGCCGCGCCGGCGGCCCGCCTTGTCCCCGGGGGCAGAGGCGACATCGTCGGTGCCGAGCACGGTCGCCACGGCGATCCCCTCCGCCTCGGCCAGCTCGGCGGCGAGGTCGAAGTTCATCACGTCGCCGCTGTAGTTGCCGTAGACCTGGAGCACGCCCCGACCGGCGTCGACCGCGCGCATCACGGCCAGCATCTGCTCAGCGCTCGGGGAGGCGAAGACGTTGCCGACCGCGGCCCCATCGGCGAGGCCGGGGCCCACGTAGCCCATGAAGACCGGCAGGTGCCCGGAGCCGCCCCCGGTGACGATCCCCACCTTGCCGCTCACCGGGGCCTCGGCCCGGACGATGGCCCGAGAATCGCCGGCTTGACGCAGCTTGCCCGGGTGCGCCATCAGGATGCCCTCCAGCATCTCCTCGACGAAGTCCTCGGGCCGATTGATCAGCTTCTGCATCACCTGTCTCCTGCGCTGGTTATCCGTCTTCGCCTGCCTCCCTCGCGGACGCGTCGCGGTGCTCGGCACCCCGCCACGGGGTTCGCAGCAGGCTGGCCTTGGCGGCCGCGAACTCCTCGGCCGAGAGGGCGCCCGAGCGGGCGAGCGCGGCCAGGCGCTCCAGCGAGACGACCAGCCCCCCGCCATGGCACGGGCAGGCGGGGGCGACCAGCGCCGCGTCGACCTGCTCGACGTCGGTGACGCCACACAGGGTCATGGTCGAGTCCAGCTCGTCGCGCAGGATCTGGAGGATGTGGCGCACCCCCGACTCCCCGTCGATGGCAAGCCCCCAGAAGATGGGACGGCCGATCAGCACCGCCCGAGCGCCCAAGGCGAGGGCCTTGAGCACGTCGGCGCCCCGGCGCACGCCACCGTCGAGGTACACCTCCACCCCCTTGCCGACCGTGTCCACGACCTCTGGCAGCGTCTCCAGGGTGCCGCGCGCGTCGGGCGAGGCATGCCCCCCGTGATTGGAGACGACGATGCCGTCGACGCCGTGCTCCAGGCAGAGGCGGGCATCCTCGGCGGTCTGGATGCCCTTGATCACCAAGGGCAACGAGGTCCTGGAACGCAGCCAGGCGAGGTCCGACCAGCAAAAGTCCTGGTCGAAGTTGGCCCGATAGGCGTCCCCGCTCGGGATCGAGGTCAGGCCCATCCCGGCCAGGTTGCGGAGCACCCGACGGGGATCGATGGTGCGGACCAGCCGGTGCTCGCTGTGGCGGCCGAAGTCGTACCGGAGCTCACGCTCTCGACTTCGGCCCAGGTGATCGACGGTGACGACCAAGGCCCGATAGCCCGCCTCCTCGGCCCGGGCGATCAGCCGCTCGTCGAGCGCCCGGTCCTTGAAGACGTAGAGCTGGAACCAAAGTGGCCCGTCCGTCACCGCCGCCACCTCCTCGATGCTGTAGGTCGAGGCGGTGGCGACGGTGAGGATGGTGCCAGCGGCACGGGCCGCCCGAGCGGTGGCCAGCTCGCCTTCGGGGTGGGCGCGCTGATGGTAGCCGGCGGGGGCGAGGAGCACGGGAAGCTCAACCGGGACCCGAAGGACCGTGGTCGACAGCTTGCGGGCGCCGACCCCGACCATCACCCGGGGCCGCAGCCGGATGGAGCGGAAGGCGGCGATGTTGTTGGTGTTGGCCTCGAAGCCAGGAGCGCCCTCGCTCCCGAAGAGGACGTCGAAGAGCTCTCGAGGGAGCACCTCCCGGCTCCGTGCCTCGTAGTCGGCGACGGTCAGCAGCTGGTCGCCACGCATCCCACCCTCTCAGCTCCGATCGGCCTGGGGGGCCAAGGCGGCATCGTGTGGCTCCTCCGGCCAAGCGGCAGGGAACCCCGCCACCGCCGCCGCGGCCCCCTCGGGCAGCGTCGGGTCCCAGAGCCGGGCCAGGAACCGGCGGCCGGTGACCCCATCCGAGGCGGGCGACACGAGCCAGCGGATGGGGGGGATCATGATCTCGGCCGGCCATCTGGGGCCCGGCCCCCGCTCCCATGGGGCAGGGGCGCCGGTAGGGCCCCCGGGCAGGAGCGCGTTGACCGTGACCCCCGTTCCCGCCAGCAGCCGCGCCCAGCTCAGGGTCATGGCCTCGATCGCGGCCTTGGAGGGGCCGTAGGGGAGGGCGGTCGCGCGGAGCATCGTGGCCTTGCTGGTGGTGACGTTGATGATCCGCCCCCACCGCTGGCGCAGCATCTGCGGCAGGGCCGCCCGGGTCATGAGGAAGGTGCCGTTGACGTTGGTGTCGATCACCCGCCGCCAGGCGTCAGGCGCCACCTCCTGCAGGGGGGTCCGATGACGCCGGGGAAAGGCAGCGTGGGTCAGGGCCGCGTTGTTGACGAGCACGTCAACCCGCCCGAAGCGCTCCAGGGTCTGGGCCACCGCCCGGCAGCAGTCGGCCTCGTTGGTGACGTCTCCCCAGAGCGGGTGGACGATCCCACCTCCGGACCCGGCCTGCAGGTCCTCCAGGTCCGGGGGGCGGCGGTGATGGAGCGCCGCCACCCGGGCGCCGGCCTCGGCAAGGCCGGCCACCATCGCCCGCCCCAGGCGACCGCCAGCACCGGTGACGATCACCACCCTGTTCGTGCCCATCTCCCTCCAGCTCCTCCCCTGGGCCACCGGTGACGCCTAGCGGGCGTCCATCTCGACCAGGACGTCGTCCCCCTGCTCGACCACGCGGTAGACCTTCACCCGCTTGCGCTCGGGATCGTGCAGGGAACGACCGCTGAGCACGTCGATCTCCCAGCCGTGGCGAGGGCAGCGGAGGACCTCGCCATCCCGCCCGTAGACGAGCTCGCCCACCGCCGAGGGCAGGTTGGTGCCGGTGAGCCGGCCCTGGGAGAGGTGAGCGCCGTGATGAGGGCAGAGGTCGCGCAGCGCGTGGAAGGCATCGCGCGTTCGGCAGAGCACGATCTGCACCCCCCCCACCCGGAAGGCGCGCATCGCGCCCACCTCGAGGTCCTCGCGATGGCAGAGGAAGTACCTGGTCGGCATGCTCACACCGCCACCGCCGACGGTGACGTCTGGGCAGGCTCGGGGAAGCCGTAGAAGTCGCGCGCGTTGTCCCACAGGATCTTGCGCCGAAGGTCGGCAGGGAGCCTCTTGGGTATGGCCGGGCCCGGATCGTCGAAGTCCCAATGAGGGTAGTCGGTGGCGAACATCAGCATCCGGTCGCTCCCCATCATGTCGACCAGCTGCAGGAGGTGCTTGGGGTCGGGCGGCTCCTCCATGGGCTGGGTCCCGAAGCGCACGTGCTCGCGCACGTACTCGCTCGGCGGGCGCTTGAGCCAGGGGACCTCGCGGCGCAGGGCCCCCCACGATTGGTCGAGCCGCCACATGAGGCCGGGGACCCAGGAAAAACCTCCTTCCAAGAGGACGATGCGCAGCTCCGGGAACCGCTCGAACACCCCGTTGCAGACCAGGCTGAGGAGCCCTGACTGGAACTGCAGCACGTACTGGCAGCGGAGCTCCATGTAGGAGGTCGCCCAGCCATGCACGCTGGGGGCCCCCAGGAGCCCAGCAGGGGGCGATACGTGCATCGCCACCCTGAGGTTGTTGCGGACCGCCGCCTCCCAGATCGGGTAGTACCGCTCATGGCCCCAGGGCAGCTGTGGCGAGGGCATCGGCAGGTTGACCTGGACCATGCTCGGATGGCCGCCGACCCGGTCGATCTCCTGCGCCGCCAGCTGGGGCTCCTGGGCGGCCACCGCCACCGACCCCTTGAAGCGTGGATCGAAGGACAGCCAGCGGTCGATCAGCCAATCGTTGTAAGCCGTGGCCAGGGCGGCGGCAAACTTGCCCTGGGGCATGGCGGTGAACTGGTGAACGTAGGTCCCGACCAGCATCGCGCAGGTGATCCCGTAGCGGTCGAGGAGCTGCTCACGCACTCGATCGGGGAACATGTCGTCACTGCTGTTGTCGGGATGGATGAGGTCGAGCCGGGTCCCGCCCTGCGGATGCAGGTAGGGGTGCTTGGCGGGGAGTCGGGACAGGCTGTCCCGGTTGAAGTACATGTGCCACTGCGGCGGCAGGTAGGGCAGGAGCTCGGTGATCGACCGCATGCCCTCGTGGACGTCGCAGTCGGCGATCGGCTGGGGAGCTGCGCGGCCCGGATACTCATGCTCTGCCATCGTCGCTTGCCTCCTCCGCCTCTATGTGGAAGGCCGACGCACCGCACCAGAACCATTGGGGCAGCTCGGCGACCAGCACGGCTATCATACAGTATTCTCATCATAATGCATGCTCTAGGCCACCTCTTCGAACCGAGGAGGGCAGGCGGCAAAGCCCGCCGCTGGCGCTGATCGACGACCGCGCCGGGCTCCCCTCCCCGGGTGCGGCTTGAGCCCGGGGGACGTGGGTGGCTGGAGGATGAGCTCGGGGCCGAGCGACCGGCTGGGGGATCGTCGGCCACGGGGATGCCGGCGCCAGGCGGCGTCGTAGCCCAGGGCCGCATCTCGCCGAGCCGGGGATGCTCGCCTCGAAGGTCGAGGCGGAGGCCTCCACGAGCTGAGCCAAGGTCAGCCGGCGCTCGAGACGAGCGCGCCCTGCTGGCCACCACGGACGGGGCGAGGAGGCCCCCTCCGGAGCCGTGGGCCAGCGCTCAGATGCCCGCCCTGGCCAGCTCCCGAGCCGCCAGCTCGGCGCCCTGGACCAGCGACCGGAGCTTGGCCCACGTGACGGTGGGGACCACGGTGTGGCGACCGGCGAAGGTGCCGAAGCCGCAGTCCGACCCCCCCACCACCCGGTCTGGCCCGACCACCCGGCAGTAGTTGAGCAGCCGCTGGGCGACCAGCTCGGGGTGCTCGACGTAGTTGTTGGTGGAGTCGATCACCCCCGGGATCAGGTAGCGGCCCTCGGGGAGCCGGACCTCCTCCCAGACCCGCCACTCGTGGCCATGCCGGGGGTTGGCCGCCTCGATGGCGATGCCGGCTGGCTTGGCCCGAAGGATCACGTCGACCACATCGCGGAGCGGCACGTCGTAGTCGTGCGGCCCCTCGTAGTTGCCCCAACACACGTGCATACGCATGCGATCCGCAGGGATCTTGGCCACCGCATGGTTCAGGGCCTCGACGCTGAGCTCGGCCTCTCGTCGGAAGTCGTCCAGGGTCCGGTCGGCGAAAACGGAATGGCGGCTCATGGCCAGGTCGGGGCAGTCGATCTGGAGGACGATGCCGGCGGCCGCGATCGCCTCGTACTCCGGCCGCATGGCCTCGGCCAACGCGACCAGGTAGGCCTCCCGGCTCCGGTAGTACTGGTTGGTGAAAAAGTGGCTGATCACCCCTGGGGACGCCGCCGTCATGAAGAGTCGGTCGAGCGCCACGCCCGCTCTGGCCGCAGCCGCCTTGAGCAGGGCGATGTCCCTGTGCACCGCCTCCGCGTCCTTGACGCGCACCTCGCCGTTGCACGCCGGGGCGGTGAGGCTACCGCGATCCAGCTGCGCCTCCCAGCGCTCGGCGAAGTCGGGGTGAGCGTCCATCTCCGGCCGCCTACGCCCCGGCCAGTCCGCCTCCCCATCGAAGCCGGTCAAGCGATCCCGCACGTACCAGGCATAGCCGACCTTGCCCATCTCACCATCGCTGACCAAGTCGAGGCCGACCTCGGCCTGTCGGCGGACGACGTCCATCACCGCCTCCTGGACGGCGTCCTCCAACCCCGCCCGCTCGTCGCCCCGGTCCCGGGCGATGAGGAGCTGGGCAAGCCGGCTCGGCCTCGGCAGGCTGCCGGTGTGCGTCGTCAGCAGGTGCCCAGCGGGGCTGGGCAAGGAACCGGGCATCATCGTCGCTCCTCCTTCCTGGCAGGACCGAGACGGCCTCGAGGCCCCGGATCCCGGTAGGTGCGCGCGCCGGCCCCCCTCGTCCTCACCGTACGGCGATGGCGTTGGCCGGCGATCCCACGCCGCCGGGGAGATACAGCGGCACCGAGACGAAGAGGAACTCCCAGCGTCCATCCTCGGCGCAGGCCCGGGCGAGGGCGTCGAAGTCGAAGAACTCGCCCAGCGCGAAGCCGAGGAGGGGCAGCAGCCTGCGGTGCAGGGACCCGACCGTGCGATCGCCCGGGGACACCTCCACGGCCGGATTGTCACAGGCGATGGCGGCCAGGTGCCGATTCCACAGCCACCGGGCCATCGTCTCGTCGGCCGCCAGGCCAACGAAGTCGTGGGACGACGACGCGGCACGCCGGCCCGCCTCGTCGAGGCCTCGGTAGCGCGTCATCCAGCCCGTGCGCACACAGAGGATGTCACCGGTGCCAACCTCCACGCCCTGGCGATGAGCGGCACGCTCCAGGAGCTGGGCGGGCACCGAGCACGAGGTGAAGGGATCGTAGCCGGCAGACGCGGACTCCAGCTCCGGGGTCAGGTCGAGGAGCACGCCACGGCCCACGATCCCATGGCAGACCCAGTGCTCGATGCCGAGGGGCCCGGGCCCGGGCGTCGGCTCGAGGCCGGCGCGGCCGCCCCAGAACCCCGCCTCCCTGGCCTGCACGTGGCGGAGGCCGTCCCAGTGCGACGCCCCCTGGAGGAAGAAGTTGTCCAACCGATCATCCCAATAGTTGCGATCGACCCTGAAGACCGTGTGACGGAGGGGATCACGGCCGTAGAACGGTGGGTCGACCGCCCCCAGCGGCAGGACCAGGTTGTAGACGGTCCCCTCCCGGACCAGCCCCGTGGCCTTCCGGACGCGATCGGGGGAGAGGAGGTTGATCGTCCCCAGCTGGTCGTCGGGGCCGAAGACCCCCCACGCGTGGCGCAGCCCCAAGGACGGGACCAGCGGCAGCTCGTCGTACTCGGGGAGGACCCGGTCGTCCCCACCCCCCGCCTCGCCCATCCCGCTCACCCCCCGGCGGGACGCTCTGGCCGCCCACGCTCAGGGGCAGCCGAGGGATCGGGCTCGGGGCCATCGAGCAAGGGAAGGCGCCCACCGACCCGTTGCGCACCCCCAAAGGGCCCATCCCGCCAGGCGACGGCCTCACGGATGCCGTCCGACCTGATCTTCTCCAAGAACTGGCCAGCCCGGTCGGTGCTATGGGCGAGATGGTTGTAGACCATGGTGGTCTTGAGGATGGCCTCAAGGCCGAGGATCTCGAAGGCGGAGTTGACCGCCTCCTTTTGGATGGAAAGCGTCTCCAGGCCGACGTTGGCGATCCGGCGAGCCAGCCATTCGACGTACTCCTCAAGCTGCTCGCCGGGCACGGCCTTGGTGACCATCCCGATCGCCTCCGCCGTCTTGCCGTCGATCGAGTCGCCAGTGAACAGCAGCAGCTTCGCCCAGCGGGGGCCCAAGGTCAGGGCCCAAAAGCCCAGGAAGGGCTCGAAGCCGAGCGCCCGTGCCTCCGGGCTCCCGATCCGCGCCTCCTCCTCGATGACCACCACGTCGGCCGCGCCCATCAGGGAGATGCCTCCGCCGATGCAGTAACCATGCACCTGGAGCACGATCGGCTTCGGGTATTGCCAGAGCGTCCGATAGAGGAAGCGGCCGATGCGCAGGCTGTTCTGCCGATCGTCGTACCGCGTGCCGCCGAAGAAGCTGTTCAGGGCCTCCAGATCGCCACCGCTGCTGAGGCTGCGTCCGTTGCCCTTGATGATCACGGTCGCGATGTCGGTCTGTGGGCGCAGGAGCTCCAGCGCCGCCTCGAGATCGGCGCGCCACTCGTCGTTCATCGGGTTGTTCTGCTCGGGGCGGTTGAAGACGATGCGCGCGATGGGCGCCTCCCGCTCCACGTACATCGCCCCGTTGGGCATGTCTGTCCTGGACACTTCCACCTCGCCTGACCTCAATGCCGCTCGGGCGACGTCGCCTCGGCCGACCCGGCGACCGAGCTCAAGCCATCCCTTGCCGCGGCGAGCCTTCTCCAACCGTCGAGCGGAAACCCGCGACGTCCCGGAACGAGGACCTGCACACCGACATGGTCCGCGCCAGCCTCGAGGTGCTCCCGCACCCGCTCCAGCGCCGCCTCCGGGCCCCCCCAGGCAACCAGCGCGTCCACCAGGGTGTCGCTGCCCCCACCGCTCAGCTCCTCCTCCGGGAACCCCATGCGGGCAAGGCTTCGCCGGTAGTTGGGAAGGAGGAGCGTCGTGCCCAGGTACTCGCGAGCCAGGGCACGGGCCCGAGCCGGGTCGGCGTCGAGGACCACGTGTTGCTCAGGTGCGAGCAGCGCCCTCGCGCCCAGCAGCGAACGGGCCTTGCGAGCGTGCTCCGGGGTGACGAGGTAGGGATGGGCCCCCCGGGAGCGGGCCGCGGCCAGCGCCAGCATCCGTGGCCCGAGGGCGGCCAGGAACCGGCTGGCAGCCGGCAGGGGCTGGGGAGCACCGTCCAGTTGGTCAAGGTACCGGCCCAGGCTGACCATGGACCCCGGGGGACGGTGGCCGATGCCGAAGCCAAGCAGGAGCCGGCCGGGATGCGCGGCCTCGATCCGGCTCGCCATGGCCGCCACCTCGGTAGCCGGATGGGCCCAGATGCTGACCACCCCCACCGCGATCACCAGCCGCTCGGTTCCGGCCAGGAGCGCCGCCAGGCGGTGGCCCAAGCCTGGACCGCCACCGGGCATCCAGGCGACGCTGAATCCAAGCGCCTCGATCTCCCTCGCTGCCTCCACAGCCTCGGTCTCGGGACCGTGACGGAGTCCGCTGCACCAAACGCCGATCCGCCCCAGGTCCACGGTCGACCATAATACCGTCATTTCGGATATCACGACCGCTCCGCGGCGGTTGAGCCCGGCCGCCGGGGCAGCCGACGCCACGGAGCGCGAGGGGCATCCTCGGCCCCTGCTCCGGTGGCGCTCGCGCCACCGGACCTTCCGGCTCAAGCCATCGCCAGATCGTCCCTCGCCGACGATCCAGGGCCACGATCTGGCGGGGAGCCGACGAGAGGTCCAGCTGCAGGTCGGGAACGCGGTCCCGTCCCTGCTGGCCAGACAGGATGGTGGCCGAGGCGATCCGCGACCAGCTCTCAGGGCGACGAGCGGCCTCGCCCTTGCCGCGCCAGGTGGCCCTGCCCCTGGGATGATCGCTACCGGGCAGGGCCCGCCAGCTCGGCCATGGTCGCCCGCGCGATCTGGCCCAGGACGCGCCGGATGCCGTGACGACGCGGCTCAGCGGCCACCCAGCTCCATGGTCGCCTCTCCGCCCGCACCGACACGTGGACGTTCACCTCCGCCTGGGACACGCCTCGGCAGCCCTGACCCCGAGCCCCGGCAGGCATCGTGGCTCCCCTCGCATGGCGGCCAGGGCTCGCTGGGCGCTGATGGCGCGGTAGCTGCCGACATGGCCAACCACGGCCATCAGCTCAGGCCCATGCCGCCCGAAGAGGGCCAAGTTGCAACGGTCCTGGGCCCTCAGGCGCCCCTCTCCGGGTGCCAGGGGAGAAGCTGCCGGCCGAGGGCGAGCCCCCCACCTGG
>Ga0209061_1003209_pt1 | contig 18294 bp, 17 predicted proteins | sample Coa_R1_10_FD_187157 | JGI IMG/M metagenome (GOLD analysis project Ga0209061, IMG submission 187157) | Surface soil microbial communities from Centralia Pennsylvania, which are recovering from an underground coalmine fire - Coalmine... | ecosystem: Environmental > Terrestrial > Soil >...
CTCGACCGAGATGGAATAAGTTCCCGGAATCAGATCCTGGATTTGGTAATAGCCGGTCGTATTGGTAACCGTCCTCTTTGTTACTTGGGTATTCTGGTTGGTCACCTCCACCGTTGCCCCCGCGATGACAGCCCCGCTGGGATCCACGACAGTTCCTGAAATAATCGCGCCTGCCTGTGCCAGCGCTGACATCGCCCCATACAACACTAATGATCCCACCATGCCGATCAAACTCATCCGAAACCGCACCGCATGGCTTCTCTGTGGCATTCGGGAAAGGCTGCAAAAGTGGCCGATCGGACTCCGAGGTTCCAGACCGAACAATCCTTGTACGATTCTATGCACGGCTTTACCCAGATCCAGCAATTTGACGCCGAGAGGAGTTTTTGAATTTCTTGCAGTTTCAAATGGCATGACCGCCTTCCTTGACTGAGTTTTTTGTGGCTCCGAGTTTAGATCGACCCACGCTGAACTCTTGTCGGTGACGCTCGTATGGAGTACAGCATTTTTTTAGCTTCCGTCGTGTGCTCCGTCAAGGGTGCCAATGTGCTAGAATTCTTTTCTATCCATTAGATTGGACAACACAACAGCGAATATGCGGGATCTTAAGACACATGGTGTCCCTTCGCTGGACCGGGCTCTTACGGTGCTTGAAATGCTGGCCCATTCGCGCCGCGGTCAAAGCTTAGCGGATTTAGCAAGGCGAATGTCTGCCCCCAAAAGCACGCTTCACTGCGTGCTTTTGACGCTCGAACGTCGAGGCTACCTGGAGAGGGACGAAACATCGCATCGGTACGTGTTTGGTCTAAAGCTCTTTAGCCTCGTTAACTCTGCCATTAGTCAAGTGAAGGTCAATGAGGTGGCGCTTCCTGTTCTCCACTCCCTAATGGAGCAAACCCAGATGACGATCCACATGGCTATTCTTGATCAAGGAGAAGCGGTTCTTGTGAACAAGATCGAGCCCCCGCGACTACTCCGGTTAGCAACCTGGATTGGGAAGCGCATGGACATTCACTGTACGGGAGTCGGGAAAGCTTTGATTGCTTATTTGCCGTCTGCTCAACTGGAGGAACTTTTAACTCAACACCCCTTACCTCGGCACAATGAGAATACGATTGTAAGCGCTCGAAAACTTAAGGAGCAGTTGAAACTCATTCGTAAACTCGGATATGCCTTCGACGACGAAGAAGATGAAATCGGGCTGAGATGTATTGGAGTTCCGATCTTCAACCATGAGGACCGGGTCGTTGCCGCGATCAGCGTGGCAGGAACAACGGCTCAGATTACGAAAGAAAACCGCAGCCAACTGGCGGAACTGATGAAGTCTGCTGCGCTTGCCATATCGAGAAACTTGGGTTTTCAACCTAGCAATGCAGCATTTCATTCCTGAAAGCCACCTCCCGTCAACGGTCCCTCCCTATCAGAAGCTAATCCTCAGCATCGATCTTTCCCGGAACCGATACCCATCCACCTAGAAATAAGCTGAGATTGACATCGTTATGCCGCAAGCCACCGCGGAGAGCGATCCCAAATCAAAAGTTCGTCATCTCGGCCATTGAAATTTTGAAGGAAAATAAAAAGTGTCCTGAATATTGGACAAACTAATGGCGGCTGGCATCAGGGGTAAAGATTCCCTACTCAATGTTTCCTATAATCTGATTATATTGCAATAAAGGCAGCGTTCTATGCGCAACTATTTCAAATCTCGAGAGATTTTAAAGAGAAATCAGCGGTTCATTCCGGGAGGCGTTGTTTCAGTAAATCGTGCGGTTCAGCCGGAGATTGTCTTCACCAGAGGCTTGGGAGCATACGTCTGGGACGCCGATGGGAATCGCTACATTGATTACCATGCAGCATTCGCTCCCCATTTGCTTGGACACAACAACTCTCATGTTAATGCAGCCGTCGCTTCCGTTGTCTCGAACGGGGCTAGCCTGTTCGGCACCGGGACCACCGAATTAGAAGGCAAGCTTGCCGAATTGATCTGTACTCATATTCCTGCGATAGAGTCCGTTCAATTCCTTAATACCGGCAGCGAGGCAACAGCGCAAGCTATTCGAGTAGCGAGGGCCGCCACCGGACGGGATCATATCATTACCATACAAGGGGGTTACAATGGCTGGCACAATGATGTTTCCTGCAATTTGATGACTCCTCTCAAGGAGCTTGGACCACGAAGATCTCCGGGCGAGTACCCCTATAAAGCTATTAGTGCGGGTGTTCCTCCTGAGCATCAGAGGCTCGTTCACTCGGTCAATTTCAATGATTTGGAGTCTGTTCGCTACGTTTGTGAAAGATATCCTGTCGCCGCGTTAATCACAGAACCGATCCTGCAGAATATCGGAATTGTCAAGCCTGCGCCAGGGTACCTTCAAGGTCTTCGGGAATTAGCAGACTCGTATGGGTTTGTTCTGATTTTTGACGAGGTCAAAACCGGATTCCGGCACGCTCTCGGCGGCTATTCACAAATTGCGGGCGTTACTCCGGATTTGATGGTGCTTGGCAAAGCCATGGCTAACGGATATCCAATTTCTGCCCTAGGTGGCAAGCGCCAGTTGATGAACTACTTTACCCATTCGGATCCTTCACAACGCGTCCTTCTGGCCGGTACCTACAATGCCCATCCTGTACCTACGGCTGCGGCTATTGCCACCATGGAACTCTTGTTAGCAAATAATGGTGGGGTTTATTCACGCCTTGAACACCTGGGCGCTATGATGGAGGATGGATTAGAGGATATTATCCATAGAACCTCTTTGAGGGCCATTGTGTCTCGCCAAGGGTCGGCTTTTTGCCTTTATCTTATGGATCATCTTCCCAAAGACTGGCACGATCTCGCTCAACATCACGATTTCGACTTGGATGCGCGAATGCGTCGAGAGTTAGTTGAAAAGGGCATTTATTTCTTCCCTGCTCCAATTAAGCAATGCTCGATCTCACTGGCCCATACGGAAGCCGATCTCGCTGAGACCTTGACACAGGTTGAGAAGGCTCTTCAGGCTGCTCTTGTAAGCAGCGGTTGATCATGTTGGTCGTGCCCGACGGAGGCTTGAGAAAACTTGAGACGCTGGTGACTTACCGGCTGATCTCGCCGGGCAGGGAGTGGCGCTTGCACCGCGAGTGGAATCAGCGGAGTGCCATGGGAGACTTACTGGGGCGATTGGGGGAGGCGATTGAGTTACAGTCACTCTACCGATGTCAGGACCAGTTGCTCGCCCATAAGGCGGACCTGTTCAGTTTTCTGAGGGAGCGCTGGCAGGACTTGTTCCGTGCGGAATTCGAGGTCCTGCTTTACGACCAGACCAGCACGTATTTCGAGTGCGAGCCGCCGGGGAGCGGGAAACGGCGCTTTGGCTATAGCCGGGACAAACAGCCGGACTGCGTGCAGGTGATCATCGTCCTCATCGTGACCCCGGAGGGGCTTCCCCTAGCCTACGAAGTGATGCCGGGCAATACCAGTGAGAAGACTACGCTGAAAGGGTTCTGAAAAAGGTTGAGCAGCAATACGGGCGGGCGAAGCGGACCTGGGTGATGGATCGAGGCATTCCCACCGAGGAGGTGCTGACCATCCCGCTGACCCCGGACCGAGTGAGGCCAGCATGACCTCCCGAAACGTTGCACTCGGCGTGCGTTCGGTCGATTCGGTGAGAACCAACCCCATGGGCGGCGAACGGCGGCTTCCGCTTCGTCGCTGCGTACGCGCCTCGCCCATAGAGCCATCGCTGCAGCGTCTTCAGCTTGAGACCGTTTTGTTCTGCAAACTGAGCTTGGGTCAGGCCGCTGGAACGGAAACGCGTGACCCACTGCATCCGCTCCGGCTGAGAAAGTATTTACGACGTGCCTTGGTCGGTGGCTTCATGCCGCCAGCTTGCCAGAGCTCAACGCCACGCGCCAGATGCGCCCGATTTGACGCTTACACTCTACACGCTGCGGCAGGGGAGCCGACGGTTGTGGCGCATCGGACAAACCGAGGAAGTGGTGGTCAAATACTTCGCCTACGCTCGGACCGCTCAGGAGACGTGCCTGCGCTTGATGGGCCGGAAACTGCTCGTGGTAATGGGAATGGAGGGTAAATTCTCAGCCGAAGGATTGCAGGCCGAAGGCGAAGACGACCTGCTGATGGCCATGGCGCGCGAGCTCGTCACTGAGCAGCGAATCGGGGAAACGGCGGAGGTGGCCTGGCGCCATATTCAGGCACAGAACGAAGCTTTCGCGCAGCGAGATTCGAGAGCCGTCGGACCCCATCAAGAAATCGTGCGCTCCAGTGAAGACGAACCCCTCTTCCCACCTCAACCGCCACTGCCTGCTGTCGTCGACCAGTTGTTGCTCTTCGGAGCGTCGTTGGCGGCTGCCTCGGACCGCAAGCGGCCTGCGCGCCGGCGTCCGACCACTGTTTCAGACGGGGCCGCACAGCTAGGGCTCTTCTGATGACGGCCCGCATCGGCTCGATTCGGCCAAGCGATCCAGACCAATCCATTAGTTCGATTTCTACATAACGCCGCGCTACTATTGGCACGATATTGAGATTATCAGCCCGTGTCGAGCGCCCGCCCGCGCTCGAAAAGATCCGGCACTTCCTTGCAGAGGTATAACCCGCCGACCCTCTTTGCTTGAACGCATGGCTGGCCGCATGAGTTTTCGCCCGATCCTCTAAAACTTTGGCGCCACGGCGCTTTATGAAAGCACAGGCTCCTCAAATCAGGGGGGACACGTATGAGTAGCAGGCCCTACGTCCCTAAGCTCGTCCACAATCCACAATTGCCGACAGCCAAATCGAGAGCCTCAAGATGATGACGAGATGCCGCTCGACGGCGACGACAACCTTCCACTGGGCTGAAACCGCCGGAGAAACGCCACGAAATTCTCATCGGCTTACGGGCGTGAGAGCTACGAACGCTTTTTGCGAATCAGGCTCATCTCCCAGGGCTGCAGACCCGGCGCCTGTGCGTTGCCATTCGCCATTGCATTTTCAGGAGACTGCTTGCCATGACCTGCCAAGTCTGCCGCAGACGTATCAGCTACGGTGCCCGCATCGGCGTGCGCCCCAAGTATGCTCGCTATTGCCCGCCCTGCCGCTCCGCCCGACGAGGCGGGCGTGCTAAGTGGATCAGCACTCCCCGGCTCGATGAGGAAATCCGCCGCTGCTACCTCGCCCGACTCAAGAGCAAGACCGTACCCGGACTACTCGCGCTTAGCCAGCGGGCAGGCTGGCCCAAGTGGGCGCTCGTGAAGTGAGCCCGCACGCTGGGCCTTTCCCATGTGAAGGAGCTACCGTGGAGCGATGCCGAGCTGCGGATCCTCGAGCGTTGGGCCTGGATGTCAGATGAGCGCATCCGACTCAAGTTGAAGGCGGCGGGATTCATCCGCTCGGCCACCGCCATCCATCTGAAACTCAGGAGGATGAGATTCAAGGCCGGTTCCTGGTATTCAGCGAGCAGCTTGGCCTCCGCGTTTGGCGTCGATATCCACCAGGTCACCCGCTGGATCGCCTCCGGCTTGCTCCGCGCCCAGCGGCGGGGAAGCGCTCGGACGCCACAGCAGGGAGGGGACACGTGGCTTATCACGGAAAAGGACGTGGTTCGCTTCATTCGTCAAAACCCGACCGCCTATGATATCCGCAAAGCGGATCAGTGCTGGTTCTTAGACCTTGCCCTTCCCCGTGGTGCTCAATCTTCTTGAGATCTTGGATTCAGTCAGCCTTGCCATAGGGTTTACCCGCCTCTGGCTGGACGAACTATGAAAAACCCTCGAATAAGACGACATCTGCCAGGAGATTACCGATGGAACTCCTCACGGAAGAAATCGAAGCGCAGCTTCGAGAGAACGGGCGCCGACAGGAGCTGGTGCGTGGTACGAATGACGAAATTGATTTCGAACCTGTCGTGAAACTTTTCACGCCGGACGCTGCCTCCTCATGGCTGCTGACCGAAATTGACCCCAACGACCCGACAAAACGCTCTCAGCCTATGCCGAGCAAGCTCGTCGCCTCGGGCACATCGAAGCATGAGGAACGCTGTAAGCGCCCATACCATCACGGCCCATTGTGAAACCTTCGCGGCCCTGCTGCACGGCTCGTACACGAACTTCGCGCTCTTTTCGTGTTTCGTAAACGGCGAGCCTGCCGCGGCCATCGTTGCCATAAACCGCGCGAGCGATGAATACAGGATCGCGCCGCTTTTCGTCAGCGTCACCCGCTCGATGACTCTCACGGATCATGAGGGTCGCGTGCCGGATGGCAACGCCGCAGTTGAAGGCTCGCCCGGCTGCGGTAATCGTCAATACCCAGGGAAAGGCAAGAGGCCTTATGCAATGGACGGACGTTTTCAGTGAAGTGAGCCGCCGCAAGGTCGGCAACTGCAAAACGTTGCCGGCTGACGAGATCACGTGGCAAGGTGTCTTCCAAGGCCAGCCTGTTTGCGTGGTCTCGACCGTGCGCCTCGTCATGGGAAATCTCGCCCACTTCAGCGTGAACTCCGGAGCAAGAATTGGCGCTCGCCCTTGGAAGCTGCCGGGAGGCTATTGCATTGATTTGGCAGTCGAGAGCCGTGATGAGCTCACCGAGAAATTGCCTCTCGAGTTCTCAGCCGGTACCGGCCTTCGGCACCAGACAGCTCAGTCGCCCGGCTCAGCCCATCCAGTGGGTAAGAGGTCGAGGCGTTTGTGCGGCTTCGATCGCGATGCCTTTTGCTTTCGCGTAGTGCTCGAACTCCCGCATGGCTTCTATCTTGTGATCTTCCCAATCGCGGATATAGTCCCATTTCGCTTTGAAAGGCTCCCACATCCAGAAACTCTTGAGGGCGGTAAGCTCTGCGTCGGACAGCATGTCTGACGCAATCAGGACCCCTCGGCGCTTGACCCATGGAATTAGACACGGTAACATAAGCCTATGATCCCACAGAACTTACGCTCACTGTTCTGGGATATAAACTTGGAAGCTTTCCATCCTGCCTCCTTCCCCGAGTACACCATCGCCCGCGTTCTGGAATATGGTGACAAGGACGCTGTCGCGTGGCTTAGGGAAACCTTCACGGAAGAAGCGATCAAGCGGGTCATCACGGAAGAGCGAAGACTTTCCCCGAGAACTGCAAACTTCTGGGCGTTAGCCTACAGAATCCCGGCTGAGCAAGTGGCCGCACTCAAAGCAGCCTACTAAATTCTCTCCCAACGCTGTTCAATTCAACGAAATCGAGTAAACTACCAACAATCAAGACAACCTTATGTGGCACAAGGAAGTGATCACAGAAACAGTTGAGCAAACTCTGCGGAATTTGCAGCGCATCTCCGTTCTTGCGAATTTCTATCTTGCGGGTGGGACAGGTGTCGCGCTCCATCTTGGCCACCGCCGATCCATTGATTTGGACTTTTTCAGCCACCAGCCGTTCGACCCGGAAGCAACCCTTGGGAAACTCGGGGCGCTTGACGGGTTGCGGGTTTTAGCGAGGGATCTCGAAACTCTTCATCTGACCATCGGAGAGACAAAGGTAAGTTTCCTGGGATACCGCTATCCCTTGCTCTTTCCTTGTGATGTGTTGTTTGAAGTGAAAGTTGCCGATCCTCGGGATATTGCTTGCATGAAGATTAGCGCCATTGCCGGACGCGGAACCAAGCGCGACTTCATCGACCTCTACGCCGTTTCAGAGCACCACGGATTGGAACAACTCCTCGTGTGGTTCAAGGTGAAGTACACGCAGGCAAACTACAGCATGGTGCACATCTTGAAGTCGCTGACCTATTTCGAGGAGGCGGAAAAAGATCCCATGCCCGACATGCTTGTCAACCTGACATGGGAAAGGGTCAAACAATTCTTTGTGACAGAAGTGCCGCGACTCTTATGAGCGCCCGCAAAACACAATGACTTTCGACTGACGGAACTCCGCCATGGACACCAGCCGCTACACTTCTCTGAAGCACATCTCGCTTTTTCAAGACCTGTCTGAAACGGAGTTGAAATTCCTTTTGCATCGCGCGGTCAAGCTGCACTACGCACCGGGCCAGTCGATTTTCGTTGAGGGTGATCCCTGCGAAGGCCTCTATCACTCCCGAGAACAACTCGGTTCTGGCATGATGCTCGCTCAGCGACCTTTTTGGCCCGACTTGAAGAAAACCGGAAAAATGCAAGCACGATTTGGATTTTGCGCTAATCTTTACGGGTTAGTTGCGGGCCTTTTGTTTGTTACCGCGCTACAAACCCGTGTAGCAAGTTTAGACTACACCCAAATCGAGAAAGCTATTCAGGCAGGTCATTTGGCTGTTGCACGGCAAGAGCTTGAAAGGCGCATTAAGGTTGATCCGGATGATTATCAAGCTCAGGTGCTTCTCGGTATCGTCCTAGATGAACAAGGTGAATCCCGAGTCGCCACAGTTCATTTCAAGATAGCGGAGCGCTTGCGGCCCAACGACCCGCAAATCCACGTCAATCTCGGGAAACATGATGCAAGTCTGGGTAACCTCATAGCTGCCCGCGATGAATTTACGGAGGCCATCCGCTTAAATCCTCGAGACTCGACGGCTCATAATGATCTTGGCCTCATTCTGCTTAAGTTGCGAGAGCCGCGCGAGGCACTTCTCCAGTTCCTCGCAGCCCGGCGCGGCGCACCAGAAGACCGAGAAATTTTGCTGAATCTCTTTAAGACAGAGCTCGTTCTTAGAATGTTCATGGATGCAAGAAGGACCAGTCTCGAGATCGCAAAAAGTAGTTCTTCGCCGGCCCGAGATATTGCAGAGTTGGGAGCTCTCCAAGCTGAAGCTGGCGATTATCAAGGGGCCATCGAGAATCTGAGTCAGGCACATCAGTTCAACCCGCAATCCTACAAAGTTGCCTATAACCTGGGATTGGCCTATTACCGCGCCGGCCAGTTACAGAGGGCAATACAAATCCTGAAAGCGGAACAGCAGCGCCATGATACGGCGGAGGTCGAGAATCTGCTTGCCGATGCATTGGAAAAGAGCGGCAGTTATCTCGACGCCGTCCGCGCTTATCAGATGGCGACGAAGCTTGACCCGGCAAACGAAAGTTATTGGTATGACTATCTGCTGGAGCTACTAAAACATAAAACCTTTGATGCCGCCACGTTGGTTGCGGAACCGGTTGTTCAACGGTTCCCAAGTTCGACTAGACTGCTTCTGGCGCTGGGTGTGGCTTATTTTGGAAATGGACATTACGAGCAGGCGCTGAAGACTTTTATGGAAGCTGCAAGAAGATTTCCCGATCAAGGCTTGCCGCTCTATTTTCTGGCGCTTACCGTTGAATTGACAGGGCAAGAAACACAGCAAACCGCAGAGCTACTCTCCGGCTTCTCCAGGGCACACCCCAATGCGTTCTGGCCATATTACTTTCTTGGACAAGCCGCCTACCAGTCAGAGCTAGCAAGTGGAGGAAACGACTTTCAACGGGCTACCGAACTTTTGAAACGCAGCATTGAACTCAACCCTGATTTTGCTGATTCCCACCTGGCACTAGGTATTTTATACAGCCAGGTTCACAACTGGCCAAGTGCTGCTGAAGAGTTCAGGAAGGCAATCAAACTGAACCCTGAACTTGCCGTAGCTCACTATCGCCTTGCTGAAGTATATCGGCGCCTCGGTCAAAACCGCTCGGCGGCAACTGAGGAGCAAGTTTTCCAGAGGCTTCGAGCGCGTGAGGCACAGCAAGGCCTTGCTCAGCAACAAACCCAGCGGTTTCTTTACAATCTCCCTCAATAAGCGTGAAGGTTTTTAGGGTGTTGACACGTCGGGCTAAAATTTCTTGACTGCGCATGTCCGATATGATAGGTATGATCGGCTTGATCGGAGTTCCATTTTCGCCTTGGAAGGCTCTATCCCACTTCAGGTCTTTAAGCAATCAATTTGAGGAACGCTTTGCGTTTTAAGATGGGAGACACAATGCCAAAGTGGAGTCTTAGGCTTGGAACCAGCCTGCTCCTGTGTTTCTTGACAAACGTTATAGCTCTGAGCCGGAACATTAATGGACAAAGGCAATCCAACGATGCGCCCGAAGCAGTTCATCCCGCCGAGGCTTCCGGCCCGCTGCCGAACCCTTATATGGGGTGGGGGATTTGGGTGGGCCGGAGACAGTTCGGTTACAGCGAGCGCTCGTTTAATGTTCAGGAAGATACCCTTGGGTTCGGAGATGACGCGCTTTTATTCAACTGGGTTTTGGTGGACTGGGACTGGGCCAGCCTTGAACCCAAGGAGGGACAGTTCAACTGGAGTGATTTTGACGCGGTCCTGAAGTATTGGGCGGCGCGCCACAAACAGTTTATTGTGCGATTTTGGGTGACGGACGATCCCGGATGGAATGGACATCCCGGCGCTCCAGTGTTGCCCGAGTGGATCTGGAAGAAAGGGGTACGCTACAACGAATACAAGGGCAACGGCGGCGTGATGCAACGAGAGTTGAATTACGCCGATCCTTCCTACACCCAAATCTATCTGCCTGAGCTACAAAAGTTTTTAGCCGCCTTCGCGGAACGTTACGACAAACCAGGAACCCCTGTTATTTTCCTTCAAGCGATGGGTTACGGACACTGGGCGGATTGGGCCACCTGGTATTCGCATTATAGATTCCCCAGCGTTGAAGCAAAGCACGAAATTCTAAGCGACATCATGAAGCTTTACATCCGCACCTTCAAACACATTCAACTGATGGAGATGGCGGATCGCGACTGGAACGACGCTGACTTCCAAAATATGCAGGATCACATTTACAACAAGGCTTTAGACGTAGCCCTGGCACACCATTTTGGACTTGAATGGACGGGGTTCATTGATGGATTAAAAGGGTGGGACCGCGACATTATGGAGACCTACTGGCGGGATAATCCGATTATTGCCGAAGGCAACTGGAGTTATGACGATCTAATGGATCAGAAAACCCATGGTACATTCGGTGAAAACTTGAGCGTGGCTCTTAACTGGCATGCCAATTTTTTCCATTTATATTTTGATTCCGGCAGTTACAAACGTGTGGTGCGAGAACAACCTGAAGTCATAGATCGCGGCCTCAAGCCTGGCGGGCTGGGCTACCGGTTAGTTCCCGTCTCGCTGAGTTGGCGGCCAGATGTGCCCGCTGGAGATCTTCTGGTCTTCGGGCAGACCTGGGTAAATCGCAACGTGGGTCGTCTCTACGTCCTCCATCCTTTGAAGCTCTATCTCACCGATGTGAACGGAGCTGTCAAGTTCAGCGAAGTCGATACGGGGTTTGATGAAACGACTTGGATCAAGGGGAAGAGGTACGCGTTGGCGAGTGTATTTCACATTCCTAAAAACTTAGCTCCTGGCATCTATGACGTTCGCATTGCTCTGGTGGACGGGAATGGTACACCGCGGCTTCACCTTGGCATTGCCGGTGAGGACTCCGAATTAAGGTATCGCGTTGGCCGCATCCGGATTACTTCCCCTGAAGGCGGAGCCGGTTGCGACAAGGCCTACTGCCCGTGAGTATCCGTCGGCACCTCCTGGTGGATAGCCTCTCGAATTGTTTGACCGGGCCGCAGAACAGTCCATGGAAAACATGACCACGAGAGACTTCCAACAGTGAGTTCGATCACACATCGCGCTAAAAAGCACATAGAGCGGTTCATGGTGAGGTCCAAATAGTGCACAAATCATTTTCCCGGCGGGAAGTTCTGAAAACGATTGGATGGGGAGTCACAGCGAGCTCTTTAAACTATTCATCTCCGCTTGGGGCACAAGAGAAAAGCGTTTCTGACTCCAATCGAACCAATCGAAATCTTCTCACCACGGTTCGACCTATCGAGATCAGCGATCCGCTTTCCAACCCTTATATGGGCTGGGGGCTCTGGGCTGGAATCCGCTACTACACGGGACAGCGCTTTACGGTGGATTACAACACCGTGGGATTTGGCGATGATGCCCCGCTCTTCAACTGGGTTTTGATCGACTGGATGTGGTCTGACTTGGAACCCACGCGAGGCGTTTATCATTGGGACGATCTGGACACAATCATCAATTACTGGAGCCACCGAAAAAAACAAATTGAATTACGCGTATGGGTTACAGATGACCCTGGATGGAACGGCGCGCCGGGTAATACGGCTTGCCCCGACTGGCTCTGGGAGGCGGGTGTCCGATTCCATCGCTACACAGGCGAAGGGCATTCGGCAAAACGTGAGCCTGACTATACAGACCCTTCGTATGCCAAGTTGTACTTGCCAAAACTGCAGCAACTTCTTACCCGCTTAGCGGAGCGCTACGACAAGGAAGATAGCCCCATCATTCTTTGGGGAGTGATGGGCTACGGTCAATGGGGAGAATGGCATACCTTGTGGTCACATTACCTATGGCCTGGCATCCAGGTGAAGCACGAGGTGCTTGCCAACCTGGTCCGCATGTACGCGACGACTTTCAAAGTTGGCAAGCCCTCGATCTCTTATTGTTTTGATTGGGATAACAAGCAGGTCAAGAGCCTTCGGGACTTCATATATCGGCAGGCTTTGGACGTGGCGCTGGAGGAAGGATTTGCTTTTGCGCGTCACGGATTCATCGATGGACTGGACACTTGGGATACCGAGTTCATGCGCAAATACTGGCGCGGCAATCCCATGTGGGCCGAAGGGAATTGGCCATATACTGATATCAAAAATGATGGCATCCATGGAACTTTCAACGAAAATCTTGATGTGATGCTGGCCTGGCATTCGAACTATGCGCATTTTTACATGGATGCCGCGAGTTATCAGCGCGCCCTCCGCGAAGATAAGGACGTCTTGGAGCGCGGGCTGCGAGCAGGAGGGTTGGGATACCGCCTGGTTCCGCTCTCGCTAAGTTGGCCCAAGGAGTTGCCAGCCGGTCATTTGCTGGTTTTGCGACACTCTTGGGTCAACCGCAATGTGGGCCGCCTCTATGTTCGACACCCTTTAAAGCTGTACTTGACGGACGCGGAGGGAAATACAAAATTCAGCGAAGCGGACCCGGGATTTGATCCAATTTCCTGGGTGTGCGGCCAAACGTATTCGGGAATCAGTGTCTTCCACCTACCCAAAAATTTGCCCTCGGGAACTTATGACGTGCGGATTGCCCTGGTGGATTTGTTTAGCGGTGAACCAGTGATTCAGTTGGGGATTCAAGGCCAAGATTCGGTGAGGAGATATAAGGTAGGCGAAATCCGAATTCTTACGGGCTAAGCTCTTTCTTTTTAAAGTGATGCATTATTTTTCGAGCAGTTCTTGACAGAGAACATACCGGTATGATAGGAAATACTGCAACAAGATTTGGGATTAGAATGCTTGTTTCGCCAAGGAAATATTTGTGAAGCAGGGCTTAATCTACGGTGCGAATCTTAAATTTCCATATCACCTGTGAGACCGAGCGCCAAAACTCTGGAGGTGGTTGCTATGAGCAAATGGGCTGTGGTTCTTATTGCAGGGGTTATACTGTCGAGCGCCCCGATTCTCGCACAGCAAGACCAAGGAATGATTTCGGGTATCGTCACGGATCAATCTGGCGCTGCTGTCCCCAAAGCTAAAGTAACACTTCAGAACGAACAAACAGGGCGAAGCTTTACTACGACCACAAGCGCTTCCGGAGACTATTTCTTCACATTGCTCCCGGTGGGGTTTTACAGTTTGCGTGTCGAGGCGCACGGATTCAAAACGGAGGAACGCCAGCACATTGAGCTGCATGTGCAGCAAAAGCTGAATGAGAATTTTAGTTTGGAGGTAGGGGCGACAACCCAAACCGTGGTGGTAAAGGGAACTGTCACGCCGCTCCAGACCGGGGATGCTTCGCTGGGGAACGTAACGGACCGAAGGAGCATTGTTAACCTACCTCTCAACGGTCGGAACATTTATCAGCTCGTGGTATTAACACCCGGAGCTTCCATTTCTCCGGATGGGAATCCATCCATCAGCGGGCAGCCGAGCCAGCAGCAAAGCTACTTGTTGGACGGGACGGACAATAACAACTACCAGGGCACGTTCCAATCGGGAAGTCCGTGGAACCTGCAACCAGCGCCTGACGCGGTGCAGGAATTCAAAGTTCAAACGAACAACTACTCTGCCGAGTTTGGCCGGGCCGGCGGCGGCATTGTCAACGTCGTGACCAAGGGCGGCACGAATCAGTTTCATGGGGACGCTTACGAGTTTCTTCGGAACGCCGCATTCGACGGCCGTAACTTTTTTGCTCCAAGCAAGCCCCGATTTGACCAGAACCAGTTCGGCGGCAGCATCGGCGGCCCTTTTGTTCTCCCGCACATCTATAACGGCCATAACAAGACCTTCTTTTTTTCCGACTACGAAGGGTTTCGGGCGCGCACTGGGACCACCCAAATTGCGAACGTGCCCAGCACCGCATGGCGCAACGGAAACTTTCAGAGTTTGCTAACCGGTCAGGCTTTTATTGACCCTTGCACCGGGGCCAGCTACGATACGGGACAACTCTTTGACCCGACCACCACCCGGCAAGTGACGTGTTTAAACGGCAGCACAGGTTTCGTCCGCAATCCTGTTCCCGGCAATATCATTAACCCCAACGAGATCGTCCAACCCGCTTTAAAAACCGCGCAACTCTTTCCAGTCCCTAACCTGGGCTCATCGCAGTTTGTCTGGAGTCCTGCCTTGGCAAACGACTTCAACCAATTTGACATTAAAGTGGACCATTACTGGGGGACCCACGACACGATTAGCACTCGATATAACTTTCGCGATGTGCCGCCCAGCGGAATTCCCAACATTCCGGGAGCGCTGGGCCAAGGGGTGACGAATCGTTCGCGGCAGCAGGGGGCAGGTTTCTCGGATACTCATATCTTTTCTTCTCGTACGTTGAATGAATTTCGCTACGGTTACACGCGCAACGCATTTACGAGCGCCTTATTGAACAGCCAGCTTAATCCTGCATCTTTAGGCTACGGTGGGTTGCCCTACCAACCGGGTCTTCTGGGAGGAGTCCCGGGATTGTCCTTTTCGGATGTAACCAGTGTCGGAGCGGCGGGTTTTGAACCGACGCTGACCACCGCGCGCGACCAGGTGTTTATCGACACGCTGAGTCTGGTCCGCGGCAAACACTCTTTCAAAGTGGGCGGGGAATATAACAGCATGTGGTTCACGCAGTACCTTTCAGCCTACCCCGCCGGAAATTACTCCTTTAATGGAGTGTTTACCAGTGACCTCAACGCGCCGGCAGGCGATGCCGCCGGCTCCGGATTTGCGCAGTTTTTGTTTGGCATGCCAAGTTTTGCCTCGCTCAGCACAAGTTCGCTCTCCGATAACGGTTGGCAACACGCGGCACTTTTTGTGCAGGATGATTGGAAGGTGACTCCCAAGCTCACTGCGAATCTGGGTTTGCGGTGGGAATTTGGCAACACAGAACGCGAACGATTTGACCGTATTACCGGAATTGACTGGAGCAACGGTGATTTCTTAATCCCAGTCTCTCGCAAGAATAAGCAACCTATGCTTGGTCCCGGATTTCCCGTGGAATTTTCAAGTAACCACACTCTCCTCAAGGCAGCCAGCAAAAACTTTGGTCCCAGGGTTGGGATTGCCTATCAGATCTCCCACAAGACGGTCATTCGCGGTGGATTCGGTATTTTTTACGGATACCCTTATGAGCCGGGCACCTTAGCGATGCCGCTGAATCCGCCCTGGGGTGCGCAAGTGAATATTCAACCGCCCAATGCCGGTGTCTTTGATCCTGTCACGGGGCAGCCCGTCGTGCCAGTTACAAGCATTGTGAGCGGATTTCCTCCGGGCGCCCTGGAGAACCTCGCTCAAACGTCAGAGCTTTTCCTCTATACGCAGGCTCCTTTACCTTATGATTGGCCAACGGTTCTCAACTGGAATTTCTCTGGCCAGCAGGAGATCGGCGGGGGCATCACGCTGCAAGTGGCCTACGCGGGCACCAGAGGCTATCATTTGACGACAGGTGTCGATGCGAATCAGCCTTTCCCATCGGCTAATCCCAACAGTAATCCCCAACTTCGGCGGCCATTCCCGACCCTCGGTTCCTTCGCTTTAGTCGAAACCACGGGCTATTCGAACTACGACGCGTTGCAGGTGACAGGCGAGAAACATTACTCACAAGGATTGTCATTCGTCGCGGGTTACACCTGGTCTCACTCACTGGATGACGATCCCCTCTTTGTGCTGCTTAACAATACAGGCGAAAGCGGGGATTTCTACCGCGACGCCCGGAACCTCGCTCTCGAATATGGGAATGCGTCTTTCGATGTCCGCCAGCGGTTTTCCTTAGGATGGCTTTATGACCTTCCCTGGGGAAGAGGGAGAAGATTTGGAAGCGGCTGGGGCGGAGCGCGAAATGTTTTGTTGGGCGGTTGGACCTTAGGCGGGGTGGAGCAGGCTCAAACGGGATTCCACTTTACCCCGATTTCGTTCGTCGATCCGGCAAACTCGCCTACCTATCAAGGTGTTTATCGACCGAATCTCGTGGGGAATCCCACTGATTTTTCCTATGGACAGTCTGTTCAGGCGGCTTTGGGATGCCCCACAGGTCACCAATCCATAGACTGTTTTTTCAACCCTGCAGCCTTCGCTTTGCCCGCTCCCGGCCAGTTCGGCAACTCCGGGCGCAATATTCTGACGGGTCCAGGCCTGGTGAGTCTTGATTTCACTCTCCATAAGGACTTTCCGCTTGGGGAAAGCAAGCAACTCGAATTCCGGACGGAAGTGTTCAATGCCATTAATACGCCGAACTTTGGCAATCCGGATCAAGGATTGCAGAGTCCTACCTTCTCGAGGCTTTTATCTGCCGGGGCGCCTCGAGAGATTCAGTTTGTCCTGATGCTGAAATTCTGATCGCTTGGTGGTGCAGAAGCTGGTTAAAATTCCAGGCAGATTCGCTGAGCCGGTGGAAGGGCGGTATCGTCAGGGCGATTTAGACCCATCCGCATAAGAATCGTTATACCTGCCAAGACGCAATCGCATTGAGCCGGAGACGCGATCGCTCTTATCGCATGTACTCCATTATTTGCCAGAATTGTAAGACAAAACTTCACGAGAGGACTTATTGGATAGTCTGTCCTCACTGTAAAGGCTCCATCGGCTTTGCATACAACGCTTCATCCCTTCGGGTTGACTCCAATTCTCAATCGATGTGGAGATACCGTGAACTGCTGCCCATCGAGGGAGGCCAGGAAATCATAAGCTTACACGAGGGGCAGACGCCGCTCGAAGCGGCTAAATCATTTCCTCCGCGAACTATATACCTGAAGAATGAAACGATAAACCCCACCGGTTCGCACAAGGACCGCGCTCTCTCAATCGGCATTACAAAGGCCATCGAATTCAAACACGATGCTGTGATGCTCTACTCCGACGGGAGTACGGCCCTGTCATCGGCCGCCTATGCAGCGCGCGCTGGAATTCGCAGCATTGTTACGGTCGCTCGCGGCACTCCATCCTACCGCCTCCTGCCGTTGATCATTTATGACGCTCACATCATTGAGTATCAGGGCGCGGCAGCGGAAGCTCTCGATTGGGTTCATGAATGTTGTCGTGCATTGGGCCTCTATGAGACTTCAACCTACCGTCGCGCCAATCCGTATGAGTGCGAGGGACCCAAAACAATAGGCTTGGAGATTGTGGACCAGATGGGTTGTTCTCCTGATTGGATTGTGGTTCCTGTGGGTGGGGGTGGGACGCTCGCCGGGATCTGGCGGGGATTGGGCGAATTGGATAAGTTGGGGGTTGCAAAGAATCGAACCCGGATGGTAGGCGTGTTACCGGCAGGTTTCACAGCGCTCAAGATCGCGCTCGAGCGGTCAGTTGAGAACGAGAATGAGCTTTGGGCGCTGGCTCCCCCAGAGCCTCCAGCGACAATTCAAGCAAAAATCGCCATGAGTCGCCCTCCTGACGGGCTTGAGGCCGTCGAAGCGGTGCGCGACTCGGAGGGTTTACTTCTTTTCGTGTCGGATGAAGAAGTGCTCGCTGCGCAACGAGACTTGGCAACCCGCGAGGGCATCTATGCAGAGCCGTCGGGCGCTGCTGCCTATGCTGGCGTGAAGCAGCTTCTCAAGACCGGGAGAGTCGCGCCAAGGGAATCGGTGGTCGCCATCATCACGGGATCCGGGTTTCGAGAAACAGCGACGCTTCACGATGGGAGGGGTTTGCAGGTGCTTCCCGTTGCGGCGAGAGACGGATTCAACGTGATCCAGCAAATTCTGGGCCAGCCGAAGTGATAGCTTGGGGCAGTTTGGTTCTGCTTACGTCGATCCCGCATGGGGTTGACCCGCTGATGTCGCCACTGAGGCGGAGAATCTCCTGTGGCTGAAGATCGACGATCACAAGATTCGAGATGAGCTTCGAGGGAAAAAGCGTA
>Ga0209061_1003210_pt1 | contig 18288 bp, 15 predicted proteins | sample Coa_R1_10_FD_187157 | JGI IMG/M metagenome (GOLD analysis project Ga0209061, IMG submission 187157) | Surface soil microbial communities from Centralia Pennsylvania, which are recovering from an underground coalmine fire - Coalmine... | ecosystem: Environmental > Terrestrial > Soil >...
GTCGCAACGATGTCGACTTTGACTGCTGGCCCCGCCTGCAGCGGCGGCAGGCGCGCATCGCGTGCCTTGGCGATAGGCTCACTGGAAGCGAGCGACAACGGCGTGACGGCGGCGGCCGCGGCGGTCGGCGTCGGCGGCTTCACGTGCAGGCTGCTGTGCAATCCGGCGACCAGGAAGAACACCAGCACGGCGATGCCGAACAGCGCCGGACCCTGCACGCGCCACGACACCGGATGGACCGTGCGCTGCACCGTGTCGCTGCGCCATTCGGAAATGCGCCGCCAGTACGGCCACGCCTGTTCGATATAGAAGTCGAGGCTGTACGGACTCGGCCCCGAACGGCTGTTGATCACGAGCAGCGCGATGAACACCAGCACGTAGACGATGCCCGTGCCCATGTTGGTGGCGCCGACGGAGTAGGGGCCGCCAAAACCTTCGGCCGTGCTCCAGACCAGCAGGCTGAAGAGGGCGCCCAGCACGTACACGCTCTTGCGCGCGAAGCCGAGCACCAGCGCTGCCGCGAGCGCGGTCTCGATGCCGCGGGTGACCCACACGAAGACATCGACGTTGGGCGTGACCAGCCAAATCCAGAAGTTGAACCACCACGTCGACCAGCCCGGTTGCCCTTGCGCGGCGTTGTGCAGGTAACCGACGTAGTGGACCGCGAAGCCGGACGTCCAGGTGAATGCGGCATTCGCCACCCATATGAGGCCGAACGCGACCCGCAGCGCGGTTCTCGCCATGGCGGGCCAGGATTCGGAAAACGATTCGCGGACGTGTGCGTCGGCCATGCGATGCTCTCCAGATTGGTCAATGCTAGGCGAACGGGAAGTCCGCTTGGATGACGCGGATCAAGTCGGGTGCGCGTGGTGGTGCGTCCCTCTGAGATCCCGTTCGCCCCGATCGAGTCCAAGGCTGGCGCTGAGCGTAGCCCCGGCTTTTGAAAGCTGGGGCGGAGTCGAAGGGTGCCTTGCGTCCGACTGCGCTCGCGTAGCCCGTCCTGAGCTTGTCGAGGGGCTCGACGCGAATCACCCGCGACCACGCGATCAGTTCGGCCCCAGCGCCGCGAGGAACGCGCGCCGCCATGCCGCGATGTCGTACTTCGAGAGGTGTTCGAACATCGCAGCCCAACGCTCGCGACGTTCTTCCAGAGACATGGTGAGCCCTTGCTCGATGCCTTCGACCATGCCTTCCGGGTCGTAAGGATTGACCAGGATCGCGCCGTCCAACTTGCCCGCGGCGCCGGCGAAGCGCGACAGCACCAGCGCGCCGGGGTTATCGGGCGGTTGCGCGGCCACGAACTCCTTGGCGACCAGGTTCATGCCGTCGCGCAGAGGCGTCACCAATCCGAGCTGCGCGATGCGATAAAAGCCGGCGAGTGTGGCTTGCGTGAAACTGCGGTTGACGTAGCGGATCGGTACCCAATCGGGATCGGCGTAACGGCCGTTGGTGGCACCGGCGGAGCGTTCCAGTTGACGGCGCAATTCGCGGTACTCCGGAACCTCTTCGCGCGAGGGCGGGGCGATCTGCAGGAACGAAACCCGCGAACGCCACTCCCGATGTTCGGCAAGGAAACGTCCGAACGCCTCGAAACGTCGTGGAAGGCCCTTCGAATAATCCAGCCGATCCACGCCGATCGCGAGCATCCTGCCGCTCAAGCTGTCGCGGAGTTTGCGGTTGGCGGAATTGCCGACCGCGGCCCGCGACTGGCGCGCAACCTCGGCGGTATCGATGCTGATGGGAAATGGCGCGATGCGCGTATGGCGTCCATCCCCCACGACACCGCCGGCATCCGCCTCGATCCCGTCCAGGCATCGCACGAAATAATCCTTCAATGCGCGTGCGTCGTCGGGATTCTGCAAGCCGACCAGGTCGTACGCGCCGAGCGTGGCCAGCAGGTCGGCGTGGCAAGGAAGATTGATCAAGAGCTCCGGCGGCGGCAGCGGAATGTGCAGGAAGAAGCCGATGCGCGCGCCGATCCCGAGATTGCGCAGCTCCGCGCCCAGCGGGATGAGGTGGTAGTCGTGAATCCAGACCCGGTCGTCGTCGTGCAGCAGCGGCGCGAGGTTTTCGGCGAACAGCCGGTTGACGGCACGATACCCCGCGTATTGCGCGCGGCTGTACTGCATCACCGTCGGCTGGAAATGCAGCAGCGGCCACAGCGTGCGATTGGCGAAACCGAGATAATACGATTCGTATTCCTCGCGGGTCAGATCGAGCAGCGCGTAGTCGATCGCGCCTGCTGAATCGCGGTGCAGGCCGCGCTGCTCGGCCGCGACCTGTTTGCCACTCCAGCCGAACCACAGGCCGCCGTGTTCCTTGAGTGCCGCGCGCATCGCCGCGGCGAGGCCGCCGGCGCGGCTCTCGCGAGGATGCGCCACGCGATTGGAAACGACGATCAGCCGGCCCATGCCACTTCGCTCCGCGGGATGGACGGCGTTTGAATGCGAAGGCGGCCTGGATCAAACCTCATGGGGATCGCAGAGGGTGGACGAATCCGTATGCCATCCGGCGAACCAGTGACCGCGAGCGCTGCGCACGCGCGTTCGCCCTTGTGTCGATACGCGTCGCCCTAGGCGCGATGGTTGCGGATTTCGCGTCGGCGCTCGTTGCAGTTTCGCGCGGGGGCTGCACGCTCGCGGGGAACTGTTTGTCGAAACCTTCATGGCACTCGAGAGTCCATCCGGTGGGCCGCTGCGCGTTGCAGTGCAAGCCATGGTGAACGCACCACCGTGAACAAGCGATCAATCCAAGCCGCGGATTTCGTTAAACAAACGCGATGGAACGACCCATGTTTTGGCGCGCCGCTTCAGCGAGGGTGGGTCAGGATTGCCGCAGCCGTTGCAAACGGCAGGTCAAGGTGCTTTCGGATTCCTGACGATCTGCTCGATCGCGACGCGCAGGTAACGGCGCGCAAACACCGGGGGATGCCTGGTGAAAACCTGTTTGGCGTTTGCCGCATCGTCGTCGTTCGGCGCGAAGACGAACAGGAACGCTCCGCCGTCCTGTGCGTGCATCTTGTCTTCGGTGGTGTAGGCCTTTTCGGTGCCGACGTGCTTGACGACTGCATTCTCGATCTTGTCCAGCAGGTTCCGGTCGGGGCGCGTTTCCAGTTGCCCCGCCACGAAACTGCCGGGCGCGGCGCGCACGTCCTCGGCGGCGACGCCGCTGTCGCGGAAGGCGGTCTCGGCCGCCTGCGCATCTTCAAAAGTGTCGTAGCCGGCCACGATGTAATGGAGGGGATAAAAGACGCCGAGGGACGTCTCGCCCTTCTTGAAGAAATCCCATTGCTGGTCCATACGATTCCTCCTTGATTGCGTCCATTCGGTTGGGGCGCGGACACCGGAGACGCGGGCGGCGCCGTTGCCCCGCGCACAGTGTCGATAGGCGCGCCGCAACCACCACTGAACCCGAGCTGCGTCGCGGCGGCGCCATGGTGGCGACGCGCCGCACTGTCCCTGCGCCGGCGCGCTGCGGATCACCACGGCGGCGGCACGGGCACGCGGTTGACGAAATCGGTCAGCATCAGGCCGATCATGATCGTGAGCCACACGAATCCGACCGCCGCCGCGAGTCGCAACAGGCCGGTGGCGCGGTGCAGGTGCATGCAGAACACCATCAGCGTGAATGCCATCGCCACGCAGATCGTCAGTTTCACCGGCAGACGGATTCCCTCGCCGATCGGCCAGTAGGCGAAGCCGATGTTGATCGCCAGCAAGGCCAGCAAGCCCAGCAGGGCAAAGGCAGGTGTCAGTGCAGTTTTCGTCAGGATTTCGCGGTTCATGGGAGTCTACCAATCAAGACCCCTCTCCCTTCGGGAGAGGCGGAGCGAAGCGAACGCGCGCGTAGCGCGAACCGAAGGGGCGGGTGAGGGTCCGCATCTTCTTCGTGAATCGCAAGCGAGCCCGGACCCTCATCCGGCGCTACGCGCCACCTTCTCCCGAAGGGAGAAGGAACAGCACAGCTACCTTCCAATCAGGTACATCAGCGGGAACAGGAAAATCCAGACGATGTCGACGAGATGCCAATACAAACCGGCGAGGATCAGCGGCGTCGGATACTCGGCCCGAATCCTCCTCCGCCACACCAGCGTCGCCATCGTCATGATCACGCACACGCCGACCAGCACGTGCAGGCTGTGGTACAGGGTCATGGCGTAGTAGAGGAAGAAGAACAACTCGATGCCGCGCGCGTGCGGCCCGTGTTGTGCGAAGTCGACGGCCACCATCAGGTGTTCGTCGTATTCGTGGGAGTACTCGACGCCGTGCAACACCAGAAAGGCCACGCCCAGCAGGGCAGTCAGCACCAGCAGCGCAGCGACCCAGCGGCGCTGGTCGAACGCGATCAGGTTCACCGCAAAGGTGATGGTGGCGCTGGAGAGCAGCAGGATGCCGGCCTCGACCGCCCCGAACACGATCTCCGTGTGCTGGCTGCCGAGCAGGAAAGCCTCCGGATTGCGCACACGGCAGACCGCGTAGCCCGCGAACAGCACGCCGAAGAACAGCACTTCGGTCGCCAGGAATACCCACATCCCGAACTGCGACGTCGCACGCTGCTGTTCGACGTCGTCGAACTGCTCCGCGACCAGTCCGCGCGCGCGCATCCCGGCGGCGGTGCTGTTCACGCGGGCGTCCCCGGCGCGGGTTCATCGTAGGCGTAGGCCTTCTGGACGACCGGCCGCTCGAGAAAGTTGCTTTTCGGTGGAGGCGAGGTCGTCTGCCATTCGAGGCCGCGCGCGTTCCACGGATTGTTGCCCGCGCGCGCGCCCTGGAACAGCGACCAGCCCAGATACAGCACCGGGATCAAATAGGAGACGGCGAGGATCGATGCGCCCGCGGAAGACAGGATGTTGAGCAACTGGAACTGCGGCGGGTACGCGTGGTAGCGGCGTGGCATCCCGAGGTAGCCCAGCACGTACTGCGGGAAGAAGGTGAAGTTGAACCCGAAGAACATCAGGATCGCGGCGAACTTCGCCCACGCTTCCGAATACAGCCGGCCGGTGATCTTGGGCCACCAGTAGTGGATGCCGCCGAGGTACGCCATCACCGTGCCCCCGACCATCACGTAGTGGAAGTGCGCGATCACGAAGTAGGTCGCGTGCAGCGGGATGTCCAGCGCCGGCGCGGCCAGCATCAGGCCGCTCATGCCGCCGATCATGAACAGGCCGACGAAGCCGAGCGCGTACAGCATCGGCGCTTCGAAACTGATCTGGCCGCGCCGCAGCGTCGCGGTCCAGTTGAATACCTTGATCGCTGACGGCACCGCGATGGTGAAGCTCAGGATCGAAAACACCAGCACCGCGGTCGGCGACATGCCGGCCACGAACATGTGATGGCCCCACACCAGGAAGCCGATCACCGCGATCCCAACCAGCGCATACACCATGAATTGGTAACCGAAAATCTTGCGGCGCGCGAAGCAGGGGATGATTTCGCTCACCACCCCCATCGCCGGCAGGATCATGATGTACACGGCGGGGTGCGAGTAGAACCAGAACATGTGCTGGAACAGCAGCGGATCGCCGCCCAGTGCCGGATCGAAGATGCCGACGTGCGCGACGCGTTCCAGCCCGATCAGCGACAGGGTCATCGCCAGCACCGGCGTCGCCAGCACCATCACCAGGCTGACCGCGTACATGCCCCACACGAACAGCGGCAGCTTGAACCACGTCATGCCCGGCATGCGCAGCTTGTGCGTGGTGACGATGAAGTTGAGCCCGGTGAGGATCGTCGAGAATCCGGTGACGAACACGCCGACGGCAACGAGGATCACGTTGGTGTTCGAGAACAGCGTCGAATAGGGCGTGTAGAACGTCCAGCCCGTGTCGACGCCGCCCAGGATCAGGCAAGTTACTGTAAAGCCGCCGCCGATGACGAACAGGTACCAACTGAAAAGATTGAGCCGCGGGAAGGCGAGGTCGCGCGCACCGATCATCAACGGCAGCAGGAAATTGCCGAGCGTTGCCGGAATCGACGGGATCAGGAAAAACCACACCATCACCACGCCGTGGAAGGTGAAGGTCTTGTTGTAGGTCTCCGGGCTGAGCAGCGCGCCGTTCGGCTCGACGAGGTTGATGCGCATCATCGCCGCGGCGACGCCACCCATGATGAAGAACAGCGTGATCGTGATCGCGTACAGGATCGCGATGCGCTTGTGGTCGGTCGTGAGAAGCCAACTCAGCAGTCCGGACTTGTGCGTGTAGAAGGTGCGCGGCGGTTCCAGCTCGGGAAACCCGGGGGTGAGGACGGTGGCGTTCATGGCTTCGTACCTTTGTACGTCCCCTTGGTGCTTTCATGCGCGGGCGCGGTGCCCGGCCGCGTCGACTTCAGGTAGGCGATGATCGCCAGCACCTGGCTTTCGGTCAGTTCGCCGGAAAACGACGGCATGATCGGCGCATACCCGGCGACGATCTGCTTGTCAGGCAACATGATCGAATCATGGATGTACCGGTCGTCGGCGACGACGGTACTGCCGTCGGACAGGTGCACGATGCGGCCGTAAATCCCGTCGAGGTCCGGCGCGTGCACCGAGGCGTTCGGTCCGTGGCAGCCGCTGCAGCCCTTGGCCCGGAACAATGCCGCGCCTTGCTCCGCAAGGCTCGTGCCGGTGTTGTGCTGGTCCAGCCAACCGGCGTAGGCCTTCGGTGACATCACGATGACTTCCCCGCCCATCCGCGAATGATCGAGCCCGCAATATTGGGTGCAGAACAAGCGGTAATCGCCGATCCGCGTGGCGGTGAACCAAAGTTCCGTGTAGCGATCCGGCAACACGTCCTGCTTCACGCGGAAAGCCGGTACGTAAAAGCTGTGGATGACGTCCTGCGACGTCATCATCAACCGGATGGGGATTCCCTCGGGCACGTGCAGCGTGTTGATTTCGCGCTGGCCGCCCGGGTGCTGGATCTTCCACATCCACTGTTTGGCGACCACGTAGATGGTTTCGGCATCGGCTGGCGGCGTGCGGCTGCGCGCGTACAGGACCAGGCTCCACGCGAACACGCCCATGAAGATCAGGAACGGCACGACCGTCCAGGTGAGTTCGACCGGCAGGGTTTCCCTGGCCAGATGGTGGTCCGCCGGCCTGCCCTTGCGGTAGCGGATGCAGAACACGAACATCACGACGAATACTCCGATCGCTATGGCCGCGCAGAGCCCGACCATCGACCACCACAGCACATCGACGGAGTGCGCATTGGCCGACGCCTCGGGCAACAGGAAGTGCAGGCCGGTGGCGCTCACGCCTCGGTTCCTCCGTTGCGCGCCCGCCGCGATTCGCCCTTGCGCAGGAGTCCGACGAAGCCCACCAGCAGCAAGGCCGTCGACAGGCCGAGTCCCTGCATGACCCGGTGGATCGTGAGCGTGTATCGACCGGTCGAAGTGTCGTACTGGCAGCACAACAGCACCAACCGGTCGATGATGTTGCCGATACGTCCGTGCGACGCCTGCACCAGCGCGAGCCGCAGCGTTTCGGCCGGGAACTGCACGCCGAACAGGTATTGCGAGATCCGGCCTTCGGGGGTCAGCACGACCACGCCGGTCGCGTGGTCGAACTGGTCGGCGCGCTTGTCGAAGAAGTAGCGGAAACCGATGCTGTGCATCAACGGCGCGATAGAGGCCTGCGTGCCGGTCAGGTAATGCCAGTGCGCGACGCCGGCGCCTGGATGATCCATCGCATCCATGTGCTGCGCGTGCCGGGCGTCGGCAGGTGTCTCCGCGGGGTCGATGCTGACCAGCACGACGTTGAACTGCCTGCCCGGCGTGAATCCGGTCGGTCGTATCCCTTTGGCGACGCCCGTACGCACGACACTGCACAGGGTCTTGCAGGTGAAATAGCCGGGTACCAGCAGCACGGGTCTTCCGTGCACGAGATCGCGCAGGCGCACCGGCTTGCCGTTCGCACCCCGGAACACCGCGTCGAGCGGCACCTGGGCGCCGAGTTCCTGATCGAATCCGACGCGCTGGCGCAGATCGGGCGGCGCGCGCACGTGGGTGGTTATCGCGGCAAAGACAGTATTCGCGACGAAGAGCAGAAGCATCGGAATGATGACGAGTGCCTCGTGCAACCCCCTCACCCGCCAAACGCTGCGCGTTTGGCAGCCCTCTCCCCGCGGGGGAGAGGGCGTTTCACCCCAGCACTGCGCGCTCGTCTCCCTCTCCCCAGTGGGGAGAGGGCCGGGGTGAGGGGGCTGCAGGGCGCGATTGTGCTTCATTGCGGCGCTCCGTGCGCTGCGCGATTGGCGCTGCTCGAAGGGGATGCCGGTGCGCCATTGGAAGCCGCAGGCGCGGAAGCGTGCGCATGCTGCGCCGCGTAGATCTGCATCGCGCGCTGGATCGGAATGCGCGCGTAGTGGTGTCCCGCGTCCAGCCACCGGTAGCTCGACAGGATCGCCTCCTTGCGCGCGCGGAATTCCGCGAGGTCGCGCTGCGGGTGCGCTTCGAGCCGCGGCGGCGGCGGGATGGGCGCGGGCCGCGTCACGGCCTGCGGATAGTTCGGCGCGGCCGCATTACGCAGTGCGAAATGCAACCCGATCGCGCAGGCGATCACGAACAGGACAAGCGTGCCCGCCGCGATCAGCACCGGCCGGTAGGCTATCGCATCGGGCTCGTGGCCGAACGGTTTTTCCGTGGATTCAGCCATGCGATTCCTCCAGGCGTTTCGCCGCCGCGGCCGGCAATGGCAACGACGCGCCCGCACGCAGTTGCCCTGCATAAATGCACCACCACAACGCCCCGATCCCGACCGGCGCGCACAGGTCCGTCCAGCGCAACCGGAATCCGTGCACGCGGAAGCCCGGAACGATCAGCCACAGCGCATCCGCAAGGCCGGCCACGACCAGCATGACCGCGGCGCCACGCAGCCAGGCGCGGTGACGTTTGGCCGCGCTCGAAAGCAGCGTGGCGAACGGGAGCGCGAAATTGCAGGCGATCAGGAACCAGGCGAGATACCGCCACGAAGTGAGCGTGCGCGGGATGTACCACGCGTTCTCGTCGGGCAGGTCGGCGATCCAGATCGTGAGGTACTGCATGAAGGCGAGGTACGACCAGGCCAGCACGAACATCAGCAGCAGGTTGCCCAGATCGTGGAGCACGTCCGGCGGAATTTCACCCGTGCTTCGGCGTGACCACGTCACGCTTGCGGTCGCCAGCGCGGACGCCGCCAGCATCCAGCCGGTGCCCACCATCATCCCGAACACCGACGAATGCCAGTGGGGCGTCAGCGACATCGCCCAGTCGGTGGCGGCGAAGTACGAGGTGACGCCGAACGCGATCAATCCCGGCGCGGCGACGCGGCGCGCCCGCACGGGATCGTTGAGGTAGCGCCTGAACGCGGCGGACCAGCCGATCCACACCACGAAATACAGGACGGTTCGCGCGATGAAGGCCGCTTCGCCGAGGTACCAGCCCTGCTGGCGCATCTGCGCGTCGTGCGCGAGCGCAGCGGGACTCGCCCAGACGTAGGCGAGGCGCACGCAGACCAGAACCGGTATGGCTGCGGCAGCCATCAGCGGCAGGGTGCGCGCGCCCGCCAGCAACTGCGGGCGGATGCAATAACCCCATGCACCGCCCGTGAGCGCGTGCGTCATCAACACGGCGAGGCTTCCGGCGGAGAGTCCCGTGAAGAAGAAGAATGCGAACAGGTACGACAGCATCGCCTGCTTCGGGTCGCGCGAGAGGCCGAGCAGCAGGCACGCGACGAGCGCGCCCACGCCGAGCAGCAGGGCGGCCCATTGCGCGCGCGTGCGGGGTAGCCAGGCGTTCATTGGGGCGCGCCGTCATCCCGGCCATGGATTGGCCGGGATCCAGAACCATGGATGGAAGCAAAGTCACTGGGTCCCCGCTTTCGCGGGGATGACGAATTGGGAACTGCTGCGCCCAACTTCTGCAGATCCGTCGCGCTCAAATCCGACGCCGGCGCGTGCTGGCTCAACTGCAGCGCGCGGATGTACGCGACGATGGCCCAGCGGTCCTGCGGCGAGACGCGGTCTGCGTACGAATACATCACGCCATAGCCGTCCGTGATCACCTTGTAGAAATGGCTGTCCGGCGCGTTGCGCAGCGCAGGCGTGTGGTAGCTCGGCGGATGCGGAAAGCCGCGCTCGGCGACCATCCCGTCGCCGTCGCCCACACGGCTGTGGCACGGCGCACAGTAGATGTCGAAGCGTTGCCGGCCGCGTTCGATCAGCTTCATCGTGATCGGCAGAGGATCCGGATAGCCGGGCGCGGCAGCGACGCCCGCCTGCGCCAGCGGTTTGCCTGCGGCGTCGACGCCGGTCACCGGGCCTACGGGTGCGACGAGTTTGACGCGGTCCATGCGTCCGCTGCTGGTGCCGGCGAGCACACCTGCCGAGTACGGCACGGTGCCCGGAACCTGCGGACGCGACGAGTTCCCGTCGGCCCACAGCGGGCTCGGCGTCAGCGGCTTGTACTTCGGCTGGTTGTACATCTCGTGCATGCCGCGTTCGCAGCTGGCGAGCGTAAGCACTGCGACTGCGCACAGCGCGGCATTGCGCAAGATTCGGACCCTCACCCGGCGCTGCGCGCCACCCTCTCCCGGAGGGAGAGGGAACAGCTTTGAACCCCTCTCCCTCCGGGAGAGGGGTAGGGGTGAGGGTCCGGGACGGCGCAGAATCTTCATTCCTCCGCCACCTCCGTCACCGAGAGGGGCGAGAGGCTTTCGAGAAATGCCTGCGTGCCTTGCGCGTCGAAGTTCGGGTCGTAGCTGCGCACCAGCAGGAAAAAGCGGTCGCTGCTGGCGCGTTCGAACGCACGGCTCGCGAACAGCGGATGATGCACGCGCGGCAACCATGAGCCGAGCAGCACGGCGGCAACGCCCAGCAGGACGGCCCACAGGATCGTCATCTCGACCGCGGGCGGTATGAATGCGGGCCAGGAAAAGGTCGGCCGTCCGCCGACGTTGATCGGGTAATTCGCGACGGCGGAAAACCACTCCAGCCAATAGGTGAAGCTGCCGCCGCCGATCGCGCCGACCAGCATCCAGAACGGCAACCACGTCCGGCGCTGCCCCATCGCCGCATCCATGCCTTCGATCGGGAACGGCGAATAGGCTTCGATGGCGACGTAACCACCTTCCTCACGCGCGCGCAGCACGGCCGCGCGCAACTGCTCCGCTTCGGCGAATTCGGCCAGCAGTCCGTAGAGGCGCGCGGTCACGATGCAGCCTCCACATCGGATGGCGCCGACGCGGTCGCCGGGTGCAGCTTGTGCGCCAGTTTGCGCAGCTCGAACATCGAAAGAACGGGCAGCAGCCGCGTGAACAACAGGAACATGAAGAAGAACAGTCCGATCGAACCGATCAGGAAGCAGATGTCCCAGAACGTCGGCCAGAACAATCCCCACGCCGACGGCAGGAAGTCTTCGTACAGGCTGGTCACGATCAGCATGAAGCGTTCCAGCCACATCCCGATCAGCACGCCCAGCGAAATCACGAACACCGCGCCGGCGCTGCGGCGCACGCGGGGAATCCACAACAACTGGATCTGCACGACGTTGAGCACGACCGTGCCCCAGAATGCCCACCCGTAGAAACCGAATACGCGGTGCAGCGTCATCGCCAGGTCGTAACGGTCCCGGCTGTAGAACGCGGTGAAGAGTTCGGACATGTAGCTGTAATCGACGAACAGCCCCGCGGCCAGCATCATCTTGGCCATGTTCACGATGTGACGTTCGGTGAGGTACGCCTCGAAACCGAACCACCGGCGCAGCGGGATGCCGAGCGTCAGCACCATCGCGAAACCCGAGAACAGCGCGCCCGCGACGAAGAACGGCGGGAAGATCGTCTCGTGCCATCCGGGCACGAGACCTTCGGAGAAATCCAGCGCGACCATGCTGTGCACGGAAAACACCAGGGTCACCGCGAGTCCCGCCGTGATCAGGTTGAACTTTTCCAGCCGCATCCAGTGCCGCGCTTCGCCGCGCCAGCCGAGCGACAGCAGTCCGTAGAAACGCGCCTGCAGCAGGTTCGGCGCGCGGTCGCGCAGCGTCGCCAGGTCCGGCAGCATGCCGATATACCAATACAGGATCGACACGATCAGGTACGCGAGGATCGCCCAGAAGTCCCATTCCAGCGAACTGCGCCACTGCGGCCACAGGTTCATGATGTCGGGGTAGGGGAACAGCCAATAGAAGAACCACGGTCGCCCGAGGTGCAGGATCGGGAAGATGCCGGATACCGAGACCGCGAACACGGTCATCGCCTCTGCAAATCGGTTGATCGAGTTGCGCCAGCCTTGCCGGGTCAGGTACATCGCGGCGGAAATGAAGGTTCCGCCCATCCCGATCGCGATCCACCACACGTAGTTCGCGATGAAGAAACTCCACGCGACCGGAATGTTCAGGCCGAAGATGCCGACGCCCGCGTAGAGCAGCCAGACGGTTCCCACGGACAGCAGCGCGCACAGCAGCACCGACAATCCGAAGCCGCCAAGCCAGAGCCAGCCGGTCGGGCGGCGCAGGGTCGCATCGCTGATCGTCGCGCTGATCGAAGCATTCGTTTCGCCCGGCGCGATGACCGGGGGAAGCGTGTCGCGGGGCAGCACCGCGCTCATGACTCATTGCTCCGCAAACAAACTCCCTCCCCCGCTTGCGGGAGAGGGTTGGGGTGGGGGCGCACGTGAGCCGAAGCCAATGACATGCTCGCGGCAGCGAGCCCCCATCCGCCCTTCGGGCACCTTCCCCTGCAGGCGGGGGAAGGGAATTCGAAGATGGTGCACCCGGCACTCACGATGCGTCCTCCTTCAGCGCCGGATTCGGGTTGCGGATGCGCGCGAGGTACGTGGTGCGCGGGCGCGTGCCGAGTTCGTTGAGCATCGCGTAATTGCGCGGCGACGCCTTGGCTTTCGACACGTTCGACTGCTTGTCGGAAATGTCTCCGAACCGGATCGCCTGGGTGGGGCAGGCTGCCTGGCAGGCGGTCACGATCTCGCCGTCGCGGATGCGGCGGTCCTGCTTGTCGGCTTCGATGTGCGCGTTCTCGATGCGCTGGATGCAATAGGTGCACTTCTCCATCACGCCGCGGCGGCGCACCGTCACCTCCGGGTTGCGCATCGCCATGTACTGCGGCGTGTGCTTGTCCGCGTACTGCATGAAATTGAAGCGCCGCACCTTGTACGGGCAGTTGTTCGAACAGAAGCGGGTGCCGACGCAGCGGTTGTACACCTGCACGTTGAGGCCTTCGGCGTTGTGCACGGTGGCATCGACGGGACACACCACCTCGCAGGGCGCGTGCTCGCACATCATGCATGGCACCGGCTGGTTGTAGCTTTTCGGATTCCCGGCTTCGCCGTCGTAGTAGCGATCCACGCGAATCCAGTGCATCTCGCGTCCGCGCCGAACCTGTGCCTTGCCTACGATCGGGATGTTGTTCTCGGCCTGACACGCGATCGTGCACGCCTTGCAGCCGATGCAAGCGTTGAGGTCGATGCTCATCCCCCACGCGTAGTCGCCGGGCGGCCAGTCGGGGTAGAGGCTTGGCGGCTTCGGGCCGTAACGGTCATGCGCCGTCGCGAACTTCGGATCGGCCTTGAATTCCGCCAGCGTGCCCACGCGCAGCGGATCGCGGCCTTCCATCGCGAAGTGATGCTGGGTCTGCGCGATTTCGTAGCGTTCGCCGGTCGGAATCACTTGCAGGTCCGTCGCGATCCACGGCGAATCCTTGGAGCGCAACGCGTACGCGTCGAAACCCTGGCCTTCGGCGATGCGGCCGGCGTGGCGCCGGCCGTAGCCGAAATGCACGGTGACGCTGCGTTCCGCCTGGCCTGGCATGATCCATACCGGTCCGCGTGCCGACCGCCCGTGGCTGCGCAGCTCCACGCCATCGAAGTTGTGCACGCCGAGTTTCTTCGCGAGCGCCGGCGAAATCAGGACGACGTTGTCCCATGTCAGCTGCGTCAGTGGCTTCGGCAGTTCCTGCAGCCAGCCATTGTTCGACCATTCGCCGTAGCCGATCGTGGGATCGGGGCGGAAGAGCAGTTCAAGCGATCGCTCATTTGCTACTGCAACGCGCTTGGCCCCCTCACCCCGGCCATCTCCCCCAAGGGGAGAGGGAGACAAGCGCGCAGCGCTTGGCGGGTGAGGGGGGACTTTGGGATTTGCGGACGAAGAATTCGCGATTAATCCGACCTGCAGTGCCTCATTCCACGCCTTGTCGTCCGCGAGTTGCGCCTGCCATTGCCGACGCACCAATATCCGTCCGTCGGGCGAATCGCCCAGCAGCATCGCCATGACCTCGATCGCGGACTTGCCGTCGTAGAGCGGCGCAATGAGTGGCTGGGCGATCGCCGCGGTGCCATCGAACGCGCGGGCATCGCCCCAGGTTTCCAGCTCGTGCGCCTGCGGCACGTGCCATTCGGCGAGGTGGCCCGTCTCGTCACGGTACAAGCCCAGGTGCAGCACGTGCGGGACCCGGCGCAATGCGGCGATCATGTCGAGATCGGCGGGTGCATCGTAGACCGGGTTGACGCCCAGCATCAGCACGGTATCGACCTTGCCGGTCTCCATGTCCTCGACCAATCCAGCGAGCGAACCGTCGCCGCGAGTGGGCGCTGCCAGCACCGGCGCGGCGTACTCGACCGTGCTGCCGATATTGCCGAGCGTGGTGTTCATCGCGCTGGCTAGCGTGTGGACGGATGCGGGTTGCGTGTCGCCCACGGCGATGAGGGAAGCGCCCCGATGCGCTGTGAGATCTCTTGCCACCGCGCCGACCCAGCACGCGTGCGCAAAGGCCGCGTTGGGCGTGCCGCCCGCCCCAAGCTGCGCCGCCAGTTCCTGCGCAAACGCCTCGATGTCGGCCGCGGCGAGCGGCAGCCGATGATCGGCCATGCTGCCGGTCACGCTCGGCGTGGGTTCGATCACGTACAGCCGTGACATCGGTGCGGCGGGATCCTCCGGATCGCGCGTGGCGATGAAGTCGCGTGAATAGCGCACGCCGGCGGCGGGGTCGCAAAGGAAATCCGCATCCAGCGATACGATCACCCGGGCACGATCGAAGCGGTAGCGCGCGTGCGCCTGCAGCGCATCGCCCGCACCCGGATCGTCCAGGTGCCAACGCGCATGCGGGAATTTTCCTTCGAGCGCTTCGAGCTGGGCGGCCAGCGTCGGCGACGTGGTGGGCGGGATCAGCACGCGCAAGCCTTCACCGCCATTGCCGGCGAAGTGCGCGGCACGGTCCGTGAGGATCGCGGCGAAATCGTCCCAGGTCGCAACCGTGGTGCCGTGCATCACGGACTGCGAGCGGTCGGGATCCCACAACTGCAAGATCGCGGCCTGCGCGAAAATGTTCGTGCCGCCGAGACTCGCCGGATGGTGCGGATTTCCCTCGACCTTGGTGGGCCGCCCCATGTTGTCGCGGACCAGCACGCCATGCGCGTAGCCGCGGCGGGTCAGCGTGGTCGCGAAATAGCGCGGCAGCCCGTCCACCTGGCCGACCGGTTTGTGCACGTACGGGACGATGTCGAGTTGCGGCGGATGACTGCATCCCGACAACCCGGCCAGCGCCAGCGACGCGCCCATCAGCTTCAGAAAATCGCGGCGATCGAGCGACGCTGCCGCCGCGAGTCGCGGATGCTCCGATTGCAGCCATGCGCGGAATCCATCGGAATCGGCGAGTTCCTCCAGCGAGCGCCAGAAGCGCGGACCGCGCTGGCCGGCCAGTTTTGCGCGGATCGCGGCGGGATCCACGCACTCGGCCAGGTCGCTCGTGGCGGGCGGCGTCATCGGTGGCATGTCGAGCATTCGGTGAGTCGCCGCTTGTCGATGTGGTATTCGCGCACCAGGCGCGCGCCCAGCGCCAACTGGTCGCTGGCGTGCCAGTGCAGGTTGAACACCTCGCTGACGGGCCGCAGGTGCGCTTCGGGGTCACGGTGGCACGCGAGGCACCACTGCATCGTCAGCGGTTCCTGCCGCGCCATCAGCGGCATTTCGTCCACGGCGCCGTGGCAGCTTGCGCAGCCCACGCCTTTCGCGATGTGGATGCTGTGGTTGAAATAGACGAAGTCGGGAAGCTTGTAGAGACGCTTCCAGTGCAGCGGCACGCCGCTGTCGAATGCCGCGAGCAGCGGCGCCAGCGCCTTCTGGTGCGTGTAGAGCTGCGAATGGCAGGTCATGCACGTCGCGAGCGGCGGGATGCCGGCGAACGCGGATTGCCCGACCGACGTGTGGCAATAGCGGCAATCGATGCCGTCGTCACCCACGTGGTGTTTGTGGCTGAAGGGCACCGGCTGTTCGAGTGCGTCGTGCACCCCGGCGGGATACGCCATCGCCCAGCGCCACAGGAATACCCAGGATACGAAACTGATGACGACGGCGAGCACGCACAGCTGGAACCACAATGCGAAACGCTTGGGAAAAATCTGCGCCACCCCGAATCCCTTCCAGCTCGCAAAGCCTTTCGCCGAATGCATGCGTGGACGGACGCATGGTGGTATTCGACTTGCCCGCGCGCACGCAACGTCCGCGCACACACATCGCCCGCAGTCTGCTACGCGATTCGTAAAAGCCCCGTGACAAACGGCGGGAAAAAATTTCCGGCGGAGCGTGCGAGCTTGACGGGGCGTTCACTCCACCGAATACAAAATCGGGCGCGTCACAAGGGAAGGAACGGGTGATGGGACGGCGCGGGCGAAGCGGACCTGATCCGATGGATGCGACGGATGCGTGTTCCTCTCCTTCGCGACGCCGGTTTCTTTTCGGGAGCGCGCTGGCCGCTTCCTCGACATTGCTGCTCGCCGGATGCGGCGGCGGCGAATCCACCCGGACACCTGCGGCGCCGCGTTTCTTCGAGTCGGACGAGCGCGCATTCGTGCGCGCCGCGATCGATCGCCTGATACCGAAGGACGCGCTTGGCCCCGGCGCGGTCGAAGCCGGTGTCGACACGTTTATCGATGCCCAACTTGCAGGCCCCTTCGGGCAGGCGGTCGGGATCTACATGCACGGACCTTTTCATCTGGGTGACACGGAACAGGGTTACCAGTTGCCCTTCACGCCGGCGCAGGTGTATCGGCTCGGCGTCCAGCGCGTCGACAACCATTGCAGGAAGAATCTCGGCAGTGCGTTCGCGCAGCTCAAGCCGGAACAGCAGGATGTGGTTCTGCACGAACTGGAAGACGGCAAGATCGACCTCGGCGAAATCCCGTCCAGCAACTTCTTCGACCTGCTGCTGAAAAACACCAAGGAGGGTTTCCTCGCGGATCCGATCTACGGCGGCAACCGCGATTTCGCCGGCTGGAAGCTGATCGGCTACCACGGGCCGCACTACGACTACCTGGAGGACGTCGACAAGTTCGGCAAGCCGTACGACCGGCCGTACGTCAGCCTGGGAGGGCGCCAGCCGGTGATGTGCCGGCTCAGCGATTCGCCGACCGGCCGCTTCCGGGGTCCCGGTTGCGAGTACGCGCACTTTCCGGCCAAGACGCATTACGACGCGCTCGTCACCACCACCGGGAAAGTCTGGCCGGCCGGAAATCTCTAATGGCCAAAAAACTGCGCGAAGTGGACGTGGTGCTGGTCGGTTTCGGCTGGACCGCCTCGGTCATCGCGCAGGAGCTCACCGACGCCGGCGCGGACGTGCTGGCGCTCGAGCGCGGCGGTTGGCGCGACACGGTGCCGGATTTTTCCGTCACGCACATCCAGGACGAGTTGCGCTACGCGGTGCGCAAACAGATTTTCGAGGAAACCCAGCGCAGCACGCTCGGCTTTCGCAACCGGCCCGACCAGCTCGCGCTGCCGATGCGTGAACTCGGTTCGTTCATGCCGGCCGCGGGCGTCGGCGGCGCGGGCGTGCACTGGAACGGGCAGAACTGGCGATTCCTGCCGAGCGATTTCGTGCTGCGCACCCACAACGAGCAGCGTTACGGCAAGCGGGCGATCCCGGCCGACATGACGATCCAGGATTGGGGGATCACCTACGAACAACTGGAGCCGTACTACGACAAGTGGGAATACCTGTGCGGCATTTCCGGCAAGGCCGGCAACATCGGCGGCAAGATCCAGCCGGGCGGCAACCCGTTCGAAGGACCACGCAGGCGCGAATATCCGCTGCCGCCGCTGAAGCGCAGCGCGGCGACGATGCTGTTCGATAAGGCTGCGCGCGACGTGGGCTTCCACCCGTTTCCGGCGCCGGCGGCGAATACCTCGCAGCCGTACCTCAACTCGCTGGGCGTGCAGATGGGCCAGTGCACGTTCTGCGGCTATTGCGAATGGTTCGGCTGCGCCAATTATTCGAAGGCGAGTCCGCAGACCACGATCTTCCCGGTGCTGTTGAAGAAGGACAACT
>Ga0209061_1003211_pt1 | contig 18281 bp, 14 predicted proteins | sample Coa_R1_10_FD_187157 | JGI IMG/M metagenome (GOLD analysis project Ga0209061, IMG submission 187157) | Surface soil microbial communities from Centralia Pennsylvania, which are recovering from an underground coalmine fire - Coalmine... | ecosystem: Environmental > Terrestrial > Soil >...
CCAGCAGCATGATAGTCAGCACCGCAAACATGAGGCTGACAACCGCGTAAAGCGCGGCATGGAGCCATTGGCGGCGCAGGAGAGCTTGCATGCAGAATCCTACTGTTCCAGGAAACACCCGTTCAGGTCAGAATGGTAGCAAGCCCGGCTGAGGGATTAGAACGGCTTTCAACTTCCATGCTCGCTACTCCTTGCAGCGGTCGGACTGGAGGCAAGCCCGCATCCGGGCTTAGAGCATTCCTTTCATTACCTTGTGAAGGTCATGTTAGAGGAGCAAGATCACACTGCCTGCTTGTTCTTGCTCCTCCAACATGCTCTTTACGTGTATCTTTGGCTTACAACGGGCGCGCAGCACAGCGTTGATAGGTTTCATGCCAGGGTCGCAGCCGTTCGAATGTGGCGCTCGCTGCGAGTACATCTCCATCCGCGTAGCGTCGCCCAATGATCTGCATCCCAACCGGGAGTTTGCCCTCGGCAAGACCCGCAGGAATTGAGGCCGCCGGGTGCCCGGAGAAGTTGATGAAGTACGTCAGGCACCAGCCGATCAGGGGATCGACCTGTTCTCCATTGATCTGAGTGGGACCCAGAGTATTCCCATCACTGGCGTTCTCGACAGGCAGACACGCAAGGGTTGGCGTAATCAAGAGATCATACCTCTCCAGGATGTTTTGAATGGCATCGTAGACCTCTGTCCGTATCTCTTGATTATGCCAGTAGTCGAGAGCCGACATCTTGCTGCCCTTGTCTAGCCAGTCCAGGTACTGTGGAGGGAAGTCCTCCCGGTGGTCCTTGAGCAGATCCAGCCCCTGCTGCTTAAAGGTCTCGAAGGTGGCGAGATTGGTCGGCATGATGAGACGACACCAGACATCACTCAACTCACGTTGGCTGCGCTCAATACCGACCCGCACCTCTTCGATCTCGGCTCCTGCCTCCTCAAAGGCTTTCACCGCTTGTCCCACGACATCAGTGACTCGCTTGTCAATAGGGAAAACATCAAAATTGGGGCTGTAGGCAATCTTCCAGCCATGGATGGAGCGCCGGGTCGCGGCGAGGAAGTCCACCTGGTCAGCCAGACTAAACGGGTCACGGGGGTCATAGCCCGCGAGCGCCGTCAGGGCCAGGGCGGCATCTTCGACGGTTCTGGTGAGCGTTCCTTCAAAGAGAAATGGGGCATCGCCGCCAAACGCGTTCGGGCGGCTTATAAAAGGCACCCGGCCAAAGGAGGCTTTGTAACCGTAGACTCCACACCAGGAGGCGGGAATACGAATGGAACCTCCCCCATCGGTTCCCTCAGCGATAGGCACCAGGCCATCGGCGACAGCGGCGGCACTGCCCCCGGACGATCCTCCCGTGTTTCGAGAAAGGTCGAAAGGATTATGGGCTGGACCAAAAAGATAGTTGTCACAGGTTCCCCGGAAGCCCATTATCGGGCTATTGGTTTTGCCTAGGAGAATCGCCCCGGCCTGCTCCATCCGCTCAGCATAGGCACAGTAAGCATCGACAACGTTGTCTTTGAGCGCCCGGATACCCCCGAAGGTGCTTATCCAGCCTGGTTTGAAGTCAAACAAATCCTTCATTGCAGTGGGTATTCCGTGGAGAACTCCCAGCGTAGATCCAGACAGCAGGGCTTGCTCAGCCTCTCTGGCACGCGCACGGGCATCATCAAATCCGAAATAGACGAAGGCATTCAGGCTCTTGTTCCGCTGCTCGATGCGAGTGATGCAGGCATCCACCACCTCGACCGGCGAGATCTGACGGCGTCGGATGTGCATCGCCAACTCTGTTGCGGGCATGTACGCCAGTTCATCCAAAAGTGCCATAGGTTTCTCCTTTCCCTCGACATCGAGGGAGAAGCTACTGATCCAGTATCTCTCCAGAACAACATCGTTGCCCTATTCTATCATGCATGCTGCGAACAGTTCTAACCCGGATGGGAGGGAGATGAAAGCAGGGAGCTAGATTGAGTGCTTTTCTTACACGGATGAGGTAGAATACGACAATTGAGGAAAGAAACTCGATATTTCTCCCGGCTCAATGGCAGATTGGTAGTTTGAAAACGTAAGCATATTGAAGGAGCTATATGTCATGACGGATCTGACATCCTCTCAATCCCCGCTCTCCGAGGAGGGGCAGAACGATATAGCTTATGAAGGTAGCTTGAAGCATGAGGCAACAGAACGCATTTTGCACCTGTTACAATTTCTGACTATTAATGAATGTACACGTCAGGAGATATTAGAGCATTTAGCCACATATTACAGAATTGACCCGGTAGCACCTGTGGAACATACTTCTTCCCGAAGCGCTGCTCGCATGCTGGAGCGGGATCTCCAATTTCTGAAAGATCAGGGATTCGAGATCAAGAAGAGGCGTGTAGGGCGACGGGTACACTACAGCCTGGCGAAAGCATCGGGCCTGCGGGTGCCTTTTCTTTTTACACAGAGGGAGGTCGATGGTCTGGTGCTTCTTTACAATATTTTTGCTGATCCTGCTAAATATGCCCGTGCTGATCCATCTCATCCTTTGCCCCAACCACTGCCGCAAAACCCATTCGCCGAGGAGATTTTAAGTTTCATCGAGCGGCTGGTTGCGACGCTGCCGCCTGCCCAAAAACGCCATTTTGATGAGTGGGTTCGCAAGCCCTATGTGTACTTTCATCTTTCAACAGTGACTGATTATCTTCCGCATCGTGACACGATCAACACGATTGTCCAGGCAATCTCTGCTCATCAGCAAATTCAGTTCGAGTATAAGCCCACCCATCGCGAGCAAGAGGTAATCTTCCATGAGCATATTGATCCCTATTACATTATCTACCAGGATGGGCACTTTTACCTGATCGCCTATAGCCACAAAGTCAACCGCTTTCTGGAGTACCGTGTAGATCGCATCAAGAACGAGAGTCTCAGACCTGGACACGATCCCATTGACGTAGAGCGGCGACGGCGCCCGGTCACGTTCCGCTTCTGGATCGATGGCGACATTGTGAAAGGTGGCCTGAGCCAGCGCTGGCTGACGCAGACGTTGGAGCGAGAAGAGGTCTATCTGGATGAGCACGGCCGGGAGCGTCGCCGTGTACTCGTCCATGCCACCGCTTATAGTGAGTGGCGCATAATCCAGCAATTGCTCCGCTACGGCGATAAAGCGGAGCTGGTCGAGCCAGCTCACCTGCGCGACCAGATGCGCCAGGTGGTCAAACGTATGTATCACTTCTATGAGGTATAGAACTTCAGTGCCCTCTCCCCGGACTCAAATGCTTCGAGAAAAAAAGACCTGGTGCCATTCATGCAGGCAACAAGCAGCTATGATAGCCGCGTTTATACACCCGATCAGGCTTATCTTATGTTCAGAGGCAGAGTATTCTAGTATTATGAAAATAATTTCATTTAGTTATAGTACTTTAAGTATAAACGTTGGATTTTAGGCTATGCTGTGATATGCTAGCGCCATAAAATACAGAAAAGCATCTATAGCCTTAAAAATACCTGACCAACCACCTCAGCACTTTATGGCCGATTGGTTGCTCTATAACGGTGCTCACTATGGAACGCCTGTCTATCTGCGCCATCTCAAGCGGAGAGATTTTTTGGACTCGGGTTCAGTTCCTTTGAAAGAGTGAGTAAACATTCCTTACCTCCGTGCATACTTCCATGCATCGCCATTGGCAAGACGAGTTTTTCTTTGTCCAGAAAAACTCGTCTTTATGCGACACCACCCGTCGCATATTCCATCTATCATTGGATTATACAGATCGGGTAGACACACATGGATCTGGCATAACCGGGGGGAACGCCGTTTCTCCTTCTAATCATTCTTGATGATAAAGGCAAAGGAGGCCACGAACCTGATGACTCAAGCCCCGAAGCTGGGAGGGAGCATTTTCGGCTTAACCTACCATGGTGGAGATAGCTCCCGTGTCCTGGAAGATTACGTCGCTTATCTTGCGAACGACAAACTCCTCAGCTACAAAACCGTGGTGCATACAGGTGGCAAGGCGGGAGAGAGTCTATGGACGCATGTGATGAACCTCGTGACCACGGTAGAGAAGTTGCGCCCGCTCTTTCGGTTGACGGCTAATGAGATGCGCTGCCTGCTGCTGGCCCTCACCGTTCATGACATCAATAAGCTCGATGAGTATGGTAAGCGCTCAGATGGAAAGGGGAGGAGCTACGCGAATGCTGCCACACATGAGCATATCGAGGACCTGCTAGCCCGTTTGGAGGCGCAGACCTTTTTCCCCGCCTGGAAAGAGTATCGGCTGGACATCAAATTTCTGGCCGACGCCCACCAGGAAATGTCGCAGCAGGCCACGCAATTCGATCAGCGCTACATTGACCGCTGCCGGCTCGAAGGCAGAAGACTCAAAGGGCCATTGAAGGCCCTCATGAAGCTGGCCGATGTCTCGGATAATTCTCACTCCGGCGCCTACGCTGCGCCGGGAGAGATCCATGTTCGCGATAAGTTGATCAAGCATCTGAATGCAGCGCTCAATTCGATAGGACATCCCCGTCGCTACCGCTTTGTGGGGCACCGGCTGGCGGAACTGCGTGGCATCCAGACCAACATTATCCATAACCAGTTCGTCGCTCTGATGAAAGCCACGTATGGAGAGGAAGCCTGTATTGATCTGCTCTATCACCCGGAGGGCGTGGACTACCTGCTCGACACGCGCATCAGCCTTGATTGGACGCCCGAGATGCAGCGAACCTTTGCCAGACAACTGGGCAAGAAGTTCGCGGCGATGCAGGCTGACCAGCTCGCCCAGTTTATCAAGGCCAAACCCTCTGGGATCAGCGTGGATGATGCTGCCATCGAAAGCGGAGCATCGCCCCAGGAGATTTTTACCTGTATTGGCAATATTGTTCTCGGCAAACAATATACGCAGGAATGGCGTGAGCAGCGCAACACGTTTGCCCGCCGGGATGTGGAGACGTTCCTGGCAGGTGAGCAAGGAGAAGCCGAACTCAAGGCGGCTGCCCGGCGCTGGCTGGAGGAGGGCGATCTGGTGCCAGCCGGCGAAGACGCCCTCAAGCGGGGCGAACTCCTCATGGCCTACCGCAACTTCTTAAAAGATCATTGTGTCGAGCAACTGAAAGCGCTCAAACAGGAGGCATGGGTGCGTGTCTCGCGGCTCTTTCAGCTTCCGCCGGACCGCGATGCGCTCTATAGCCTCATCGATCCGTACCGCCGGGGCTACGTTATGGCGCGCGACCTGCCGGAGCAGTCAATTGATGACATGATCGAGGCTGCGCTTGCCGATCTTGAGCAGCTAGAGCAGCAGGCACAAACGATAGCAGAGCAGCGCAGAGCGGTGAAGGCAGCGCAGGCCGGCAATATTGATTCAGAAACGGAGCCAGCTACACAGGAAGCCTCACCCGCCGGGGAAGACTTCCTGCTGGACTATATCCAGCGTCACCTGGAGGTGTGGGACAGCCAGGCGCCGGTACCAATCCAGACCGTTCAGTTTGTGGATAGCCTGCGCCGCTACGCTGATCAAAAGCGGCCCGATGCGCAGTGCTGCTACTGTGGCAGTCCCCTCAAGGCGGAAGAGTGGATGGCGCTCCAGGTGCCAACCAGCATTGGCGTACAGAGCTTCTCGAATCGCCTGGAAGGAGGCAGTGCCCGCGAGCCGAAGCGCAATGTCTGTGCGGTCTGCCGCACCCAGTTTATCCTTGAAAAGCTCGCCTGGTCGTCGCATCGTGATAAGCAGGGCCATGAACTGGCGACCTTTTACGTTCATCTCTTTCCCTATTCCTATTTTACCCAGCCCATGCTCCACGCCTGGTGGGAGAGTGTGAAGCGTGTGCGTGATGGCAACTACCGGGCGTTATTCCTCTACACGAGAGATCATGAGCAGTGGGAGCAGCTCTATCACGGATTCCAGGTGCCTTTGGTACGCTATCAGCCATCAAAGCTCGAAGGGGTGGGCATCCCGGTATATGCGGAGGCGCTCAGCAATACGCCGGTCTTACCGCTTATCCTGAGCGGCAACGGGTATGGCAAGAAGTTTCTACGTGCGGTCGAAATAACCCTCTTGCTTGCCGCCTGGTTTGACTGCCGGGTGCTGCTCTCACGCTTGCCAACACCACTGCTCAACCTGACGAATGAATATCTCGCCAGGAAGCCCTCTGAGAGAGAGGGAGAGAAACGAGATCAGAAGGAGCCGGTTGCGCTCTTCATTGAGGGTATTCCGCAAGCCATGAGCTGGCTCTTGCCTCGCCCGGCGCTTACCCGGCCCCAGGTCAGCATGCTCTGTGGGAAAATCAGCGCGCTGCATCATCTTGTGGAACTGCTGACCAGCGCGGACGATCAGTTCGATACCGTCCTCTACGACCTGATTTCGGCTGCCGCGCATGATCCACTGGCCCTTTACCATGAAGCAGATCGACTGATCGAGGCGAAAGTCGCACAGAGGAAGATCAAAGGAACAGCGATCACTCTGAGCCACCAGGTAGCACCACTTCTCGAACAGCTATTACAAGGAGAAGAAAACGAATGAAAGAACTCAAAAAGCTGGCCGTGTATGCCGCTCGTCATCGTATCCGTGGCCGGTCCTACAAGCGCAACTCGTTACTCAAGCCGCTGGATTTCATTCTGGGCGAGTTAACGCGCTATCCTACCGAAGTCGATTTTGCCTGCGACAGCAGCAAGGGCCTGATCTACGATCACGTCAAACGGGTAGCGCGCGGGGTGCATGAGGAAGCCATCTACGAGTATGTAGACCTCTTCAAGCAGGAGGTGCTTGGCAAGGCGCTGCATGGCAATGTGAACAAGCTCTCGCAGCGAGAGCGCTCCCTGCGCAGCGCCTATCTCGTCTACATGCGAGAGGAGTTAGCGGAAATCTTCATTGCCAGGGGCAAGGCGACAACACCTGATGAGGCGCTCGCGCAAATCGAGCAGGCAGCAGCAGAAGAGGCTGACTTAGAAGCTCAAGACGAATTACTCTCCACCGCGAACGAATAAGCTCACACCATTGAAGGAAAGGAAGCAGTCCAATGAGTATTATGCAAACATTATCGGCACTGAGCCAGTATCGTGAGTATCTCCTGCCGAAGTATAGTAACTTTCCGCAGGGCACCTATGTCAGTCTCATCCTGATCCGTAAGACCGAATCCGAAACGATCTTTCGGACCGAGGGCAGCGGGGAAGGACTCTCGAAGGAAATCGTGACAGCGGGAGTGACGCATGCTACTCCGATTCAGCGCGTGGTCATCAGCAAACGCAAGCAGACCGCCGTCGAACGACGTACCGGCAGGGAACTGCTGCGCATCCATGACTTGCTCAAGACGGTGACAGTGAATAAGGAAGTGCGCCCGTGCGCGCTTAACACCAATGCCCCCTGTGGAAAATGCATTGATTGTATGCTCTATGGCTATGCGGTGGGAGGCGGCGGCGCGCAAAAAAGCCGGGTCATGACCGATGACGCCTATTCCATCGGGGCGGTGGCGCAGGTGACGGGCAAACGTACCTTTAATGCCACCTTCGACAATGGCACGATGCGCAATCCCTTTACCAACGAGCCTTCCACCTCCATCAATGAAGATGAGTATATCTTGCCTGAGACGCATTTTCTGGATATTGAGACGCTCAAAGATGTCACGGTGGGGGAGCTGCAATACGTCATCGGTAATATTTTGCGCAGCAGTCGCTATGGAGCCATCAGCAGCCGGCTGGGACGCGTGCGCAATACCATCGCGGCGATGATCTTCAGCGATACCGAGATCTTCTCCAATCTCGAATTGACACAGTATGTGTACGATGCGCTGCTAGATCGCCAAAGGGGGCAGCAGGAAGAACTGGATGTCCCCCTTGCCGATCAGGCCGTCCTGGAGACGGTGCAGCAAGCCACCGGTACGCTGCTCACCCAGATCGTCGGGCGTCTGCCGCTGGTGGTGCAGGGAGAAGCGCTGGAGCGTGTGATCGATGAGACGATTGCCCTTTATCGTGAACCCGAGCGGGTGAAAGCGCTCTTGCAGGAGATCGAGCAAGGGTATTCGCAAGCATAGCAGGAGGAGCAGCGCTATGGCTCTCGTCATTTATCGCGCCAATCTCACCCTTATGGAGCATACCTACTTTACCAGTCGCGAGATCGGCACCCTCTATGAAAGCGAGCCACTCATCGGCAACTATGCGCTGACCTACGCGCTGGGGCTGTGTGCCTCGCCTTATGATTGGGACGGCCCGCCACGCTACAAACAGGACCTGCAACCACTGAATGAGCGCGGGATCTACGTCACGCCGGCCACGTTTCTGGAAGGAAAACTTCACTTCGCTTTCAGTCAGTTTAATGCGCAGTCCGACAGCTATTACTTCCGCTTCGATCAAAATGCTATCGCGACGGATCGCGAGCGCAAAGCGCGGGCTGCCAACTTTCCCCAGGCCGGCAAAATTCGCATGCTCGGCCTCTCTAGCCAGGCAGCGTTTTATCTCCTGGCCCAGGATGAAGCGCCGGCGCGCCTGCCACGCTATATCCGGCTCGGAAAGTTCAATAGCAAAGCTCGTATTGAGTGGGAGCCGCTGCGCCTGCTGGCGATGCAGCCGGAGACAAGGGAAGAAGATCTCTTCTTTTTCCTCAATGCCGCGGATCTTCCGCCTGCACTGCTGGCGGGACTCCGCGCCTTCTCGGTCTACAATATCGCCCCGGCTCCGCTGCTCAAACAATGTCGTTTGCGCGGAGCTTTCTGGCTGGCCGCGCGCGAGAACGGACAACGCATCGTGCTCCCGGCAGGGATGCGGTACGGCGTGGAAGATTTGTAACGTGAGCATGAGGAGGTAGCACGATGCTCTCAATAACCCTTTTGCCGCACGACGAATATCGCTGGAAAGGAGAGAATCCCTCGCCAGCGACCTTCCCTCGTGAGAAGGGCATCTATCCACTTTATCATCAGTGGCGCACCTATCACGCCGAGCAGCCCATCATTGTCAATACCTATAATACTGGCACCGGGAAAACGAAGGGAGCCTTGCTCCGGCTCCTCAAACGGGTGCGGCAGAAAGGCACAGAGAATCTCAATCCCACCGAGGACAATGTGTTATTCATTGTCCCCACTAACGAGCTGATCCGCCAGCATGTGAAAGATGCTCAGGACTTTTGCGACGAGAACGAGCTTCCTTATCGCGTTGTGCCCATCACGAAAGAATGGTTAGATACCTATGGCGCACGACCTCACACAAGCGAAGGTCAGTTACGCAGACCGTATCTGCTCCATAGTATCCTCAACGACGCCAGCCTGATCGACGAGAATACCGAGAAGAAAGCCACGATCTTCGTTGTCAACCCGGACATCTTTTACTACGCCATCTACTGGTGCTACAACCGCTTTGACCGGGGATCGCTCTTCGTTGACTTCTTCGGCGGTTTCAACTATATCATTATCGACGAGCTTCATTACTATACGCCCAGGCAGCTTGCTGCTTTCCTCTTCTGTATCAAGTTCTCTATCGAGCGGGGCTATGTGAGTAGTCCTTCAACACAGCGGCAATTTTGCCTGCTGACGGCCACTCCGCGCCCACAGGTCAAACAGTATCTCAATACGTTGGGGGCAGGCATCGACTGGATCGAACCTGATACACGCTCATCAGGTGAGGTATTCCCACAGGATATTGAGCCAGTATGTGCGCTCTCGGAGGTTGAACTGCGTGTCTATAGCACGGAGGATCTGCGCGAAGGTGAGCAATCTGGCGGATTACTGGAACTCATTCGCCAGGAGCGTTCGACCATCAGTAATTGGCTGCATACGAGTCATGACGGCTATCGGATGGAAGGCGCGATTATTTCCAGTTCGCTTGGGATGATCAGCCGCATTCGTCAACAGCTCCTTGCGGTGATCCCGGAAGATCTGATCGGGCGGATTACCGGGCCGGAAGATCAAGCAGGCAGAGGTGCGGCCAGAGATAAGCCGCTCATCCTGGCAACCCCCACCGTGGATCTGGGCTATAACTTCACGCGGTCTTATGACAAGCCACGTCAGACTATTGATTTTCTCTTCCTGGATGCCTATAGCGGCGATGAACTGATCCAACGCATCGGACGCGCAGGCCGGATACTTGCTCTGCGAGAAGAGGATAAACACCACCCCAGTGTCGTCTATGCAGTCGTTGATCCAGCCTGCTATGAGCTACTGCGCCCCTTTGATGGAAAAACGCTGGAACGCGCTCGCCTGGCGGAGCTATCACAGGAGATGGCCCAGAAGCATGATCTGTATGCCTATCTCAAGACCGGAGCGTTAGCCGAGCTATTCCGCCCGCTGATGTTTCTCAAGCAGGGGATGTCCGGCCAGGATGGCGTGGAGTTTGACCGATTTCTCGGCGATCTCCAGCGCTTTTTTGCCGGGGAACAGAGCCAGCGGCAGAGGCTATTTACCTCTCAGCATATCCGGGCCATCGTGCATACCTTTGAAACCCGGCAGCAAGACTATAGCAAGCTGCGCGCCATCCCCCCGGAAGCATTCACAATGCTTGAGCGCCATCTCGACGGCGTAGCAGTTGATTGGGAAAAGAATGCGATGCTCAAAGTGTGTATAGAAGCCTTCGAGAGCCGGCTGCAAAAAGCATTACAGGAACGAGAGGATATCGGACGCACTGCGCCAGAGATCGTTGCCTGGCTCCAGAAGGACCTGAGCCTCTATTTCAAAGAGAAAGCGCGCATGAGCTTTCGCGAGAGCTTCCAGCCGCCGCTGGCCCTGGTGAGTGATCCAGAGAAGTTGCACTCCGGGAAGGAGGTCACGGCCTATAGCGCGCTGCATTTCCTCAGATATTACGATGCCGTGTTCTATGATACCCAGGAAGAATGGGAACGCAAGACCGGGCAATCGGCGGAGGGAATAGATATCGGTGATGTGCTCACCTACTGCCATCTGAGGAAGCTCCTCGATGCGCCGCTCAGGATTGGTCTGAAGCTGGATGCCAGGACCTTTTCCAGAGCGCAGTGGGAAGAGAGCTACGCCTATCAGGTGACAGCGCTCTATGGCTTGGAGATCGTGAGCATCACCGATCAGGGCCGGCTCAAACGCAGTGTGCAGGACCTCTTGCGCTCGCATTTTGTGCCAGCTTTTGTTGCTGAGCAGGGGAGTCGCAGCCACATGGAGACACTCCAGTTACGGAGGCGAGCACGTTTTTATTCGCTTCCGCTCGAAGTGACCTTCGCTGATGGAAGCCACCGCCGGTATGCAGCGATCTTAGGGACGATGGCATTCCTGGTATGCGCAGAGATGCCGCCCTGGATGCTGCGAAAGGCCCACCTGGAAACGCAACGCGAAGACGATTCGCCCATCATTTGTTAATGGAGAAGGTTCGGCGATGGTATCTGAACCTTGAAGGAGAAGGGAATTATATGCTAACTGATGCGACACAGCAGCGGGAGGAAGGCGAACTGTTCTCGCTGCTGCTCCGGCTCCATCCTCTTGAGGCAGGCTGTGTTTTGCCAGGTGCAGGGAACCAGATCCAGGCGGCCTTTCTGGAGATCGTCCGAGAGAGTGATCCTGCGCTAGCTGCATGGCTGCATGCGCCTCATCAGCGCCGTCCCTATACCCTGAGTTTGCTTCAGGGCTTTAACCATCTGACCAACTCCCAACTCTCGGAAGCTATGAGCAAACAAGTGCCCCTCGAAGTGATGCCTGGACAGGTCTACTGGCTGCGCATCACGATGCTGGACGCCGCCGTCTTCGGCTCATTCGTCCAATACCTGATTATGAAAGGACGCGCGCTTACCGTGCGCATCGGAAATACCCACTTTGAGATCAGCCGCGTGCTGGCAGCACCTGAGACACAGCAGGGAGCTCCGTCATGGGTGGCATATGCCTCCTTTGCTCAGCTTGCGACTGATGATCCCGCACTTACTCATTATCATTTTGAATTCGCCAGCCCCACTGCTTTCAGTAAAGGTCAGCAGTCCTGGGGTAAACGGCTGGACCTTTTCCCCGACCCTGCCACGGTCTTCGATGGTCTGGCGTGTCAGTGGGAATGTTTCGCGCCAGCGCATCTGCGTATTGCTGAGCACGGCCTGACGCCGGGCGAGCTGGCAACCTGGTGCAAAGCGAACGTGATTGTGGCGAAATATGCGCTGCAGACGCGCTACCTGCCTTCCAGTAAATTTGGGCAAACCGGCTTTCAGGGAGAAATCACCTACGAGGTCAAAGGGGATCGCACTGCTCGTGAAGCGCGCTGGCTGACGCCACTGGCCCGGCTGGCACTCTTTAGCGGCATCGGGTACAAAACGGCAATGGGTATGGGGCAGGCGCGCTGTATCAATGTGGCGATAGCTCCTCAATCACAGCTAATCGAGCAGGAGGTGAAGGCATGAGCGGGTGGAATAAAACGTCCCGGCCACTGCCCGAGTCCATCCCGATCTCCTTCCTCAATGCGCTGGAATATTGTCCCCGCCGCTTCTACTATGAGTTTGTTCAGGGCGATATGCTGGTCAATGCCTTTGTGCTGGAAGGCAGCTATGTCCACCGGCACGTCGATCAGCCCGGGCACCAGGCATCCCAGGAAGGTGCTATCAGCATTCGTCGTCTCTATCTCGCAAGCGAAACACTGCATCTTTCGGGTTTTGCAGATATAGTCGAAGAAGAAGAGGGCCGGCTCATTCCTATTGAATACAAGCATGGCAAAGAGGGGAAGTGGCTTAATGACCATATCCAGCTCTGTGCCCAGGCACTCTGCCTGGAAGAGCGACAGCCGGAGCGAGCGCCCATCCCCTATGGCTTCATCTTCTATTTCGGCTCGCGCAAGCGCATCCAGGTCCCTTTCACGCCAGCTCTTCGTGAGAAAACACGCGCAGCAATAGAGTTGGCGCTCCACACGGCTATCCTTGATGCGCCACCACCGCCGCTGGATGGCAAAGCAGCGGTACGGTGTCGAGATTGTAGCCTGCGCCCACTCTGCTTGCCAGACGAGGTGAAGCTGCTCCTGTCGCAGCAAGAGAGGCGAGAAGGAGGGCATGCAACGCATGCATAACGCCATGAGATCTCTTCAATACGTTAAGGAGGTGCTTGGTGCCCACATTGTATCTGACCGAAGATCGCGCCCTTGTCCGTCGTGATTCGGAAGACTGCTTACTTGTCCAGGTGCCTGAACAGCGGGGAGCCGGCGGTCTTGTGCTCACCCCGGCCTACAAGAAGCATATTCCCCTGATCAAAGTGGAGGCCGTCGTGGTCACGGGAGATGTGACCTTCACGGCTTCTGCTATTCGCATGCTGCTAGAGAAGCAGGTCGAAATTCACTTTATGAGTCATGCTGGCGCGTTTCAAGGCTCTCTTTCACCCGGCCTCTCGAAAAATGCCCTCTTGCGGATCGCACAGCACTGTGCCCATCACGCTCTTGCCCGGCGGTGCGCTCTGGCAAAGCAATTCGTGATCGGGAAACTCACCAATCAGCGCACGATGCTGCAACGGGTGAATCGCCGCCTGACCGATTCGTTCTTTCAGCAGCAGATCGATCAGATGGCCGTCATCCTACGCCAGCTTGCGGCCCTTCCCATTGAAGATGAGAGCGCTCCCAGGCTGGTGAGTGGTGATAGCGGTGTACAGGGGACACGTCTGGAGCAGATCCTCGGGCTGGAGGGCACTGGAAGCGCCGTGTACTTTGGCTGCTTCGGACGTATGCTTTCGGACCAGCAGCAATGGCCGTTTGCCGGCCGAGTCAAACGTCCGCCCACCGATCCGGTCAACGCGCTCCTCAGCTATGGCTACACCCTATTGACCAATCGAGTGATGAGCGCCGTGCAGATCGTTGGCTTTGATCCTTACATCGGCTATTTGCATAGCTCTGCCTATGGACGCCCGGCGCTGGCGCTGGATCTCATGGAAGAGTTCAGGGCGCTCATCGTCGATTCAGTCGTCTTAACCCTGCTCAACAAACGCATGCTTAGCCGCGAAGATTTTGAGGTCGAAGTCGGAGCCTATCGTCTCAAGAAGGAACCCAGAAAACTGTTCCTGACCAGGTTTGAGGAGCGGTTACATGAGCAGATCACGCATCCGATGTTTGGCTATAAAACAACCTATAAGCAGTGCCTGGAACTCCAGGCCAGGCTCCTCGCCAAATATCTGACAGGAGAGATCGAAAGCTATCCGCCATTGGTAATGAGATAGGAGGGCAGATGACAACGAAGGCAGGACCAGCCAGTTCTACGACGTGCTATATCGTCGCCTACGATATTTCTGACGATCGGAGGCGTACAAAGGTGCATAAGGTTCTTTCGGGTTTTGGCACCTGGACCCAATATTCGCTCTTTGAGTGCTTCCTTTCAAAGAAGGAACTGGTGATGCTCAAGGTCAAATTAGCCAGGCACCTCGATGATACCCAGGATAGTGTCCGCTTCTATCCCCTCTGCGCCAGTTGTGTCGAGAAAGTTGAGACCGTAGGGGGATCGCCACCGACAGAGGAACGGATCTTCGTGATCTAGCGAGAAGAGATCGCGAGCATCTGCTGTGATGACGGCGTTGAGCAGAGATGCTCGCAAGGCTCTGGAGGCGGATCGAGTCCACAATGGCCCATAAAAGACGTTCCGAAAAGAACCTGAAAAATCGAGAAAGAGGAGATGCTCGCAAAGAAGTGATTGTCTCCGCTTGTCAGGCTCACTGACACGCTCGCCGTCGGAACGCAGGCAAGCCCGGATGAGGGGTTATAACTTTTGGCAAAACACCCCGTGCTGAATGACGGCGCCACGTCGGAACGCAGGCAAGCCCGGATGAGGGGTTATAACTCTTGCTCCGTGCGCTGTATTACATCTTCATCGGCGTCGGAACGCAGGCAAGCCCGGATGAGGGGTTATAACTGCTCCCCCCACCAACGGGAAGGAATGATCACTGTCAACGTCGGAACGCAGGCAAGCCCGGATGAGGGGTTATAACACTTGTATTCTTGTACGAACAAGTTTTTGTCTACCGTCGGAACGCAGGCAAGCCCGGATGAGGGGTTATAACTTCCTCAGTTACGGGCGGTCCTGCAAAAATGCCACGTTTAGTCGGAACGCAGGCAAGCCCGGATGAGGGGTTATAACTGTATGGTTAGAGGATGGAAGCCGCATAGAGGCACTGTCGGAACGCAGGCAAGCCCGGATGAGGGGTTATAACTATATGCATTAGGTGGTATCTGACTTAATTCTTGCGGTCGGAACGCAGGCAAGCCCGGATGAGGGGTTATAACGTTGATACCACATGATAACGAACAGGGAGGAAAAAATGTCGGAACGCAGGCAAGCCCGGATGAGGGGTTATAACTTTTCAATGGTGTTGGTGGTGTAGTTCGGCGGAAAGTCGGAACGCAGGCAAGCCCGGATGAGGGGTTATAACCGCGGTCTCATTCCATGTCATCTGTGCCATTTCTGTGTCGTCGGAACGCAGGCAAGCCCGGATGAGGGGTTATAACGAGTCGTGATCGGGTGGAGAAACACATACGGCCACAGTCGGAACGCAGGCAAGCCCGGATGAGGGATTATAACATTTCCGTCAAGATACCCGCGCTGCCAATGGCTCATGTCGGAACGCAGGCAAGCCCGGATGAGGGATTATAACTGATCTCGTAGCGAGCGATGACCTGAACCTGTTTGGGTCGGAACGCAGGCAAGCCCGGATGAGGGATTATAACGGGTCTTGATCCGGGCGATCTGCCCGGCGCAACTGTGTCGGAACGCAGGCAAGCCCGGATGAGGGATTATAACTACCGCGCCTGCCATACCGCCGTCAATGCACCAGGATGTCGGAACGCAGGCAAGCCCGGATGAGGGATTATAACCTTTGCTTTCAGGGCTGGTACAGCGTTGCCGCGACGCGTCGGAACGCAGGCAAGCCCGGATGAGGGATTATAACGCATAGATCAGCGGATTGCCATAGAGCTTCTCCGAACGTCGGAACGCAGGCAAGCCCGGATGAGGGATTATAACTATACCCCTTGATCTCGACCACGTACCGTTGCCCGCCGTCGGAACGCAGGCAAGCCCGGATGAGGGATTATAACATTCAGCTTTTCGAGGATTAACTGCTTCAGAGGATCGACGTCGGAACGCAGGCAAGCCCGGATGAGGGATTATAACCGTTCTATGGACCGGCAAAAGACTGGCCTGCCTCATGTCGTCGGAACGCAGGCAAGCCCGGATGAGGGATTATAACTACTGGACCGCGACATTGCCGAATGACAATACAACGGTGGTCGGAACGCAGGCAAGCCCGGATGAGGGATTATAACCTTGCCAACATTTTGCGTGGAGGAAGCAACGCTGCTCTGTCGGAACGCAGGCAAGCCCGGATGAGGGATTATAACGCTTCCCGTGCATGCAAATACCGTCTGCCATACCTTCGCGTCGGAACGCAGGCAAGCCCGGATGAGGGATTATAACTACTGGACCGCGACATTGCCGAATGACAATACAACGGTGGTCGGAACGCAGGCAAGCCCGGATGAGGGATTATAACCGTAGGGGGAGTCCTGCTGTAGCTGCTTGTCGGAGAGTGGTCGGAACGCAGGCAAGCCCGGATGAGAGGGGTGCAAGTAATTCATTTATCGAATCTCCTTATGAAATGGAAAGCAATTCAGCATTAATAGATCTGGCCCGCTGGAGGGCACGTCCATTGATAACCAAATAGATGAGGGTATTCAGGTTGGCGACCGAACGACCATTGCGCACGCGAGGCCGTTCGATGCCCAACACTTTGGCTTGACTGTTGATGCGCTCACAACTGGTCCGCTGGGTGTAGATGGCCTTGTAGAGGGGACTGCTACGATCCACCCGCACCCGCATCAAGCCCCCGGCCTCGATATTGATGTGCCGGACACAGCCGACCCCTTTCGAGAATGGCGCATGCTCGCACCACTCTCCCGAAGGCCGAGGAGAGAGCCGTGGACAGCGATAGACGTGCGCCCGATAGCCGTAAGGGTGAGCAAAGGGGTAGGTCGGATGCATGCGCAAGCCGATGGGACACAGCGGTACACCATCGGGGTCGCGGACGGTGTGGCAGGAATGCGCATTGAGCGGGACCGCCGCGATCCCATCATGGCGAGCGGCTTGCTCGTAGACATACCAGGCATCAAAGGCCGCATCAGCGGCCAGATGGGTCGGGAAAGCATCGAGGGCGGCCACCGTCTGCCGGTACAGAGGGCGGAAGGAGGCGATGTCAGCTTCATTGAAGGGCTGCGTGTACTCCGCCAGCACGACATCGCCGTCATCGGGGGTGGTAGCAGCCGCGACCCCGGGGAGCCGTAGCCCCAAAGCAGCTCCTTCTTTTCTTCGGTGGAGCCGTCAGGCTGCTCCTGATTGGTGCTGCGCTTGACGCCGAGTCGGCAGTCAGGATCGCCTGCCGGGATGCGTGTTTTGTCATAGCGGTCACGGACGGAAGCACGCGCATTATTTTCCTTGACCCAGGCGTAGATGTGCTTCACGTCGAAGGCGACGACTTCTCCCAGGCCAGGGATCTCCTCCTTGAGCGCTTGCACAGTTGAGACGAGCAGGTCTGTGAGCAGGCCCCGATCCAGGTGGCGCAGTTTTTCGCTCCACCATTGGCGTGTGGGCACGGTGCGCTCCACATCAAAGCCGTAGGGGGCCTGCGGGTCCAGGATCAGCGTAAAGCCCAGCTCGATCACGAGCAGTGGATGCGTGAGCAGGTAGTCCCGAAGCTCTCTGGCATACTGGAAGCCTTCCTTGATACGAATGAGGAAGGCTTTGAGGTAAGCGCTTTCGGGGTGAGAAGGACGGCCCCGCCTGGACTTCTGGGCTTGCCACTGCTGGACCAGGGGCCAATCCAAGAGCGCAAAGAAGGCGCGGTACTCCTGGATCAACGGATCGTGCTCCAGTTGAGCGGCAAGCTGGGACTGGTCAAAGACGCAAGAAGAGGGTATCATAGCACGAAACTCCTTTTGTGAGGATTGGTAGTGAAAGATACTCTGCAAAAGGAGTTTTTCTTCTGTCAAGGAGCGTGGGAAGAATGGACGGCACAGAGCCAGGGATTCAAGAAATGAATTACTTGCTCCTGTAGAGATGGAAGCAGATATTGAGGAATGAATTACTTGCTCCTGCGGCAATGGAGCGAGGAGGTCTATCAGGAGTAACGGGTTCCAAATCTACGAGAACGGAGGAGGCAGAATCGAGCCAGGAATTACTTGCTCCTGTGACAATCGAGTCAGAGGGCCTGGATTCTAGAAATGAATTACTTGCACCCCTCGGCGACCATGTTTGCAAGCGAACTTTGCGTCCGACCATAGAAGGCCACCCTCGCATCAAAACTTGCTGGCGAGCAGGAGAAGCGCGTCTTATCCGCCTGCTCAACTGTCACCCGGGGAACATTGCG
>Ga0209061_1003213_pt1 | contig 18275 bp, 14 predicted proteins | sample Coa_R1_10_FD_187157 | JGI IMG/M metagenome (GOLD analysis project Ga0209061, IMG submission 187157) | Surface soil microbial communities from Centralia Pennsylvania, which are recovering from an underground coalmine fire - Coalmine... | ecosystem: Environmental > Terrestrial > Soil >...
TGCCGTCGGCCCAGCCGTCCCGGCGGCGCCGCTCGAGCCGCTCCTCGGCGAGAGGCCGCCAGAGCTCGTCGACGACCCGCACGGGGTCGCTGTCGAGCGCTGCCCGGGGCCGCTCGAGATGCTCCTGCCAGAGCCTGAGGCGCAGCTCCCGTGCGAGGGCGGGGTCGCGGATGACGACGTTCGCCTCGGTGTCGTTGAACAGCGAGTGCTCGTTCAGGTTCGCGGAGCCAACGGTCGCCCAGCGGTCGTCGACCACCGCCGCCTTCGAGTGGACGTAGACCGGACGCCCGCCCGGACCCGGCTGGTACAGCGTGCAGGCGAGGAAGCGGGCCGTCTCGTCGCCCGACTCCCGGTCGGCGTCGATGAGCAGCCCGACCTGGCCGCGGCTGTCGTCGGCGCCGTTGTTCGGCCGCGCGGGCAGGAGGACGACGACCCGGAACTCGTCGCACGGCGGGTGACGCAGCTTGTCCGCGAGCACGAAGGTCACCTCCGGCGACCAGAGGAACTGGTTCTCGAGGTAAACGAGCCGTTGCGCCGAGTGGAGGGCGCGGAGGTAGGCCTCGAGGATCGACCACTCCCCGTGCCAGAGCGGCTCGTACAGCCGCTCGGGCACGGTCCGGACGAGCTGCGCGTCGATCCCGGCCGCCTGCGCGGCCGGCTGCAGCGGCAGCGGCGCCTCGTGGCCGAGGGACCGCCAGCGCTGGCGGAAGTGGCGCGCCACGTCGGCCACGACGGGGCCGGCCAGCCGGACGGCGGTGTCGTGCCAGCCGACGGCCGGGCGGCGTGGATGCTCGCTCGAATCGAGCCGGTCGCCGCCGAGCGAGGTCAGGTCGATCCCGCCGACGAAGGCGACCTCGTCGTCGACGAGGACGAGCTTCTCGTGGTGGCAGTGGAAGGGGCGCTCGCGCGGGTCGAGGACCATCGAGATCCGCGTGCCGCGCACGAGCTCGTCGCGCGCCCGGCGCACCTCGCGGCGGTCCGGCTGGAAGAGCGGCACGGGCGCGCCCGCCCAGGCGAGCACCCGCACCTGCACGGTGCCGGCGGCCTCGGCGAGCACCTGGCGCAGCGTCGGGCCCTGCCGCTCCAGGCGGAACGAGGGCTCGAAGTGCCAGCCGGCGAGGTGGACGTGCGAGCGGGCGGCTCGGATCGCGGCGGCGATCCGAGGGAGCGCCTCGGCTCCGTCGACGAGCGGCTCCACCTCGCAGCCCGGCCGGGGCGCGAACGAGCCCGTGCTCGCCCAGCCGTCCGGCGGCGGCTCGATCGCCGCGCTGCGCCCGTGCCGGCGGAGCCGCCGCCAGTGGTGCGCCCGGATCGCCCGCTCGAGCGAGTCGCCGAGGATGTCGTCCAGCCGGTCGAGGCGCGCGGTCACGCCGGGCTCTATGCCCCGCCCGGCGACTTGCTCACCCCGTCGTCGACGATGACGAGGAGTAGCCGTAGGTGCCGCTGCCGCTGATGATCGAGCCGGTGAGCGTCGGCTGCGGGAAGTTCTCGACCGGCAGGTTGGCGACCGCCGGGCCCATGAAGTCGTGCCAGATCTCGGCGGGCAGCGAGCCGCCGAAGACCTGGTAGACGCCCTCGACGTTGAGCAGCGGGATCTCGGCCCTCGGGTAGCCGACCCAGACGCAGGTCGCGAGCTGCGGCACGTAGCCGCAGAACCACGCGTCCTGGTAGTTCTCCGCCGTGCCGGTCTTGCCGGCGGCGGGACGGCCGATCGCGGCGGCGGTGCCGGTGCCGTGCTCGATCACGCCCTGCAGCGCGTAGGTCAGCTCCGCGGCGACGTTGGGGCCGAGGATCCGCTTGCCGGCGGTGCCGAGCCGTTCGAGCAGCTTGCCGTTCGGGCCGCGGACGCTGAGGAAGGCCTGCGGCGGATGGTGGATGCCGCCCGAGGCGAAGGTGGCGTAGACGTCCGTCAGCTCGAGGGGCGAGATGCCTTCCGCGCCGAGCGTGAGCGCGCATGCCGGCACGAGCGGGCTCGTGATCCCGAGCCGGTGGGCCATGGCCACCACGTTCCGCACGCCGACCTTGGCGATCAGCTGGGCGTAGATCGTGTTCACCGAGTTGGCGGTGGCGTCGAGGAGGTTCATCGTGCCGGCGGACTCGTCGCCGTAGTTGTGCACGTCCCAGGGGCCGTTGTTCGTCGCGCACTGCGGGTCGGTGATGAAGAGCTCGGGCGGGCCGTAGAACGTGGAGTAGAGCGAGACGCCCTCGCTCAGCGCGGTCGCGAGGGTGATCGGCTTGAACGAGCTGCCGGGGGTTCGCCTGCCCTGGGTGGCCATGTTGAACTGCATCCGCCTCCCGTCGGGGAGGTAGTCGACCATCGCCTTGACAGCGCCCGTGCGTGGGTCGATGGCCACGAGCGCCGCGGCCGGGTCGGTCGGCGTACGCAGCACGCTCTCCACCGCCTGCTGGGCGAGCGCCTGCAGCCGCGGGTCGAGCGTCGTCCTGACCCTGAGCCCTCCGCGCTCGACCTGCCGCTCGCCGAACCGCTCGGTGAGCTGCTGCGTCGCCCAGCCGAAGAAGTTCGGCTGGTGGAGCTCGGAGTAGAGGTGTCCGGGCCGCAGCATGAGCGGCTTGCGCAGCGCCCGCCGCAGCTTGGCGCGCGTGATGTAGCCGTTCCTCCACATCGCTCGCAGCACCTGGTTGCGGCGGGCGAGCGCGTACTGGGGGTTGACGAGCGGGTCGTAGGTCGTGGGCGCCTGCGGCAGGCCGGCGAGCAGCGCGGCCTGCACGAGCGTCAGGTCGGAGGCGCTCTTCGAGAAGTACGTCTGGGCCGCCGCCTGCGCGCCGTACGCGTGCCGGCCGTAGAACACCTCGTTGAGATAGGCGGCCAGGATCTGCTTGCGCGACAGCCGCTGGAAGAGCTTCTCGGCGAGGCAGGCCTCGCGGATCTTGCGCGAGAGCGTCCGCTGCGGGTTGCCGATGTACAGGTTGCGTACGAGCTCCTGGGTGATCGTCGAGCCGCCCTGCACGATGTGCCCCTGCGAGAGGTCCTCGTAGAGGGCGCGCAGGATCCCCCGATAGTCGAGGGCCCCGTGCTGCCAGAAGCGGGCGTCCTCGATCGCCACCGTCGCCTCGGGCAGCCAGGGCGAGATCTTCGAGAGGGGCAGGGGCTGCCGGTTCGTCGCCGACGGCACGACGCCGAGCAGCTTCATGTTGTCCGTGTAGAGGAACGAGTTCTCGCCCAGCGACAGGGGCCGCAGGTCGGACAGGCTGCAGGTCGCAAGCAGGATCTGGCGGCCGGTGAAGGCCACGGTCGCGAGCGCGAGCGCCGAGATCGCAGCGACGAGGAGGGCGAGGACGAGCAGGAGGCTGCGGCGCTTCCGCTGGCGGCGGTTCAGCCTGGCCCGCCGTGCGGCCAGCAGCCGCTCGAGCTCCCGGTCGGAGCGTGAGCCCGCCCGCCGTCCCGGTCCTGGCCGGTTGCGACCCTGGTTCGCTGGCACCGCCCGGGATTCTGCTCGAAACCGACCGCTCCTACGCGGCGGGCGCCGGCGCAGGGCGAGCTCAGGCGAGCACGAGCAGCCTGACCGCGAGCCCTAGGAGCGCGACGGCGAGGATCCACTCGATCGTGCGACCGTGCACGCGGCGGGAGACGAGCGCGCCCGCCTGCGCTCCGACGACGACCCCGGCCGAGATGGCGATCGCCCGGCGCACGCCGACACCTCCGGCGAAGCTGCCGGACACGATGTGCGTCAGCGTCCCCACGCCGGCCATCCAGGCGAGCACGTAGTGCGACGTGGCGGTCGCCACGTGGGTCGGGAAGCCGAGCGCCCGCACGAGCAACGGCACGTGGATCACGCCGCCGCCGATGCCGAGGAAGCTCGAGACGAAGCCGACACCGACGCTGTACAGCGCGCCGCGCCAGATCGGCACGTCGTACTCGTAGAGCAGGCCGTCGCGATCGACGAGCAGCCGCCGGCGCACCCCGCGGCGGGGCGGCACCGGCCGCCAGCGGTCGCCGCCGAGCAGCCAGAGCGCGAGCAGCGCGAGCACGCCGCCCATCAGCCCGTCGAACACCCCCCGCGAGACGACACCGGTCAGCAGGGCACCCCCTACGGCACCTGGGATCGTCGCGGCGGCGAACACGCTGCCGCTGCGCCAGTCGACGCGCCGCTGCCGCAGGTAGGCCACCGTTCCGGAGCCGGCGTTGAAGAAGACGGCCGTGAGGCTGATCGCCGCGATCGTCCGCGGCGAGTCGTGGGGGTAGACGAGCAGCAGCACCGGGCTGAGCACGAAGCCCCCGCCGGCGCCGAGCAGGGTGCCGAACGCGCCGACCGCGACGCCGAGCAGCGCCAGGAGGATCGCCGTCTCGAGGTCGAAGTGCACGCCGTCTCAGGCGGTGCTCGCACGGAGCAGGATCCGCGGCTCGGCCACGCGCCGATCGTACGGGTTCCGAGCGCGGCGCTCCGGTGTCGAGACGCGGGGCGAAGCCGCGTCGCTTCCCCGCCATCGACCCGCCCACCGTAGCGGAGAGCCGACGCGGGGACTCGAACCCCGGACCCCATCATTACGAGTGATGTGCTCTACCAGCTGAGCTACGTCGGCGCCTGGACGCGAGTCTAGCCGCCTCAGGGCTCGACGGTCACGAGCGTGCCCACGGGAGTGTAGGGCCACACCCGCTCGGCAGCCGCAAAGGGGAGCTCGACGCAGCCGAGGCTCTGAGGCGTTCCGTAGGAGGCGCGCGGGAAGGCGTGGATCGCGTCTCCGCCGTGGAAGTAGCTGATCCAGCGCACTCCAGGGTCGTCGTAGTGGGAGCCGTCGGGATTCGTTCCGCTCATCGTGCCGACCGGGATGTGCTCGAACACCGGCCACGTCCCCGGCGCGGTCGGTGCCTGGGGGATGCCGGTGTTGCCCGGCGAGGTGAGGATGATGCGTCCGTCGTGCCAGAGGTTGAGCGACTCGGGCACCGTCTCGTGCACGAAGACGTAGCTGTACCCGTTGGGCGAGCGCCGGCCGGCGCGTTCGTCGCGGAGCAGCGCCCGCCAGACCTGGGGCCCGGCGACCCCGTCGGTCGCCAGCCCGTGCTCGTCCTCGAACCGCATCACGGCGCCCTCGGTCACGACGTTCCAGCGGCCGGGGCTCCAGAGGGCTCGTAGCGGCGCCGGCGTGTTCGGATAGCGCCACGAGAACACGCCTCGCGGCGGCGACACGGCAGCCGCGACCTCCGCCCGCGGATCCGTCGCCGGCGGGGCGGCCGGACGCCAGCGAAGCGGCAGATAGCCGAGCTGGGCGAGAAGCTGCTGCAGCCGCAGCGTCGAGCCGGTCGGCACTCGCCAGGAGACAAGCCGCGTCACCCGGCCGCCGACCACAACGGGACGGGGCAGCCGCAGCCGCACCGTGCCGCCGAGGCCGAAGCCGAAGCCGGCAGGGCGGAAGGAGAGCGTGTAGCGGCCCGTCACCCGCCAGCGTCCGCGCACGGCCGGCTCGAGCCGAGGCCGGCGGGCGCCGAGGAGCGCGGAGACGGGCTCGGAGAACGTGAGCGTCAGCGTTCCGTCTGGCGCGAGCGGGCCGCCGACCGCGGGCGCGGCAACCGCCTGCGGCCGCCGGCCGGCGACGAACCACGAGACGCGGACCGGCTTCGACAGCGCCTCCCACGGCCGTGCGGCGGCGGCGACCGTCGTCGTCCCGGCGCGCGCTCGTCCTCGCGCGACGACGCCGAGCGGCACGCTCGCGCGGCCGGGAGCGAGGCGACGTCCGCGCCCGTGGCCGACCGCTATGCGGCTCACCGGCATGTCGTACTCGGCCCGGACGGCCGCGCCCGGCCGCGGCCGCAGCAGCGTCGACCGCAGCCGCGCCAGCGGGGTCACGAGCGTGGTTCGCCGGACGACCTCGCGACCGACGAGCCAGCCGATCCAGGCCGGCCGCCTGATGCGGGTCGTGACGGTCAGGCGGACGCCCGGGGACAGCTGCCGCCGGGGCCAGACGGTGTCGCCGCGCAGCACGACCGGAACCTGCCGCCCGTGGGCGTCGACGACCGACACTCCCCGCACCCGGCCCGCGAAGGCGGGGAGGTCGACCGTCGCCAGCCCGGTGGTCGACGCGCCGACCGCCCCCGCCGGCCAGGCGAGCAGGGCGGCAACGGCCGCGCCCCCGACGACGAGCGCGGCGGCGAGCAACGCCGGAAGCCAGACGCGCACCACCGCTCTCAGTATGCGCGACGCCCCAGGGGGCCGGGCCGTACGCTCCCGGCAGGATGACGGAGCCGGCCGGACGGGCGACGCCCCGCGAGCTCTCCCCCGCCGAGGCGGAGGAGTTCCTTCGCCGTCAGCGGATCGCGCGGCTCGGCTGCCACGCGGCGGGCGAGACGTACGTCGTGCCGCTCGTCTACGCCTACGCCGAGGGAGCGATCGTGGCCGTGACGACCGAGGGCCGCAAGACGGCCATGCTGCGCGAGAACCCGCGCGTCTGCGTCGAAGTGGACGAGTACGACGCCGACGGCCGGGGAAGCTGGCGGAGCGTGATCGCCCAGGGAACGGCCGAGGAGCTGGCAGGAGACGCCGTCGAGCAGGCGCTCGCGCTCCTGCGCGAGCGGTTCGCGGCCGCCGCCGGGCGCCGGGCAGCGCCGCGGCCGCTCGGTCCGGGCGTCGTCGTCCTGCGCATCCGCCTCGAGGAGGTCTCGGGGCGGACGGTCGAGCGATGAGTTTTCCCTGCATGAGCAGGGAATGAGACTTTGTTCGGAAATAGAAAAATACCCATGCTCGGGAATGGACTTCGGTGCCCGCCCGTTCTATAACTCGTCCCGGGGGTAGGCGACGTGCCGTGGTGCAGCGCCGAGCCGCCGGGGGCGCCGAATCCGGCAGCCCACCACGAACGAAAGGAACGACACACTGAGCGACACGATGCACCTGCACGACCTCTCGCCTGTCGAGCGTCTGCTCGAGGAGGCCGCGGAGCGCGGCTTCGTCGAGGAGAAGGACATCCAGGCGCTCGGCGACGAGCACGAGCTGAGCGAGGACGACCTCGCGGGCCTGCGCGCCGCGCTCGAAGAGCGCGACGTCGTCGTGCGCGACGGCACGCCCGAGGAGCTGCCGCCGGTCGCGCCCGAGCCAGTCACCGGCACGCTCGACCCGCTGCAGCTGTTCATGGACGCCGCAGGCCGGCACAAGCTCCTGACCGCCGCCGACGAGGTCGCGCTCGCGAAGCGGATCGAGCGGGGCGACCTGGCGGCCAAGGAGAAGATGATCAACTCCAACCTCCGTCTCGTCGTCTCGATCGCCAAGCGCTACCAGGGACACGACGTCCCCCTTCTCGACCTGATCCAGGAGGGCGTGATCGGGCTCAACCGGGCCGCCGAGAAGTTCGACTGGCGGAAGGGCTACAAGTTCTCGACCTACGCCACCTGGTGGATCCGCCAGGCCTGTCAGCGTGCGGTCGCGAACCAGTCGAAGACGATCCGGATCCCGGTGCACGTCCAGGAGCGGAGGATCAAGCTCAACCGTGCCTCCGCGGAGCTCCAGGCCAAGCTGGGTCGCGAGGCGACCCCCGAGGAGCTCGCGCAGGCGACCAGGCTGAAGCTGGAGCACGTCGAGGAGGCGCTCGACGCCGTCGACTCCGTCTCCCTGAACCAGGGCCTCGGCTCGGACGGCGACTCCGAGCTCGGCGACCTGTTCGCCGACGAGTCGACCGCCGATCCCGCCGAGGAGGCCGTCGAGTCGGTGCGCCGGCAGCGCGTCCAGCGGGCGGTCGCCGACCTGCCCGAGCGGCAGCGGCGGATCATCGAGCTGCGCTTCGGCTTCGACTCGGAGCCGGCGTCGCTCGAGACGATCGGCAAGGAGCTCGGGCTGACGCGCGAGCGTGTCCGCCAGCTCGAGAGCGACGCCCTGGCGCGGCTGCAGCTCGCGCTGGGCGACGAGCTCGTCTTCGCCGCGTAGGCTAGGCCGACGCGGCGCCGAGAAGCGCGATCCGTGAAGGGCCGGGCCGACCGGCCCTTCACGCGCAGCCGGCTGCGCCCGTCCGCTGAGCGGCACCCGCCCGCACGTACGCGGCGAGCACGTGCTGCGCGACTCGCGGCCACGCGTAGGCGGCGGCCGCGCGGCGCCCGGCCTCGCCCAGCCTGCGGCGCAGCCCCGCGTCTGCGAGCAGCCCGGCGAGCACGGCGGCCAGGGCGTCCGGGTCGGCGGGCGGCACCAGCCGGCCGGCCTCCGCCGGCACGAGCTGGCGGTAGCCGGGGATGTCGCTCGCGACGACGGGCAGGCCGGCGGCCATCGCCTCGAGCAGCACGATCCCGAAGCTCTCGCCTCCCAGCGACGGCGCCACGAGGACGTCCGCGCGGGCGAGCTCGCGCCGCAGGTCGGCGTCCGCCAGGCGGCCGAGCGCCCGCACGCGCTCGCCGAAGCTGCCGCTGGGGCCGACGAGCACGAGCTCCGTCTCCTCCGGCAGGCGGCGGAAGGCGGCGAGGAGGACAGACAGACCCTTGCGCGGCTCGTCGCGACCGACGAAGAGGATCCGGCCGCCCCGCCGGTCGCGACCGTCGAGCGAGGCGAGCCCGGCGTAGTCGATCCCGTTGGGCACGATCTCCGCCGTGCGACCCGTGCCGCGGCGGACGTACTCCGCGGCCGCCGCGGAGACCGCGAGCAGCACGTCGACCCGGCGCACGGCGAGACGGACGAGCGGCGCGAAGACCGCGTACCAGAGCAGCGCCCGCCGGTACATGTGGGCGGTCGCCACCACGGGCACCCGGGCGGCCACCACCGCCGTCAGGCACGCCGCGGGCAGGAACGGCTCGTGCACGTGCACCACGTCGTAGCCGCGGCTGCGCACGAGCCGAGCCGTCCGGGCGACCGTGGCCGGCGAGAGCGCCACCCGTTGGACAGAGCCGTTGCTCGGCACCGGGAGGCTGCGGCCGAGCGGCAGGACGCCCTCGGCCGGCCCGTCCGCCGGAGCGAGGATCTCCACCTCCGCGCCCAGGCCTCGCAGCGCGGCCGCCAGACCGGCCACGTGGGACTGGACGCCCCCGGGGACGCTCCAGGAGTACGGGCAGACGAGGCAAACGCGCATGCGACGCTCAGCGGGCGCCGGCAGGTACGGCGAGCTCGTCGTGCAGCCGGATCAGCAGGGCCTCGAGCGCGAGCGGCGCCGAGACCTGGAGCTCCTCCGCCTCCCGCCAGGCGGCCCGTGCGAGCTCGCAGCAGCGCTCGGCGGCGAGCAGCCGCTCGGCCGTCGCATCCGTGCGCAGCTCGGCCAGCCGGTCGACGTGCACGACCGCCTCCTCGGCGCCGGCCGCGACGACGACGAGGTCCCGGTACCAGGACTCGAGCTCCTCGAGCTGGGCGAGAAGCTCCTCGCGCTCTGCTCCGCGCTGCGCCCGCCGCACCCGCTGCTCCGCCTCGCGGCCCCGCAGCTCGCGGGCGGCGACCTGGGCCTCGGCCGCCGCCTTGGCCTCCGTCCCCCGCTCGGCGATCCCCCGCACGAGCGCTTCCGCGGCCGCAGCCGGGTCGAACGCGGGATCGGTGTAGACGGCGCGGGCGACGCGGATCCGTTCCTGCCGCCGCCGCGCGACCGCCGGGTCGAGCAGCTCCAGCGCCCGCCCCAGACGGCCGCCGGCTGCGCGCACGATCGCCGTCGCCTGCTCCTCGGCCAGCCCGGGCGCGCGCGCGGCGACCGCCTCCCGCACCGCTCGCTCCGGTAGGCGCCGGAAGGGGACGAGCTGGCAGCGGGAGCGCAGCGTCTCGGGCAGCGGCCCGAGCCGCTCGGCGACGAGGACGAGGACCGCGTACGGCGGCGGCTCCTCGAGGTCCTTGAGCAGCGCATCGGCGGCCTCCTCGTTCAGCGAGTCGGCGCCGAAGACGAGGTACACGCGCCGCTCCGCCTCGAACGGCCGCATGTGCAGGTCGCGGTGCAGCTCGCGCACATCGTCGATCCGGATCTGCTCACCGAGGGGCTCGAGCACGTAGAGGTCGGGGTGGCTGCCGCGCTCGACGCGGGCGGCGTCGCCCAGAAGCTCGGCGGCGAAGCCGCGGGCGAGCGCGCGCTTGCCGACGCCGCCCGGACCGTGGAACAGGTAGGCGTGTGCCGGCCCCTCCCGCAGCGCCGCGGCGAGCAACCGCTTCGCCTCCTGCTGCTCAGGTACGGACTCGAAGCCGCTCACGCACCTCCCTTGCGATCGCTTCCGGGGGGCCCGTGCCGTCGAGCGCCACGATCCGCTCCGGAAAGCGCGCCGCGAGCTGCCGGTAGGCGGCGTCCACCCGCCGCCGGAACTCGGCGCCCTGCCGCTCGAGCCGGTCGTCGCCGCCCGCCCGGCGAGCCGCGGTCGCCGGGTCGACGAGGAGCAGGAACGTCGTGTCGGGGAGCAGGCCGCGCACCGCCCGCAGGTTCAGGTCGAGCACCTCGTCCACTCCCAGGCCGCGGGCGATGCCCTGGTAGGCGAGCGACGAGTCCACGTAGCGGTCGCAGACCACCTCCGCGCCCCGCGCGAGCGCCGGGCGGATCACCTCCTCGACGTGCTGGGCCCGCGAGGCGGCGAACAGGGCCGCCTCGGCCCAGGGAGTCATCTCCGGGCCGTCGAGGAGCAACGCCCGGATCCGCTCGCCGAGCTCGGTGCCGCCCGGCTCGCGCGTCAGGACGACCTCGCGCCCCTCCGCGGCGAGCGCGGCGGCGAGCAGCTCCGCCTGCGTCGACTTGCCCGAGCCGTCGGCTCCCTCGAAGCTCACGAACACCCGGCGCCCTACGATACGCAGCCGCCGCCGCCGTGGCGGCAGGAGCCGCCGGCGCCGCGCCGAACCGTGACGGGCCGTGGAGCAGGCCCAACCGTTCCAGCGCACGTTCCCCTGGCGCGCGGCTGCGCTCGCGGCAGGGGTCGTGGCGCTCGCCGAGCTCGCCGTCCTCGTGGCGCTCGCCGCCGGCTCGGCGCTGCACGTCCGGACTGCGCCCCTGCGCCACGCCCGGCAGGCGGGTACCCCGGTTGCGAGCCGCCACTCCCTGCAGCCGCAGGGGGAACCGCTTCGGCCGCGCGCGCGCGTCTCCGTCCTCGTCCTCAACGGCAACGGGGTGGCACATGCGGCCGGCGCGGAGGCCTCGCGACTGCTCGCCCGCGGCTACCGGCGGGCCGCCGCGGCAAACGCGGGCGCCTCGTACGCCCGCTCGCTCGTCCTCTTCCGCCCCGGCTTCGAGCGCGAGGCGGCGCGTCTCGCTCGCGACGCCCACATCCCGGTCACAGCGCCGCTGGACGGTCGCCTGCCGGCGGCCGACGCGGGCTACCAGCTCGTGCTGATCCTCGGACGGCGCTAGGACCGGCGCCGGCCGGTTCCGTCCGACGCGGGGTCTACGGTCCCCTTCCCCGCTGGGCGAAGCCGGTGCCGGCAGCACGGTCGGGAGGCGGTCGAAGACTACAGTTCGGAGGAAGCATGGCGAGCGTCGAGCAGGTTCCGGGCAGCGGACAGCCCGCGGCACAGTCCGTCGAGTCGGGCGAGGACGAGATCGTGAACACGGTCGTCGAGGAGGGCGCCCGCCTCGGCGTCAAGCGCTTCTTCACGATCCCCGGCCGCGACCCCTTCGACGAGATCGAATGGGAGACGCGCGATGCCGTCATCCCCGGTCGCGCAGGCCCCGCCTTCGAGCAGCGCGGTGTCGAGTTCCCGAAGTTCTGGTCGCAGACCGCGACCAACATCGTGGCGCAGAAGTACTTCCGGGGCCGGCTCTCGTCGCCGGAGCGGGAGTCGAGCGTCAAGCAGATGATCGGCCGCGTCGTCGACACCATCGTCGGCTGGGGCCGTCAGGGGAGCTACTTCGCCGACGACGAGGAGGCCGAGACGTTCGCGGCCGAGTTGAAGGCGATCCTCGTCAACCAGTACGCCTCCTTCAACAGCCCGGTCTGGTTCAACGTCGGCTTCGAGCCGGCACCCCAGTGCTCGGCCTGCTTCATCCTCTCGATCCACGACTCGATGGAGTCGATCCTCGACTGGATCCGGCGGGAGGGGATCATCTTCCGCGGCGGCTCTGGTTCCGGCGTCAACCTCTCCCGTCTGCGCTCGTCGAAGGAGCAGCTCTCGAAGGGCGGCTACGCCTCTGGCCCAGTCTCCTTCATGCGCGGCGCCGACGCCTCCGCCGGCACGATCAAGTCGGGCGGCAAGACGCGGCGGGCGGCGAAGATGGTCGTCCTCGACGTCGACCACCCCGACATCGAGGAGTTCATCTGGTGCAAGGCGCGCGAGGAGCGCAAGGCGCGCGTCCTCGAGCAGGCCGGTTACGACATGTCGCTCGACTCGCCGGACTGGGCGTCGATCCAGTACCAGAACGCGAACAACTCCGTCCGGGTCAGCGACGCCTTCATGGAGGCGGCGACCAAGGGCGAGCCGTTCAACCTCGTCGCCCGCACCGACGGCACGGTGCTCGAGACGGTGGACGCCCGCGACCTCTTGCGCCAGATCGCAGCGGCCGCCTGGGAGTGCGCCGACCCCGGCGTCCAGTACGACACGACGATCAACGCCTGGCACACGCTCCCCAACACGGGCCGGATCAACGCCTCGAACCCGTGCTCGGAGTACATGTCGATCGACGACTCCGCCTGCAACCTCGCCTCGCTCAACCTCATGAAGTTCCGGCGCGAGGACGGCGAGCTCGACATCGAGGCCTTCGAGCACGCCGTCGACGTCGTCTTCCTCGCCCAGGAGATCCTCGTCGGCTACTCGTCGTATCCGACGCCGGAGATCGCGCGCAACGCGAAGCGGTTCCGCCAGCTCGGCCTCGGCTACGCGAACCTCGGCGCGCTCCTGATGGCGCGCGGCCTGCCCTACGACTCCGACGAGGGCCGCGCCTATGCGGCGGCGATCACCGCCCTGATGACCGGCCGCGCCTACCGCAAGTCGGCGGAGATCGCCGCCCGGATGGGACCGTTCCAGGGCTACCAGGAGAACCGCGCGCCGATGATCGGGGTGATCGCGAAGCACCGGGCCGCGGTCGGCAACATCGAGCACGCCGACTCCGTCCCGGCCGAGCTGCTGGACGCCTGCCGCAAGGCATGGGACGACGCCCTCGACCTGGGCGAGATCCACGGCTACCGGAACGCGCAGGCGACCGTGCTCGCGCCGACCGGGACGATCAGCTTCATGATGGACTGCGACACGACCGGCGTCGAGCCGGACTTCTCGCTCGTCAAGTCCAAGAAGCTCGTCGGCGGCGGGGAGATCACGATCGTCAACAAGACGGTGCCGATGGCGCTCGAGCGGCTCGGCTACGCGCCGCGGGAGATCGAGGAGATCGTCGCCTACGTCGACGAGCGCAACAGCGTCGTCGGTGCCCCGTACGTGAAGACCGAGCACTATCCCGTGTTCGACTGCGCGGTCGGCGAGCGCGCCATCCACTACCGCGGCCACGTGCGGATGATGGGCGCCGTCCAGCCCTTCATCTCCGGCGCGATCTCGAAGACGGTGAACATGCCGGAGGAGGCCACCGTCGAGGACGTCATGAACCTGTTCGTCGACGCCTGGAAGCTCGGCGTGAAGGCGATCGCCATCTACCGGGACAACTGCAAGGTCGCGCAGCCGCTCTCGAGCTCCGGCAGCGGCGGCCAGGCCGCGGTCGCCACTCCACCGGTACACGTGCACGAGCGCAAGCGGCTGCCGCTCGACCGCACCGAGGTCGGCCGCAAGTTCCAGGTCGGAGACTACGAGGGCTACATCCACGTCGGCGTCTACGACGACGGCAGCCCCGGCGACATCTTCGTCGACATCGCCAAGGACGGGACGACGCTGCAGGGCCTGATGAACTCCCTGATGATCGCGGTCTCGATGGGCCTGCAATACGGCGTGCCGCCGGAGGTCTACGTCTCCAAGCTCTCGCACCAGCGCTTCGAGCCGAGCGGCCTGACGAACGACCCGGACATCCGGACGGCGAAGTCGATCGTCGACTACATCTTCCGCTGGTTCGGGAAGCGGTTCCTCACGCCCGAGCAGCAGGAGGAGGCCGGAATCCTCTCGCCGGAGGTCAAGGCCCGGCTCGCCGAGCGCTACGCGAGCGGCGAGCCCGCGGCGCCGCCGACGCCCGCCGAGACGCCGCCTCCGGGCCAGACCGCGCTCTTCAACAGCTGGGAGGACGCGGTCGAGTGCGCCCGCTGCGGCGGCCGGATGATCCGCACCGGCTCGTGCTACACCTGCCGCGACTGCGGGACGAACACCGGCTGCTCGTAGCGTGAATCCACTGGGCGGTGACGCCGGATTCCTCGTCCGGTGTCACCGCCTCCCTCACGTGTTGCCACCGAGCGAGCGGAGGGCGAGGGCGGTGGTGTGGCTACCCGGTGGGCATCAGCGGCCGGGCACGATGGAGGGCGAGGTGCCCTGCCGTGATCCGGCCATCGCCGCAGAAGAACTCCGCCGACGGCGGAAGCGACCACAGCGCATCGACACCAGCCGCTGCGGAGGAACCGATGCATCGGCGCCGCGATCTCCTCGTGCGACCACTCGAACGCGAAGCCGTCGAAGGGTGCTCGGCGACCGCCAGCGCGAACTGGGAAGGAGACGAGACGACCATCCTCTCGACCATAGCCCGCAGCCTGCCGAGGACCAGGCTTCGCAGCGGCTGAGCCGCGTCTCCGGCCTTCCGCCCGCTGGCGGCGTGCCGCTCGCTCGGACGGTCGGCCTCAGCCGCGGCGGTCGGCCCGGAGCAGAGCGCGCAGCTTCGCCCGGTAGACGTCCATGTCGGCGTGGCTCCAGTCGGCATGAGTCTGGTGGGCCCACGGGCGGTAGAGCTCCTTGTGGTACGGGCTCGAAAGGCTCTCCGCATGACCGATCACGTTGCGAAGTCGGATGTGGAAGCGCCACATGAGCCAGGCCGTCAGCTCGAGCGACGCGCGAAGCTGGGCCCGGTCGTGGAGGATCTCGGCGTCCGAGGTGCCGACGTGCTCGATCCCGATCGCGACGTAGTTGAGGCCTACCGTATGGCGGCACATCACGTCGAGCGGCACGAGCTGGTAGATCGTTCCGTTCCGATCGACGATGAAGTGCGCGCAGTCGCCGGGCAGCTCACCAAGCTCCGGGTCGGGCCTGTTGGCGGCGAAGGCGTCCCAGGCGGCCGCGAAGCTGTCGCTGCCCGTGTAGTGCTCGACGATCACCTTCGGCCGGAGGCGCCACGTGTGGATGCCGTAGTGGCGCTCGGCATAGGCGGCCATCTCGGCTTTCCGCTTCGGGCCGTAGGGGATCGGCTTCCAGACGATGTGCGGCTTCGGCGGCGCGAGCGCGACCAGCAGAGCGGCGGCGAACGCGGTTGCCATCGCTCAGCACCGTAGTCGGTAGACGCGCTCGCCGACCGGCTCGGCCCGAAACCGGTCGAGCAGCGCTCCGGCGTGCGGCCTTCCCGGGTCGGCGAGCAGCACCTCGCCGCCGAGGCGTGGAAGGAGCGCGGCGAGCTGCTCGACGTTCCGAGCTTCGTAGAGCAGATCCGCGCCGAGCACGAGGTCCCAGGGCGCGGCGCGGAGCAGCCGCGCGGGCTCGCTCCACCGGACGCGGGCGGTGCGGACGAGGACGCCGTTTCGCCGCGCGTTGCGCCTGAGGAGCGTAAGCGCCTCGGCCGCCCAGTCGGTGGCGAGGACGTCGGCCCCGCGTCGAGCGGCGGCGAGGGAGGGCAGGCCGAGGCCGCATCCCAGCTCGAGCACCCGGAGCCCGCGCAGGTGCAAGCGGGCGACGAAGCGAGCGAGCGCGACGCCGCTCGGCCACAGCTCGGCCCAGTAGGGAAGGAATTCCTCACGCTCGAAGGCCCGTTCGTCGATCAGCGCCTCGGCCTCCGCCGGCCGCAAGAGCGAGAGCCGCAAGCCCGGGCCGAGCTCGACCAGTTCCTCGACGAGCCCGCCGGCGACGGTCGCGTCGGGCTGCGGCATGGGCGAGACGGTAGCGGCTAGCGTCGAGGCATGCGACGGCGGCGACTCGGCACGAGTGACCTGCTCGTCTCGGAGATTGCGCTCGGCTCCTGGCTGACATACGGGGGCGGCGTCGAGCGGGAACGAGCCGAGGCCTGCGTCGCGAGGGCGTTCGAGCTCGGGATCAACTTCCTCGACACGGCCAACGTCTACGCGGCGGGCGCGGGCGAGGAATTCCTCGGCGAGGTGCTCGCCCGCCGTCCCCGCGACTCCTACGTGCTGGCCACGAAGCTCTACTTCCCGATGTCCGAGCACGACCGCGGCCTCTCGCGCGAGCAGGTGCACAAGCAGATCGACGCCTCCCTTCGCCGGCTTCGCACCGACTACGTCGATCTCTACCAGTGCCACCGCTACGACTGGGCGGTTCCGCTCGAGGAGACGATGGAGGCCCTGAGCGAGGTCGTGCGCCAGGGGAAGGTCCGCTACCTCGGCTTCAGCGAATGGCCGGTGGACAAGATCCGCGAGGCGCAGCGTTTGGAGGGCGTCGAGCACTTCGTCTCCAGCCAGCCGCAGTACTCGCTGATCTGGCGCGGCCCCGAGCTGGACGTGATTCCGGTCTGCCGCGAGCTCGGCCTCTCCCAGATCGTCTGGTCGCCGCTCGGCCAGGGACTGTTGACCGGCAAGTACCGGCCCGGTGAACCGCCTCCACCCGACAGCCGTGCGGCGCACGAACGGATGGGCCGGTTCATGGATCGCGCCGGCGACCGGATGCTGCTCGAGCGGGTGCAGCGCCTGCGGCCGCTCGCCGCCGAGCTGGGCTTGTCCCTCGCGCAGCTCGCGCTCGCCTGGGTGCTGCGAGAGCCGAACGTCGCCTCGGCGATCGTGGGGGCCACGCGACCGGAGCAGCTCGAGGAGAACGCAGCCGCTTCCGGGGTCGAGCTGGACGCTGAGACGCTCGCGCGAATCGACGAGATCCTGGAGGACAGCATCGCCTGGGAGGGTCCCGCGTCCGAGCAGGAGCGAGCGCGGCTGCGCTAGGACGACCGGCGGCGGAGAGGATGGCTCCCACCGGGGCCGTGGGCGCGGATCCCGCCCCAGAGCCACGGCAGCATGCGAGCGCGCGACCGCTCGATCGCGTCGCGGAGCGCGGCCGAGGCGTCCTCGTGCAGGCCTTCGCCGTGTCCCACGAGCAGGTGCTCCGGCTCGAATGCGAGCAGCCTGCGCGGCGGAGTCAGCCGCAGCAGGGGCGCGACGCCGAGCCGTTCCACCGGCGCGCGGTAGAACTGGGCGGTGCCGACCGCCTCGGCGACGGCGAGCGTGCGCTGCTCGGGAAACCACAGCGCCACCTCGCGCCAGAAACGGGTGCGCAAAAGCGGCACGACCTGGAAGGGCGCGTCCGCCGGCGCCTCCTGGGGCACGACGTGGAGTGGCACACCGAGCCGCGAGGCGACCGCGGCGTTGTCGCGATTGTGGCGGTCGAGCAGCTGCACGACGCCGGCCGGCTCCCCGAGCCGGGCGATCCGCTCGAGCGCCTCCTCATCCGCAACGGCATCGAGGACCCAGACCTTGCCGTCCACGGCGAGCGCATGGGAGCAGCGGCGCATGAACGAGCCGCCCTCGAGCCAGCCGAAGCCGAACGGGAGCTCGTCGACGAACGACACTGCCACGCCCCCACGCTACCTGTCACGCCGTCGCGAGGGACACGGCACGGTCCCGGCACGGTGGCTGCCACCGTGACGGAAGCGTGACGGCTGTGAAGTCGATCGGAAGCGGGCTCGTCACGCACTCGCCGCGGACACGGCATGGTCCCGGCACGGTGGCTGCCACCGTGACGGAAGCGTGACGAGCGGCGAGCCGGCCGACGGAAGCTGGCCGCAGCTGAAGCTCGTCGCAGCCGGCGACAGTGCCAGCGCAGAGGGACGTCAGACCCGGAAGGCACGAGCGTCACCGCCAGCGAACGACCGTGCCACGCGGCAGCCAAAGCCGCGGACAACCGTGGCTTGCGGCGGCGCAGCCGCTGGGGCGCCGTGGCTCGCGGCAGCCACGGCCGCGGGACAACCGTGGCGTGCGGCGGCGGCCAAACGGGCAGGCTTCGCGGCGCGCGCGCGTCAGGGAAACAACCGCGCGATCCGCCAGTCGCCCGCCTCGTCACGCTCGTAGCGAAAGCGGTCGTGCAGGCGCGCCGAGCGATGCTGCCAGAACTCCCAGGCGGCGGGCACGACGAGGTAGCCGCCCCACGTCGGCGGCCGCGGCACCGGTCCGCCGGCCAGGTCCTGCTCCAGCTCGGCCAGCCGCTCCTCGAGCTCGGCCCGCGAGGAGAGCACGTCGCTCTGCCGCGAGGCGAGCGCGCCGAGCTGGGCCTGACGGGGACGGGTCGCGAAGTACGCGTCGGAGTCCTCCTCCGCCAGCCGCTCGACCCGCCCCTCGACCCGCACTTGCCGTCCGAGCCGCTGCCAGTGGAAGAGGAGCGCCGCCCGCGGGTTCGCCTCCAGCT
>Ga0209061_1003214_pt1 | contig 18257 bp, 24 predicted proteins | sample Coa_R1_10_FD_187157 | JGI IMG/M metagenome (GOLD analysis project Ga0209061, IMG submission 187157) | Surface soil microbial communities from Centralia Pennsylvania, which are recovering from an underground coalmine fire - Coalmine... | ecosystem: Environmental > Terrestrial > Soil >...
CTGGCCATGCAGCCCTCGGCGAACGCGCACTCCTGCTGGGTCATCCGCCCGGCCAGCAGGTCCTCCTCGAACCGCCACACCGCGGTGCCGGAGCCGATGTCGCCGCCGCGGTACTTGCCGGACAGCATCGGGCCGCCGGTGACCATGACCGCGGGCAGGTCCACGCTGGCCGCGGCCATCAGCAGCCCGGGCGTGGTCTTGTCGCACCCCGACAGCAGCACCACGCCGTCCAGCGGGTTGGCCCGGATCAGCTCCTCGGCCTCCATCGCCAGCAGGTTCCGGTACAGCATGGCGGTGGGCCGCAGCAGCGTCTCGCCGAGCGCCATCGCCGGGAACTCCAGCGGGAACCCGCCCGCCTGCCAGACCCCGCGCTTGACCGACTCGGCCACCCGGTGCAGGTGGACGTTGCACGGCGCCAGCTCCGACCAGGTGGTCGCGATGCCGATCACCGGCCGCCCGTCGAACACCTCCGGGGTGAACCCCTGGCCGCGCATCCACGACCGGTAGATCATCCCCGCCCTGCCCGCCGCGCCGAACCACTGCCTGCTGCGCAGTCCGTTGTTCGCTGTCATACAGCAATAAGTAACACCCCTGGTCGGGGAGAGCCATGACCTGGGACACGCAGCACGGCCGCGTTCGGCACAAATCGTTCTCCGCCTGTTAGGGTCACCACCGTGAGCCGTGTTCATGACATGGGCGGGCAGACCGGGTTCGGGCCGGTGCCGGCGGGCGCGGACGCCGGCCCGCCGTTCGCCGCCGACTGGGAGGCGCGGGTGTACGCGCTGGCCGCGATCCTCCGCCGCCGCGGCCTGTTCAACGACGACGAGCTGCGGGACGCCATCGAGCGGCTGCCGCCGCAGCGGTACCTGGCCGCGTCGTACTACGAGCGCTGGCTCGGCGCCCTGGAGACCCTCACCGCCGAGAAGGGCGTGCCGTGAGCTACCCGGTCGGCGCGAGGGTCCGGGTGCGGACCGGGGACCCGGACCATCACACCCGGATGCCGCGGTACGTGCGCGGGCACACCGGCGAGGTGGTCGCGGTCCTGGGCCGCTGGCCGCTGCCGGACGACCGGGCCCGCGGCATCGACCCGCCGCGGGTGGAGACCTGCTACGCGGTCCGCTTCTCGGCCGCCGACCTGTGGGGGAGCGGCGACCACACCGTGACCGCCGACCTGTGGGAGTCCTACCTTGACCGTTCATGACGAGCTGCCGGCCGCCGCGCGGACACGCCGGCTGGAGGAGCGGCTGATCGCCGCCGGGCTGGCCAGCGACGAGGAGATCGACGAGTACCTGACCAGGCTGTACACCTCGGCCTCGCCGGTGAACGGGGCCCGGATGGCGGCCCGGGCCTGGACCGACCCGGCCTACCGTGACCTGCTGCTGTCCGACGGCAACGCGGCAGCGGCCGAGCTCGGCTTCGGCGGGCTGTCCTACGCGCTGCGGGTGGTGCCGAACACCAGCACCACGCACAACGTCATCGTCTGCACGCTGTGCTCCTGCTACCCGGTGTCGCTGCTCGGGCCGTCGCCGGGCTGGTACAAGAGCTTCGCCTACCGGTCGCGCACGGTCCGGGAGCCGCGCGCCGTGCTCGCGGAGTTCGGCCTGACGCTGCCCGGCGACGTCCGGATCTCGGTCTGGGACTCGACCTCGGAGGCCCGTTACATGGTACTGCCCGTCCGGCCGGCCGGGACCGATGGGCTCTCCGCCGATCAGCTCGCCGCCCTGGTCACCAGGAACGGGCTCATCGGCACCGCGCTGGTCTAAGCTCAGAGCCGCCACGGATCGGCTGCCAGCGCACCGGTGAGCAGCTCCCACGCGGCGGCGGCGACACCGGGCGGGAGCTGCTCCGCCAGCGCCCGCCACGCTCCGGCCCGCCGGGTACGACACGGCGCGGGCCGCGTTCTGCACGCGGTCATCGACGCCCAGCACGAGGAGCTGCTGCGCTGGCGGGACGCGGGACGGCTGCCCGACGCCAGCCTGCGGGTCCTGCAGCGCGAGCTCGACCACGCCGAACGTACCCTACCGGTCCCCCTGGCCTGACCACGGCCGGTTTCGCACCCAGATGGCACCCAGATGAAGGTATGGTCGCGACTGAGACCAAACCGAACCGCCGGGAGCTTCGAACGGCGTAACGTGAGTCAGCACCAACGCAGGCATCCCAGCTCACATCCCGAGGTCCGCGACGACCTGGACAGGCTGGTCGGCGCTGTGGCGTGCGGAGAGCACGGGCGTTCGACCTGGTCTACGAGCAGCTGCGGGAGCCGATCCACCGTCAGGTCCTGGCGTGCTCCGTGACCCAGCCCAGTCCGAGGAGGTCACCCAGGAGGTACTCCTGGAGCTATGGCGTACCGCCTTTCGTTACGACCCGGCCAAGGGAAGCGCCATCGCGTGGGCGCTGACGGTCGCGCGCCGCCGCGCCATCCCAGATCCTGACCCTCTGGCGGCTGGCCGTGGTATACACGCCGATGCTCGGGTGCCCGTGCCGTGTCACCGCGGAGACCGGCACCTGGATCGCGATCGAGTGCACGTTCAGGAACTTGGTGGCGTTCACCCCGGGAGCGGCGGGGAAGGGAATGATGTGCAGGTTCTGGAACGGCCGCAGGTCGCCCAGGTCGAAGATCGAGCCCAGGTCGACGTAGAAGGCCTCGGCCCGCTGCCCGGCGAACACGGTGATCCCGCCGCCCAGGCTGTGCACGGCCTCGGCGGCCAGGGCCGGGTAGTCCGCGTGGACGACGGTCCGATATTGCACGGCGGGCAGGCCAGGTTGCGGCCGAGCGTCACCGTCCCGCGGCCGGAGGTCACCGAGACGTCGTAGAACTGGCGGCGGTTCCAGTTCGGGCTGCTCAGCGACGTGATCTGGCCCACGTTGTACAGGAAGCTGTCCGGAACCTGATATTCGGTCCTGAAGCGGAACTCCGGGCGTCAGGGCGCGCGCGTGATCACCGTAAATCCGGTGTGTCCGAGATCAGCCGAGCTTCCAGGGATTGACGAGCTCGATTCCCGTCTCCTCGAAGTCGGCGATGTTGCGGGTGGCCAGGATGGCGCCGAGGTCGCGGCAGATGGCTGCGATCTGGGCGTCGGCGACGCGGATGGGCCTGCCGATTCGCTCGCGGTCGGTGACGACGTCCGCATACCGCACGGAGGCGCGTTCATCAAAGGGAAGGACCAGGCCGCGGAAGTCTTCGGCCAGGAGGCCGCGGATCACCACCGTGAGCTCCCGTTTACGGTGACCGTCTGGGAGCTTTGCGACGCCGTACCACAGTTCAGCGGCAGTGATCGCGGTCGTGGCCACGTCAGAGACGTCGAGAGAGTCAAGCCAGGAGACCACTCCGGAATCAGGCACCTGGCGGGCCAGTTCGGAGATGACGTTGGTGTCGAGGACGATCACAGATCGAACTCCGCCGCCTGCGGCAGTTCATCGCTGCGGCTGGGAAGTTCCAGATCACCTTCAAGCCCCTGGAAGCGGGCCCGGATGCGGCTTCCGAGGCCTCGTTCGCCGGTACTGAGCATCAGCCGCTCGTGGAGAATGGCCCGGACCTCCGCCTCCATGGACCGGCCATGCCGCGCAGCCTCGACCCGCAACCGTGCGTGCGTCACCGGATCAAGCCCCCGGATCGTTAGCGTCGCCATCGCACCCCTTTCACGCTCGCTTGACTGCAATGCTAGCAATGCTGGTCATGCCCGCGCCGCCCCGGACGGCGCCGGACCTCATAGAGGACTACTCATCCAGTGCACGCGCGAAGCGGTTCAGCGCGGCATCATGACCTCGGTCATCTCGTCGCCGCCCTGGTGGCCGGTCCGGACCAGGCGCAGCTCGGGGCCTGGCCAGGCCCGGTGCAGCAGCCACGCCATATCCGGCGGGCCCTGGATGTCGAACCGGCCGTGGATCAGCACGCCGGGGATCCCGGCCAGCCGGCCGGCGTCGCGCAGCAGCTGGCCATCGTCCAGCCAGGCCGCGTGCGAGAAATAGTGCGCGCACAGGCGGGCGAACGTCATCCGGAACCGAGGATCGCAGAACCGCTCGTTCGGCCTCCATCCCTCCTCAAAGGAGACCACGGCGTCCTCCCAGCCGCACCAGTCCTGGGCCGCGCGGGCCCTGACCTCAGCCGGCGTCTCGCCGTTCAGCAGCCGGTCGTAGGCGGCCATCAGGTCGGCGGCGTTCCCGCCGCCGGCCGCGTACCGCTCCCACTCCGAAGGGAAGAACCGGCCCGAGGAATGGTAGAGCCAGTGCACGTCGGACCGCCGGGTCAGGGTGCACGACACCAGCACCATCTCGCTCACCCGCTCCGGGAACCGCTCAGCGTAGGCGACGCCCAGCGTCACCCCCCCACGAGCCGCCCCAGACCAGCCACCGGCCGATGCCCAGGTGCTCGCGCAGCTTCTCGATGTCGGCGATCAGGTGCCCGGTGGTGTTGGCCTCCAGGCGGGTGTCCGGGTCGGCGGCCGGGGGAGTGCTCCGGCCGCAGTCGCGCTGGTCGAACTGGACGAGGCGGTAGGCGTCCGGGTCGAAGGACCGCCGCCGGCCCGGTGACAGGCCGCTGCCGGGCCCGCCGTGCAGCGCGACCGCGGGCTTGCCGTCCGGGTTGCCGCTGGCCTCCCAGTAGATCCGCTGGCCGTCGCCCACGTCGAGCAGGCCGGCGTCGTAGGGCTCGATGGCCGGGAAACTCGTCACCACGAGCGCTAGTCAAGCAGCTGCTTCCACTGGCTGATCGCCTCGTCCGCCCACTGCGCGTGCAGCCGGGCGAACAGCTCCGCCGCGTGGCTGCCGATCCACGGGGACGGCAGGAACCGGGCGGGCAGCCCGGGATCCAGCCACGGGAACCGGCGCCAGGCGTGCACCAGCTCGATCACCCGGGCGAGCGGGTCCGGGCTCGCCGCCGCCGGGAAGGCCGCGACGAACGCGCCGGCCTTGTCCGCGGCGACGACTTCGCGGGCGAACGCCTCGATCTGCCCCCGTCCGGCCGGGCAGTGGTCGAGCGGGACGCCGAACACGTGGTCGGTCAGCAGGTGCCTGGCCGGCGGTCACTGGTCACGGCCCGACGGTACCGTGCGGCCCTGGCATAGGCTCATCCGCATGGTGCGGACTGCCCCCCGGATCGGCGTGACCGAGCGGAGGAGGCGGCTGGCGGTCCGGCACCATCTGGCGCCCGGTGCGGCGGCCGGCACGGTAACCGCCGCCGCGGCCGACATGGTCGGGCTGCACGGCACCGACCCGGCGTCGGTCTACCTGGCCGCCTGGGCCCGCACCGGCGGCGCCAGCCCGGCCGCCGTCGAGCGCGCGCTGTACACCGAACGCTCGCTGGTGCGGATGCTCGCCATGCGCAGGACGGTGTTCGTGGTGCCCGCGGACCTGGTGCCGGTGGTCCAGGCTGCCTGCACCGACGAGATCGCCGAGCGGATGCGGCGCCGGTTCGCCCGGCAGGTCGAGGAATCGGGCCTCGCCGCGGACGGCGACGGCTGGCTCAAGGACGTGGGCGAGGCCACGGTGCGGGCGCTGGCCGCGCGGGGCGCCGCGACCGGCGCCGAGCTGGCCAGGGACGAGCCGCGGCTTCGGGCGCAGATCGTCTACGCCGAGGGCAAGAGCTACGGCGGTCCGGCGAACGTCACCACCCGGGTGCTCACGCTGCTGTCCGCCGAGGGGCGGATCGTCCGCGGCCGTCCCCGCGGCGGCTGGACCTCCTCCCAGTTCACCTGGACCGCCGCGCCCGAGCAGGAGCGCCTGCCCGCGGCCGCCGCGCGGGCCGAACTGGCCCGCCGCTGGCTGCTCGCCTACGGCCCGGCGCCGGTGGCTGACCTGCAGTGGTGGGCCGGCTGGACGGCCGGGCAGGTCAGACAGGCGCTGGCGCCGCTGGAGACCTCCGAGGTGGACCTCGGCGGCACTCCCGGCGTCATGCTCGCCGGCGACGATCCGGCGGCTGACCGGCCGGCCGTCGAGCCGTGGGCGGCGCTGCTGCCCGCCCTGGACCCCACCGCGATGGGCTGGCGCGACCGGGCCTGGTACGTCGGGGAGCACGCGCCGGCGCTGTTCGACCAGTCCGGGAACATCGGCCCGACCGCATGGTGGGACGGCCGGATCGTCGGCGGCTGGGCCCAGCGCGCCGACGGCCAGATCGCGGTGCGGCTGCTGGAGGACGCCGGCGCCGAGGCGCCGGCGTCCCTCGCCGCCGCGGCCGAACGGCTCCGCGAGTGGCTCGGTGGCACCCGGATCACCCCGCGCTTCCGCACACCGCTGGAACGCGAGCTGTCCGGAAAGGCGTGAGGGTATAGCCGGGTGGATGCCCTAGCCTGCGGGTGTGGCGCGCGATGAACGCGGAGTGACACCGCAGAGCGAAGAGCTGCGCGGCGTCCCGATCCGGCTCGAGCTCGGCCCGCGCGACCTTGCCGACGGGTCCGCGCTGATGTCCACCAGGCTCGGCGACGGGAAGGCGCCGCTCTCGCTGGACTCGGCGTCGGCCCGGCTGGAGCGTGAGCTCGCCGCGTTCCGGGACATGCTGCTGCGCCGGGCGGCCGCCTTCCGGGACTCGCACACGGTCGCGGTGAACTCGTGGGAGGAGTTCGCCGAGGCGGTCACGGCCGGCTGGGCGCTGGCGTTCCACTGCGGCCAGCCGACCTGCGAGGACGACATCAAGGCCGCGACCTCGGCCACCCCGCGATGCATCCCGGCCGCCGGCCCGCCCGGGGGAGCGGCCGGTCACCTGCGGTACGGCGGGTCAGGCCAGGCGGACGGGGTCGCCGGCGCTGATCAGGCCCGGGCGGAGCACCTCGGCGTACACGCCGGCGCACGGCTCCGGGGCGAGCGTGCCCATGGGCACGGCCCGGTTGTGCCGGGCGAGCACCCGGAGGGCCTCGGTGTCACGGGGCAGGCGGCCGTGAGCCAGGGTCGGCACCGCGCACCGGGGCGTCCGGGCGATCACCCGCAGCAGCAGGTCGTCGCCGATCCGCAGCTCCCGGCCCAGCCAGTGGTTCTCGGTGAAGCCGGCCGCGGTGGTGCGCACCACGATGTTCGGCCGGTACCGCTCCGCGTCCGACCGGCCGTGCGGGCTCAGCTCGGCCACGCGGGCCAGCGTGGCGGTGGTGATCAGGTGGACCGGGGCGAAGTCGACGAACGTGCCCGGCGGCGCGGCCGCGGCGAGCTCGACCACCCGCGCGGGGACATCCGCGTCCAGCCCGTCGCGCAGCACGGCCTCCGGCACCGCCCGGTCCAGCGACGCCCCGGCCGGCGGGGTGGCGGTCAGCCTGACCGGCTGGCCGAGCACCGCGGACAAGATCTCGTCGACGCCCTCGTCGGTGCTCCGGACGGTGCGGCCGCCGGGCAGGGTGATCCGGGCGCCCCCGTGGATGGCGGTCGCGCTCAGCGTGAGCAGGCCGCGCCACAGCCGGGGGTACTTCGCGCTCGCCACCTTGCCGGTCGCGCGGCTCAGCACGGCCAGCCGCCGGTCCCCGGCCAGCCCGGCCCGGGTCACCTCGCTGCCGCCGACCTCCTCGCCGAGCATCGACTTGACCGGGTACCTGCGCAGGCTGGCCACTTCGCCCATCATCGTGGATCAAGATCCGTTCCATCACCCGGGCAACGATCCACGATTGCGGTGGTCAATCCAGGATCGCGGCGTCGGTGCCGCCCTCCTCGCCCAGGATCGAGCCGATCCTGGCCACCGCGTCGGGGTGGCTGGCGCGCAGCCAGAGTACCACGGCGACGTCCGACAGCGGGTAGCCGGTCAGCAGGGCCATGCCGGTGGCGCAGGCCACCGTATCGATCACGAATCGAGAAGCACCAGCGGTCGCGACGGGCCTAGCCTTCGTTCAGCGGGCCGGCATCGAGCCGAGCCCATGGCTTCTATGAGGGAGGGTGACGATGCCCGCGAACAGTTCCCAGACCGGGTCCGGCGGCTTCAGCGCCGCGGAGCGTGCCGCGATGAAGCAGCGCGCCGCGGAGCTGCGCGCCGAGGGCAAGAAGGGCGCCAAGAAGGCCGACGACATGCAGGCGCTCCTGGACTCGATCGCCAAGATGACGCCGCAGGATCGTGCGGTCGCCGAGCGCGTGCACGCGACCGTGACCGCCGCCGCCCCGCAGCTGTCGCCGAAGACCTGGTACGGGATGCCCGCCTACGCCGACGCTGGCGGCAAGATCGTGGTCTCCTTCAAGAACTCCGGCAAATTCGGCACCCGGTATTCGACGCTGGAGTTCCAGGACGCCGCGAACCTCGACGACGGGGACATGTGGCCGGTGTCGTTCGCGCTGCAGAAGTGGAGCCCGGCGGTGGAGCAGAAGGTGACCGAACTGGTGAAGGCTGCGGTCTCCTGACCGGTGCCGCCGGCGGCCCGCCCCGTAGCGGACCGGCTCCTCAGAGCGTGAAGCGGGTGCCGACGGTGTCGGGGACGAAGGCCTCGCCGAACCGGGCGGCGATCGCGTGCTGCGCCCGCCAGCCGGTGCAGTGGGCCGGGACGATCACGCTGGGGGAGAGGGCGGCGAGGTCGTCCAGGACGGCCGGGATGAGCGGCTCGAAGACCGGCCCGTTGAGGTGGAAGCCGCCGATCACCGCGTACAGCGGCCGCTCCCGGGCCAGCCGCCGGGCGTAGCGGCATGTGTTGACGATCCCGGCGTGACCGCACCCGGTGATCACGATCAGGCCCTTGCCGGCGACGTCCACGACGAGCGCCTGGTCGTCCAGGACCAGCGGGTCCGGAGCCCAGCGGCCGCCGAGCCAGGCCTGCTGGGGCGGGAAGCCGGGCTCGGCCGGCGGGCGGCGGGCAGGTCCCTGGTCGGGCATGAAGATGTCGGTCACGTTGTCCATCAGCGTGGTCACCGTGACCCAGTCGACCGGTTCGAGGTCGAAGACCACGCCCGGATCGAAGTCGTGCAGAACCTGAGGGTCGATGCGGGGCCGGCCGGCGGGCGCCTGATTACGAGGTCCTCCAGCTACTACTTTACATAATGCTCATTATCGGCGTAACTCGCTGAAGCTGAAGAGGGGACCAGGCCGACGGGCGTGCCCGCGAAGGCGGTCCGGCCGCCGTCGCGGCCGGCGCCGGGGCCGGCCGGCCGGCGCTCGCGGACCTCCTGGATGCGGACCAGGTTGCCCGCGGGATCGCGGAACGCGCAGTCGCGGGCCCCGTACGGCTGCTCGGCCGGCTCCTGGACGACCTCGGCGCCGCTGGCCTGCACCTGCTCGAAGGTGGCGTCGAGGTCCTTGGTGGCCAGCAGGATCCAGCCGTAGGTGCCCTTGGCCATCATCTCGGCGATGACGCGGCGCTCCTCGTCGGTGATCCCGGGGCCGGTGGCCGGCGGCGCCAGCAGGATGGACGTGTCCGGCTGCCGGGCGGGGCCGACCGTGATCCAGCGCATCGTGCCGCGCCCGACGTCGTTGCGGACCTCGAAGCCGAGGGCGTCCCGGTAGAAGGCCAGGGCGGCGTCCGGGTCGTCGTGCGGGAGGACGCTCGCGTGAATGGTGATGTCCATAGCGGTCACGCTAGCCGCGGCCCGGCGGCCCGCGCTTCTCGATTCCTGACCGGCCTGGTCACCTGTTTCGCCACGCACGGCGGCAGCCCCGCCGTCGCGCGCGCCGCCTGGCGCCGGTAGCTGCTGGGCGGCATGCCGACCAATTCGGTGAAGCGCGTGCTGAAGGTGCCCAGCGACGAGCAGCCGACCGCGAAGCAGACCTCGGTGACGCTGAGGTCGCCGCGGCGCAGCAGCGCCATCGCGCGCTCGATGCGCCGCGTTATGAGGTAGCTGTACGGCGACTCGCCGTAGGCGAGCCGGAACTGTCGGCTGAGGTGCCCGGCCGACATGTCCGCGCCGCGGGCAAGCGCCTCGACGTCCAGCGGCCGCGCGTACTCCCGGTCGATCCGGTCGCGGACGCGGCGCAGCCGCGCGAGGTCCCGCAGGTGCTGCGCCGCGGCGGGCCTGCTGGTCACCTGCGAGATCGTACACGGCGCGCCGCACCTGCCGGGCGCCGCCCGGCGTCCCGCCCCGGCGCGCCCGGCGGCATCGCCGGCTTGCGGCGCGGGGCGGGAAGCTGTACGAACGAGCCAGGATCGCCGGGCGCGCCCGCGCCCGGCCCGGTGCTGATGACCCGGAGGGCGGTGGGTGTTTCCCCGTGAACGGCGCGCAGATCCTGCTGGCCACGCTGACCCGGAACGGGGTCGAGGTCTGCTTCGCCAACCCGGGGACCTCGGAGATGCCCGTCGTCGCCGGGCTGGACGAGGTCCCGGGCATGCGCTGCGTCCTCGGGCTGTTCGAGGGCGTCGTCACCGGCGCCGCTGACGGCTACGCCCGCATGGCCGACCGGCCGGCCGCGACGCTGCTGCACCTGGGGCCGGGGCTGGCCAACGGCCTGGCCAACCTGCACAACGCCAGGCGCGCGCATTCGCCGGTCGTCAACGTCATCGGGGACCACCCCGGCTACCACCGCCGCCACGACCCTCCGCTCGCCTGCGACATCGAGGCCGTCGCGCGCCCGTTCAGCCAGTGGGTGCGGACCTCCCCCGCCGCGGACTCCCTCGCCGCGGACGCCGCCGCCGCCGTTGCCGCCGCGCGCACTCCCCCGGGCCAGGTCGCGTCGCTGATCGTCCCCGCCGACGCCGCATGGACCCCGCTCACCGCGGACCCCTCCCCCGTCACGGCGGTGCCGCCCGCCCCCGCGCCGGTGCCGGGGGCGGCGGTGGACGCGGCCGCGCGCATGCTGCGGTCCGGCGAGACGGCCGCCCTGCTGCTCGGGCCGCAGGCGACCCGGGAGGCGCCGCTGGAGCTGGCAGGCCAGATCGCCGCGGTCACCGGGGCGCGGCTGTACGCGCCGACGCATACCGCGCGCATCACCCGCGGCGCGGGCCGCGTCCCGGTCCGGCGGGTCCCCTATCCGGTGGACCAGGCGGTCGCGGCGTTCGGCGACATGCAGAACATCATCCTGGTGGGTGCCCCGCCCCCGGTGGCGTTCTTCGCCTACCCGGGCAAGCCCAGCCGGCTGTCCGGGCCCGGGGCGCGCGTCCACGAGCTTGCCCGGGCCGACCAGGACGTGCCGGGCGCGCTGGCCGCGCTGCGCGACGCGCTGGGCGCGGGCGGCGCGGTCCCGGAGCGGGCCGGGCTGAGGCTGCCTGCCCGCCCCGCCGGGGCGCTGACTCCCGGGAAGATAGGCGCGGCGCTCGCGGCGTCGCTGCCGGAGAACGCGGTGGTGATCGACGAGTCGATCACCACCGGCCGCTCGTTCCTCGCCGACACCGCCGGCTCCCGCCCGCACGACTGGATCCTGGCGACCGGCGGATCGATCGGGTACGCGCTCCCCTGCGCGACGGGCGCGGCGGTGGCCTGCCCCGACCGTACGATCGTCGTCCTGGAAAGCGACGGCAGCGGGATGTACACGCCCCAGGCGCTGTGGACCCAGGCCCGCGAGCAGCTCAGCGTGCTCACCCTCGTCTTCGCCAACCGCAGGTACCAGATCCTGCGGGACGAGCTGAGCAACGCCGGCGTCACCGCGGCCGGCCCCGCGGCCCGGGCGCTGACCGATATCGGGAACCCGGCCATCGACTGGGTGGCGCTGGCCCGGGCCCTCGGCGCCGAGGCGTTCCGCGCCGCCACAGCCGACGAGCTCGCCCGCTGCATCGACGCCGGCCTTGCCGTCGGGGGACCCGCCGTCATCGAGGTGACCCTCTGATCCCGGGCCGGCTCGCCGCAGCGGTTCACCCGGTGACCCGAACGGGCGGTGGACCGGGCGTGGCCGTCGAATGCCCCAGTCCCGCGGGCCGCCGCGCTTGTCCCGGACGAGGTACAGCTCCATGCAGGCAGCCTGACGGCCGGCTGTAGCGCGGTCCCCGGGAAGTTCTCGGGCGCCGATCGTGACGGCGATCGGTCGTAGGATCGGGTAACTGACCTCGATCGCCGTCATGCAGCTAGAAACGGCCACCAATGGGAAGCTTCAGATGACCGCCTGGCACGGACTTCAGCATGAGCCCATCACGTGGGAGATGTTCCTGGACATCGACGATGACACGCGGCGGGACCTTGAGATCGTGGACGGGTACGTCATCCCCCGCGAGCAGCGCGGGCGCGATCATCAGAAGGTGGGCACCCGGCTGTCGCTGGCCCTGGAGTCCGCCGCGGTGGCTCAGATGCGGCGCAGCGGCGGCGGCGACTGTTTCGAGACCAACACCGAGGTCGACGTCCTGCTGTGGGAGGTGCCGCCGACCGCCCGCAAGCCCGACGCCGTGCTGCACAGATGCCTCGAGCCCTCCGAGCAGCTGGCGGCCCGGCATGTGCTCGTCGTCGCGGAGGTGCTGTCGACGTGGTCCGACCGCCGCGACCGGGTGTACAAGATGGCGGACTACGCCGACGCTGGCATCCGTCACTACTGGCTGGTCAGCTTCGACAAGGTGGGAGCTCTCACCATCGAACGGCACGCGCTGGCGGGCCGGTCCGGCCGGTACGTCCACGTCGAGACGACGCACAGGGACATGAGCGCGGTGGCTGTGAGGGCGTCGGATCCGTTCCCGATGGAGATCCTGTGGGCCGACCTGGAGATCGCGCCGCGGGTGTGAAGCCGCACTGTCCCGGTCTGATCCAGACCAGGCCGGACTTGCCACCGGCAGGCCGGCCCGCTTCGCAGCGTCGACAAGCCGCTGGTCGTATGCGACGAACGCGGCCAGGGCCTGGCCCAGTCTCGGCGCCGCCGACGTGTGCAGCGCGCCGGGCGACCGCAGGTCCGCGAGAGCGGATGGGCAGCGGGCGGGAGGTACCGTGTCCGGGTGGGGTGGGCGCGGGTGCCGGCGGCGCGGGGCGTCACGCTGGCCGAGCTGGAGGCCGACCCGCACCCGGTCCTTGCCCGGCTGCGGTCAGCGGCGCCGGCGTGCTGGGTGCCGGCGCTCGGCGCCTGGCTGGTCACCGACTACCGGCTGGCGGTCCGGGTGCTGCGCGACTGGCGGACGTTCACCGTCGACGACCCGAGGTTCTCCACGGCGAGGGTGGTGGGCCCCAGCATGCTGTCGCTGGACGGCGCGCAGCACGCGCGGCACCGGGCGCCGTTCAGCGGCGCGTTCCGGCCCGAGGCGGTGCACGCGCGGCTCGCCGCGTTCACCCGCGCCGAGGCCGGCCGGCTGGTGGCGGCCATCCGGCCCCGCGGCGAGGCCGAGCTGCGCCGCACGGTCGCCGGCCCGCTCGCCGCCGCCGTCATGGCCGAGGCGCTCGGCCTCGGCCGCACTGATCCGGCGGCGATCCTCGGCGCCTACGACGGGATCGTGGCGGCGGTGCAGGCCGCGGCCCGCGCGCCCGGTTCCGCGGCCGGCGGGACGGGCGGCCGCACGGCGGCGGATGAAGCGGGCACGGCGGCGTTCGCCGACCTCGCCGCGAGCCTGCGCGATGTGCTCGCCGCGCCCCCGGCCGGGTCGCTGCTCGCCGAGGTCGCCGGGAACCTCGCTGCGGCACCCGGGAGCGTCGCCGGGACGGCCTGCGCGCAGGACGAGGCGCTGGCCGGGGCGCCGGAGGGTACCGGGGCCGGGACGCTGACCGAGGCCGAGGTCATCTCCGACGCGGCCGTGCTGCTGTTCGGCGGCATCGAGACGACCGAGGGCATGATCGCCAACGCCGTGCTGCACCTGCTCGGCCATCCCGATCAGCTCGCGCTGGTGATCGCGGACAGGCAGCTGATACCGGCGGCGGTCGAGGAGTCGCTGCGGCTGGAGCCGGCCGCGGCGGTCGTGGACCGGTTCGCCACCCGCGACGCCGGGCTCGGCGGGGCCCGCATCCGGGCCGGGGACCAGGTCACGGTGTCGCTGGCCGGCGCGAACCGGGACCCTGCCATCTTCCCGGAGCCGGACAGGTATCACATCCGCCGCCCCGGCGCCGGGCGCCATGTGGCGTTCGCGCACGGCCCGCACTTCTGCCTGGGCGCGCACCTGGCCCGCCTGGAGGCGCGGGTCGCGGTCGAGACGCTGCTGGACCTGCTCCCCCGGCTGCGCCTGGACCCGCGCCATCCCGCCGCGCCGCGCGGGCTGGTGTTCCGCAAGCCGCCCGGGCTGCCGGTGCTGTGGGAGCCGGCCCCGCCACCCCGCGCAGCGGGCCGGCGGCCACGATGGCATGCCGGCTGAGGCGGGCAGCCGGGCAGCGCCGGACCCGCCGACCCGCTACGACGAGGACGGCGAGGACGACGAGGACGGCGAGGACGACGAGGACTAGGCCGTCAGCGCCACGCTGGCCTCGCTGGTGTAGACCAGGAAGGTCAGCGATTCGGTGAAGTACAGCCGCACGTGGTCCGCGTCATGGGACAGGTAGCCGATGGACAGGTCCTGGCCGAGCCGCAGCTCGTGGTCGCCGCCCCTGGTCGACAGCACGAACCCCCCGTCGATGGCGGGTGCCCAGATGACCTCCCCGTCCACGACCCGGGCCAGCCGGTCGCGGACCGGGTAGCCGTGGTCCGAGGTCTCGGCCACCGCCGTGTACGCGCTGGCCGACAGCAGCAGCGCATACGGGCCGCCGACGCCGGCCAGCCGCAGCGAGCTCACCGCCTGGCTGACGACGTCCGGGTAAGCCAGGATCTCGGCGGGCAGCGACAGCGCCTGGTTGGCGGAGCCGTGCCTGAGCCCGGTGATGCTGGCCGCGGCGTATCCCTCGAAGACCGCCCGGTCCTCGGCGAAGGCGATCTGCTTCGCCGCGTCCTTGACCGGCTGCCAGTCCGGGTCCAGCGCGCCGCGCTCCACGTCGTCGATGTCCGTGCGGTCCAGCGTGAACGGCACCCTCAGCTCGACCACGGGCTGCGCGGCGCGCAGCCAGGCGGTGACCCCGTCCGCCGGCGGGTCGATCTGGCGCAGGTGGCCGGTGCCGACGCTGGCCAGCGCCAGGCCCTCGGGCCCCTTGACGTCGACCACCCGGCGGCCGGCGACGTGCCGCTCGAAGGTGCGGCGCGCCTCCTCCTCGATGCTCGCCCACGCGGCGTCCGACACCGGTGCCAGCTCGCGGTGCAGGTTGTTCATGACACGCTCCTGTTCAGGCTGCCGATGCCGAGGGAACCGCCCGGCGCGGGAGCCGGCCCCGTCTGCGCGGATGCCCCCCTCGCGCCGGGAATGCGCGGCGGCTCGGGAAGGTCGTCAAGGAAGTCCGCGGACGGCGCGAAGAACGCGCCGCCGGTGACCGCCGTAGAGAAATCGAGGATGCGGTCGTAGGTACCCGGCGGGCTGCCGAGAAACATGTTCGCCAGCATCTGCTCGGTCACGGCCGGCGTGGCCGAATACGCGATGTAGTACGTGCCGAACTGCCCGCGGCCGGCCTCGCCGAACGGCATGTTGGCACGGTAGATCTGCCGCTGGGTGCCGTCGGCGCCGGTGATCGTGTTCAGCGCGACGTGGGCGTTGGCCGGCTTGATCTCGTCCGGCATCTCGATGTCGGTCAGCTTGGACCGCCCGATGACCCGCTCCTGCTCCTCGGTCGGCAGGGCGTTCCACGCCGCCATGTCGTGCAGGTACTTCTGCACGGTGACGTAGCTGCCCCCGGCGAACCGCGGGTCCTCGCCGCCGACCAGCGCCGCCGCCTCGGCCGCCGCCCCGGCCGGGTTCTCGGTGCCGTCCACGAAGCCGAGCAGGTCGCGCTCGTCGAAGAACCGGAACCCGTGCACCTCGTCGGCGACCGTGACCGCGCCGGCCAGCCGGCTCATCACCTCGGCGGCGAACTCGAAGCACATGTCCATCCGGTCGTGCCTGATGTGGCACAGCAGGTCCCCTGGCGTGGACACCGCGCGGTGCGCCGGCCCGGCCAGCTCGCGGAACGGGCGCAGCCCGGCCGGGCGCGGCCCGGCGAACAGCCGGTCCCAGGCGCGCGACCCGATCGCGGCGACGCAGGCCAGCGGGGGGCCGGGGGCGCGGAAGCCGACCGCCCGCCCCAGGCCGGCCCAGTCGGCGAGCAGGCCCCTGACGGCCTCCTCCCCGCCGGGGTCGATCGTCAGCACCAGGAAGATCGCCGCGGCGGTGAGCGGGGCCAGCACCGGCTGCGGCTCGGGCCGCCGGGCCGGCGGAACGGAGGACCGCTGCGCCACGAAGACAGGCTAACGGCCCCGGCTTCCGGCCCGGCCCCTGGGGTCTGGATGCGGCAGCGGGAGGAGGGCCGGCGCCTGGCCGCCTGCCTCCTCCAGGTCCGCCGCGCCGTTAGACTGGGCCGTCATGAGCAGCGCGCCGCCGGCGGCCAAGCAGGTTCCCGCCGCCCGCACTCACCACGGCGATAGCGTCATCGACTGCTACGCCTGGCTGGCCGACAGGAACGACCCGGACGCGCTGGCCTACCTGAAAGCCGAGAACGACTACGCCGAGGCGGCCGCCTCGGGGCTGCGCGCGCTGCGCGACCAGATCTTCGCCGAGATCAAGGCGCGCACCCAGGAAAGCGACCTGTCGGTGCCGGTGCGCAAGGGCGGCTGGTGGACCTATGCCCGCACCGTCGAGGGCCAGCAGTACCCGGTGCACTGCCGCCGCGCGGTCCGGCCCGGCGAGGTGCTCCCGCCGGCGGCCGCGGACGGCGGGCCGCTGGACGGGGAGGAGGTGCTGCTCGACTGCAACGAGCTTGCCGCGGGCGCGGGCTTCTTCGCCCTCGGCGCCTACCGCCCGAGCCCGGACTGGCGGCTGCTCGGCTACTCCGCCGACTTCGCCGGCGACGAGCGGTTCACGATCAGGATCAAGGACCTGGCCGCCGGCGAGGTGCTGCCCGACGAGATCCCCGGCGCCTACTACGGGTGCGCGTGGTCGCTGGACGGCTCGACCTTGTTCTACGTCACCGTCGATGACGCCTGGCGGCCGTACCGGGTGTGGCGGCACAAGGTCGGCACCCCGGCCGCGGCCGACGTGGTCGTGTTCGAGGAGCCCGACGAGCGCTTCCATGTCCGGGTGGGCCAGACCCGCAGCGAGCGCTACCTGGTCATCAGGACCGCCAGCGTGCTGACCAGCGAGGTGTGGCTGTGCGAGGCGGCCGCGCCGGACGGCGCGTTCACCGTGGTGGCGCCGCGCAGGCACGGCGTGGACTACGACGTCGAGCACGCCGGGGACCAGCTGCTGATCCTGCACAACGACGGCGCGGAGAACTTCGAGATCGCCGCCGCCCCGGTCACGGACCCCGCGCGCTGGACGCCGCTGGTCCGGCACCGGCCGGAGGTCAGGCTGCTGAGCGTGGACGCGTTCGCGGATCACCTGGTGGTCCACTTCCGGCGCGACGGGCTGACCGGGCTGCGGATCCTCGGCCGGCGCGACCGGGACGGCCACGGCGAGTACGGCCCCGGCGCCGGGCGCGAGGTGGCCTTCCCCGAGCCCGTTTACCGGGTGGCGCCGGGGCCGAACCCGGAGTTCACCTCGGGCCGGTACCGGCTGTCCTACACGTCGTTCGTCACGCCGGGGTCGGTGTATGACTGCGACATGGCCACCGGCGAGCTGACGCTGCTCAAGCGCCAGCCGGTGCTCGCGGCCCCGGACGGCAGGCAGTACCGGCCGGAGGACTACGAGCAGCACCGGGAGTGGGCGACCGCCGACGACGGCACCCGGGTGCCGATCTCGCTGGTCTGCCGCGCCGGCACGCCGCGGGACGGCAGCGCGCCGTTCCTGCTGTACGGCTACGGCGCCTACGAGATATCCAGGGACCCCGGCTTCTCCATCCCGGTGCTGTCGCTGCTGGACCGGGGCTTCGGGTACGCCATCGCGCACGTGCGCGGCGGCGGCGAGATGGGCAGGCCCTGGTACACCGGCGGGAAGCTGCTGCGCAAGAAGAACACCTTCACCGACTTCATCGCCTGCGCGCGGCACCTGGCGGCGCGCGTGGACGGCTCCGGACAGGCTGGTGGCCCGCGGCGCCTCGGCCGGCGGCCTGCTGATGGGCGCGGCGGCGAACATGGCGCCGGAGGCGTTCGCCGGGATCGTCGCGCAGGTGCCGTTCGTGGACGCGCTGAACACCATCCTCGACCCGTCGCTGCCGCTGACCGTCACCGAGTGGGAGGAGTGGGGCGACCCGCTGCACGACCCGCAGGTGTACGCGTACATGAAGTCGTACTCGCCGTACGAGAACGTGACCGGGCAGGAGTACCCGCCGATCTTCGCGCTGGCGGGCCTGAACGACACCCGGGTGAGCTACCACGAGCCCGCCAAGTGGATCGCCAGGCTGCGGGCGGCCGGAAGGGGCGGGCCGTTCCTGCTGAAGACCGAGATGGAGGCGGGGCACGGCGGCCGCAGCGGGCGCTACGACGCGTGGCGGGAGGAGGCGCTCGTGCTGGCCTGGATCATCCAGACGGCGCGGGCCGGTATGGCGGCAGCCGC